>CEAO01018243.1_pt1 | contig 314577 bp, 335 predicted proteins | sample 557631 | NCBI WGS metagenome assembly CEAO01 (sample SAMEA3182049, study PRJEB8094) | gut metagenome | biome: human; feature: gut; material: Stool; isolation source: human stools | place: Canada | collected 2012-02-08 | reverse complement strand
AAATTTAGTTATATCTCAAAATTTCACATCATAATATCTTGTAAATTAATAGTTTATATTGTGATGTGTTTTTATCAAGAAACAAATTAGGAACAGAAACACGAATTATCTTATTTTCTTGTTTTTTTGTTTGCACTACCTTTCTTTCTCTTCACTTGTTCGTACTTTGAGTATTTTTCCAAGTCTTTTCACACGATTTTCATCCTCTCGCCAAGAGTGATTGTTGCAGTCATCTATGGATGAATAACTACAGCCAAAAGAAAAAAGGACAAATCTCTGTTTCTTTCAAGGAACATTGTTTTTTGCAAAGGTAACCATTTCCCTCAAAACACCTATACAGGCAGTCCAATATATCTGCCTATATTTAGTTTACTTTAGTTTAGCATATATATAAGCTAATAGACTAAACTAAACCTTTACCGAAGTTCTCCCCCTTACTTTTATATTCACAGTCAAAAGAGAAGATAATCGCACCGATATTTTCTTTTTTCGCTGCATCCCAATTTTACGGAAGTTCCTTTTATCGTAACTTCTGCCATAGGCATTCTATCCTCGCATCCCAACTTTCGGTCTGCCTGATGAGAATTGTGTCGCAAAGGTACTTGTCATGTCTTTCTTGTATTCAAGGTCACAGCCTGACGGTTCCCGACAAAATCTCCACGCTCCGCTTTGCAGAGGTCGTATTTGGTCGTGAAACCCTGCATAAAGAGCCATAACACCTTTTGAGGCGACATAATTTTCAATCAAGCCCGAAAGTAGCTGAAATGCTAAAAGAGGGAAAATAAAAAACTTAAAACTTAGGATTATGGCAAACTATGCAACAAACATTTTCTACGCAAGGACGGAAAACAAAGCAGACCTCGACAAGATAGAGGCATTCTTGGATGACACTTTCGACGGCTTTGTCAATAGACACAGCGATAGCGTGGATGCGGAGTTTACCTCTCGTTGGGTTTATCCGGAAGAAGAAATCGACAGACTGATAGCTTCGTTGGAAGCCAAAGACAAAACTTATATCAAAATTCTGTCCTACGAATTTACAGACGAATACGTGAGCTTCAGAATCTTCTCACAGGGGAAATGGGATATCAAGTTGTAACCGTAAAATGACATGACTTATGTACGAATACGAAGAAAATAGCGAAATTATAGGTGCGCACTGCACCTTGCTTACCCCCTATAAAGGCTACTCTGAGGGAACAGTTGTCGGCGACTTCGGCAATAAAATAGTGGTGCGTCTTAGTAGTGGCAAAGAGGTGGTCGAGTATCGTGATGAAGTGATTATTTACGATTAAATACAAGAGCGATGCAGCAGATAGCAATGAAATTCGTCCAATGGGACGTACCCGAATTAGAGAAGCTGAAAGACAGCAGGGTTTACCAGTTACGGGAACAACTTGATAACGGAGACAAGTTGAGCCGTGAAGACAAGAACTGGATTACCCGAAACGTGAAAGAGTGCATCCATTTCAAAAGAGGTATCGCATTGATGGGCTACTTCTTTGATTTCTCCGATGTTCTCAAACGATATTTCGTAAAACAGCACGGACATATCGCCGAGTATTACGCCATTGACAAAACAGCGTTGCGCTCTGTCCTGTATGGTCGAATAGAAGACATAGTAGAAGTAGAATTAAAATCAAAGAAACATGAAAGCAACGATTGAGCATAGCTTTTGTCCTTATTGTGACGAGGTAACAGAACTCTACTTCCGTATCATCAACACGATTCTTTTCTCAACCGATGAAGCGGAACTGCGTACCGGCATGGAACGCCTACAAGAAAAAACACGCCTTGATGATTATTTCGTCTTCGGCTATGGCAAGCATCACCTATGGGTTTGCCAAAGACGTCCCAGTAATCAAAAAAAGATTTTCGAGCATCGGGTAATCATGGCAGAATTTTGATGATACAGGCAGGCAGGAACGGGATAATCTTCCATTCCTGCCACGCCGCATTCCCTTTTTTACATCTATCTCTCTCTTTTGGCTGCGCCATATCCTTTTGTAAAAAACAGCCATTCGTGAAAAGCTCCGTCCGCTTTTCCGAAAAGCAGGGTTCTTTCCTTTTTCCCTTTTGTCCCCTTTTCTTTCTGCCGGACGGGAACATGGCAGTACCCCGATATCCCGTTCCGCCTTTTGTCGCCACTTCGTTGATATTCCCTTCTGCGGTACCGCAACCTGTTGTCAGTTCAGTGTTCTGTTTGTAGCCACCTCAATTCAGTCCGACCGAATTACACGAAAATACCTGCCGATTCTGCGGACTTACAGCCGAAACGCGCACCATTGTGCCGGTGGACGGATTGCACTTTCACTTCCCCTGCAACTACGGTTTTCCGCTCATTTTCAGAATAGTTTTCCGCCGAAGTCATCATCATTTTCCGATGCAAAGATAGTATGCAGACGGGAACGACTTTGGAAGTCTTGACCAATGGCGCAGCCGTACAATCTTCCTTTATCGAGCCTTCCGGTTTTGCCTACGGACAAAAATAAAGAGTATTGATGCGTCCGGCCTTGGTGCATCCCCTTAACTGCACCTACTTTTTGAGGCAGCGTAAAATTGATTTAATAACTTCTAAAAACAATTCATTATGAAAAAGATTGAAAACAATTTCGTAGTAACCGGTTTCGTAGGAAAGGATGCAGAAATCCGTCAGTTCACCAACGCAAGTGTAGCACGTTTCCCTCTGGCAGTAAGCCGATTGGAGAATAATGGCGAGGAATCCAAACGCGTTTCCGCCTTTATGAATTTTGAGGCGTGGCGTAAAAACGAGAACACCGGGTCGTTCGACCAACTGACCAAGGGTACGATGCTGACCGTCGAGGGGTATTTCAAGCCCGAAGAATGGAGCGACCAAAGCGGTGTGAAACACAACCGTATCGTGATGGTCGCCGTCAAGTTCTATCCGCCCGTCGAGAAGGAGGAAACTCCTGAAAAGCCGGCCAAACCAGCGAAAAAAGGCAAGAAATAATCCTTGCCTTATCACGACAAAAGCGGCCTTCGGGTCGCTTTTGTTTTACTCATTACGGTGTTGTTGCACCATCTGTACTTTTATACTCTACTTGTTCTCTTTTACCGCATTCAGAAATGCTTTGGCAGGTTTGAATGCAGGGATATTGTGAGCGGGAATTTTAATTGTCGTATTCTTCGAAATGTTCCGGGCCGTCTTTTCAGCTCTCCGTTTGATGATAAAGCTACCGAACCCGCGCAAGAACACCTCGTTTCCCGCAACCATCGACTCTTTTACATTTTCCATGAATGATTCTATCACAGTCATCACCACCGTTTTCTCTATTCCGCTCTGCCGTGAGATCTGAGCGACAATTTCCGCTTTTGTCATATTGTTCTTGATTTTTATGAATACGGTGCAAAATTAACAAATATCTGCCAGTTACAACAATCCGGAGTTATTTGTCATCCCGAAAACTGCTTTTGCTGAATCCTCCGAACACGCCCCTCAAAAGCCTGCCCACTACCAAGAACACCAGCAATAAAATTATAATATCTCCCATAGGTCTTGTTTTTATATAGTTATATCCAACTTAAAGATACGAAAAAACGATGAATTACGCAAGCAATCTATTGATTTTCAATATCCATATTGATTTATAAGTTCTATTTCCGGATGCCCGGCACTCGTCCCGGTGTTCGGTTAAGCTGAACCTTGTATTTATTGAGAATGCTGTACACGGTGCTTTTACTTTGGACACCGCTTTCTTTCCAAATATCACGGATTGAATACCCATTGTTATACATATCCACGATTTTTTTGTCCCGTTCAGTTTTACTCATACTTTTTTTGGAAATCGGAATACTGATACTCTGCTGCAGGCGTATAATTTTATCCGACGACTTCCGCAAAACAGCCACTTCCTCCGGTAATGCCCCGAACATGGCCAATACTTCCGCCGGTGTCGTGTCCGGAAACAATTTGTTGTCGGTGTCAATTTTATCGTGAATGGAGATAATACGCACGACCTTGATGCGGCATAGCTCAATCAATGCCGATAGTTCCCGTAAACCACGAACGGCATTGCTGAATTTTGACATCACCAATTCGTCTCCTCTTTCAAGATTCGACATCAGTTGTTTCCATCTCGGCCTAAGCGTCTCGTGTCCGACCGATTCTTCAACCACCTGTACACACCCATATTGGCGCATCCATTCCTTATCCGCATCAAACGCATCGTAGGAATTAGCCTCGAATATATAACCGACTTTTGCCATATCAATATACAATATTCATGATAACAAGTGCAAATATACAAGTTTTATTCGAGTATATGAATCATACTATATTAAAAAACGAAAATCGTACATTTCCACGTGTTTTATCTTCACTTGTTTTCATTGGTAATCATACTATTAAGTACGATATTAAAAAATGCACAAAATACGGTTTTTCGGATGCGAAGTATCAAAAATAATATATAGTTTTGCACTAAATAGTACGAAATGATATAGTATGAAAACATTAAAATCGAACTTAAAACAGCCGATAATCTTTGCCAAAATAATTGCCGTTTCGATTGCCATATTCCTATGCGCGTCATGCGACAACGGCAATGGCAAACGATTGGCGAAAGCCAAGAATGACCCTGCCGGAACATACAGGGAATACCTGTCCGACATACGCAGGCAGAAAAAACTCTCCATTAAAGAATTGGCCGGACACCTCAAGCAATGGCAAACATTGAGGGATTCCGTATTCCTGCATCTCGAATGTGATACGCTTGGCCGGCTTCATTCCACTGTAAGAGAAGAGTGTGAACAGATACATGATTCCATCCGCATGGAATTTTCACGGATGGTGCTGTCTCAAACACGCACTTATAAGGATATACTGTGGGTAAAAGAACAAATCTCACCGCATCTTGAAGACAAAGAGTTGCATCGTGCGGCTGAAACAATCCGACCGTTCTTTGCCTCATTGGATAACCGGCCCGTCAGTCAGAGAAACCGACAACACATTCTTGCCACTTATCGAACTACCCTTGCTGAAACGATTGATTACGGTATTCATTGTATGGCAGACCTGACGACCTTTATCGAAAAGGAGGATGCCGTGTACCGGGCATTCCTTTCACGTCTGCCTGATTTCGACGGCGAGAATCTTTCCGACATCACTCATGACACGGAACGATGCTGTGCACAGATATTCCTTGCCGCCGAACGGAACGACATCACCTATCGCAATGCCATGATTTATCTGGCCATGCGCACCAACCGCAGGCTGATTCAGAATATCCGAACCTGTATCGACGACATCTGCAATAAAAAAGTCAAGACACCGGCACAGGCACAAGCCTACATCTGGATGCTTCTCCAGCCTTATTCGTCGTTGGACGGTTTCTGCCTGGCGTTGCTTTCAGCCGAAGAAAGAGAGCAACTCGATATGCTTGCCTCGCAGACACCCGACGCTTTCAGGGAGTTGGGCAGGATGCTGCACCCCGGAGACAACCGCTTGGACGAGCTGCCCGGAATGCTGATGGAGGCATTCATACACACGCTGTAAAATATAACAACAGAAAAAGATATGAATATGTTACGACATTTTTATAATGACTTCATGGCATTCGTCCCCCTGCAACTTCCGCAGTTGCTCGATGTGACGACGATGGAAGAACCGCAGTTCTACGGCGACTATGTGCTGCTTACGTTTCCGTTGCGCACCCCTTACGAACTGGACGAAGTAATGGATATGTTCGAGGACGACATGGAGTTGATCACGCTCTACCACCATATTCCGATGCGGACGGAAAAATTCGGTCACAGCACTTGTGCATACTCGAATCCCGCTTTCGGACAGATGTTCAAGATGAACGCCAAGACGGATACGGAGGGCAATGTAAACAGCATCCTTGTCACCATCTATGATTCTTTGGAGCAGATGTACGGGGACTTATGCCTCGACTTGGAACTACACTCCAAAAGCGGGTTCCTGAAATACAAGAAAGACAAGTCCGACGTGCTGATGAATTTTATATGAGAAACACCTTATACCGACAGATGGTCTATTGCATCAATGCCTACCGGACGTGGATAGAGGTTGCCGATGACAATCTCTACAAGGAGCATATCATCTCAAGAACCGACCGCACCGACTACCTCGTTTCCCGTACATTGGTACTGCGTGCCTTCAAGACGAACGGCATACACGCCGAGGGTACGACATGGACTATTCCCGAACACGAACTGGACAAGGCTTTGGCCATCTACCGAAAGCAAGACATTACATTCAAGCAGCGCATCAAGAAAGCGGCCATGTACTTTTCGCCCAAGGATGCCGAAACCCTTATCCGGCTGGCGACATACGGTATTGTCCAGTTGGAACTCATTGTGCGTCCCACTCCCATACCCGAAAAGCCCTATTACTTATGTTACTGAATATCCTGCTACTCATTTTCTGCGCGATACCTTTCGGGGTATCAATGTCATTGTACAAGAACAACAAGCGGTTCATGACACCCTTTTACATGGCAATGGCACGAAGCGGCAACGCCCGTAAACTGTATGTGCAAGTATGGCTGATATGCCTGCTTCTTTTCCATTATGTATATGCCTGTGGACATATGGGTGAGTTTGGAATCCTACTCTCTACCGGTGTCTGTGCCGCAATGTTTTCGTTCCGACGGACGGACAACTGGTTACGCAGGTTGCTTGACCGCCCCCGTGCATTTGTCACACTCGCATCGGGCGCACTGGTCATCGGCTTTGTGCCGCATCTGTACACCTTGGCGATAACCATTGCCTATCTTCTTCTGGCAGCCCTGTTCTATCCCTCCGTTCGGGTCATGTCCGAATGCAAGGATACGGACACACTTTCCGGATGGGCAAAGCATCCCGGAATGTTGTCAGAATCCTATCACGAGAATCATCACGCAAATCTGCCGCATGAAGCGGACAGCGGCAACACTGATATATCCGCACAATATGAATCATTAAAACCGAATGAAAATGAAAAATAACCAAAAGATACCTGTTTCCATATTGGCAGACAGGGAGGTATTCGAATATCTCAAGGAGAAAGGGGATGAACGCAAAACACGCACCGAAGCGTACTGTGACCTGTTGGACAAATCACTGGCAGGTTTCGTTTCTCCGTTTTTAAGAAAGAAGGCCTACGTGCTGCAACCCAACCAGTGCCACCTGACCGTTTCCGACCTCGCATCGGAGTGGCATTGGCACAGGGCTACCGTCCGTTCTTTTTTGAGTGCAATGGAGGCATTCGGTTTGCTGACCCGCATCCAGCTTCCCAAAAGCGTGGTCATTACCATGACCGTACAATCCGGTCAGGCAGCACAGCCCCGCAATGCACAGGAGCAGCCGGACTTTGCCAGACAGCTCCGTGAGGTATTGTCCGATTGGGTAATCGGCAAAACGACCGCTGCCGAAACTGGCGTAATATGTGGACAACTCGTAAGTCTGGCAAAGACTGAAATTGCCGACCGTGACACCGGACTCTGTTTGGACACCCATTCCAACACGACCTCCGCACATTCCGGCACTTTGGTCACGGAACATCGTGAAACAGCCTTGTGCTGCATCGCCCACGCCGCCCTGCAAAAAATCCTGCACAAGTCGAGATTCGATGACAGTTCGCCGCTTGTGGATTTCTTCCGGTTTGACCTCGGTGAAGAATGGGCTGCTTTCATCGAGTCCGCCAAAGACCTCGCCGGGCTGATTCTCGACACCGAGGCATCAGTGACGGACTTCGACATGGACGAAGACCAAGAACGCCTCAAATCGCTTCGCAAACCTTTTTTATCGCTTCTGGCAAAGGCACAGGCGATGGTGGATTGAACCGGGAGTCGAAAACAGATTGTATAACGCGAACAATCCACCTCCATCCCTTAACGGTTATCCTGCCGGTTATAGGAGGCACACGGGCTTGCCCGTCTGCCACGAAACAAAGGGAAGGGGGAGCCTAATACCCCGATAGGTCTCCGACCGTCGGTAGGCTGTCCGGGCAAGCAGCAAGCTGGGACAGGACGGATTGTCCAAACAACACGAAAAGAGTATGGCAGATCAAAAACAGGTACTTGATATGCAGGTGTCGAAAGGCATCACCGCAGCCCAAAGCAACGAACATTTGCGTGACCGCAGTGAAAGGGCGGAAAAGTACGCTATGAATAAGGGGAATTACGACCCCACACGCAAACACCTGAACTTCGAGATTGCGCCCGGAGGCAAGGTACGTCCCATTGACACGAGCCGCAACATTCCCGAACGGATGGCGGACATATTGGAGAGGCGTGGAATCAAAGACCCCAACGAAGGACTGGCAGAACCGAAGTACCGCACGGTGGTGAACTTCATTTTCGGCGGTTCCCGTAAGCGGATGCACGAACTCGCGTTCGGCACGCAGAACGTGGATTTTGATGAAGGTGCGAACAATACCCGTATCAAAAGAATGAGCGATATTGAACGCTGGGCGAAAGACGTCTATTCATTCGTGAGTGGCAAATATGGCGAGCAGAACATCGCCGCATTCATCGTACACCTTGACGAATTGAACCCTCATGTGCATTGTACTTTGTTGCCAATCAAAGACGGCCGCTTTGCGTACAAGGAAATATTCGCCGGAAAGGACAAGTTTGAATACAGCGCAAGGATGAAACAGCTTCATACCGACTTTTTCGCCGAAGTCAATACAAGGTGGGGAATGTCGAGAGGAACAAGCATATCCGAAACAGGCGCACGGCACAGGACTACCGAAGAATACCGCCGTATGCTATCGGAAGAATGTACGACCATCGAGGAAAATATAGACCGCCACCAAAAGGTGCTGGCAACCCTTCAATCGGACATCCGTCTGGCAGAGCGCAGGGTCAAGGGGCTTACGACAATGGTCGATAACCTTGAGAAGTCGAAAGCCGAAAAAGAGGCTCTGCTATCGGCAGCCGAACAGGATTTGAAAGCGAACAAGGGCGATGCGGAACAATTAGCCGCACAAGTTAAAAGTCTGGAGAAAGAGCTGGCAGGCATCAACAGGCAACTGGCAGACAAGCAGGAGAAGTTACAGACGGCTGACCGGCAGCTTGCCGAGCTGAAAGAGAACATGGATGCCATTGAGGAACGTACCGGGGAACTCAAGGAGGAAGCCTACAAATACTCCCATGATATACATTCCAAAGTGGACACGTTGCTCAAGGATGTCCTGCTGGAAAATGTGGTCGGCGAGTATAGGAACGTATCGGCACAGATGGACGTGGCGGAACGGCAACTGTTCGACGGCTCGCTCGTCCAGTCCATAGCGGAACAAGGTACAGACGTGATGCACTGCGCGACGATGCTGTTTCTCGGTATGGTCGATGATGCCACCACTTTTGCCGAAACTCGTGGCGGCGGAGGTGGCGGCAGCGACCTGAAATGGGGGCGCGATGAGGACGAGGACAACCGTGCATGGGCACTCCGCAGCATGAGGATGGCGAGCCGCATGATGCGTCCGGCCATTGGCAAGAAACCCAAACGGTAAGTGGCATACGTCTCATGACAAATCAAAAAGTATAACGAATAATATCATTGGAATATGACGAAACAAATCTTTTTTATATTGGCCGTGCTTTGCACGTTGCAGGCACAGGCAAGTATACAACCCGTACAGGTGGATACTGTACAACATACACCGTACTATAATGTCTCGGAGGAACTGCAACCGATACAGCCCGTCTATCTTGACGGAGTGGTACTTCCGGCATCCCTGACTGGCAACTGGTTTGTCAGTATTGCCGGGGGTACGTCCGCCTTTCTCGGCACACCTCTCGGCTGCGAAGACCTCTTCGGACGCTTGAAACCCTCGTACAGTTTCGCAGTCGGAAAATGGTTCACTCCGTCCGTCGGCGCACGTATCAATTACAGCGGTGTGCAGTTCAAAGATGGAACATTGTCCAATCAGGACTACCACCATATCCATGCGGATCTGCTGTGGAATGTCCTTGGCTGCAGATATGCCCGGCAAGAACAGGTACGCTGGAATCTTGCTCCCTTTGCCGGTGTCGGCCTGTTGCACAATGCCTCTAACGGGAATAATCCCTTTACTGTTTCGTATGGCGTACAGGGAGAATATCGGATTTCCAAACGAGTAAGTGCCATGTTGGAACTCTCCGGCACGACCACCTTTCAGGACTTCGATGGTTACGGACGCCCGAACCGCCTCGGCGACCACATGGTATCGCTGACCGCCGGTTTCACGTTTCATCTCGGAAAGGTCGGTTGGAAACGCGCGGTTGATGCGACATCTTACATTCGTCAGAATGAGTGGCTCGTGGATCATGCCAATATCTTATCCGGAGAAAACAAGCGTTATAAAGACTGGTACGACCGCAACCGACGGACGGTCGCAGAATTGAAGAAAATTCTGGAAATAGAAGGATTGCTTGACAAGTACGGTCATCTGGTTAATGACGATGAGACCGACCGCCGTCAAGGTTATCCCAGAAATAATTACAGCGGATTGAACTCACTACGGGCAAGATTGAAAAACCGGCATTGGGATGGAATCTCGCCGCTTGATTCTGCAAGTATTGGATATGGCAACAACGGAGATGATGCCGAGAAACCGGGCATAATCGTCTCTGAAAGGACGGAACTCATACAAGCCGGGAATTGCATCGGGTCGCCTGTCTATTTCTTTTTTAACCTCAATACGGCGCACCTGACGGATGCTTCCCAAATGCTTAACCTTGATGAACTGGCTCGCGTGGCCAAGAAATACGGATTATCCTTGAGAGTAACCGGTGCGGCCGACAGTTCGACTGGAACTCCTGTGCTTAATGGTTCATTAAGTACATCGAGAGCGGATTATATCGTTGCAGAATTGAAAAAGCGTGGCATACCGATCGAACGCATCGTCAAGGTAAGCAGAGGCGGCATAGCCGACCATGTACCGGTCGAAGTCAACAGGCATACGAAAGTAGAGTTGTTCTTTTAGTTTTTACATTCACTTTCATCGAGTCCCTCAATCTATAATTCGGATTGCAGGGACTTTTGTTATCAATGAGGGTAATAAGATTATAGGTTTCCTGAATCCTGATTACGCTTCGTATGACTGATAATATTTTCTGCCGAATTATGAAATAATCCGCTTACAATCACAAGATATTCCGGTAGAATACCATCCTTTCCCCAAAGCAGCTCTATCCCGAAAAGTTCCGAGAGTGTTCGTGTCATATCGAACCCGAATGCTTCAAGCGAGGGACGTACTTTGTCCGGATGCAGGCAAGGACGGTTGCATTTGCGGGCGCATTCGGAATCGGGACAGTATAGGCATTTTCCTACATAGGCGAATGCCCGACCTCCGTATCTGTGCTCCATTTCCAGCAATTCCCTTTCTATCCTGAGCCGTTCCGGTTTAATCAATTCCTGCGTTCTGTCTATCGGAATATTTTTCTCGACCGGAATTATTTTCGTGGCCATCAGGTGGGCATATTCATATTGGCGCAGAAATTCTCCGGTATCGAAATCGAACGGCGGGCATCCCCAACTATTACCGTAGTTGGGGCATTGTTTGCAAAATTCGACAAAACGTTTTTCGTCCCGGAAGCGTGAAATATATTCGTCCACGCTGATATTTGCTGTGAAATTCTCTATGATATATTCCTTAGTCATTGTCCCACTTTTATGAATCCTGTCGTGGCATCGAACGTCACACAATTATTTCGGAACAGCCGCTCGATGCAGCCGCTCCGGCGCATCTCTTCGGTCGGCATATACGACAACTGGGGTGGGTCGATAAGGGCTATCGCATCGGCAAGCGAGAGGGCGATATCCAGCTCGTGCGTGGAAAAAAGGATGCACTTGTTTTCTTCATGCGCCAGCCGTGCCAGCAGTGTACACAATTCGTAGCGGTTGGGCATATCGAGAAACGAGGTGGGTTCGTCGAGCAGGATAATCGGCGTATCCTGCGCCAACGCCCGTGCGATCATGATGCGCTGGCACTCGCCGTCCGACATCTTGTCCATCGTGCGCTCCGCATAAGCCTCCATGCCCACCGAGGCGAGCGACCGCATGACGATCTCCTTGTCGACCTCCTGCATCTTTCCAATCCAGTTGGTATAGGGTGCGCGGCCGATAGCCACGACATCCTTGCATTTGAGATTGGCGATGCGTGTGCGCTCGGTCGTGACGAATGCCAGCGTTCTGGCCATTTCTGCTGCTCGCATATCGGCGGCGTTATGCCCGTCGAGCAGGATTCGGCCGGTATAACGGCGGTTCAGTCCGGCGATGGCTCGAAGCAGTGTCGATTTGCCCGTGCCGTTGCGCCCGATAAGGGCAGTCAGCCTGCCCTTTTCTATGGTGGTTTCCACCTCGCAGAGCAAGGTGCGCTCGCCGTAGCCTATGGAAAAATCGTGTAACTTTATCATGCGGTGACGGATTTATTGCGCAAGACCACCCACACCACGATGGGGATTCCCAGCAATGCGGTGATGGCGTTGATCGGCAGGGTGAACATTTTAGAAACGAGGTCGCAAAGAAGCAGCACCGCCGCACCCGAAAGAACGGTTCCCGGTACGAGTACCCGATGGTCGCTGTTGCGGAACAGCATTCTCGTGACGTGGGGCATGGCCAGTCCGATGAAGCCTATCGGACCGCAAAAGGCGGTCACCGTACCAGCAAGCAGCGTCGTGGAGAGGAACAGCAGCCCGCGCGAGCGTCGGATGTTCAGCCCCATCGTCACGGCATACTCCTCGCCGAACAGCAGTAAGTTGAGCGGCTTGATCGTCACCACCGCCAACAACAGTCCGGCGATAATCGACGGGACGAGTACCGCAAGCTGGTCGAAGGTCACGTCGCCGAGCGACCCCATCGTCCAAATGACAAAGGCTTTCAGGGATTCTTCCTTGCTGAGATATTGCAATATCTGTACAATCGCGCCGACTCCCGACGAGAACATCATGCCGAGAATCAGAATCACCATGATGTCCTTGATGCGGTGGCCGACGGCGGCGATGACGACCAGCACGAGCGCCGCTCCGAGCCAAGCCGCCCCGGCAATGCCTATCGACGAACCGAAGCCTGCAAGCACGACGAGTGCCACGCCGAGGCTCGCGCCCGAACTGATGCCGAGCACGTAGGGGCCGGCAAGAGGATTGCGGAAGAGGGTTTGCATCTGAAGACCGCTGACCGACAGAGCTGCTCCGGCCAGCAACGCGACCACCGCCTTAATCAGTCGGATATTCAGTATAATTTTCGCCGTCGCCCGCGGGCAGTCGCCGCCCGTCAAAGCCGCCCATACATCGCCGAGCGGTACGGCGACTGCCCCCACCGCCAAATCCAGCAGAAACAGGAAAAGGGTGAGGGCGGCCAGCATGGCAAACAATATGGCGGAACGGGAGCGCATCTATTTCAGTTGCTTGTAATAGACGAAATCTTCCTCGACCAGTTCGGGGTGGAATATCTTCACGAGGTCTCGCAGCACGAGGTCGGGATTTACGACCGCCGACTCATAGTAGTCGTTGCCGCCAGCAGCATTGGTGCGGGCGTTGTTGTTATAGACCTGTCCACCACGGAAACAGCGGGTGTCGATGAACTTCGGGCATGCGGCTTTCAGTTCATCAAGCGTGTTCGCCATCCCCACATGCAGCCACATATCGGCTTGCGAGGCCAGCAGATACGCCTCTTCGAGGTCGATGGGCGCGGAAGCGTTTCCTGTGTTCTTCTTGTAGATGTAATCGCCTCCGGCATCTTTGATTAACCGGGCGACATAGCTTTCGGTCGAGGGCATGAACCAGCTGTCGCCGTAAGGCGTGTTGAGCATGACTGACGGAGCGTCGAGGATATTGTCCGCTACTTTCTTTTTCAGGACATTGTATCTGACGGGGATTTCCGCGAATACTTTTTCGCCCTCCGCCCGTTTTCCGATAACCTCCGAAAGTGCCACCAGCCATTCGGCTTTGCCCAGCGGAGACTCTTCGAGGTAATCGCCGACATACATGAACGGGATATCCAACTCTTTGAGCTTACCCTCCATCGAGCTTGCCCCGTTCACGCCGTAAAGCAACACGAGGTCGGGGTCAAGCGAGAGCAGCAGTTCGTAATTGATGTTCCCTTCGTAGCCCACATCTCCAACGCTGTCCCGCCGTGCCTGAATGTCGGGATTGGAGATGTAGTCGATGCCTGACACGCCGACTACGCGTCCCGTTTCGCCGATTGCGTCGAGCATGGCGATATGGGTCGAGGACATGCAGACGATGCGCTCGGCATCCCCCTTGAGCATCTGACCGGTGAAATCCGCCGGAACCTCTTCGTCATCACGGGCAATGAACAGGTTCGTAGTGATGCTGTCGGCGCCCTGCCAAGGGTTCGTGACGGTAACCAATACGCTCTTTTTGCCGTCTGCACCTTTTATGTCAAACCCCGAAGCGTATTCAGGTGTATAGACCGTTCGGTTGAAATCGGCGAGTTTTGAACTTTTATTGTGGCAGCCTGTGAATGCCAATACAAGTAGCAACAGCAGGCTTAAATTCTTTAATGCTTTCATATCGTTACATATTTGTATTTTCGGACTTTTTCTTGTTTTTCCCGAACTTCGGGGTAATGCCGATGAAGAACTCGAAGTTGATGCCGGGCATGGGGCGCGAGAGTACCGAAAGGTAGTCCTCGTTGAAGAGGTTGTTGACGGCGAATTTTAACTGGATGTCCACCGGTTTGAAAAACAGGTTTTTCTCCAACGAGACATTGCTCATGAAATATTCGGGCAGGTGTCCTGTCAGCGTATAGTCGTTGCTCGACATGGTGTAACGTTCCGAGTAGAACGCCCATTTGTAAAGGAACGCCCAAGTCCGCCACGACAACCGTCCGGTCAGCGATGCGGAGTGCTTCGGCACGTAGGGTAACTGCTTGCCCACTGACTGGTCAGCAGGCGACATCTTCTCACCTTCATTGATGGAGGGTGTCCACGAATAGGACCCGTTCAAGTCGATGAGCCAATCTTTCGCCGGCTGCACGGCGAAGTTCGCTTTGACCTCGACGCCGTAGGCGTGGACCTTCTTTACGTTGCGGGGCGAGAAGAAGCCCTTGGTGGTGGGCAGCCAGATAATCCAGTCGTCGATGTAGGAGTCGAACCAGTTCGCACCGCCGCTCAACTTGTAAATGCCTTTCTTGCCGACATCGAAACTCACCCCGGCATCATAACTGAAACCTTGTTCGTTTTTCAGGTTGGGATTACCTCCCGGCAAAAAGTATAGGTCGTTCAGAGTTGGGAAACGGTAGTTACGCGATATGGATGCTTTCAGCATCACATTTCCTTTCGGGGAAATGATACCGTCAATGAAGAAAGCCGGAATGAGTGGAATCCAATCGGAACCATACATCTCTTCCCGCAGTACCACCGACATACCCAAGCGGTCTATCGGCTGCCACTTGGCGGATACGGAGCCGGAGAGTTCCACGCGCCCCTTGTCATAGCCCACGATGGCCTTGCCACCGTCCTGCAAGATGATGTTCTTGTCCTCGCTCCGTACCAAATGCTGGTGTGCCGATACATTGGCGGTGAAAAACCATTTTTTATCCAAAGAATACTCTCCCTCCGCCTGACCGTAAAACGTGTTTACCTTGCTGCGGGAGCGGGTCATCGACGCCCAGTTGTCAGGTGCGACCTCACGCTTGTAGTCGTAGGCCATCCATGTGTGTATGTAACCGCCTTTCACGCCGAGTTTCCAGTTGCTTTTCATGTGATCCCAGGACAAGACGCTGCGGAACGTCTGTTCTCGCTGGCGGTTCTCGAAGTCGGTTGCATCTCCATAGTCGGTCGTCAACATCGGAAGTTCCCGGTTGGAGTTGATATACCAGGCGTTCAGCCCGAAACGGTCGCCTTTCCCGGTATTGTAATACACTTCCTGAAGCAAATGCAGGTCCTTGAACGCCCCGGAGCGGTTGCGCTCTTTCGGGTGATACTGTCCGACGATGTTCTTATCCTCGTCGTAGATGTTTATCTTTTTGTCGTGGTTGGTGTACTTGTAATCGTTAGGCGAGGAAGAATAGACCGCACGGGTGGAGACGTGCCACCGCTCACTTCCGTAGGTGAAGCGGGCGAACTCATCGAAGGTCTTGAACGAGCCGATGCCCTGCACGTACTGGGCGTTGAACCCTTCAGCGACTTCAGGAGCCGTGCCGAGTTTGACCAGACCGCCCAGTCCACCGCCCGTTTCGTTCACCGATGAAGTACCGTGCAGCAGCGATGCCTGGTCGATGAAGTAGGACGGAATGGTGGAGAAGTCGGTCATGCCGAGCATGGGGTTGTTGATGCGCATCCCGTTCCACGTCACCTGCGTATGGCTGGGCGACGTGCCTCGGAAGGCGACGGTCGAGAGCGTGGCGCGGCCGTAGCTCTTGACAAACACGGACGAGTTGAACGTCAGGATGTCCGCCATCGAGAGGGCGATATTTTCTTTCAGTGCGAGTGAATCGAACTTCGTCTTCTGCACGCCGATTTCCTTCATCGGCCGTTTGCCCCATACGGTCACCTCGTCTATCTGGTGAATACGCCGGGTGATTCCCTGCGCAGACAGCACGGATGGACAGACAACCAATATTGAGAAAAGTAAATATTTTGTATATGTCATTTCCTTTTGTTTTTAATATGGTTATTTACCGCAGCATATGCAGAGAATGATGCCCGCATAAAATCTTGATAGGCATTGAATCCGTTTTCTTCAAGCAGTTGGTCGTATTCGTCCTCGAATGAAAGTTCCTGATGAACCGTCTCTTGTTTCTCAATGTGGTGTTTTACCCGATTCAGATCATTGAATGACACGCTAAACGAATCAAATCCGGCTGCCCATCCTGAAAAATCCGCATATTCCGGATATTTTCGATAGACAACGCCTGTAGAACTTTTTACTTTATTGATAATCTTTGCGAAGTCCGTGGGAGATGGTATCTCTACAAGTATATGAACATGATTGAGAAAAGCATTGCAGGCATAGACATGACAGCCTTTCCTTGTGAAAATTTGTACCATCTGATCGAGAATCATTCCTTTGGTTGTCATTGGAATCGTCATCTCCTGTCTTTTCGTGATGAAAATAATATGGTATATATGCCGCAATTTATTCTTCATTTCCAACAAAATGCACCGGGGATAATCCCGACATAAAATTCATCTATCAATTTCCCTTCGGGCGAGTAGCGGTATATCATGCCCTGCTGCTGGTAATCGATGGCATCGGCGATGTACACTTCTCCGTTGGCGGGGTTTACCGTCAGTCCGTAATAAATCGTGCCGCTGTATTCGAGGAACGGACGTACCGGCACATGGCTGGCTGTCACGTCCATGCTCCAAATGGCCTTGTTGATCCAGTAGAGTTTGTCCCTGTCGCCATTGAGCTGCACCTCCGAGGGCCAGTCGCCCAACTTGAACTTGAACTGCTTCTCCACGGTGAAGGTCTCGGCATCGATGCGGTAGAGCGACGGGGCTTCGTAACCGTAGGGGCTGCCCTCATAACCGCCGTCGGTCACCGTCCACATTTTGTTGTACTTGTCCATGACCAGCGATGTCGGTTGTATGCCGACCTTCAGTTCATCGACTACTTGATCGGTTTCGGTGTCGATTTTGATGATGCGGTTCTGGTAACTCCAGCAGTTGCAATAGACGTATTTGCCGTACTGCACCATTTGCTCCGTCGAGCCGCTTTCCATCGTCATGTCCGGCACTTGAATATAGCCGGTAATTTCGTATTTCTTCGGGTTGATGATGAAGATGCGGTTGTCCCACAATTGGGTGACGTATGCTTTTTCGTCGCTTAGGAAATGAATGTAGCGCGGTGAGGTCAGGTTCTCGATGCGTCCTACCTCCTTGAAGGTGTTCAGGTCGATGGCGAAAATCACGTGGGAGTTGTTCACCACGACCCAGCCCTTGTTGTCGTAGATGGTCATCGACTGTGCCACGTCGCCGAGTTTCATGCCGTTGGCACGGAAGAAGATTTCGTTCTGCACCTGTTTGGTTGCCGGGTCGTAATAGGACAAGGTAGCATTGCCGTACTGGAAGTTGCCCTCGTTGGTGATGAACAGTCCGGCTCCCGTGGCGTTGAAATCTTCCACGGCATCGCCGTAGTCCCACTTCATGCAGGATGTCAAGGATAGTGTCACTCCGACAACTACGCTCCATAGCAGATATTTCAATTGGTGATAGGTCATACCGTTATTTTTATAGTTAATCCCCGGCAGCTTACCTTACGGTAAGCATACCGAGGATTGGCAGAAAATTTATTGTTTCGTTATCTATTCGGCAAGCTTGTACTTCCCGTCTTTCATCTCTTGGAAAGTGGGGTTGTAACCACATTCTTTGACAGACCATTGAGATTCTCCTGTTAGAACATTGTTTTCAAACAGGTATTTGAAAGAACTGAAATCAGTAACATCTCCTTGCCCGCTTATACTAATCCCTTTTACTGATTTGAGACCTGAAAAATCAATGGACAAAATACCATTAGAACCAAAATCAGAATACGGGCATGTTATTGAAAGATTTTCGGATATTGATTCTACGTTAGGATAAGATACTTTATCTACTTCCATACCAAACATAAAAGAAGATGTTGCAATATCAAACTTCCCATTTATCGTTTTTAATTTGGGACATAGAATATTAGTAGCCTCAATCTCAAACTTAATTTGTTCATCAGCTCCATCCGTTCCAATGCTTTCCAGATTGGTAAACTCAATATCATTCTTAAGATCAGTAGTCGTAACTGAACATGAACCGAGAATCTTTTTCAATGACGGGAATGCAATATTATTGGCATTTGAATTACTTTCTAAGGTTAAGGTCCCTCCAATTTCCTGCAATTTAGGAAATTCGATTTCCGCCGCCGTATTAACACTTCCCGAATTCAATGCAATAGTCATATCTCCTGCCACACGAATAAATGGCATGACAAATTCTTTTACATAAGAATAATCTTTGCATTGGAAGTCACCCTGTATATTTGAGATTCCTTCCAACGTAAATTCTGTCAATCGACAGGATTTAGGAAGTAGAAGAAGGCTACCGTTAAATGTTTCCGGTCCTACTATTTTATTTAGTCGGGCACATTGTAGGGTAAGTGTATTTCCGTTAAAATTTATCTGGGACAAATCCAGCTCTTCTATGAGCAGATTACTTAATGTCATATCACCGAGTACATCTTTCAAAGAAGCTATATTGAGTTTATTGACTTTATTCGCATCCACACTGGTCTCTCCGCAGGAAATAAGACCGGGAAGTTCAACAATGGAAATCTCTTTGCAATTTTTTATAGTCAGTCCTCCAACCGAATGTAATTCGGTCATTGCAAGACTTCCGATGGAGGACATATCGGAGAATGAAGCAGTACCGACCACGCTTTCCAATGCCGGTAGATAAATTCCTTGCAGTTTGGGAAAATATTGGATTGTAAGTTCATTCCCGATCTGTTTTAGTGCTGAGAAAACAATGGCTTCGGTTGTCGCTGATTCTTTTTGCGCTACCGAACCTTTGACAATTAAGGAAGCTCCGACAGATTCAACGGCATTTGCATCCAAATCAAGTAAAGCATCGGAAGTTATATACATATCCTCACCAATGAACTCGACTTTGGGTATAGATATTTTTTCAATGACAGAACTGTTAACGACAAAATCACCGGTCACTCCAAGCAAAGAGGGCAGATTAACCGTTTTGAGCATTATGTTTTTACTGGCAGAAGTTGTCGAACCTAATTTGAAACTTCCGAGTTGTTCCAGATTATCCAACCCGGTCAAATCCGTTCCTTTGTAAGACGGATTGATGACAAGGGAGTTACTGATTTGTTTCAGGTTGGCAAGTCCGTCCAGATTGGTGATTTCTTCTCCGTCTGCCGTTCCGATGGTCAGGCTGCCTTCGATTTTGTTTATTCCTGTCTTTGCAAAATTATCAACCTCGGCTTGCGTGGCAAGTACTACGCTGCCGCTCTGTTCGATGTCTGTATATTGATAAGTATAGGAATATACTTTGCTATCCTGCATTTTGGAGGTAACTACGAATTTCCATTCATTCTCCCAATCCTCTATGGTCGATGGATTCGGGTTAATAGAGGCTCCCTCGCAAAGGGCATACTCTACGGTAGCCCCTTTCAGACTGGTATTATAAGGTATCTCAACTGTAATCTTGTCCCCGACTATCATGGCTTGATAGGTAATGCCATCTACAGTTAGAGCAAACTCGGAGATGAAGTGATCCTTGCCGTCTATTCCGCTTACTTCAGGGTCGTCATCACTACATGCAGCAAGGCAGAGCGTAGCGAAACAGAATAGGATGAAATGATATATTTTGTTCATAATGAATTTTATTTGTCGTTATTGTTGTTTTCATCACAGAACTTGAAAACTTCCGTGGAATTTTCCCCTAACCATCCGGCTTTTACATTGACTCCGGTCTGCACCTTGATAAAGTCGATATGGGAAAGGTTTGCAGACGTGCCGTCGATATTGAGCGCATCGGAAATCTTAAAATAGTTTCCAAGTGCTCCCGCGTTAGGATTGTCTTTATTGGGCATATCATCACCAATATTATCGGCATATCCCCACCCGAACGGATTATTGGACCACATGCCTGTCGACGGGCTTTGTTCGGTACGTGCTTTCAGGCATGTGCCGTATAACGTATAGGAATCCTCTTCAATCCACAAAGGATAATAAAACTCTTGCGGGTGATAGTTGCCGAGACGGTCAATCGCCCCTTTATTTCCCTTGTTGTCTTGCCATTGGGTGTCCATGTTGGGACCGGGACGGAAATAAGTTACGGCATAGTCCTGAATGGTTTCGGGTTTTCCATATTCAGAACCCTTCAGTTCATACCATTCATCGTTGGGCAAGCCGTCTCCATTGACATCTTGCATTACCCATACAATGCCCGGTTCATTTGACGAATCAAAGGCATTTCCTTTGATGGAAAAATCATAACCGCCTTTGTTTTCGATACTGTGGTCGAATCCTACTACAATATATCCTCCCCAACCTCCGAGAGAAACATATTGTTCATTATCAAGACGTTTTTGTGCGTAAGCACAGGCTGCTTCGTGCGTGTTTTCCCCATTGAAACCTGCTGTATTCGTTTCGTTTACAAATTGTCCCGGAGCCGGAACAAATTCATATACTTTATTGCTGTAAATGGAATTTCCGGCAGCAAAAGGTCTTTTTCCGGCCGCTTCACAACATTTCACCGGAATATTGACACTGACTTCATCGACACCGGAGACCGAAATATTACGGGTGAGCACTGCTTTTGTATCTTGATTGTCGTATTTCACAGTAAAGGTAAGCGTGTGTTCTCCGGTTTTAGCGGGTTTGAAACCGTAAACCAAAGAATTGGCTCCCTCAATCGGTTGCCCGTCCAAACTCCATTGATAAGAAGGCTCGGCACTTATTGATACAAAGGGGCGGACAAACAAAGTACGTCCTAATTCTACGTATTTGGTATTATTCTCGGTAAAATATAAAGATGACGGAACTACGATTTCAATCGGAAGTTTATCGACAACCTCAATAGAAACTGTCTTCTTTGATTGTCCGTCTTCATTTGTTACGGTTAAGGTCAGTTCATAAGTTCCCAACTCATCTTGCTTGAATGTATAAGTATTTTCCGTTCCGACTTCGTTTCCGTTAAGAGTCCACAAATAAGTAGCTCCTTCTGCATTTTGAATGTCGGGTGTAAGGATATACTCACGTCCTGCGACAACTTTAAGCCCTATAGAGGGGGTTACCAATGAAATAACGGGCGGAGCCAATTCATTGACATCCACACGAATTTCTTCCTCTGTGCTGGCATCCCTCGTATCCACACGCAGGGTAACGTAATACGAACCGCATTCGTTGAAAATGTATTTCAATTGAGGCTCGTCGGAAATGATACGACCGTTGCATTTCCATGAATAAACGGCGTAATCGACATTCTGATAGGTCGGCTCAATAACGACCTCTTTTCCTATCTTTACAACGTAGATTCCGTCCTCGCTATCCAACTCAATGACAGGAGGCAATATCACGTCCTGCGATATTTCTTCGTCTTTGTTGCATGCAAATAGAAATATCGTCAAGGAGAATAAAAGCAAATTCTTCTTCATTATATTTATAATTTTAATGCTGAAATTCCCTTGAAGAAAGTATTTGATTCCAATCTCCATTGGGATATAATAAAAAGGGGCAAATACTTTGCACTTGCCGTTAAAAAGCATTTGCCCCAAATTCATGTTATTCGTTTACGGTTACATCAATATCGTCTATAGCAACGTAAGCAGGAGTGTTCAATCCGTATGCGCTTGAATCGCTTCCTTCGAAATTGATAGCTACAGTACATACGCTGTCACCTAAACCGCTTAAATCCACTTGATTCCATCCGGTACGGATTTTATTGGTCAAACCTGATTCTGCATCTTTACTGGAATCGAAGTTTGCCAAATAGTATTCTACTTCCTTACCTGTAGGTTTACCCGTCGCATCCAACGCAACAAATACCACCTTAAACCATCCTTTTTGTGCCGACAAAGAGCCTTGTGTAAACGAGTTGCCATCCTTCATGACTAAGTAGGTATAAGTCGTATTACAAACCCATACGCTGTTGAATTTACCATATTTCGGTGTACCCTTGACAGGAGTGTTTGTGGTAACGACTCTGTAGCCGGTTGCATCGGTCAGGTAAATCTTCGCACATTTGTCATAGGTTGCTTGTGAATCATTGTATGAATCGCTATAACCGAAAGCTACAGCAAAATTTTTACCGCTATGACCGCCGTTGGGCCAGTACACGCTACATTGGTTTTGATAATCCCCCTGTGTCAGATTATGGAAATTAGAGATGGCAAAACCACCATTCCAAAATTCATATTCCCAAGGCTGTCCGCTTACCCATTCTTGTTCCAAATAGTTAATCGGGAACTGAATGTACGTACCGGTTTGCCCGATTTGAGTGATGTAGCCGGTCGTTACCTGCTTGCCGTTGGCCGTGGCAGAATAGAGATTGTTTCCATACTGGTCAGAAGCCATTACGCTGGAAGGTACGTTATCAAAATCGATAAGCGCATTGGTAGAACTTATCGCGCGGGTTTGAATCGCACTCTCCTCATACGGAGCAAGGAAGTCATCGTCGGATGAACATCCCGTGAACACTGCGGCGGCCATTGCTACAACAGCCATTGCCAAGAATCTAAAATTCTTTTTCATAACTTAATTATTAAAAGTTAAACAAAAAGTTTAAACACACATTCGTTTTTATTGCGACAGATTTGCAACGAATGAGAAATCGGTTATCAAAAAGAATATAGGTGCCTGTGGACGAGCCTCTGTTCATTTTAATCTAATGCCAATTATCCCGTGGTCACTAAATCTATCTCATCAAGCAGGTCTTCTGGCTCATCCCGCTTATCGCGCCTTCCCAGCTTTCACCAGTGGCAAAGAGTGCGATAAACTTTAATAGGACTTACAGCTGCGAGTACAGCTCCGGATTTTCACCGGGATTCCCTTTTAATTCCGTTCGACGCTTCGATTGGAAACTTGACTGGTGCAAAGTTAATGGTTATTTTTTAATCTTGTTTCTTTTTCTGTGATTTTTATTTCAAGAAAGGATTATTTTATGGCGCGAATTGTATTTTCATGTTAATCAAGCATTTATAACAACCACGAATAGTCTTTTCCCCTTATGAATAATAGCGTTTCTCAATTATGGTCTCTTTTCATCTCACGTCGGCAATTCTCTTCGGAGAGATTTTATATGCAAAGGTACAGCGTGCGTCTGGTCGTCAAGTATCGCTTTCACTAACGGTTCCCGGATATTCTTCACGGCAGCCTTCCACAAATCGAAGATTGACTTTCACTCCCCACCTCGTTGCAGGGCATAGTCGGACGAGCCTGACTGTGCTCTTACATTGGGCGGTTGGGTATTCCGTTTCATCCCGTACACTGTTTACTTGCCTTATCCGTCCTTTTCCCGCTGTCAGTCCTGCATAAAAATCATTCCCCGACGAGAAGCCAAAAGAGTTTCAAGAAAAGGAAAAAAAGAAAATATTTGACAATCTAAAATTTACAATTATGCACAGCAGGATTTTTCAAATTTCAACGGAGCCGATAGACAAAGAAAACTATCTGAATGAGGACACACTCCAGCAAGGAGACGGGAGCTTCTATGACTATTGTTCAGAAATAGACGAGGAAGACCGTAAAGAGGATATTGCCAATTTGGTCAATCATGCCTTGCCCAAAGGAATGTTCGAGCTTATATCCGATGACACCATGCGCTATAATGGTGGAATAGAGCAATGGAAAGAGGAGTATGTCGCCAATATCAAAAAAAGAGCGAATGCTCTTACGGCAGATAATATGTTGGAATGGGGTTCGACCTATTATCTCAAACAGGCAGTGGAAAATCCGTTGGATGTCGCCTATCATTTCTATTTGGATGGCGATGGCTGCAGTCTTTTGCCGAACAGTCCTTTACGTTTATGGAGTTTGTTTGTAGGCTTGAACCGGGAACGATACTCTACATCGGAGGAGTTGTTGATTACCACTTCTGATGTTTGTCCGAAACATTGGCAACCACCCGCCTCAAAAGTGGGTGGTTGCTCTCTTTTTTGCACAGGCTCCCCGGTTACTTTTATAAATATGCTCTGCAGAGCTTCCGCCACCGGTTTCACAGCCGGTATATTCCTGTTTTAAGGGTATAATCCCTTCACAGCCCCGACATACGCCGCAGGTCTGTTTTCGTGTGCAAAGGTACGGTGGACGAACATTGCCCAAGTACCGCTATCGCTACCTGAAATAAAATTTGACGACAACTTTCCGTAATCGGAGATGACGGTATTTCATAAAATTTCATTGCAGGTTCCTTGCTCATCGTTCTTGCATCCCCCCGTTTGTGACGCACATGAAAACAACCCCTTTGGGCGAAGTCAAAAGGCTTCAAGAAAAGGGAAATAAAAAAAACAATAAATCAAAAGACAATGAGCAAGTACGATTTCATCAAGCAAGGCAACCTCCTTTTTTGGCACACTGCCGATAATGATATAGAATGTCGAATTATCTCAACTCCCGAAAAAGTGGATAGTGACAGCATCATCTTAATCTCAACAAGCTCTTCCGAGACAGAGGTTTTGGCATCGGAGTTATTACCTATTGGCTCATCAAGAAGCCACAAAGAGGAGTTTATGCGCTGGAAGAAAGAGCGTGAAGCCGAGGGCATGGAGTTTTTCAGCCGGTTGTCCGAAGTCATGGAAACAGACAGTGATTTGGCTGTAGGCGATATGGTGGCGTTTACAAACGACTACGGGGTGGTATTTGGTCCCAAAGAAGTATTAGCTTTCAGAAAACCTTGGAATGGCTATAGATGCGTATATATCGACAGTGATGCTTATTGGTTTCCAGACCGTCCCGAACAACTCACCATACTCAGCAAAGGAGGTACAGAATGACAACAAACGACATACTCAAACGACTTTGCGGCAATATTGCCGCAGGTCGTTTCAACTGGCGAAAATACTGCACGCCGCAATCTTACTTCGGTTGGGAGATTTGCGTTACCCCTCTGCATTGCTCTTACGGACAGATAGGCTACACCGTTCATTTCCCTTATACCAATATACCGGAAGTGGAATACGATTGGGAAATGGGCAAACTGACCATTGACGGCGAGAAATGGAAAAGTTATTTGCGGAACGAATAATAATAAATATCAATATGGCACAGAATTTTTATACCAAATGGCAGGACGCTATACTTGCAGATGCAGGAGACTATGTTTCAAAAGAGTACCGCAGTTTCCAGACAGCATTGGTGCGTGAGATTTCCAAATATGCCGCAGCCGTTGGTGCAAAGGTGGCTTCCAATTCAAAAGGGCATTATGACACCTCCTGCTTCATTGAGCGCAACGGCAAGTTCGTTTACATCAGCCACTCTTCCGGTCTGTCACGAATGGGCAGCGGCGTAAGAATTGAACTCGATTCGTTTCTGATACGGACAGCTCAAAATGGAAAGGACTACCGAGGGGGATGTAACCAGTATTGCGACATAGCAAATTTACAGTCTATGATAGACGGTTTGTTGGGGAAATAAACTGCAAAAAAGATGCGGAGCCAACCAGTTCCGCATCTTTTTCTTTCCATCCTTACCGGCGCATACCGCTGCCGTATTCTGCCTCTTGTAGTTCTGCCCGATACTCTTCCAGCTCGTTCAGCTTCTCGTTCACGGCTTGCAGATTGGCATCCAGCCCGACATTGTGGTCGTAAGGGAAACGATGCTGCGCGACCAGCCCGGCATTGGTGGGTTGCCCGACATCAAGCGTATCGGATTCCTTGTTATATTCGACATATAGCACTTCACCGTTCGGCATCTCGAAGGCCGGAATCTTTTGATACGCCAAAGCGGAGAACTGTTCCGCCGCCATCTCCCTGGCAACCCCTTTTATTGTATCTCCGGCGATATCGACACCGTAACGCCGGATATGGTCTCGGATTTCCTGCTCCGTGAATTTCAACATCACCTCGTAGGTTCCCCCGACACTCCCGTTGTACACGACAGCGAAATTCTCATCCTCGGCAATAAGGCTGTCACCCTTGTTGTTCGTGGCCGATAAATAAGTATGCTGTTCGTTGATGCCATTGCCGTCGTAATACTCCTTGGCAAGCGTCAGCAATCCCTCGTAATCGCCTTTCTCCCGAAGTTCGTCAAGCTGCCTCGTGTCATCCGAAAATTGGAGATACGCAACAGAAGAATAAAATGTATTCTCCTTTGCTGCCGCTCCGTTTTCCTGCTTCTCGCCGACATTTTGTTCCAGTTCTTGCGCTATCTTATCCACCTTCTGGGTAATCATCGAGGTTGCCCTTTTCACGTCCAGAAGCGTTGTCTTGATGAACTGTGGCGATTCCTTCAGCTCATCAAGCCAACCTTTAAGATACGCGCAACTGTCCTCCTTGATATGCTTGGTCATGCCGTAACGCTGTGCGACCAGTGCGCTGCCTAACTCTGCCACCAGTTCCTCACGGGCATATTCAGGAGAACCGAAAGTAGTCGGCTTGAACCTGTCAAGTACGTTTTCCGCTCCGGTGGAGTGCGTCATCTCGTGGAACAGTGTCCCGTAGAACGATTCTCCCGATTTGAACTGCTCCTTTTCGGGTACGATGATTTCGTTCTTCGTGATGGAATAGTAGGCGTCATTCTGATATTTCGGCGTAATCGGACAAATCCACAGGTTATCCCTTATCATCGTATCGACTGGGGCAAAACTGAAATGCTCGCCCTCCTCGATTGCCGGACGCGAATTTTCTCGCTCCAGTTTTTGCCACAGCTCCGGTCTCGCTTCCTGCAAGTTAGTTTGCGCGACATTGAAGACCCGGAACACCTGCATCTTCGGATAGACATTGTATTGTTCCTTTTCGTCATCGGAGAGTTTCTTGTAATCGTCATACTTGATTTTCTCCTTAGTCTCCTTATGGATACAAGTGAACGTGGTGAGCATGACCGGAAAGGATTTTTCACCACGAAGCACGGAGACACGCGGCAGTTCCTCTCCATCCTTTCCGGGCTTATTGAGCTTCTGAACACAATCGAACGTGCAGAAACGGGGAATCTTGTACCCTTCTTTCTCGCAGTGCAAAAGCAGCATAAAAGCATTCATCCCGTTGTACTCGCGCCCGTGAAGGTTGCGGGGCCACTGTAGCGTACCCTCCGTAAACCAAGGCTTTTTCCAGTCCTTTTGAATGCCCTCGATTTTCTCGATCATCATTTCGGCGAACAGGTCAAGAGCCTTGTCCTCGCTGTTCGGTCCGTCGGCATTCTTCTTTCTGTAACCGGCCATAACCCTTATTGATTATAGTTAGACGAATCCGCCACATATTGCGTCAGTTCCTCCATCTTGCAGGAAAGGTTGATTTTCCCGTTGTGTGCCGACAGGTTCATTTCACCTTTGGCATCCACCTTTACACCCGGCTGCAACCACGCTTCGCGCTCCTTACCGAAACAGAAGAAGCGCACCCACTGGTACTCGAAGCCGTCATCGACCTTCTCTGCGCTAAACGCCGAGAACACCGTATAAGGCTGGTCTTTCTTATCCCTTTTTTCCTCGATGTTCTGGCCGACCTTACCACGAAACACCAGCTCGCCCTTGACGCAATCCGCATCATCCGTAGCGGCATTGCAGATTTCATCGGCGAACAGGTTGAAATATAGCTTGTCGCCCCGGCGTTTGAGATACATCGTACCCCTCACTTCTACACGGGAGCCGTTCCGATAACCGGCGGCTTCCTCCTGACAGCCCTCCTTGCGGACATCCACCTCGATAGTGTGCCCGCCACCCGTCGCCGGAATCTGTACCCGGAGCGGAAACACCAGAAATTCTTTCTCTTCTTTATTCTTGCGAACCGACGCATCGCGGCCGATAACGCCGCATACCGTAACATTACATTTAATCATCTGTTTTTTGTCTTTAATGATACATGGATCATCCGGACAAGTGATACATGGGTTGATTGATGTTGAACTGTTGTAGAGTGCGGTCAGTCGGGTGCGCGTATCATCGCCCAGACCATCCATCCGGCGATGGCTAATTGCACGCCCACGACAACGAGCGTCCCGATCCATCCCAACAGCAGGTAGCAGAACCGGAGGTGCAACGCAAGGAGGGAAACTCCCGCCAGACACTTGCATAGCTGTATCATCACGCATTTTATCATATCGCCATGCCTTTATCTTCGCAGGTTTTCCGTTTGTCCCTGTTGCCGGGTCATCCCCTGCTCAAAATTCTGTGAGGCCGCTTCCGACAGGATAACCGTATTCAGCATACCGGTTACACGCATCTGTTTGGCCTCTTCCGTGAGTGTACCGTTGTTCAACGTGGCAGACAACCGGTTCAGCTCGGAAGCGGTCAGCTCCCGCGAGACATGCAGTTCCCCGTTGTCCGCTTTCAGAATGGCCTTGCCGTTCTCGCCGATAGTCAGGTCGCAGTTCTTCATATTCGGCAACAACGGCTTCAGGTCGATGGTACGAAGATCCATCGCGGCGGATATCGCCGTCTTCTGTTCCTCTTCCTCCCGGTTATCAATCTGTGTGGCTAAAAGCATCAGGGAGGCGAAAGCGGTCATCGCCATCTCCACAATCGGGTCGTTGCATCCCGATATTCCCACACCGCTATCCTCCGACGAAAGGAGTTTTTTCATCCATCCGTCTGGCGAAAGGTTCTTTTCAGGCACGGTATCTTCCGCCGCCTTGTATTTGACGAGCAGGTCATTTCCGTTGTGCAGCATTTGCAATTTGATATGTCCTTTCTGTGCGATTTCAGCCAGATACGCCGCAGGGTCTATATCCCGTTTCGTCCCGTCGGCATAGATATTCTTCACACCGAAATGCAGATGTTCCCCGGTCGTCCGTGTCCCCGTATTGCCCGATGTGCCAAGCCGTCCGCCTGCCTGTACCGTATCGCCGACCTTGACGGAAATCTCCTTGAGGTGCATATAGGTACATTGTACCTTGCTGCCGTCCGTCCGAGCATATTCCACCGTCAGCGACTTGCCGCCGGGTGTATTCTTGTTCTGGTTTACCGCCACGACCTTGCCGCCGCTCTCCGTAGCCAGTACCGCGTCGGCTTTGCAACGGATATCCACGCCCTTGTGCATCTGTTGCTTTGTGCTGTCCAACGGGTCTTGCCGTGTTCCGAACGGAGAGGTAATGAACAGAAATTCCTCCCGTTCCACCGGGAACGAATACCCCGTTCCATGTTCCGCACTCTCGGAAGTCTGGAGCGGATTGTGTTCCACCCCGAACTGCCGGCCTTGTGCCGTCATCTCCTGCATCACCTGTCTGTCATACTTCTGCAAGCCGTTCTGCTCAATGATTTTCTGCAGGTTCTCGGCATACTTGCCGCCTGTGGCGTAACCGGCTTTCTCAATGCTTTGTGCCCAGCCCTTGTAATCGTCCGGGGAGAGTTTGAAGCAACCGGCATAGCGGCTGTTCTCCTTCAAAAAGCGGGAATGATGCTCGTATGAATCACCCACGCTGTCATAGCTGCAGAACTTTTCATTCGGCTTATCATCGGTGTAGATTCCGTATTTGCCGCCTTCGGCAATCCACGAGGAAGTTGCCTTGATGCCGAAATGGTTGTTCTCGTTCCTTGCCAGACGGCTCTGTCCGTTGCTGCTTTCCAGTATGCCTTGCGCCAATGTGACGGAAGCCGGGATGCCATACCTTCGCATCTGTGCCATCGCATAATCTGCGTATTGCAGTGCATATTCCTGATTCTTGGTCATAATCGTCACTCCTTATCTATGAATACCCCTATGTGTTTCCTGCTCGTCCTGCCGTTTATCCTGTAGCTCTATCTCACTGATGGCGACACGCTCACCAGCACGGACAAGTTTGGGCAGATAGCTGTCCAGTTGCGTCCTTGGGAACTCTGCGAAAGCCGAAAATCCACGTTCCGGATATTTCTTCATCGTAATCCCCAATATATCAGCTCCCTTTGCCGCATCCTCATTATAAAGCCGATAGACTTCTCCTGCACGAATCAGATACAGGGCGTCGGGATGCTTTTCCTTGAGGTTGTCCCAAAACTGCCGTTTCGGAGACATATTTTCATCATTCGTCTCTTCCGACCGATTTTCCGCCACCACCTCATTCTGTTGCCGTACCTGCTCTTCCGCTTTCTGTTCCCCGACGGATTGTCCCTTTTGCAGCACATCGGCAAACAGCGTAGCCGCCAAATGCCGCTTGTAGCCGTCACGGTCTTCCGCCACCCACATCCGTTGCCACTGCTGTGGAGTGACGCTGCGGGGCTGCAGCTTTTGTCCGTCGATGGTTGCCACACACTGGATTCCATCCTGCCTGGTCTTGAAGATGGCAACACGCTGAATACGGTTCAGGTCAATCTCCGGCGTATCGCTGCCGAACAAATCCACTTTCAGGTCGGGTTTGACCTCCGCCAGTGCATAATACTTGTGCGCCAGCTCCATCCGTACCTTGTCGATGTTGTCCATCGCCTGCTTGAGCGTGGAGAAAAAACGGTTCACATCCTCCTTGTCGGGATAGACGCTGTACCCCTCCTTGTTTTCCGGCTTGATATAGAGTGCCCAACGGTTCTTGTCATCCTGAATCATCTGCACGGCATCGAACCCGACCTCATTCGCCCGTCTGACAGCTTCCGACACGTCCAGCGTGGAGAGCTTTTCCAACGTGTAGTTCCTTAACCGGGCCAGTGTCACCATTTTTTCATTGAAATAGCTGTCATCGGGTCTGTAACCCAATGCACCGTCAGTATTATAGAAACGCACCTGCTCGATACCCTCTTTCTGCAATGCCCGTTCGATACGCCCCTTGTTCATGCCGGGAATCTCGTTGTTCGCCTCGGTCGAAGCTCCTGCCGGCAAAATGACATCCGCCGATTTCGCCTCCCGGTCGATGACGAGGACGATGCTTTTCGCCGCCTTGTCCGGGTGCTGGCGGATTTCATTCGCCACAAAGTAATGCTTGGGCATCTGTTCCTGCATGGTCGTGGTCTGCCGTCTGTTTCGCAGGGTGGCGTACTCAATTTTCTCGCCCCGTTCCGCTTTTCGGATAACATCAAGCGCATTGTTCACGTCGCTTTCGAGAGCGTCCATTATACACGGGTTTTCCTTGAACTCCCGACACCAGTAATCCACCGTCTTCAGGCTTGCATCGGACAAACGCGCGGGCAGTCCCAGTTCCAACATCTTGATACCCGAAGCCAGTTCCACAACCAACCTTTCATATTTTACCGCATCCTCTGACGGAGCCACACCATTCTTCATGACCATGCCTTCACGGGCAAGTCGTTGTTGATGTCCTGTGGCACTCACGATCTGCCGCAAGGCTTCCTGCACATAATCGTGGTAATGCTCAAAATCCTTTTGGCGCGGCATATAGACCGCATCTTTGTCCGTCTCGTAATGAGGAACTCCGCTACCGTCCGAGCGCACGGGAACGAGGTTGTCCCGCATCTTCAATAGAAAGTCGTTGAACCGAGTGCGCAACCTGCGGTTGTCCGCCTCGGCATATCCTCTTTCCTGAACACTGCCGTCCTGCTTTACCGCATCCTCGTAAGCCGGCTTGTCCACGTAGGGCAACGTCGTCTGGTCGATATTGAAAAGCGTGCGGATTTCTCGGTTGTGGACACCCTTGAACTGTGCCTTCTGCTCTTCGTCCAATTGGAGATAGGCGGTACGGTCGATGGTTTCATTCGGATTGTTCCGGTTGACATACTTGTTCCAGTTATAGAACAGGAACGGTACGCCCTGCTCATGCTCCCGTACCGCAGCCCCCCGTGCCTTGGTTTCACTGTAAAGCGTGAACAGGTTGGTCTTGCATCCGTTATTGTCCGAATGCAAGGCCATAAAGAGGGCATTGAACGGGCTGGCCGAGACCCCTTGCGGATAGAGCCGGGGAAATCCCTTGCCCGATACGTTGAGCCAATGGCCGCCGGCGTTCGATGCCCCGCCCAGTGCGGCAGACAGCAGTTCCGTCTGCTTTTCTTCGGCTTTTTTTTCGATTTGCGACTTTTCTTTCATATCATCATGCTTTTATTGTTCATGGATTTATTGGATGCCCCGTGTGCGCACAATCGTCTCCCGCTGTCCGTCGTCGTAATTCTGCGAGGCAATATGGCGCAACTGGTCGCTCTTGGCAAGCACGGCGTTCGCCAGCGTGTTCAGCGGCAATGCCCCTGCACGGTAAGCCTCCGCGACGGTCGGCGTGAGCTGGATGGTACAAGGCACACGGTCTATCGTGGCGATGAGCGTGCTGCCTTGCAGTACAGGGTTTACGATACGGGAATTGAGCGGTTCGTCGGGATAACGGCGGTACTGGTTTTCCGTATGCACGTCGGCGGACGGCATGGGACGCCCCAACGCCTCGTGTCCAGCCTTGTTCAGCAAGTTCGCGCCGCCCAGACCGACAAGGAGCATCTTCAGCAGCGGGTTACGCACGAACAGACCGGCCACAATACTCGCTATCGGCAACAGGTTGTCCCCAAAGCGCAACGATTGCGTCTTGCCGGTAAAAGCTCCCAGCAGGATGTCGGGCAGCATGGCCATGACATATCCGAGGTTGCCCGTGATATCGCCCAATCCCTCTAATCCCAATGTACCGAGCAATCCGCTCCATCCGTTCGTGTTGGTCTGCACAGCCTCTCTCTCTTGCTTTTCTTCCTCATGTGGAATAACCACCTGCCGTTCCTCTTTCTCCACTTTTTCCCTCTGTTCCATTTCCGGCTGTGTTGATTCCTTTGTGGATTTTACAGCCGTTGCATTCTTATATTTCTCCAAATGCTTCAAATAGGCTTCTTCCTGTCCGGGAGCGACGATGAGCGGCACATCCTTGTACCGTTCGGCACGTTCATTTTTCTTTTCAGGGTGTCCGGGCTTTTCGGACATTTGGAAAGGGGTAAACTTTGGTGTCTGCATCCACTCCAAAAAATTAAAGTTCATCACAGGTATTTTTTTCTTCAACTGCTCGTTGGCCGCCACAATAAGCGCACTATCACCCGTCTGTACTGTTGCAGCCTCCTTACGGAAGTCCGTAAACACGTTCCGTTCGCTACCGAACACACCTTTGCTGATACATTGCTCCACAGAGAGCTTGGGCGACTTTTCAGGCTCGAAGCGTGAGGCGACTGCCGAGATAGCCACGTCCGCCCCGACAAACTTTGCCAATGTCGCCCACGAACCTGCGCCACCCATCATGACGGCATCCGCCGTTGCGCCCAATACCCGACCCGCACCTTTTTCCCATCCTTTCGGACGGTAGGCCGCTTCGCCCCGTGCCTCGATTTCCTCAGCAAGCGGCGAGCGGTTCAAGGTCTGCGAAAGTCCGAGCAAGCTTGATTCTGCGGCTTTGCGGATGATGTAGTCGGCTGACGATTTCGGCATTCGCTCCTTGACCAGCCGGTCGATCATCAGTTCCTCTACCCGGTAGTCCATATAGGCGTAGGCAAGGTCACCGCCCAATTGTTCCGACAGTTCGTTGTACCGTTCACGCCCGATTTCCCGCACGACGGTATCGCGCCATTGCCCGGCCATGTATGCGAGGTCTTGCTGTATCTCCTTGGAGCCGGTAATCTCCGCCTTGCACATTCCGATGTAGTCCTCCGTCGTCTTCGAGTTCCATTCGCCCGTAACCTTGAGTACCTGGTACGGGTCGCCCATCGGCTGTGCCGCAGACGCCATTGCGCTGAGTATGCCGCCCAATGAGGTGGAATACTCCCTCATTTCCTCGCCCTGCTTCTTCGTGAGGAAAGCCTGCGTTTTCGACATGACGGGAGCGAGATGGCAATGGAAATAATCGCTCACAAGACGTTCTATTTCCGCGAATTGCCGGCTATGTCTGATTCCATCCATGTTGTGTATTATATATTTATCTGTTTCAATAGCTGTTCTTTCGTCTGCTCGATGGCGTTGTGGTAAACCTCCATCTGCCGGGGAAAGAACTCTTCCAGCCATGCGTCCTTTTCGATGTTGTCCTGCATGAACCGTATCGCCTGCTCCCGTTCGATTTCGACGGATGTCTCGCCCTCTTCCCGATTGTTGAACCATGCCTTGGTCCACCAGCGCACACCCGCCCGGTCGGGATAGACCGTGACAAGCCTCGGTATGTCGAAGCTCTGTATGTCGATGTCCAGTTCCGCCAACGGGTCTATGATGCCGCCATAGGTCAGGGCTTCGTCATGGAGTTTTTTTTTATGTCGCTGCTCGCAGTGGAGAGGTACACATCATGCCGCAGGGCGAGGTAATGCAGGAAATCCGCAATAAGGAGGTTCTGCACCTTGCAGGCCAGCGGCATGGCCTTGTGTCCCAGTCCGAGCGGATTGGCCATGCTCGGCATATTCTCGTAGAAATACTCCTTCATCGCGCCCACCGTGAAGATGTGGCGTAGCGACTGCTCCGTATTCCGGGGCAAGGTGTATGCTCCATGCCGCAAATCCTCCATATAGTGCGGCAGGAAGTGCAGCATCAGTTCCTCTATCTCCCTTTTGTCCCGTTCATAATCGGTTTTCAGTTCCATCTCCAAGCCGGATAAATAGTCTGTCTCGTGTCCGCCGGCCTGACGCATTGCCTGTATGTTCCCGTACAGCATCGTCAGGAACTCCAGCGGGTTCAGTTCCTCGCCCTTGAAGCGGACGGTCATGTGCAGTTTGTCACCGCTCAAAGCTACCGTCTGTCCGGCCTTTACACGCTGTCCGAATTGAGCGAAGACATTGGACAGATTTCCGTATGTCACCTCATACTCCCCGTAGCGGATGGTCTGGCAGATGCCGTGTCCGGAATCGTTGCCCACGCCCGACACAATGCCGCTGGCGAGGGCAGAAAGCATATAGCACCGCACGTTGAAGTCAATGCCGTGATGAAAGAATTTCTCGCCCGTCGCCGGGTCGGTCTGTTCGCCGTAGCCGAGCGACAGCTCCACGTCTTTGCCCTGCTGTTCCTCGAAAGGCATACAATAACCGCTATCGGATTGCAGGATCATTTCTTCTGTATATTTCATGCTGTTTACCTATTGATTCATATCCCTATCTTCTCATCCCTCCGCCATGCGTCTGTTCCTCTGCCGGAAGTTCGGGCGTCCGGGTGCGCTGCACGTTTTCTGTCTCCGGCGTTCGGAAGACACCCGCATTGTTGCCGATGAGCATCATGCCGAGGAATGCGCCGGCAATCTTGCCCAGCCAGCCGAAGCGTCCGAATATGAGGAACGCCGCCGCAACCAGCCCGGCAATACTCAGCCCCGACACGTTGCCGCTGCCGAGGTTACGGAAAAAGTTGCCGAACATATCAAGGCCTCCGCCACCGGAGGCTTGGCGCAAAAAGTTCGACACACCGTTCAGCTTGTTGTCGATGCCGGTTACCGCACCGCTGACCGAACTGACGGCTTCCCCGGCCTTGCCCGTCAGTTCACGCACTCCGTCCGCCGTCTCCGCGAGGGTATTCGTTGCCGGTTCGCCGATGACCGCATCGCTCACGATACGCACCACGCTTTTGTCGGTGGTCAGCTTCTCCCAGCCCACATAACCGACCGCACCGCCGATGGTCGCCGTCTTGACGGCCTGACCCGCGCCACGCAAGGTCTGCGAAGGGTGCAGCACTGCCTTACCCATACTTTTGCCGGTAGTCGCTGTAGCCGTACCGACACCTTTCATGGCCTTGCCGCCATATTTCAATAGTGTACTCCAAACGCCCATACGTTGTCTGTTTTTAAGGTCTTACATTTCTTCCTATCTGCCGCCAGCGTCTTTTGGCGGCTTCCACGATATCCCGTTTGTCGGCTGCCGGGCGTGCCCCCTCGTCGATTTCACGCCAGATGTCGCCCATCGTCGTGTATTTCACCGCCTTGGTCAGCCGTTGCAGTTTCTTGTTCATCATCTTGAGCTTCGGACGGATGCCAAATACGATTTCCATGCGCTCCTTCTCCGTCATTTTGTTGTCTGACAGGCACGCCATGCGGATGTCATTCACAATCTCCACGCTGTTCATAATCAGTTCCCGGTAAATGCGGTTCCGTTGCGTGGAGAGAGCAACGGCCAGCGCGTTGGGACTATTGCGGCTTACCTGTCTGGTAAAGTCTCCCATATTGTCCGTCAGCCTTGATATTTCGTGGTAAAAACCGTATATCTGCGCTGCGTAGCAGATTATCGACCGGAAAGAGTCCAAATAGTTGTTGAACTCCCGTTGCAGGTCGGTCGTGGCTTTCACTTCCTCTTTCGTCCACAGGTGTCCGGTGGTCTGTATCAGCATGACCTTCTCCTGGTTCTTCAGCTCCTTTTCCGCCTTGTCGGTATAGAGCAGGATCATCCCGGCAAGCACGGGGTCGTTCTGTGCCCGAACCTTGCCGATACCGATGCACAGCAATAAGATGCCTATCCAAATCGTCCGTTTCATCATTCACCTGATTTTATCGTGCAAGGACGGCAGCCCTGCGCCAACGGGACATGGCCATCCGTGCCGCCTCTCCGTTGTTGCGGTCGAGCATCCCGGCCGTCACGTTGTTCCACACGTCATTGAGGGTATAGTACCGTATGCTCAGGTAGAGCAGGTGCAGCTTCCGGCTGAAAACCGAAAGTTTGTCGTTCAACGCCCACAAGGTCTTGCTGCGTTCCGCACCCGTGAGCATATTCTCTTTGCCGCCCTTGGCCACTGCGTCATTCAGGAGCGTGAAGACCGATACCAGTTCCGTTGCCGTCTCGATATACAGATTGTTCATGCTCATGGAGGCGATGATGCCCTGCGGGTTGTTTCGGATGGCGTTGCCCAATTTCCCTAACGTGAGAAAGATTCTCACGCCGTCGTTGTAGAGATGGGTGCAGGCTTTCAGCGATGAAGCGTAGCCGCTTACCGTCTTGAGATAACTGTTGTACTGCTTCTCCCATTTGTGGATGCGGTTAAACTCGGCGGCGATGCTGTTCTGCAGCATAGCTGTCTTCGTCTGACCATTTATCTGTTTCTCTATTTGGTCATTGATAACCTCGTTGCCCTCGGCCAACGCCATCCATTCCAACGGATTGGACGCCGTGATTTGGGCTTTTGCCCAGTGTGGCATCAGGCAGAGGGCAAAAATGACCAGACTAATGATTCGTGATTTCATATATTCCCTTTTTTCGTTTGTTATACTCGACCCGTTCCCGGATAAGCGTTACCACATCGAAGTTGTGTCTGATGCCTACCAAATCAAGCCGGGGTGTATTCCTGTCCATCGAGAAGATGCGTACCGTCTTTAGGCCGCAAAGCTGCTGCATGAGGCTTTGGTGTTCCACAAAGTCCACGATACGATATTGTTCCATGTAGTCCGTCTTCCGGGACAGCACCCCATGCCTGCTGATAAGCTGCTCGCTACCGATGTGGTAGCGTGTCCGGCGCAGATAGATGAAACGGTACAGCAATGCCAAAGAAAGCAATGCGGCAACCGATACGGCAAGAGCTGTCAGAGGCAGTCCCTCCATGCCACCGTACACCCATGCTGCACAGCACAATACGATTGCGGGCAGCTCGTCGATGACGAACTGTCCGGCGTGCGGTTGCAGCACGATGCTTTGGAAATGTCCTGTGGGTGCATCGGTCATCATCGGCGAAAGTGTGTTTGTTGTTCCTCTTCCGGTGACTGTTCTCTCGCCTGTGTCTCATCGACCGTCTCTTCCTGTTTCTGCCCGGCCAAAAGCTGTTCGTTCCAGTCCTTGTTGGGATAGGTAGGCTGTTCACGGACAAAAGAGGCGTCATTCGCCTTGTCCAGACCGAGGAACTCCCGCAATCCTTCACGGAACTCCTTGTAATTTCCGTTCATGATATCCGTCTGTTCCCGTATGTCGTCCGGATGGCACAGGCCGCTCGAACGCATCGACATGGCTTCTTCCCATGCGGATTCATATTTCCCGTAGCTCGACCGCAAAGCGTCGGGCAGCAGGTCTATGTCTCCTTCATCGAGGTTCTTGCCGTCAGCGACGGAATCCAGATAAGGCTTCCGCTCCGGTGTCTCCTCGATGGTGGAACGGACAGCCCGGTACATCTCCTGTTGCAGGTTCTTGGCAAACTCGATTCCCGCAAGGTCGGTATCGAAACAGATGTGTTGCTTGGCAGGAAGCGAGAGCGTGAGGACACCCCGCATCTGTTCCACCGTCGGGTTACCGCCGGTAGATATGAAGACCGCTTTCCGCAAATCCTTGTCGTTGGCCTGATGAAGCTGGTAATAGGCCATCGCGTCGTATGCACTCTCGAACCAGTAGATATGCTTGGCTTCGGTAAGCGTAGTTTTGGCTGGGCTGGCAATCCATAGCCCTTGGCTCGAATTGCTCCCTTCCGCCTTCCCTTTATAACTGCCGCTGCCATCCATGCGAGGGCGCCCTCGCTCTTCCAGACCGACAACCTGTCCCGTATCTTTCGGAACGGTCAGCGGAAAGGCGAGGTTGGTGTATTTCATGCCGTCCTCACGGTGTTTCGTCGCCAGACAAAAGTTCCGGTGGAAGGCGTATTGCGTGTAAAGGTCGATGCCCCGATGCTTGAAGAACGGATAGAACTTCTTTTGTGTCGCCCGATCCTGCGGATTGAACTGGTGAATGTCGTAATCCGCCATGTCAAACGGCTTCACATCCCGTTTAGGCTGGATAATCCGGGTATCCCGGTCAGCGACGGGATGGTTCAGCAACCGGTTGCAGACAAGGTTTACCAGTCGGTCGGGAGACACACCGGCATGGTATTCCGCGAAAAAATGCGGATGCTCCTTGATAAAGGAAATGATGTTATACGACTTCTGCTGTTGCGGTTTGAAACAACATTTCCCTTGCTGCGTGACAATGAATTTGTCGTTGCGGATGCGCCGCCCCTCGCTGTCCAACCGGACATACGAGGGATAGCGCAGGCCGTCACGCCGGTTCAGGTGATAGCCCGCGTCGATAAGCACGTCCTGAATGTTCAGCCTGCGCAGAAAATCGTCATAAGTCAGTTCGCCCTCTCTCATGGTTTACCTCCCCATTCTCATATCATTGATTTCACGGTTCATCTCTGCCTCGAAACAACGGATGGCCACATCCCTCGGCGTATCGACACCCGGCTTGAAGTACGGGCGTGGCGGACCGCCGAAACACTCGCCGTAGAACTCCGGGGCATGGCAGTGATGGTGGATGCCGTGTGCGACACCCGCCGCGACTACCGTACCTGCGGTGAGGGCGGCAAAGATTTTCGTGCCGAGACCCCGCTGTGCTTCCGGGCGTGTTTTCATGTCCACTTCGCTGAAAATCTTGGAAAAGAGCTTCATCCGGTGATAGTCATCCACAGCAAGGAACTTGTCGTAGTCCCGTTGGGTTATCTCATGGCTGATAGCCTGACCGTCGATAACGGCGGTCATCCTGTATTTCCCCTCGGTCTGTGCCGGTTGAACGGCTATCTGGCTCACTTCGACTTCCCGCCCGTGTTTCTCTTCCCGATACCATCCCTTGTTTTCATTCAAAAACTGGAGGTCACGCCCGTCCACTACCGCACCGATATTTCCCTGTACGGATTCCTCTTGCTGTTGCAGCGAGGTTTTCACTGGCATAAAAGCCTCTTGCTCCTGCCGTTGGCGTTGTTTCAAATCCTGCTGTACTTCGGGATGCAGACCGATAGCGATGCGTTGATCGCTGTTGAGAGCCTCCATCGTCACTTTGTCGGAAAAGTCAGCCCCGATAATGCCGTTCAGCAGTTCCAGACGTTTCTCTACGGGCTGCTCCTCGATGGGTGCGGCAACCAGTGTCCTCACTTCCTCTTCCGTCAGGTCATAGACCATATCGGCTTGGACGCTTTCCGACTGCACGGTCAGCGTCTGCTTTTCCGCATCCACGACAAGACCGTGCGAGGCAAGGCACTCCGCCCATTTCTCGTTGGAGAAATAGACCGGAGAGGCTATAAGCTCCTTGTACGGCCGTGCCGGTTCCTTGCTGCGTGGACGGCTGACCATCGGCGTGATAGCCGCCTGCAAGTCCTGCAGCACATCCCGTTGCTGTACGGGCTGCTCCTGTTGATGCCCCTTGTAATAGAAGCCGTAACCGCCTGATTGCAGTTCGCCGGGCTTCATGCGCCCGTCGGGGCGTTCGGGTACGATGGACGGCCCCGGAAAGAACAGTTGGCCGCCGACCCTGCGAAGGTGGAAGCCCAACTGGTTGCGAGGTGTCCAGCCAAGGAACGGCGGGGGCATTCCCATACGCCCCATGCGCCCGTACTCGCCGATGACGATGCGGTAGCCGTGCAGCCCCATAGCCACACGATCGTTGGCATTGCGGGCATGGACGAAGTTCTTGGGCATATAGAAGTCCTTGCCCACGATGCTCGTCAGCACGTTGTAGGCCTTCTTGTTGGCAGTGTTCGTTCCCCAGTCCGTGAGTGCCAACATCTGACGTTCGGTGATCGGATAGACCAGCAGGGGCGAGTCATGTCCCTGCACGATCAGCCGATACCCTGCATCGTCAAGTGCAACATGGGCTTGAAGCCCGTTGCGCATCAGCATATCGCGCATTTCGGGCTGCAAGTCCATCTGCCGGGGATTGGTATTCGTTCGTATCGCCATAGTCTGATTGTTTTCGTTATGCGTCTCCGCTTTCCATTGCTGCCTCCAACTGTTCGTCCTTGAAGCGGACGAACTCGGCGGCGGATTCGTTGCCGACTGCAAGCCCTTTTTCCTCGCAGTAACGGGCGTATTCCTCCTGCCAGTCGGCGGAGAAATGATTGACGTAATCGAGCCAGCCGTATTCGCCGCTCTGCATCTTCCCGACAAGTACGTCTTCGGGATAATATTCGTTCTGTGCCATAATGTACGGATTGATGTTTTACTTATGGAGAGCTGTCGCACGATTGCGCTCGCCGCTCTTCTTCTGTTCGTTCCACAGCTCTTCGGTGTAGTCTTCCTCCGAAACGTAGTCAAGGTTACCGTCATCGTCCATGACCCAGCAGCCGTAGCACCCGAAGGTGTATTTGTCCCACTCTCGCTTGGGTTGGTTGCGCCATTGCTGCGCGTCGCCCGAACAGATGCGGATGCCGGTCTTGGCATGAAGGTCGATGCCCACTGTGGCAGGCTCGCCGCCCACGACTACCGTCAGCGGCTCGCCGTGCTGCATCCCGTTTACCTCCACCGTACCGAGGCGCATGACCTCGGCCAGCACTTTCAGGTTGCGTGCGATGATGGGCGTGGGGACATACATCACCTGTTTCGTCTCGGCGTCAATCTGTACGAAAGCCTTGCTGCTCCGTCCGTCCGACATTTCCACATCGGCGACAATCGCCTTGCCGTCGAGCAACTGTTTCTGCTGTGCTTCGTCATACCGCTCCAGTGGAGAGGATTTCAGTGCCGGATAGAACACCACATCCACCTGACCGTCGTCCATGCGGATAAAGGCAAAGCGGCTGCGGCTCTCGATTTGCCCGCCATGCTCGTCAGTGACACGCACGGGAAGCACGGGAGAATGCCGGCCGTTGCAGATGTCTTCCAACACACGCATCGGCAAGTCCTCGATCATTTCCCTTGTAAGACCGAATCGTTCCAGTGTCGAAAAGGGTAATTCATCAAATTCAATCTGAACTTTTTTCATACTATATTCATATTATAAAATTGTACTATACAAAGATAGAGACATCTTATTATGACGGACAAAAATACAGCTATATAAATGGTTGTAATATGCTGTTTTTATCTTCATTAGTACAATTATCTAATCAAAATCGTACTAATAGACGCAAAATATCAAACCAATACAAGAAATGACGGTAGTTTGTTTCCGACATGAAAATTCCCGTTATAACTTTGCCGAATGAGAAAAATTCTACTGATAGCAATATCGGGTATTTCATTCTGCACGATGCCCGTTCAGGCGCAGTTCAACACGATTGCCAAGACACCAGAAAGATACAAGGTAGAAGCCTTGCAGGAGGGTATGAAAAAGCCGGAGCCGACACCCGAAAGCATGGCTCCTGCACAGGAGACTTCGACAAAACCTGCCGATGAAAGTAAGAAGTTGTGGATTGACCGTTATCTCAGTGTGTCTTATCCATTGCAGCGCATCAGAATTACATCGCCATACGGCTACCGGAAAGACCCGTTTACCGGGAAGAGGAAGTTTCACGGGGGTATCGACCTGCACGCACGGGGCGAGCAGGTATTGGCCATGATGGAGGGGGTGGTCGTCAAAGTGGGACAAGACAAGACGTCCGGCAAGTATGTGACACTGCGGCACGGAAATTACACCGTCAGCTATTGCCACCTTTCACGGGTGCTGGCCGCCAAGGGTACGGTAGTCCGTCCCCGCGATGCCGTCGGTATTACCGGCTCGACCGGACGAAGTACAGGCGAGCACTTGCACGTCACCTGCAAGCTAAATGGCAAGAATATCAATCCCTCGGTTCTCTTCGATTACATCAAATCCATGCAGCAGGAGTGTGTGTCGGCATTAGCTGGACTGTTATAGGGCTGTTAAGCCAACACCTCATCCAGGTGACTGTAATTCAGAAGTTTGATTTCTCCAGCAGTATTTTCGAGTGTACCCGCATAGGCCACCGCCTTACCCAGTATGGTTTCTTTGACCCAGCCGTCCATCTGTTTCAACGCCTTCTCGAAGTCCGCATGGTAGGTCATCGCCGACTTGATTTCAATACCGTATAGCCCCGAATGTTTTTTCAACAGCAAATCGACCTCGTTCTGGTTCGAATCCCTGTAAAAATAGAGGTTGCTTTCCTTGCCTTGGTTATACCGCCGCTTCAAGGCTTCCGTTACGATGAAGTTCTCGAACAACGCCCCACGCATCTTGTCCCGTGCAAGCTGTTCCGGCGATTCGATGCCGAGCAGGTGACAGGCAAGCCCTGTATCCGTAAAATAGAGCTTGGGAGTTTTAGTCAGCCGTTTGCGTGTGTTCTCGAAATAGGGAGGTAGCAGGAAAACAATATAAGATGCCTGTAAGACGGACAGCCATGCCGTAACGGTATGTGAACTGACACCGATTTCGTTGGCCAGTTCAGAGGCTTTGAACAGCGATCCGATACGTCCGGCGCAAAGCCTGATGAATGTGTGGAACTGCATCATGTCCTTGATTTGTAGCAGGTCGCGCACGTCCTTGTCCAGATAGGTTTTCATGTACGCCGGATAAAGAAATTTGGGTATGTTACGGCCCGAATAAATGGCAGGGTAAAACCCGTTAAACAGCAGGTTGTCAAGAGGCGTATCGGTGATCTGCTCCCGTATTTCGGAGTATGACAGGGGGAGCAACTCGAAAACGGCGGTACGTCCTGCCAAAGACTGTGTAACCTTTTTCAGCATGGCAAACTGCGAACTGCCCGAAAGGATAAACCGCCGGTCGGCATCATTGTCCACCATACCCTGAATATACGACAGCAGGTTCGGAGCGTTGTGTACCTCGTCAAGAATCATGCCCTCCGTGTGCTGGTTCAGAAAAGCGACCGGGTCGTTTTCGGCGAAACTCCGGACATCAAGATTTTCCAACGAGTAATACGGCAGGTATGAGAACAAGTTGCGGAGCAGCGTCGTCTTTCCGGACTGGCGCGGTCCTGTTACCGTAATGACTGAAAAATAGCGGTAAGCCTCTTCTATCACGGCGGATAGCTCCCTGTGGATATATTTTGCCTCCATACTGTTTATGCAATTTTGAAATACAACTGCAAAATTACATAAAATACGATACACCGCAAATTTTTCAGGGTATTTTCTCACATCCCAAGCCGTTTTTTCTATCATATACGACTCTTCTTTTTTACAAAATCCTTGCTTTTACCGGCAGGTCATTCTTTACTCTTTTCGTCGGCGAATGTAGGACGAAGCGCATAATCGCCAAGCCGCATTGCATTCGGATGACGAAAACAGACTGTTACACGGTCGGTTTTCTATCCGGGTTTGGCTTATGATGCCACAGCTTCATCCTCTGGCTGCCTCAAAAAGCTGAAAACAAACCTGCACGGCAAACGAAAGCAGGGAAAAAGAAAAATCAGCATGATAGTTCAACCAATTAAAAGTAAACAAGTATGGTAGAAGAAATTAGACAAGACGACAAAGTGATATTATCGAGCGAAGACGGTTTTTCCGTCCCTATGATTTTCAACAACCTTTGTGGAAAGAATTTCATTGGCAAAGAATACAAGGACTATATCAGGCATATAGCCTTTGAGGAAATGGGACTTAAGCCGGGCATCGTGTCCCATTATCGGGACGGTGTTCTATATAAGAACGGCACAATCCCGGAACTTTGAACAGGTAAACCAAAATAGGAACAGCAAAAATCAAAATTTATACAAATATGGAAACAACAACTATTCATCCGGCAGAAGCCTATCTCCGAAACGAGCAGAATTCCACCTCTTTATATGTAAGGATTGCAGGACAACGTAGGCGATTATTCATCAACCGCAATGAAAACGTCATCGGCATTATTGCGCCAAGAAAACGAAAAAGCGGGTACATCTTCACGGATTGGGCAAGCATTGAGAAGATATACTATCCGTCATCCTCTCCCGAAGATGCAGCGGACATAGGAAAGAAACAGGTCTTGAAATACCAGAAACTTGCCCGACTTGCCACGCATACGAATGATTGGCTTCGCAAAATCGCTAATGCCGATTTGGATAAATCCCTCTACGAGAACCGCATCACGACCGGCACACGCATCGACGGCAAGTGTATCGGACTTGCCACCATCGAGAAGTATTGCAGCAGTTGGGATATGGCTCGTTTCAGAACGGCACTGAAGCAAGGCGAAAAGTTTTCCACCGGACGCTTCGACTTTTGTGGCTATGACGGTACGTTATGGTGTGAGCCACGCGAAAATGGAGATATGGCGGCTGGATTCAGCAAAGAATACAGGAATTGTGGCAACGGCTACTATTATCTGCTTATCAACGATGAATACATGATAGGCTATGACATAGACTGAGTTATATGCAAGACCGTATCGGGCAAAGTCTCGGTACGGTTTGTTGTTCCGATCGACCAACGGCCTTTTATAAAATTCCTTTCTCCCTCATATAGCCTTACATCCTGCGGCCAGTTTGCTTCAAGCAGCCTCACGCATTTTGTGTAACACGTTACATAAAGTGCGTGAAGCCCCTTTTTGCAAAAGGACGGACACGGACAGACTTGGCATTACAGGGGGCGGGATAAATCCTGCCCTCTGTAGTCCCAGACAGTCCATCGGAAAGTCCGTCCCGGCTGGCCGCCTCACTCTTTTATTCATAAATCTTTCCTTTTCTAACGGATTCCCATTAAACCCAAGTCCGCTGCCGTGCGACCTACGGAACAGAATTTTCCGCAAAGGTAACCGGCGGCTCCAATCCTGCCAATGCCGGCATACTGCCGCAAATGACACGTAAAAATCTTCCTCTCCGCTGTCGAGCGTATTTTTCCGGATCAGCCTTGTCCGATTGTTCCCCGCCACCTTCTGAAAGCAGAAAAATCTTCCCGGCGGTCGCAAACAGACCGAACAAAGGGAAATAGTAATCTTGATTCATGAGTATTACAAAAACAATAATAAGTATGGAAATATTAAAAATAGTAATTCCCAAGTGGAATATAGCGGAAATTACTGGCTATGACCCGATGACAACCTTTTGGCAGGACTTCTCTATGGCAGACAAGTTCGGGAATGAAGCCATAGCTGACACATACAGAAAGGTTAAGGCAGAATGGAAAGATAACTACAAGCATTGGACAGAGCTGTGCCTTGTACTTAATCACAAAATTTGGCAATGGCACGAGCGGGACAACCAGAAAGCCACGCTCTATGACCGCCGAATGGCCAGACGAGCTGCAGGAGTATTACTTTCAAATAACGGATTAAAGCAATCGGTAGGACGGTGTGAAGTCTCCCCACTATAAACTCAAAACTATGACCGCTCAAGAAAAGATACAAAAAGTAACGGAAATATCCCAAAGCAAAGGCTGGAGTATAAGTGTGGATGACAAAAATAAATCAAATATTCAGTTCGACTTCCAACGCTATACCAACTATGGGCAGGATTTTAATTTCAGTGCCGAAATGAAATGTGAGGACATTGATACCCTCATTGCTGACATGGAACAATATTTCGAGGGTTTTGACCCGGATTACGAAGCCTATCTATGGATTGGAAATGATGGGCACGGTAAAAATGGCGCACCTTACCACATCAAGGACATTGTATCGGATATGGAGGAAGCGGAAAAACAAATACACGACTTGTTGGAAGCACTTGAGACAGAATTTATCTAATGCGCATGATGATGATTTATAAGACTAATTCCAAAATGAGCTTATTTTGCTGTTATACAACAAATACTAAATGTAGTATATACTAAGGTTAGTAAAGTAGGATATTAGGAAATATCCCATCAGAAATGATAGAATGCACTACATTTAGTCAATCAGTATTTTAGTATAGTAGTAGATGCTATAATACTAAAATATACAAAAGTAGTAAAATAGTATACACTAATAATAGTAAATACTAAAAATAGTATTATCTTTGTATCAGATATAAAGACACGAAATTATGACAAAAATAATCGCAGTTTTGAACCACAAGGGCGGTGTCGGAAAGACAACTACCACCATCAATCTTGCTGCCGCATTGCAGCAGAAGAAAAAGCGTGTACTGCTCATCGACATGGACGGTCAGGCAAACCTCACGGAATCCTGCGGTCTCTCCATCGAAGAGGAACGGACGGTGTACGGAGCGATGAAAGGCGAATATACCTTACCGGTATTCGAGTTGGAAAACGGTCTTTCCGTTGTACCGTCCTGCCTCGATTTGTCGGCGACAGAATCCGAGCTTATCAACGAGCCGGGGCGGGAATTAATACTAAAAGGGCTGATTGCAAAATTGCTTGAAACCCGTAAATTCGACTATATCCTGATTGACTGTCCGCCCTCGCTGGGTTTGCTGACACTGAACGCCCTCACATCGGCGGATTTCCTGATTATCCCGGTACAGGCGCAGTTCCTCGCCATGCGCGGAATGGCAAAGATTACAAATGTGGTCGGGATTGTCAAGGAACGTTTGAACCCAAACCTAAATATCGGCGGCATTGTCATCACCCAGTTTGACAAGCGCAAGACGCTCAACAAAAGTGTGGCGGAACTAATCAGCGAATCGTTCTGCGACAAGGTATTCAAGACCGTCATCCGGGACAATGTATCATTGGCCGAAGCTCCGATAAAAGGCATGAATATCTTTGAGTATAACAAGAACAGCAACGGGGCAAAGGACTACATGGAGTTAGCAAAAGAAGTGTTGAAATTAAAATAAAAACGATATGGGCAAAAGTGATTCATTGAAAAACGGCATGAGAAGCGGACTGGACGGCTTGCTGTCATCCACCGGGAAGTCCACGCAAAAGAAAGAACCTGCACCGGTCAAAACGGAAAAAGAGCCTGCTGTACATTGCAACTTTGTCATAAACAAAAGTATTCATACCCGGATGAAGTACCTCGCCATCGAAAAGAATATGTCTCTACGGGACATCGTGAACGAGGCGATGAAAGAGTATTTGGAAAAGCACGAGAAATAACCGGTACGGCGGTTGTAGTCCCCATCCGATATACCTTTTATAGCATACCGCTATCTTATGGGCACGTCCACAAGGTAGCGTTTTTCCTGTTTATACCCTCCTGGGTGTTCTCCTGTTCTATTACCTCTTATAACCGCATGGTTGTATTACTTTTTTATTTATTCCACTTGCCGCTTGTCCGGCCTCGTTCCTGCCATCGCCGGTTGGTTTTCCAGACGCAAATTTGGACTGCCGCGCTTGATTTCACCGCTTTGAAGTGCATTTCTCGTAAAATTCTTCCTTCCTGCGAAAGAGTAATTTTCCGGAAAAAGCGTTGAAAATAGCTTGTTCGTCAGTCCCTTGAAGCATCTGTAAATCCCAAGCGGTTCAGGCAGAGAAAAGAACCGAAAAAAGGGAAAATAAAAAAATCAAATATCAACCAATTAAATTTTATGATTATGGCAACAACAGCAGTTCAAGCAGTAGAGAAGAACATCACATCGGTAGCATTGGCAGACATTCAGCCGAGTAACTACAACCCACGTAAGAACTTTGACGAGACAAGCCTTGCGGAACTTGCCGAGAGCATCCGTCAGCAGGGAGTGCTTCAGCCTATCGGTGTGCGCCCTATTGCGGACAACCGTTTCGAGATTGTATTCGGAGAACGCAGATACCGTGCTTCCCTCATGGCTGAATTGGCGGAAATTCCGGCTATCGTCATGGAAATTTCAGACGAGACAGCCGAGGAAATGGCGATTACCGAGAACCTGCAGCGTAAGGATGTGACCCCGATTGAGGAAGCCAACGCCTACCAAAAGCTCATAGACAGCGGTCGCCACGATGTACAGTCCTTGACCGTGCAGTTCGGCAAGACGGAGGCATATATCCGTACACGACTTAAATTCGTTTCCTTGATACCCGAAATCGCTTTGCTGTTGGAGCAGGACGAAATCACAATCAGCGTGGCAAGTGAAATCTGCCGTTATGGGGAAGAGATACAGCGTGAGGTGTACGACCAACATCTGAAAGAGGGGGTGCAGTACAATAGTTGGCGAGGCATGAAAGCTTCCGAGGTGGCACAAAGCATCGAACGGCAATACACCGCAGACCTCAATCGCTATTCATTCGACAAAACCCTTTGTCTTTCATGCCCTCACAATACCAATAATATGATGTTGTTCTGTGAGGGTGGTTGCGGAAATTGCGCCAACCGCGCTTGCTTGGTGGAAATGAACACATCGCACCTTACCGAAAAGGCTATGCGGCTCATGGAACAGCACCCTGCCGTTCCCCTCTGCCACGAAAGCTACAATTACAATGAAGCTGTCATCGACCGACTTACCGCTATGGGCTACGAAGTGGAAAGCCTTAAAACCTATGCAACGAAATACCCCGAAAGCCCCCAAGCACCTCAAAAAGAGGATTATGATACCACCGAGGAATACGAGGATGCAGAAAAGGATTACGGGCAGGAATTGAACGGTTACACCGAAAAATGCGAAGCAATCCGCACCCGAAGCGAAGCAGGAGAAATCTCCCTCTATCTCCGTATTGAGAGCAACGACATTACACTGTGCTATGTTGCAAATACCGCTACCACCGTAAACGGTACAGCAACCGAAATGCCGCTTTCACCTATCGAGAAGTTGGAAAAGCAGGACAAACGCAACAAGGAGATTGCCCTCGAAAAGACCGTTGAAGACACCAAAAAGCGGATTTTAGAGGTCGATATGTCAGAGCGCAAATTTGGACAGGACGAGGAGAAAATGGTGTATTTCTTCCTGCTCTCCTCACTCCGCAAAGAGCATTTCAATGAGGTGGGAATTGAAGATAAAGGTTCTTATTACTACCTTACGAGCGAGGACAAAATGCGCATCATCGAGAACCTTACCGCCAAGCAGAAAGCCGTTATCCGCAGGGATTATCTGATTGCCAATTTCAAGGACGCATTCGGTAACAACGCCACAGCCTCCCTGTTGCTTGGCTTCGCCCAAAAGCATATGCCCGAAGAACTTGCCAATATCCAAGACGGATATAATGAAGTGTACGAAAAGCGGCACCAACGCATTAAGGAAAAAAAAGCCGCTTTGCAGGAACAAGCCACGCAGGAAGCGGAACAACCCGATGAACCGCAACCCGAAGCGGAAGCACAGACCGAACCGCAAACGGAAGAAATAGCTGCCTGACAAATGTTGTTGTCATAACGAATAGGGGGGGGGAAATCCGCCCTCTATTCATTTTTGTATGCTCCGGACAAAGGACCCAAGTACCTCTTTTAACTTTCTGACGAACCCGTCACCACCCACCCTTCCTCCATTCATAGCTTTCGTTTCCTCTCTTTTTTACCATTTTCAACTTCCCTTTTATAGCGTTTCCCCAGCTTCATTCCCTGTCAGCCCCGGTTTGGTTTTATCAGATGCAAAGGTCGGCCGTCGCGCTTGATCCGGCGGCTTGAAATGTATTTCCTGCAAATTCTTCCTTCCCTCAGAAAGAGTAATTGGCAGGAAAAGCCTCCCGTATGAAGCTGTACCGACAACCGTTTACCGCATCTATAAAATCCCAAAGCGGTTCCGACAGAAAGGAATCGAACGGAGGGAATAAAAAACAAATCATTAAAATTCAAGATTATGGACAACATCAAGGAAAGCAAGGAGTACCAGCTCGCCAAAGACTGGGAAAGAGCAGTGAACGATTACGGCTTCAATCCCAAACGGTTTGCAGCCGCTATCCCCGAAATGCACCCCACGCTGCAGCAAAGCCTTTACAGGTTGGTAAAGGAGTGTATCGTGGTCATGGCAGACGAGACACGCAATTACGATGACCGCAACCGTGCATCGCACGAAGAAGCGAAGTGTATCATGGAATACCTCAAGGCAAACGGGAGACATATCCCATTAAGATAACAGGCGTATGAAAACGAAAGAACTACAATTTGACGGCAATATCTACATCTGCCGTATCGTGAAATCCAACGAAGGTGAAGAACTACTTATCGGCTCTACCGCTCTGCTCGATGCACTTCATCCGGGCAGTTTCGAGGACGAGAGCGAAGGTTTTGCAAGTAAGGAAGCCGAACAAATATATGACGAGGTTTTCTTTTTCGCCGATGCGAAGACCCTCAAATTACCGGACGATGAACTCATCACGGAATTAAAAGAGGATAACCCCGAATGGTTCAACTAACATAAATCAATAATCATATTAAAAATCAAAGTTATGGATAAAGAGTATGTAATGCACATCGCACAGACCATCAAAGAACAATTACTGTCATTTACCCCCATACCCGTCTTTATGTCGTGGGGAGTCAGCGAATTTGTCGCTACGGTATTCCAAGAATTACCGGCACTGCGGCTGAAAGTAAACGGACGGTTACACGCCGGATATGTCGTTATCGCTCTCAACGGCTCTGATTACTACGAGGTCTATCTACTGAAAGAAGATGATAGCAATGCAAAGTGTGTCAATGAAGAAGTCTGCTTCGACGAACTGGGCGATGTTATCGACCGGGCTATCGAAAGCGGTACAGACAAGGAGGAATACGATAAATTCTGCGACCGGCAACTTGCCGAACTTTTAAGCGGTACACGAGCTTAAATAAGCGAACTACCATATAAATAACACTGCCCCCATTTTCACGCGGGCAGTGTTATTTGTATGAGGTTGGATGCGTCCAAGCCGCAATATCCTATTATAAACTTACTTTTGAAATTCTTGTTCCACTTTTACCGTTACATACATCTGGTTACGGCTTGTGGGATTGTCCGGCTCCGTCATTTCCAATACCCCTGCACCAATCATCGGATTGATATAGACCTCCATAAGATTTTCCCTATCTTTCAATCCTAAATGTTGCAAAATATCAGATAGGGATTGCGGCTCAACACAGAACTCCAAGATTTGCTCTTTTCTCAAATCCTGCTTGCGAGGTTTTCTTGTCGGGTTTTCATCCCTAACTGCAAGGTCAGCACAACATAGTCCGGACGTGTTTCCTCGGCTACAGTAGGAAGCGGCCAACCCAAAGACTGCCAACCGCTCACAATCTTATCCACACCGCTACCGGCTTTCTCGGCACGCCCCAGACACATGAACATCTAAGTGAGTAGATTGGCAGCAAAGCGAGTGCAGGAAACCGGAACGCTAAAAATACCGAATAAGACCCACACGGCACTATAATATGTTGGCATTCTGCCCTGTATATCCCGTATTTTTCGTACCTTTGCGGCACAAAAACGTATGTATATGGAACAACAGGTTATCCCATCGGATTATACACAATATGCAGAGGCAGTAGAGATAATCAAACATGCCATCGAACGCTGCCGGTATAGAAGTGCGGCTGCGGTCAACAAAGAAACTCTCTCGTTGTATTTTGGAGTGGGGAAATTCGTGTCTGAAAATTCCCGCATCGGCTGTTGGGGTACTAAAGCATTGCCTACCATATCAAAGCTCCTTCAACGGGAGTTGCCCGGTCTGCACGGCTTTTCTGAATCGGGGTTGAAACGGATGCGCTCATTCTATGAGGAATGGAGGACGTTTTTAATTCGTCCAACAGTGTTGGGCGAATTGGAAAACCATTCGTCGGAAAAGGGTACGGCTTTAATTCATCCAACAGCGTTGGGCGAATTGGATATTGACGAGCATCTACTGCTGCAACTTATCGGGCAACCGGTCAATACCGAATTTACCTGGGACGATTTTGTCAAGATTAGCTTTTCACATCATATTGAAATCCTGACTCGTTCAAAAGACATCGCAGAACGATTGTTCTATATCCATTGTGCCGCTCAAAATGCGTGGTCGCTATCCTCTCTCAAAAATTACTTGAAAGAAGACATCTATTCAAATCGCGGATCTTTGCCGAGCAACTTCCTTCAAGTGCTGCCCGAAGCCATTTATGCCGTAAAAGCGACATTGGCGTTCAAGGATGAGTATATGCTCGAAATGGTTAATCTGGAGAATGTGGGAGAACGCGAACAGGACTGGAACGAAAAGGTCATCGAAAACCAAATCGTAACCAATATCAAGCAGTTCATTCTCCGTTTTGGAAACGACTTCACTTTTATCGACAGTCAGCATCGCCTGATAGTTGCCGGAGAGGAAATGTTTGCTGACCTTGTATTCTTCAACAGAGAACTGAATGCCAGCGTAATCGTGGAATTGAAACGGGGCAAGTTCCGCCCGAATTATCTCGGACAGCTTAGCGGTTATCTGACTGTATATGATATGACCGACAAGAAACCGCACGAGAACCCTTCAATCGGTATTGTCCTATGTCAGGATGCCAACCGCCAATTTGTCGAAATCATGGTGCGCGACTATGATAAGCCTATGGGCGTGGCGACATACCGCACAGCCCAAGAAATGCCGGAAAATTTGCGCAAGACTCTACCGGACATCGACAAATTACAAAATCTGCTGTCGGAAAACGATTCCAAATCGGAAACTGTCAGATGATTCATTTATGTCCGCAAGATTTCGGGTAGCTGAATGGAATACAAAAATCCCTGCAATAACCACGTAAATTATTGCAGGGATTTTGATTTATTTCGCCCCACGCTTGTTCAGTACATCCGCTATCATGTCTTTTACATCCTGTCCGACTTGTATGAAATTTTTATACAAGATGCGTTCCCGTTCCTCCCTCGACTTGAAAGTGTAGAACTTCGGTAGCGGTACATAGGCCGCTTCCTCCGCTTTTATCTCCCTCATATCGAAATCCGTCTTGCAGAAGAACTTTGTAGTCTTGAACTCTTCCGACTCCTGAATGTTCATCGAGCCTCCCGTACCGGTTTTCGTCTTCACGAAATCACGTGCCGTCTGTCCGCAAATCCATCCCGTCGCCATATCCGAAATTTTCGAGGCGGGTACAAGACTGTCCATGTTCTCATTGAGATTGATACTCGTTTTGTCCCGGTCGATCGTCACGCCCTTTTTGACCTGTACCACCTTGCCGAAAATGTCATTCGACAACCATTCCAGTGTCTCTTTTGCGCGAGCTGAACCGCTTACCACGTTGCCCACTGTCGTGATGATTTTTTGCATTCCCACTTTTCCGTAGTCAGCCTCCAACTGCGGCAACTCCTGAAAACCCAGCGTTACGCTTACCTTGTTGCTTCTCGCCGTACCTATCAGTCGGTCTATCTTGTGGAAATACAGTGTCGGTAGCTCATCCACGATGATGCTGACCGGAATATTTTTCCCCTGCCCGGTGTTCACACGGGTAACGAGACGGTTCAATATCAGAGCGTTCAACGCTCCGATGATACTTTCCATTTCCGGATCGTTGGCTATCAGCAGATAACTGGGTGACTTGGGGTCACTAACTTTCAGGTCGAAATCGTCCCCATCCTTGTGGAATATCCAGTAAGATTCCTTTGTAGCCAAACGGCTGGTATAGACACGCAGCGTACCTATCATACCTTCCAACTGTTCCATCGCCTTGTTTTTGAAGGCCGTTTGGAACGGGCCGAGCAACGGCGCGACCTCGTTGTCCGTCTCAAGTACCTCAAAAATAGTCTGGTAGCTCTCATTGAGAAATGAAAGGATATGCGGCATATCCGAGTATTTTCCAAGCCAATAGGCAGGTTCCACGATGCTGCCACCCTCACGGTCACGAACGACACCCGTCGGCTTCCAGAACTTCGTCTGCGGATCTTGCCGTTTCTCCGCATACAGTTTCTTTCCGTTTGCATCGTAGGGTTCCCGCTCGTAGTTCACGAAAAAGTAGATACAGGCGGCAAGAAAGTTCACGGCAGAAGTCTGAAAGAACTGGTCACTGCCTCCGCCTCCCTCTTTCTTGCCTTTCTGCAGGGATTCCAACAGGGTTTCCGCCGTTTCGCTCGCCGCCGCAAGATTATTGATGTACTTTGCCTGAATGGGGTTCACCCGTTTGCTGTACTCCACATCCACGAAGTTGATGATGTTGAACTTGCATCCTTTTGGCACTTTGCCGAGCTTCTGGTTTTTCTTGTAATGATAGTAAAGTTTAGTGGCAAGTGTCGGAAATTTGTAGTCATAGACCACCATCGCGAAGCCCTTGGCACTATGTTGGCGGATGAACGGTTCTATGATACTGAACGTCTTACCGCTGCCTGGAGTTCCAACCACCCATGTTCCTCTGAAACAGTTGCTTATCGACACCCATCCCTTGCGAAATTTACCTTTGTAATAGTACCGCATCGGTATATTCACGCTATACTGGTTCTCATCCTTCTCTTCGCTCTGCTCGAAACTTTCATTCTCGAAGTTAAACCGGTCTTTACCCAGTCCCTCCTTGATGAACTTCGAGATGTTATCCAATGCGATATGCACCAATATCACACCGACCAGCGTAGCCGCCATATAGAAGATGATGTTCAGCGGCAGGGTGTAGAGCCTCGTTTCCATCGTATGATGGTACAGCCACACGGAGAACACAATCAAGAACAATCCGCAGATAAGTGGATATAACACTTGCCTGCGTGCGTCAAACTCCAAGTGTTTTTTGTTGCGTGTGCCGATACAAGTGATGCAGATGAGTAGGAAGGTCGCTATCTTACTATACACGAGGTTGCCGTCGTTATAGATCATCCATCGCTTGATGCGCCCGTGTATATCAATCAATATGCCGCCCCAGTGGTCGAGCATGGCAGGGTCTATGGCATACTCGAAGAACTCCATCAGCACGGAGATATAGATGACCGCACGGAATATTTTGTAAAATCCTTGTAGTTCCTTGCTTTCTTCCATTGTCTTTGTCCTTTCCCTCTTTTCGTTCCTACCTGTTCAGTGTGATAATCGGCCGCACCTTGTGCGCCTGTGTCTTCGGGGTCTCCTGCATCGCACCGCTTCCTGTCGAGTAAAGCCACGCTTTCGCCGTTTCCTGTCCGGTTACCTCCGTCGATGTCCAGTACCAGCAGTCGTTTTCATCCAACGGCAGCGGATGGCCGCCACACCGTTCGATGACAGGATTGACGGTTTCCCGGACGGCATACAGCAGCCGCATCTGTGCCACCGACGGGATATAGGCACTCTGTCCGTACCGCCACAGGTCAAAGACCGCTTCCGCCATAGGCGAAGCCGTCTCCCGTGTGTCGTACAGCGCAAAGGTGTTCATGTTCCCGTCCAAAGCCTCGATGTCGGCCGACGTCCCTTGTGCGACACCGAGGCTGTCGGCAAAAGCTGCCGGAGCAATGTCCCACAGGTAAACCGCATAGCCGTTCCCTTCCGTACCTTCACGGTGTTCGGTATCGAAGACAACCGCTATTGCCCGTTTTCCCGACTGTTCATACTGTACGTAGGATAAAGCCGTACCGTCCTCGCAGAGAATATGTCCCGGACGTACCGCCGTATCAGGTACGTCGATATGGGCGTCACAGGCAGCGCACAATACCGCCGTCACTGCCATTGCAAACCATTGAATCTTTCGTATCATGTTATTTTCGTTTTTTGTTTTTCCTTTATTTTATCGGCAGTTTCACCCCCAGCACGATACCTGTCCGCAGCAAATCCGCCCCTTTTATCATCATGTCACTCTTTACCTGCCAGAACAGTGTGCATCCCGACCGCAGCACATAATTGTGCTCGTAACCCACATGGATTCCGGCAAGAAACTTGTTCGTGTCGCTCCCTGCCGAAGCTCCGATACGCAAGTTGCCGTAATGGTTGCGTCCACGCACCACACAAGGTTTGTACGCCACACCGAAACCGTAAGTGCGATAGTTGCGCCAGAAGGATTCCGGACAAATATGACCGCAAGATTTACATTCCGTCCATTTCAGATAGCCGTTGGCGAAAAACTCCCACGCATGGCGGTAGTTCATTTCATGTTCGTAAGCAAGCGTTACGTCCATGCCGTTCTCATACAGCAATCCCACTCCAAGCGAGAGGCGGCCGCTGTTACGCTGCGCACTTGCATTCATGAAGACGCACATGCAGGCAAGCATCAGTATTATCGTCTTTTTCATCGTCATTCCTCCTCCAATAAAGCGGTGTTAAATGAATCGGCCGACAGCACATCCTCGTAGTCAATGTTCAGGCTGATATTGCGCCCGCTGATTTGTTGTTCCGTCATTTCGATGGTCAGCAGCTTGTCGTTCGGAAAGGTCATCTTTTTCACGACAATCACGTTCCGGTAGCCGTGCTTGAACGTCTTGCCGTGTTCCAATACCAGGGCAGGCGTCAGCTCGATGGTCTGCGCGTTGGTTGCCTTCGAAAGTTTCTTGTCCGACAGTTTCACCCGTATCTCGTCGATGTCGAAACGGATGTTCGTTTTGTTCTCGATGGAAAAGTCGATGAAGAAATAGTCGCCCACCGAGTAAATATTGTTCAGGCGCATTACCATTCGGTGCGCCTTGGTCGCCACGTTGCGGATTTTCGCGGGCGAGTTCCACACCCGTCTTGCAAAACGCACCATGTCGGCTGTGGACATCGAGACCGTAGGATTGTTGTAGGCATCCCGTTCCTGTAGCTGAATTTCCTTGTCTGCCACCGCCTCGCTTATCCGCGTGGTGTAGATGAGTGCATACTGCGTGCGATAGCGTTCCGTTACGATGGTGACGATGGCCAGCACTTCACCGTCCTCGTGTCCCGTCTCTTTGGGCTTCAACCGGATGATGTTCTCAATGGGTTGGTCGCCCGCCACCTTGTCTGTGGAAATATCCACGAAGCGGACCGGTTCCGTGGCTGTGATGACGGTCGTTACCTGTTCATTGACAGTCAGCCGTTCCATCTCTTCGTATGTACGCTGAGCCTGTGCGTTCCGTGTGGCAAAAAGTCCTGCCGCCAGAAGAAATGCAGTTACAATTATTTTCTTGTTCATATCGTTTCTGTTGATATTGTTTATTTCTTTATTTCCCTTATTTCGCTTTCTTTAATCCATGACCACGTTCCAGTTCCTCCCGAATCCGTCGTCCGACAATTTCGCAATACGTCGGTTCAATCTCGAATCCGATGTAATGCCGCCCCGTGCGGATGGCGGCAATGGCGGTCGTACCCGAACCGATGCAGTTGTCCAGCACCACATCGCCCTCGTTGGTATAGGTACGTATCAGGTACTCTATCAAGGCTACCGGCTTCTGTGTCGGATGATAGAATGCTCCTGTCTTGTGTTCCTTGGGTATGGAAATGACAGAGGTCGGGTACTTGTCTTCGGCAACACGCACCGGAGCCAGTTTCATTTCACCGTAACAGCGGTTCGTGAAACCGTCCGTCTTGCGGCGTCCATGATTCCTCCGTTCCGGTGGACACGGCGTCATTTGAGGATGATATACCGGCTGACGGTCGTAGAACACGATGATGTCCTCATGCTGGCGTAGCGGCATCCGGTTGGCATTCAGGTGACCCGTTACCCGGTCTTTCCGCCACACGAGGTTATACCGCCACATCCGGGGTTGCGAGAGCATGAGTTGCGCCGAGAAAATGCCCTGCGCAAAGAGGATAACGGGGCTTCCCGGCTTGGTGATCCTGCGGTACTGTTTCCACAACGCTTCGAGCGGTATCTGCCTGTCCCAGTGTGCCGCCTTGTTGCTACGGTTCAACACGCCGTAAGGCAAATCCGCTATCACGGCATCGACACTGCCGTTCGCCATGAGCTTCATACCCTCGATACAGTCCATATTATATATGTTGTCAATCTCTATCATGGCTTCCGTTTTTACTGTTTCTCACGTCCGTTCACCAGATAGACGAAAGTGCCGTATTTCAGCTTTACCTTATTTTTTTTGATAGCTTTGCCGATGGCATTGCTCGTTTTCTGGTAGGCATTCGTAGCGGCTTGCATTCCCCATTGCGAGAGACTGTTGCCGTAACTGCCGGTATTCATGTTCAGATTCCCCGACACCGCACCGCTTGCCACATCCTTGCTCGTTTCCCGGAACTGGCTGTTCGGTACATAAAGCCCTTCCATGCCGTCCGTGTCGTAAAGGGACAGGCTGACCTTCACCAGTTCGTCCTCGATGAGAATGCTGGTGATGTTCCCCTTCACACGCCCCGACGAGAAGCCGCTCATGGTGGCATACAGATACGACCCTCGTTTGACCACGCACTCGTTGATCTCCACGTCGTCGAGCAGACGCAACCGCACACGCGAGCCGTCCACCGCCTTGATGTCCTCGTCGATAATGGCCTTTATCAGTTTCGGTTCACGGGCATTGACCGCAAGCGTATTGAAGTAATCCGAAGCCGTCTTTACCTTGCGTACCACTTCGCTGGGCGGTTCGTTCTCTGACGGGGCTTTTACCGAACGGCTCTCTTCCTCTATTTTTCCCTTGACCTCTATGGTTGCCGTCGGGGGTTGCGCCGATGCGGTACTGTCCGTATCGGTCGCCGGTAATACCTCATTGCGTCCTCTCAACCTTGCTTCGGCAAGGGCTTTCTCCAGTTCCGCGAGAGCTTCTTGCTCGCGTGTCTTGGCATCGGCAATTTGCGCTGCCGCAGCCTTTTCCTGCTGTTGCTCATCGAGCAAGGCGATGTCGTCCACCGTGTATTGCGATTCATATTCTTCCTTGTTGTCATCGGGTTCATCTCGTTCTATGTTATCCACTGCGGAGTAATCCTGTATCTTACCCCATGATTTGGCCATGTTCTCGTACTTGCTGCCTATGCCGTCACCGCCTTTAAGCCGGGCATCCGGCAAATCGGGGTTCAAAAACTCCGTTGTCTGCAGCGTCTTGTCCGGAATCTCCGCCGTTTCGGTATGAAACAGGTCGAAGATGAAGTACGATGCAACCAGAAGCGGGATATACAGGACAGCCGGAAGCATATACTTCGGCTCCCTGAAATTGATTTTATCAAATATCTTCATCATACATCTTTTAATTGAGTTGTACATACTTGCCTTCAATGCTGCAGTTTTTCAGCACTTCTGCGTTTTCCACTCCGAATGCGATCAGGATGCTGCCGCAACCGGGAGAATCGCCGCGTGTTCCGTCCGGGCGGTAAAACCGGATGCGGTGGCGCAGGAATTTCATGCCCGTCGCTTTCTCGAAAATGACGTCCTGAAACATTTTGGAATCGCAACGGTTGAACAACAGCGCGATGCCGTTGCCGTGTTCCGCCAGCTTTCGGACAAACTGTTCGATAAGGGGACGCGAGTACGGAGGATTGAGCCATACACGCCCTTCCCATTTCAGGGACAATCCGTCCATGTTCCGGTCATACATGACTTCGGCGGTCGGCCACAACGGACGGATAGGGGCGCAAGGGTCAAGGTCGAACCTGCCTAACGCTTTCAACACCTCCTTCGGGGTGTACCATTCGTCCGACGAGCGGACTGATTTTTCAAATCGTGTATTCATAAGCACTCCTTTATTGCGGTTCATATTTCTTGTTCTCGTTCCGATTTTCCCTTATTTCACCCCCTTGCAGCCTCTTGTGTCTTTCCCGTAGCACCGAATCCTGCATTTCCGTCGCCGTGCGTGTCGGCCGGCTGTTGCGGTATGCCATTGTAATGCGATAGATGTTCCAAGTGAACCCTCCGATAGCGAAACCAAAGACGATGACCAGAAAAAGTATCCGGTGTGCGTTGGCGAATCCCTGCACCTTGGCGGCAGCCTTGTCAATGCGTGTCGCTTGGGCGAACTTTCGTCCGGCGGACACCTCCCGCTCGTAACGGTCTTTGTATTTCGGATCGTTCTTGTCCGGCATCTTTTCACCGAAGAGCATCCGCCTGAATCCCTTGATATTCATAAACTCCGTTGTTTAGTAGTTGATCTTCGTTTTCTGTTCGATGTCCTTGTTCAGCAGGGTTCGCCAGTTCACGATAAGCAATCCGTGCGGGTTGTTTTCTGTTCGGGGCACACGCTTAAGTTGCCCCGCCGTGACCAGTTCCCGCATGAGGATGTTGCTCCGCCGCTCAATGCGTTGCCGTCCGTAGTAAGTGAACTCCATCTTCTCCTTGTTGAAAGCCACGCTGTCACAATAGATGGAGAACACCGAACTCGTACCCAAAATGTTGGAGTAGAAACCCTTTTCCTTGAGCGTGTTGTATTGTGCCAACCCCGTCTCATCCACCAGATACATCGCTTTTTCCATCGTATAGCGGATGTATTTGTCATCTGGCGGTAACGTGAAAAAATAATGGTGGAACATTTCCACATGGCTTTTAGCTTCCATGTCAAGCGTTTCGTCCATTGTCGTGCGGTTCACGAGGATAGGCACGTTGCCGTCCAGCACATACACCTTCTTCTGCGCATCCGAGACCATCGTCCGGGCTGTCCAGATACTTGACAAGCTGATGATGACACATCCCACGAGAAAAGCGGTACAGATGATGCCCACCAGTCTTATTTTGTTTTCCAAATTCTTGATGACCATCGGTTATTCCCTTTTACCGTTCAACATCTGTACATATTCCGTGTGCAGCATGGGTATGACCGCATCCCGAAGTTCCGTCAAAAGATTCTCGAACTCCGCCGAGAATATCTCCACGTAATAGCCCTGCATCTCCACGTGGACAAGCACCCACCAGATTCCTCTTTTGCGCTTACCTGCGTTCCGCTGCAGCAGGGCAAGACGCAGCTTGTACGTCAGGTACGTCACCAAGGGGGCGATGTACCGGTCGTCGTACTCGAAGGCTTCGTCCAGTTCTTCATACTGCGGGTCGATGCGGTGGTTTTCCGTCACCTCGCAAACCTCTTTTCTCGCTCGTTCCTGTGCAAAGGACATGAATTTCTCATCCTTGCACCAACTTTTGATTTTCTCTTGCAATTTCATGTTGTTATGATTTTTATTGGGTTTATATTATCTTTTGCGGATTATCTCATGATGCCGCCCAACCCTCCGGTTGCCGTCATCTTCGCCTGCTGTGCCACGCCCTCGCCGAAGTTTCGGGTAGAGAATGCCGTGTCGCCCTCCGGTATCATCCATGCCGCCAAGTCCGGAACAAGGTTCAGGCACTTGAGGGCTACAATCGAAGCCGCCATCAGGTAGCCTGCCGAGAAGAACGAGTTTTGCAGGTAGGCAGCCATCGTCTGCTCGCTGGCGGTTATCGCCGTCAGGTTCTCGATTTGGATGCACAATACAATGTCAAAGAGCAGCAGCACATAGAAGCCCACGAAGTAGAGCATCGCCCCGTAGAAATGCACCGTCAGATAGCGTGTCAGCCACTTCGCCCAAGCACCTTCCCATTTCGGCAGGATGCTGAACGCCCACTGTATCGGTCCGAAAATCGTCAGCATTCCCAACAGGATTTGTTGGCAGTAAATCGTTGCCCACCAACCGATTCGGAACACCACGAGAGCAATCAACATGATGATTTTGTCTATCCCCACGATGACTCCTGCCGTCAAAGACGTGAACCACAACTTCGCCGCATCCTTTTCCATGCTCGTCACTTCGTCCACGCCGGTCTGCTCCATTGTCGCCTCTATCAGGTTGGGATCGGATGTGCCCGTGTGGGCGACATCCGCCTGCGCCTGCAGGTTCGTGTACATCGTGTCACGCACATGGATGAGCTGTTGAACTTCCTCGAACCTGTCCGATATCTGTGAAGCTTCAGCTTCGTACAGGTCATGGGTGTACGACCCGATGCAATTCGGGATGTAGGACAGAAAGTCCAGAAAACACCAGTTGTTCCGGCTCCCCGCCATACCCGTGTCCGCAGGCGGATACCACCAGCAGATGATAATCGACACGGCAAGCGGCCTAAACAGCTTCATAACGTCCAACGGCTCGTGCTTTACCATCATCTTGTAGGCGATACCTGCCGCCATGACGATGGAGAACAGTGCCGCGAGTGCCATGCACATCTGCAATATCCACCAAAAAGGACCCTGCGCACCGGTAAAAGTCGCGTCCGTCAGAAACTCGTTGGTCTGAAAGATGACATCATCTATTTCCTCCTCCAACAGGTTGATGCCGAAATCCGAAAGTATATCTCCGTTTGCCATAGCCCTGTCTTTTTATTTCCCTCTGTTTACACTCTCGTTGTCATCTTCGCCGTTTCCGTTGCCGCCCGATTGCGAGCCACGCACCGCAAGGCGTGATTCCTGCCACCGGCTCATGGCATTGCGGACAATGCCGCCCTTATGCAGGGTACGGTTGTCCGTTGCGTTCAGCAGTGTGCTTGTTGCCGTTGCGTTCTGACGCTTGGCGAGGTAGCTCACTAAAATCTCGTTCTGCCGTGCCACATCCTCGTAGATGCGCAGATACTCCTTCTTTCGCTGGGCGTTTGGCATATAGGCGTCTTTCGTGGCGTTGATGGCGCACTGATAGACGTGGTAGTATTCCGTCCACCGTTCCTTGTCGGCCGGAGTACCGCCGGACAGGAGAATACGGTCGATGTTGCGCCGGAACCGGTCCATCTGTCTGCTGACCTTATCGCCCTCGGCAAGCCACGCGATGTCCGCCTGCCGGTCGGCAACGTTCAACGCCTCGACCTTCGCCCGCTTGACCAAAGCCGAATCAATGGCTTCCGCTTCGTCCACCTGGTTGTAGAGATTGATACCGGCAAGTGTGCGGAACGAGAGCTTGTTTTTGGCCGCCGCCGACTTCTTGTATTTGTTGTGCAGCACGGAATAATAGAGGTCGGGCGAGAGTGCGCCCGTACCGGTTTCCATGACCGTTACCTGATTCTGCTTCGGCGAATCATGGTTGTACGTTACATACTGTGCGTGTACGGCTGTCGTTACGGTGACCGCCACTGCCATGAGTAATAGTTTTCTGTTCATATTCTTCTCTTTTTGTCGTTAATAATCCAGTCTTCCGGCTCCGCGCCAACGCCCGAAGGCGTCATCGAGAATCTCCCGCATGGTGCGGGAGCGATATACCTTTGCTTTCCAATAGCCGATGCGCACTTGAATGTACCGCCATGTCTCGAAATAGGCCCGGTTCAGATGCCGCTCGATGTTGTCCAATGAGCGGTTGATGGCCTCCAACACCATCAGCAGGTCGGAGGTCGAGCAGGCTGCCGCTCCGGTGGCATACAGCACGAGGTCGCTCACGGACTTGTAGAGCTGTTCCCCCTCACGGGCAATCGCCCTCAGCCCCCTCGCATTGATGGAGATAATCAGGGTATCTGCGGATTCGATGCGTCCACGTTTCAAGATCTTCGCATTGAAATCCTCCAACAACGATTTATAGTCGCCGATACGGTCGCTGACCGATGTATAGGTATTCTTGACGTTCAACACCGTGCGCAACGACTGGTACATGACGTCGATGGCATCGAACGCACGGGTGTATTTGTCAAGGTCAATATTCAACTCTTTATAGTCCCCAATTTCTTTACAGCTGTACTCGTGCAACAGCTTGTTGCTGTACTCCAAGGTGCTACGAGCCAACAGCAGGCTGCGCTGCTTCTTGTGGTCGTTGATGTAGGCTTCGACGGAGACTATATCGAAAGTCCACTGCGCCTTGGCGATACCGGGCAGCAGGGCGAACAGCACGACGGCAATCTGTATGGTACGTTTCATGGCCGTACCTCCTTTCTGCTATTCCTGCTGTTGCCGCTCCGAAGCGTCCGTGCATTCTCCACCCAGCGGTCATGGCATTCCTCCACGAGTGTCAGCCTACGGCCTTCGTCCGTGTCCAGTCCGGGCTGCACATCCTTCATCACGTCAAGGATGCTCCGCTTGTAGTGCATCATCTTTTCCAGCGATACCAAGTCGGCATATATCTTGGTGATTCTGCTGTCCACCTCTCGCGCTATCTCAAGGCGGTCGCTTGACCACAGCAGATGGTACACGTCGCCTGATGGCGTTTCTTCCGTCGGTGCGCTGCGGGCGTATTCCGTCGTGATTTTACAGGACGGATGTTCACGGGCGATTTCGGCTATCCGGTCGTTTACCAGTTTAGCCTTTTCCGCATCCGAAAGTCCCGGATCAAGGGTCAGCACGTCAGCGACGTGTGTGTCCGTATATTCCGAAGTGAGTTCCCACTTGATTTGGATAATGGTACGGTGTATTTTTATGCCGAGAAAATATTTCGGCTTGCGGGCAATGGAGACCGTAGCCCTGAATGTGATGATACCGTTGATATTCGGCATGGTCGCCTTGCGTACATACGAGTAGCCGTTCCATGCTCCGCCGTCCTGCCAAGTAAGACCGTATGCCGCCTTGCAGTCCTGCATGATGGCAGGGATGCGGTAATAGTCATCCGTCGCCACGCTGTTGTCGTCTGCGGCATCCGACTTTGCTTGGGCATAGTCGGACTGTTTCTTCTTCCATTCCGCGAGTTCTCCTTTCAGACGGTCTATCCGTGTCTTGTTCGCGTTGTACTGCTGCCGGTAATTCGCCGCATCCTCAATGCTCGCCGTACTGATTTTCTTCAGCAGGACAGCGTTCTCGTTTTCCAATGCCCCGATTTGCGCTTCAATATTGGCCGCTTGGCTGTTCGCCTCGTTCAATAGCGCGTCCAGTTCCGAAAGGTCGAGGTCGTTTTCCGTCACCGAGGTCTGCATGGCGCACTCCTTGGTGTGGGCATTCAACGAGCTGCCGCACTTGCGGCACTTGTACTGTGTCGAGCCTTGTCCGAGCGTAACCCCGTCGGAACAGGTCACGCTGATGGTCACGCTCTCGCATCCCTTCAATTTGGCTGCGTCCGTTGCTTGGTAATAGTTCCGCGCACCGGAAGATATATAATAGGTGTAGCCGTCCTCGTTCTCGTTGAACTCCGCAAGCCGGACATTCAGTTGCGCCCGAAACGTGTTCAAGTCCATCGAGTAGGAATCGAAGACTTCCTCATAGACGACCTCTTCTTTGTTCCAGTTTTTGCTCACATGGATTTCGTATGCGTATGCCTTTTTGGTCTGCTTGTTTTTCTTGCTGATGATATAGGCACTCATCCAATAGTTGATGCTGTAGCTGAACCCGTCGTTCTGGTTGTTCAACTGCTGCACGCGGTTTCTTGACCAACCGGCATATCCTTCCGAGTTGGCAAGTACCTGTTCCCGTTGCGAGGCATCAGGATAGAAATTCGGGTCGCTCGTGTTGAACCGCACCCATGCGCCCCCGTTCAGGATGCTGTTGTCGTCCGTCGGAGGATAGTAGTCGCACAGCGATACGCTCCCTTGGTCACGCCGGGCAATGTACCACCGCTGCGTGTAATAGTTCCCCATCGCTTCGTCCAGGTAGTCGGTCATCCATGCCGTGAGGTTGTAGTTGCTGAAGTTGAACAGACCGGCCACGTTGTCCGGACCACCCACCATGTCAATCAGCAAGCCGCTGATGTCATGTTCCGCCTGCTCGAATAGACTCCCGTAGTGTTCATACAGGTTGCCGATTTCTTCAACCTTTCCACCCAGCAGGTCATGGAACGAGCTGCTTTGCAACAGGGCGTCACCAAGATTGGCAATGCCTGCCGTTGCAAGGCCGACCCCCGTGTTATAAAGGTTGTCGAGGTCGCTTTTCAGGTTCTCGTGGGTGAAGTTGCCCGGTATGCGGGCGAAGTTGTCCATCATCCGCTGCCAGTCGATGTTTCCCGTTTCGGAGAGTTTCAGCAAGGGGGCAATTTCCGGATTGATTTCGAGAAAGGCGATGTCCGAAAAGGTCAGCGTGCTGTTGGTCACCACGCTCTCGAACTGCATACACAGACTTTTGGTATCATCGCAGACTTTCATCAGGTAACTGCCCCAATAGATAGCCGTTTGCGGCGAATGGAGCATCTGCTTCGCCACCACCCATATCTTGGGCATGATTTTCTCCGCCACCATCCGGTAGATGCGCCGGTAGTAGTAGTTTTCCGTACGGCTGTTCCAGATGCCGAGGTCGCTCAGGGCTTTATGCTCCAAGAACTTGGCCGCGAATATCCCGGCGGTAGCGACCTCCGCTGCCGTGTAGTGCTTGAGGACGTCATCGACCTGCTCCCGGTAGTACCCTTCGGCGACCGCTTCCGTACCGAAGGCAGCCACCATCGCCGCAACGGTACGGGTGTCGTAGTTCACGCTGTAATACTGGGCGTGAACCGTCTGGCAGAGTGTGACCGAGGCGATGGTCAGGATAAGGAGTAGTCGTTTCATGGCTGCAATGTTTATTTGGATTCATGCACGGGACGGAGGTTGAGCACACGCCCCGTCTCGTTTACTTTTTGTGCAAAAGGCAGGGCCTTCCCGATACCGCTGGCATCCCAGTCCCGGCAATATGCCTCGATAGCTTCCTGATGGCTGCACCGAAGTTCCTTCTTGTAAAGCTTCAGTGCCTCCTTTTCCGCCCGTTCGGTCGTGTAGGTCATGTAGCACTCGTGCGGCTCTTCCACGCCGTACACGCCGCTGGTCGTCCCCCGACGGATAAACACTTCGCGGAAGAAGCTGCGCCCATCCTTGTTCTCCAAGCGGTTGATGGTAAATATCTTCTTGCAATCCACCTCGGTCAGACCAAGAATCTTTCGGATTTCGTCAAAGCGTTCCTTGAACTTGCTCTGGTCAAGCAGCATCACCACGTCCGAGTTGTTGATGATGGCCTCCTTCACGATTTCGCTGCCGATGATGTCCTGTATCTCCTGCGTCACCACGCCGACAGAAGCCCAAAACTTACGGGCGGTCTTGTACATGAACTTGATGTATTCCGCCATGAGCGGGCTGGCAATGGCCTTCCACGCCTCTTCGATGACAAGGACTTTACGGGTCTTCTTGATGCGCATTTTCTGCAGGAACACGTCCATGATAATCAGTGTGACAATGGGAAACAGTTTCTTGTTTTCCTTGATTGCATCCACTTCAAAGACGATGAATGTCTCGTCAAACAGTGCCGAATCCACATTCTCATTGAGAATCTTCTCATATGCGCCTCCCTTGTAGAACGGCTGCAGCATGGTCGAATAGGTCGAGTAGCTGATTGTCGTGATGTCATTTTCGGTGCAGATCTGCTCCAGACGGTCGAATGAGTAGTCAAAGAATGAGTTGAAGTTCAGTTCCGACACTTTGAGAGCCGCCCGCCGTGCCTCAAGCACCTCTATCTGTTTGCGCACCATCTCATCCACCTCTCTGGGTGGTTTGTTTGGGTTCTTTCGGCTGGCCGCCGCAAACAGGTTTTTCAGCAGTACCTCCCGTTGCTCGTCGGTGTATCTTGTAAATCCGTTGAAATAGGCATCATAGTAGTCTATGATTATCTGCTCGACAATGCGGAACTCGATTTCGGGAATCTGGCTGTCCGACCCTTTCCAAATCATCAGGATAAGGTTCTTGAGGAAGTCTATCTTCTCGATATTGTATTCCTCCCGGTTGATGCGAAACGGATTCATCGTAATAGGCCGTTCCTCGGTATAGGAGATATACTTGCCGCCCAGATACTCGCACAGTCCCTCGTATGAGTTCCCCGTATCGACCATCACCACATCCGTTCCCTGCTCATGGAGCTGGCGCACGACCGAGTTCATATGAAAACTCTTGCCGCTGCCCGAAGGCCCCAAACAGAAAAAATTGGAATTATCAGTCAGTTTATTCTTTCCCTCTTTTCCCGTGATGTCGATAGCCACCGGCACGCCCTGACGGTCGGTGTAGTAAATCTTCAGCGGCGTTTCCTCGCTGTGCAGCACACGCTCCTTGTACATCAGGCACATCGCCGCATCGGAAAGGGTCAGGAAACGGTCGTATTCCTCATTGAGCGTGTAGCAGTTGCCCGGAAACGAACCGACGAACAGTTCCAGTTGGTTGTATGCCCGCTTGCTGATATGGATACCCATACGCCCGAAAGCGTTTTCCAAGTGGTTCGTACACTTTTGCAGGTCTGCACCGGCAGACACGGCCACCACCATGTTGAAGTGTGTATATACCAGTTGCTTGCTCTCACGGGCGATGACTTCCTGCACACGCTTGATGTCCTCGACCGCCATCTGGTTGTTCGGATTGGGAATGCTCGCGTGGCGGTTCTTCTTTTTGTCGAGCAGCGACAGCTCACGCTTCTGGTTGGGCAGGAAGATGATTTGGTTATAGACCACCGTCTCGGCGTTCGGGATGCTGTCCACCACCGACACCAAATCGACGGGCATTTCCGTGTTGTTGACCTCGATATTCGTGTACGGACGTATCTGTGAGGGCAGTGCGGCACAGTCCACGTCCACAAGGCTGTACACCTTGCAGCGTTTGTCGCCCATCGACACGGTTTCATCGTCCGCCTTGAAGTTCGTCATCGACACGGTGCGGTCTTTGAAGTTCATGGCGAAGTAACGATCGACGTACTCGCTCGCTTCGGCTTTGTTCAGGAATCTGGCCTGTACGCCGCCGTCACGTAACTGGTCGTGTACTTTACGGATTTTCACAAGGAAGTCGCGCCACTTTTTGCTATCGAACGAGAACAGACGGCTTTTCTTCGCCTCTTGCGTGATGGTCAGGTAGCAAAGGCTGTCCGTGTAAGGACGTCCCTTGAAATAACGAAAATAGGATGAAGACAGGAACTCCTGACCGTCAGTCGGTTCGCTCGCAAACTGTTTCCTGACGAAGATGTCCTGCTTGTGGATGGCGTACCCTTCGCCCAACGTCTGCGCAAGGGCGGTGAACAAGTGTGTGAAGTCGTAGTAACTGTCAATGTCCGCCGAATATTTCTGTACCGGATTCTCTATCTTAAGTACGGCGGAATATTCGCCGGTCTTGGTGTACAGCACACCCACACCGTCCGTTTCCTCCGCCGAGAAATAGATGTCCTGAAAGATTCGCTTGCGCTTGCCGCCCGTACCGAACGCATAGACCGACAAGGCCATACCCGCGCACAAAGCGACAAAACATAAAATGATGTATAGGGTCATTTCGATATACGTGTAATTAAATAGGGGCAGGTTCGCCTTGCTTCAAGACAAACCCGCCCGCGTTCAACAATCAATAAAGCCATGCACATTGCCGTGATGGTTTTTCTTTCGTCAGATCTTGCGCGAGTGGGCATACACATACACACCCGGAACGACCTTCTTGCTATGCAGTCCTTTCCGCTGTTTGAGGAGGATGAGCACGATACCGGCCGATACGACGGCTGCCAGCACGACAAGCCCGGCAATGAAACCGAGCAGGCAGTAGGCGGCGACAAAGCCGACAATGGCTCCGCACGTCGTCACCGCCGCCCAATATATATACCGGCCTTGGATGCCCAAAAACTCAAGAGGCCGTTGCAGTCCCTTGAACAGCGGGTAGTCCGGATAGCGTTCGTCCTTGCCTTTCATACTTATCCTTGATGTTTAAGCGGCAATACCGAAGAACAGAGGCAACGCCTTGGCCGCCGCAATGAGGAAGATACAGGCTCCCACGACCATCATGATCTTCTTCTTGACGTCCTGCTCCTCGTTGTTCATGGCGATATATACCGAGATTGCACCCACGATGGCCACAACGCCGGCAATGGCGTAGCACAATTTCACCATAATAGGCACATACTTGGCAATCTCCTCCGCGACAGTGGATAATGCGCTCGTACCGGCGGAATAGTCGCCTGCGGAGTTCTGCGCTTTCGCCACCATGCCGGACAGCAGCATGAAGGAGAACATCATTACTTTGGTAGGGATTCCGTTGACGAATCCGAATGCCTTGCGGCACAGTTGTTTGGTTTTCTGAAACATACGTTTACTTTTTTAGTGAATACTTTATTTGTCTGCGACCTGATACAAGTAAGGTTATATGCGGTAGCCGAAGAAAACCGGGAAAACATAGAATGCCCCGATCAGGAACAGGCACGCACCTACAAGCGTCATTATCGACTTGGTGATGCCGTCCTCGCCCGTGTTCATCTTGATGTATATCTGACAGACGGACACGATGACGTAAACTCCGGCGATAGCGCAACAGATATACTGGACATAGAGCATCATCGTCACCACGAAGTCGTGCATCGTGGCCAACGCATCCGCTCCCCAGCTATAGTTCACGCTGCCGCTTTTGGCAAAAGTCGTGTAGGGGAACGGGAGGCACAGCGCACATAGAATCTTTTTAGCTTTCGACATCTCACAACCGGTCTTGAATTGGGTTCCACTTTATTTCCGGTCGGTTGTCTAACCGTCCCTTGGAAATCATAGCCTTGTACATCTCCTCCGACGTGCGTGCGTCCGACAGGTAAGGCGTGGTCTCTTCCATCTGTTCCTCCGCCTCGGCCTTCAGCCGTTCCAGTTTCTCCTGCGCCGTTCCCGGTTTGTCCTTGACATCCTCAAGGGATGTTTCGGAAGAGGTAGCCGTACTTTCCGTCTCGTAGTTCTCGCTACCGATACTGAAGCCGGTCTCGCTTTCCGTGACAGCCACACTCTCTTCCTCTTCCGGTGCGCCGAGGTCGAAAACTTCCTCGTTCGGTTTGTCCGTCCCCTTTTTCCCGTAGATGTCATGCGCTATGATGACGGCGTAGTAAATGATGTAGGCAACCGTCAGGACGATGGCAAAAATGAAATATGAGTTCATGTATTTAGTATGAATATTAAAATTTGTATTAGTATGATTTTGCAAAGAAACGCACGAAATATAAAACCATAAAATAATTGAGCATTAAACATCTATTTCGTTAATGAGATTTATGTAATTTCCAAAAATCGAACTATTAAATCGTACTATATTGCAGTCTCTATGGAGGGAAATGGAGAAATCGGGGCATAAAAAAAGCTCTCGTGGTGGAGAGCTTTAGGTGGCAAAGGAGAACACTGAATATCAGCGTTTCTTTCCGCGCAGGTAATCGTTCAGGTCTTTGTATTCCGCATAGTGGCAGGATTCATCGCTGACACGTCCATCATACATCCCGGCAATGGTCTCTGTGGTTCTCTGCCCGGCAAGGTCATTGTCGAGATAACAGTGGATGACCGAATATTCCTGTAAACGTGCCAGCGTCTTTTTCAAGTTGTTTACCGAGTTCATCACGAGGTAGTCGCATGGCATGGCAAGACAGACCGTTCGGTCGCCTGCCAGTTTCAGTGTCATATAGGAAAGGAAATCCATGAAGCCCTCGAAAACACAGACATTTTCCTGTGTCTCTTCTGTCAGATGTCTTATCAATGAGATGTCCTTGTTGTTCAGGCATCCCTTGTAATAGGCGTTGCGCACCTCGTAACCACCGGAGGTATTGCCGAATGCGAGAGCGAAATAATGACGGCCTCGCAGTTCATAATGCACCTCCTTGCAATACATACGGCCGATGTCCGCGTCGATAAGCCGGGATTGGAGGTAAGAGAACAGGGCGTGATGGCGGAGTGGAATCACGATCACGTCTTTCATTTCAGCCTCCACCGGTCGGGGTGGAGCGGTCGGCATACGGGTTCTCGGTAGTGATGCGCCATTCACAAGCCTCTCGATATACGCCAGTGCCTCGCTCACGCAGTCCGTCCGGCAAATGTATTTTGCCAGTTCCACCAGGTCGCCGCCGGTCGCCTCGCCGAAATCGTACCATTCATTGATTCGGTCATTCACCTTGAACGACGGGGTACGCTCGTTCCGTAACGGTGAGAAGTACCAGTATTGTTCCGATTTTATATGCTGTGCATGGTGGCCGAGCTGTGCCAGAAAATCCACGATGCGTACTTGTTTTGCTTCTGCTATGGTCATCTATTTTTCTTTCACTTGATTTCAAAAAAAGGTTTAGTTTAGTTTTTCCCCTATATATATAAATACTAAAGTAAACTAAATGATATAAGCCCGCGCACGACTTCATTCTTCATCAAAAAGCATGGCCTCGGTAGGCGTCATGTCGTAATAGAACAACTTGTCCCGTTTGATGATGAGCTTGAGGTTGTCTATCAGGTATTGCATCAGTTTTATCATGACACTCCGGCCGCGTTTGAACCCGATTGCCTCGTAGGAGACCATCAGGCTCTGCAGCAGGTTGTCGAATCCCCGGATGGGCTTTTCCCCGAATGCGGCAGAGAGAGCTTCGCGGTGCTGTTCGATGCTCAGTTCCGTAAACCCCGTTCTTGCCTTGGGCTTCGGGGGCTCGCCAAACGAGTGTACTTCCGCAATGACGGGCAGTCCTGTTTCATTGATGGTAAATGCAAACGGCTTGAACTCTTTTTCCCGGATATGGAGCGCATGGACTTCGCTGATGCCGGGATTCTCGTTACTCTTGCTGATGACCAGCACGGTCTCCGCCTTGTTGCTCATCTCCGTTCCGATATGTCCGCGCACGTTGTTGTCCCCTTTGTTCAAATGAAGCACACAGTGGATGTGCAGGTCGTATCTCGAAGACCATTCCATCATCCGGTTGATGACTTCCACCGATTCACCGGCATTATTGATGTCGAGCATCAGGTCGCGAATGCCGTCGATGATGACCAGTCCGTAGCCTTTCTGTTGGCGCAGCGCATAGTCGATGACCTCGATACGCACCGACGGCGAATATTCACGCAGGCAGAAAAAATCGAGATTCTCCGGATCGGTCGTCGTGGGCAACCCGGCCAGCCGCAATATACGCTCCAATACCGAGCGGCAATGGAAACGGCTCTGTTCCGTATCGACGTACAGAATACGCTGTTTGCCTTCGGGCAGATGTGCACGGTAGTTCAATACTTGTTTCCCCGCCAATGATGCGGCGACAAGCGCAGAGACGTTGAACGTCTTTTTCGATTTCGCCTTGCCAGTCGATGCACTGAAATTGCCGAGCGTGGCAATCGTTGAGTTATCTATCCAGATGATTTGCGGAGGGGTCTCATAAATGTCCGTCGCCTTGATTTGCGAGGCATGGAGGATGTCCGACAGGCGGTGTTCATCCATCCCCATGCTGGTTGTGCGGTCAATCCTTCTTTCGTTTTCCATAGCGTCTCTTGTTAAGGAACGGTTCTGTGGCGGCGGCTTCCGTCACCCTGCGCACTGCCTCGTTCATGGTAGGTTCATAATTCTGCAACAGCCATTCGTCCAATTCCTCCTTGGCGAAATAAACCATTTTACCGCGCGGTTTGTAGTGCGGTATCTCCTTGCTCGATGTGAGCTTGTACAGCATACTTTCAGAAACCCCGATATACATGCAGGCTTCCTGAAATGTGAAAACTCTCTTGGTCGTGAAGATGGTATTTTCCAGCAGCGTAATACGCTCCAAGAGACTTTCGACCGGTTCCAATTTCTTCAGTACCGATTCGATGGCGGCGAGCCGTCCGCTCATCCGCTCCATGAATGTCATTCTATTCGGCATAATAACACAGTTTGATTTTTGACAATGGAGATGAAACCTCCGTTATGCAGCGCGCTAACGGAGGTCAAAGGTATGTCCTGTAAACGAAGATGCCGTGATTTGGGGAATGATACTATGCACGTGTCATTGTAACTCTCATTGTATATTAACTTTAGTTATTCTAAATTTGAGTAATTAAGACATCAGAGTATGGAATAAGTCCGATCTCTCATTGGTCTGCGAGACCGAAAAGCATGTTCCGACCCCATACTCTTTACATCAGAATCCGGATAGTTCGTAAGGTGCATGAACCCGTATTTGCAATGAGGGATCAAGATGTAAGCGATGTCATTAAAACTAAAAACCGAACGGCCATGCAGTACATTGGAATCGACGTGAGCAAAGCTACATTCGTGGTGGCTTACTCCTCCGACAAGGGCGGGGAAATCCGCACTTTTAACAACACGACCGCAGGGATCAAGCAGTTCATCGGAACTCTGCCCAAAGACGGTAGTATCCACTGTGTCATGGAAGCCACCGGGAACTACAGCGCATTGCTGCTGTATATGCTCAATGTCGCAGGGATTACTGTCAGCATGGAAAACCCGCTGAAGGTAAAGAACTTCGCCAGAGCCATGCTCTCCACGGTCAAGACTGACAAGATCGACGCTCGGCTCATAGCCCTGTACGGTGAGAAAATGAACCCGCAGCCTTTCAAGGTACAAGGAGAAGCCATCCTGCGGCTCCGACAGAAGAGAACGGTCATACGTCAACTTACCAAGCAGATTACCGCCATGTCGAACCTTCGTGGCTCTCTCGCTTGTCTGCCTGTTCCGGACAAAGGGGCGACCCATACCGTAGACGAAACGATCAAGTTCCTTGAAAAGAGGCGCGACAGGCTTCAATCGGAACTCACGGATCTTGTCGAAGTCGAGTTCAGCAGGCAACTTGCACTCCTGACGACTATAAAGGGGATAGGCATAACGCTCGCCACGGCACTTATCCTCACAACAGGTGGTTTCACCTACTTCCAAAATGCCAAGCAGGTGTCCCGATATCTCGGTATCTGTCCCACTTACGAACAGTCCGGTACGTCCGTAAACATCAGAGGACACATCAACCGAAACGGAGACGCATACACCAGAGGTCTTCTCTATATCGCCGCTTGGCCTGCCAGCAGGTTCAATGCCCAATGCAAAGAGACTTACACGAGGCTCAGGCAAAACGGGAAGCCCGGAAAACTCGCCATGATCGCTGTAGCCAACAAGCTCGTCAGGCAGGCTTTTGCGGTCGTTGCCCATGACAAAGAGTATATCGACGGCTTTGTTTCCAACAGACCTTAGAATAAACCATCCTCCGATATTTTTACCTTTTTTTCGCATTTTTTAATATAGTTCGTGCTTTTACCTTTCACATACTTCGCTTCTTGTCACTTTCTGTCATTCTTTCAGCCGATCAATGACCTTTCGGATGCTGTATGCGACCGATGTCATGTTGTTCTTGATGGATGACAGCGCGGAAGACAGGGTTGACACCGAAACGGAGCGTGTCCCGTCCTTGGACTGCAGGAATGCGCCCTTGCCGAGAACATTCTGCCACCGAGATTGGATGAACGAGTTTTCAAGAAGCGCATCGAACAGGATTACCACACGGCGGATATTGTTCACGCGGATGGAAAAGCCCTTCTTGCAGGCGAAGAGAGCCTCCATGTCTTCAATGCGTACAGAAACACAGAACAGATGATAAGTATTGGCGCAAGCCACTATACTTTTCATCTGTTCCGGGGTAAAATTACAACCAAAAGAAAGAGAGAGAGCCGCAGGTCGGTTGATACGGGGCGGACCAAGCGGAGACAACGATTCCGAGGTGTCATACATCCGTTTCAACTTCATGCACTCATTAAACGTGAAATCCGGTGCGGCAAAGCAGGGCTGGACGGAACTGGCGCACTCGGTCAGCAGCCCCTTGACAATGTAGATGTTCATTTCGTGGCAGTTCCGGCAGGCCGCATGGTCACAGTCTATGTACCGGTGTCCGTTTACGAAATCGTCCACATAGCGGTGGTACTGTTTACCACCCAACACAACATCGTGGAGATAAACTGTTTTTGCTTCGGTAAGCAGGGCGAAAAGTTCATTCGCCACATCCTTGTCCGCAGCGAAGTGCTGCAGGTGTTGGCTCCCTCCAAAAAGAGAGAAGGCCGTCTTCAGGTCTTTTCATGTCGATTTACCTTTTTGAGTTTATAATATGTGATGGAAGCATTAACTTCGGTTGCATTTACAACCGGAGAAATGCCGTAAATATATGTTTGTAAATTAGACATGGACCACAGAATGCCTTCAATTAGTGAAACAAACCGTTTACAAGATTCACAGCCTCGTCCTTTTTCTTATTGATAATCTTGGCATACACCTGTGTCATTTTCACATCGGCATGGCCGAGCAGCTTCGAGACAGTATATAAGTCCGCTCCGAGCGTCAGCATCATGGTGGCAAACGTATGGCGACTGGTGTGGTAGGAGAACCGCTTGGAGATTCCGGCTGCTTTCGCCCAAGGTTTGAGCTGCATTCTGATTGTATTGGCGGACGGCAGGTCGAACACATTATCTTCTGATGATTTGCCCCCACGTTCCGGCATCCACTTCAACGCTTCAGGAGAGAGGGGCAGGTAAATAGGCTCTTTGGTCTTTTTCATGGACACGGCCAAACGGTACTGTCCCCTGTCAACGAACACGTCATTCCATTTCAGCTTGATTATATCGCTGATGCGTAATCCGCAAAAGCAGGAGAACAGATATGCGCATTTTACAATCTCGTATTCCTCGTGGGGCATAGGAGTGTCAATCAACGCCTGTACCTCTTCGATGGTCATGTACGACCGCATACTCTCCGGCTTGCGGATTTTCTCCGACTTCTCAAGTTCGTTGAAAGGGTTGGCCTTCATCTTTTTCTTCCTGACGGCAGAGTTCAACGCACCGTTCAACGCACGGTAATAATTGTGAAGCGTGTAGTTCGATATGTCCTTGCCTTTCGGATGATATTCCGTCAGCAGATAAGTGATGTAGCCACGACAAAAGTCCCCGTCAATCTGATCCAGTGTGACCATTTCTCCGGCATAGTCTTTCAGTATGCGCATGGCAATCTTGATTTGACTGCCATCTTTCTTACCGGCACTCTCTTGAGCCTCCATATAAACCTGCATCCAATCCAGCAGGAAAGTCTTGTCCTTACGGAATACAATCCCGGCCTCATTACTGGTCAGTTCGATAATACGCTTCGACTTGATGGCATTGGCGGCGTCCATTGTCGTCTGATTCTGCCTGCGGGAGTTGCTATCCGTTTCCGGGATAATATACATCTTGAGGTATTCATATGTCCGCTTTCCGTCGCGGTATATATCCAGATACAGGCTCTTGCTGCCATTGCTCAGCGACTTCATCCGAAGACGAATTGGCTCTTTGACTTTTGTATGATTCTTAACTCGTGCCATAGGGATTCCTTTCTCATTTTTTCTACTGCAAATATACGAATAAGTATCGAATTTGAGAAACAAATGAGAAACAAAATTGCACCAAACAAGAGCCAATCTACTGAAAGTACTGAAAACAACCGAAAATAAAAATAAGATTATAAAACTTTGATTTACAGGATATTTGTTATCAATTTATTGGATGTTGTTTTCATTCTATACATATAATGCGTAAATCTGGTAAATTGAAACTACGGAGACGATTGCGTGATGCTTATGCTATGCCTACGCATAGCGTGCATTCACGTACTCTCCGTAAAGGCTTTACCAGAGCCATCGCTTGAAAGTAGTGTGAATTGCACGCTACTTTTTTGCCTCGCCAAAAAGGAAAGGAAATACGTTATGGCGAAAATACAATTACTTGCCGTTATCTCAATAGATGGCTGTCCGATGAAACTGCATCCCCGGAAGCGGTTGCTTCAAACCGAAGATTACGGTATGGATGAAATACGTGCCAATGCCCTGTATAAGCTGACATCCGACTATTCGGTATCCGTGCTTCAAGAATGGAGGGAGGAAGGTGGAAGCATTTGCCATTTGTTGGAAGTAACTGCCGGGAATACCGAATATGCCAACGGACTGTTACGGATGAACGTGATAGATGAAATCATACTATACGTTGTTCCAACCATCGACGGAAACGGAGCGCATTTTTTCAAGTCAGCACTACCTATGAATGACTGGCGGCTTATGGAGAACAAAACTTATAGGGACGGAGTAATCCGGCTTACCTATCATAAAGAGCCACGGGCATAAAATGTTCAGATTATGAACATCTTGGCGGGATTTCCGTGCTCAGAAAGTGAACACATGTTCAGAATCTGAACACATTTCACAAGGGATGCAATCAAGGATAAAATTATTTTTGAATTTTATCTTTCTGAAAAACAATGTAGTACAATTTTCTCACAATCTTTTCTCGTGTTTAGGGCTATGATTTGCACCATATATCAGTGTGCGCACACTGATAAACAAGTGTAAACCCTCAAAACAGAAAAGATAATGAACCATCTCATACTGGCGGAAACACAGTTTTTCGCCATGATAAACGGAAAAGACAACGGTAGCACGGAAACGGCATACGGCGGATTCGTGCAGGAAGTAATAAACCTGTGCTACGGCGGCAATGATGCCAAGCATATTATTGTGGCGTTGGCTTTTGCCGAAATCGAATTACAGCACCATCCGCAGAACTTGTCGGCATCGGAGGAGAATGTCGTCACTGTGTATATCCGCAAGGCGTTATCCTTCATCCGAAAGATGCAGAAGATGGTATCCGCTTCTGCAATTACCTCCGTGCCACCACTAACATCCACATCCGAAACCAAAGCCACAGTCCCAGCCTTGCAATGGACCGGTAATGCCGTCGAGTTGGTAGAACTAATCTATGCCCTCTACGCCACCGGCTGCATCAATGGCGGCAAGGCTTCGCTGAAAGAGCTTGCTCCTGTCCTCTATTCCTTTTTCGGTGTGGAGTCCAAAGACTGCTACCGCTTCTATACGGACATCAAACGCAGGAAAAGCGACAGTCGCACCTACTTCCTTGAAAAGATGCAGGACAAACTGAACGCGAAGATGCGACATGACGATGAATTGGAGCGGATGAGGAGATAAACGAATGCCAAACAAAGGATAAGCGGCCGGATTATACGGTTTCTTATCCTTCTTCATTTACAATCACTCTATTATCTGCCGGAAAGCCGATTAAAATCATTAACTTTGCAAGTATTAATCAATGACGGATGAAAATAGATAACCTCGAAATATTGAACGGACTGATTGCCGGAGCCGAAGGCGGGACAGTTGAGTTCAAAGAAACTACCGGGCAGTTGGAGCGTGGAATGGAAACTCTTTGTGCCTTCTTGAACGGTACGGGCGGCACGGTGCTGTTCGGTGTAACCGACAAGGGAAAGATTATCGGTCAGGAAGTGAGCGACAAGACGAAGCGCGATATTGCGGAAACCATCAGACGAATCGAGCCGTTTGCGACCATTGATATATCCTATACAGACATTCCGGGAACGAACAAAAGTGTTATAGCTTTATCAGCGGAAGAACAACGATATATGCGCCCGTTCACCTATAAGGGGAGGGCTTATCAACGGATAGAGAGCGTTACATCTGCCATGCCGCAGGGTATATACAACCTGTTGGTTATGCAGCGAGGCGGAACCTATGCTTGGGATTCCATGCAAAATCCCGGCTTGAAAATATCCGACCTTGACGAAACGGCAATCTTGGGCGCAGTACGTGGAGGAATCAGAGGCGGACGTTTGCCGGAAGGTTCTATGCAGGAGGATGTCCGAACCATCCTTGAAAAATTTGACTTGTTGAATGATGGAAAGCTGAACAATGCTTCCGTTGTCCTATTCGGACGGAACTTCTACCATTATCCCCAATGTCTGCTCCGTTTAGCCCGGTTCAAAGGAACGACAAAAGATGAATTTTTAGATAATCAGCGTGTGACAGGCAATATATTCAACTTGCTGGATGCTGCAATGGCATTTTTCTTCAAGCATTTGTCCCTCTCCGGTAAAATTGAAGGTTTGTACAGAGAAGAGGAACTGAATGTGCCATATAAGGCATTGAGAGAATGTTGCATAAATGCTTTTGCACATCGTGTTTACCATCGCCCCGGCAGTTCAGTCGGGATTGCTATCTATGATGACCGCGTGGAGATTGAAAACAGCGGAACATTTCCGCCTGATATTACCATTGAGAAACTGTTGGGTGGCCACAATTCCGAACCACAAAATCTGATAGTAGCCAATGTGCTGTACAAAAGTGCAGTATTGGAGAGTTGGGGACGTGGCATAGCCCTTATGGTAAACGAATGTCGCCGTGTCGGTATTCCGGATCCGGAGTTTCATACCGACGGCAATGCTGTATGGATTGTGTTTCATTATACAAGAACTACAGTAGGACAAGACCCCACAGCAACCCCACAGCAACCCTATAGTAACCCCACAGTAACCCCACAGTTAGGAAAACTGTTGTCTGCTATTGGGAACAACACTCTCTCTGCTAAAGAAATCATGGAGAAAACGGGAATGAAAGATAAAAGGAATTTCTTAAAGAACTATATCCATCCGGCAATAAATTCCGGTTTGGTCCTTTCACTTTATCCCATAGGCTCCAAGAGTCCGCAACAGAAATACTATCTTACTGATAAAGGTAAAGGTTTCCTGCAACAATAACGGGTATGGCTAAAAAGAAGAAACATAAGAATGATGTAAAAACTGATTTACCGATAATCATGGATTATGGTATCGGCAGTATATCCGTTTATGACCCGGCAGACATAATGCCATACAACGAGCCGCCAATTAGCGAACAAATCCGCTTCAAGAAACTCGGCAAAGAGATGAAATCCGAGTTCAAGTGGCTGGTATCTTCCGTAGTGATTGAGTATTGGCAAGAAAACCGACAGATACCTTTCGGTGAAGAAATGTCGAAACTCAGAACCAGACTGTTGAGAATGTTTGCCGAAGAATACAGCATACTGCTTAAAGACGATACAGAGCTGAAAAATTATTTGCTGACGCTTGCCATTACCACCATCAACAAGCATCTCAAATCTGAGAATAAAAAGAGGGTGTCAAAACTCTCTTTTTAACAAAATTACCCTTGCTACAGATATCTGTGACAGGGGTAATTTTCATATTTTGGGTGTTTTGACACATCCCCTTTTTCACATATAAAGGAATCTGTTATTTCTGCTGCAACAGGTGTTTCAAGTTTTCATCATTTGCGATACGTTCCAGTTCCTCTTGAACAATCTGCTTCACTTCCTCCTTGATGCGCCTGTAATTCGCCTGAACCGTTTCTTTCATGCGGTCGTTGCCGTCCCCGTCCGTAAAGTCGGTAATGACGGGGATTTTCTTGTAGGCTTTCTCCTCGCGCCTCACCTTCTCGGCATCCACGACAATCTCGCAATGGAAAATCTTCTGCTCGATACGCTCGTTGAAGTTGTCGGACACCGAACCAACAAACATACCCTGCGTCAAGCCGGAAATCTTGCTCGGCGGGATGAGTGAATCCATCTGCGTGTTGATGGAGGTGGAAACATCCTGCCGGTTGATGGAAATGGACTGCCGTTTCTGCAACACCTTACCGAAGCGTTCGGAAAGCGTCTTGGCGGTTTCACCCACCACCTGACCGGAAAAGATATTGCCGACGGTGTTCATCACGACCTTCGCTTCTTTATCACCGTAGTCGCGCACCAACTGGCTAAAATCCTGAAAGCCCAGACACACGGCAACCTTGTTGCTTCGCGCGGTGGCGATAAGGTTGTCCAACCCCTTGAAATAAATCGTGGGCAGCTCGTCGATGATGACCGACGACTTCAGCATCCCTTTCTTGTTGATGAGTTTCACGATACGGGAGTTATACAGACCGAGAGCGGCCCCGTAGATATTCTGACGGTCGGGATTGTTGCCCACACAGAGTATTTTCGGTTCTTCGGGGTTGTTGATGTCCAGCGTGAACTCGCTGTCCGACATCACCCAATAGAGCTGCGGGGAAATCATCCTTGACAAAGGGATTTTCGCGCTTGCTATCTGCCCCATCAACTGCTCCGCAGCCCCTCCGAGCCATGCGTCCATGAACGGAGAAAGATAGTTTTCCAATTCCGGGTAAGAGGTCAGTATCGGGAAAATATCCTCATAGCGGCGGTTCAGGAACTCAATCGCATGGGGGAACGTGCAGTATATGCCGCCTTGATAGATTTTGAGATACCATATAATGCTGGCAAACAAAATAATAGGTGATTCCACAAAGAAGTCGCCCTGCTTCTGTATATCGGGTAAGTCAAGGGCATTGCTGCCCCCTTCTCCCCTAAGAACCGTACATGAGAGTTTCCCCTCATACGGCTCAAGCAACTCAATATTTCTATTTGTTGTTAGAAATCGGCTCATACTTTCAACATTTTCGTTTATTTCGCTTGTAGCAGTTGTTGTGGACAAGTTGCCGTACAATCGAACCACCAACAGATATTTCGTTGACGTTCCATGCTTTTGTACAATCTATTTCCTTGCCGCATAACGGACAAATCCGGTTCTGCTTGTTCCATAAATATAAGAGAGACTTACGTCCCTTGAGAGATTCCAGCATTTGTTGCTCCTTTCGCTGAAAGAAATAATCATCGTATTCCGGGTCGAAAGGGTTTGCCTCACCTTTGATTTGCTTGTACGGGGTATAATGTATATCCGACAACCTTTTAAGGGTCAGGTAGTTCACTTTCTTGCTCTTGGTTTCATATTTCCATGCAAACGTCCATTTACGCCCCCGAATTTCATGCCAATATTTGTCTGCAACCCAAGACTTGCGTTTCTTTGGATGGCGACGTAAAGCCCATTTCTTCGTGAGATTGTAAATGTGATTGTCACAACCATGAAAAGCATCGGTTGATGCACCATATCGGTAATAGTTGCCCCAACCTGTGATTACAGGATTAAGCATTCGTATCAGCGATTCCTGCTTACACATTTTATGTCCTTTAACGATGTCACCGATTTTTGCCCTGAAGCGTTTCTGTGCATCTTTGGACGGGGATGTGTATAGCCTTTTGCCAAACTTCCTCACATTGAAACCTAAGAAATCAAAACCGTCGTATATGTTCGTAATGGTAGTTTTCTCTTCGGATAAGGTCAGCCCTCTTTCTTTGAGAAATTCTATCACGATAGGTTTGACTTCGTTTTCCAATAGCTCCTTATCTCGACCTGTGATTATAAAGTCATCCGCATAACGAATAAGGTTTACCTTGTAGTGGAATGTCTTATTGTTGCGCCATAATCTTTTGAATCTTTCAGCCAAGAGTGGTTGAAGTCCGTCAAGTGCTATATTTGCAAGTGTCGGTGATATGATACCTCCTTGTGGTGTACCCTCTTCTGTCGGGAATAGTTTGCCATTGAATACAGCTCCACATTTCAGCCATTTTCTGAGTATCGTCTTATCCATAGGGATATGATTAAGAAGCCAGTCGTGGCTGATATGGTCGAAGCAGCCTTTAATGTCTCCCTCCAAAATCCATTCGGGGGAATGCTGGCGGTTTAGAACCGTATCAATCTGACGGATAGCGTCCATTGTCCTGCGTTTCTTGCGGAAACCATAAGAAAAGCGGTCGCCTGTCGTTTCGGCTATCGGTTCCAATGCCATGAGATATAATGCCTGCATCGCCCTGTCTTTCATTGTCGGTATTCCCAACGGTCGGAGTTTACCGTTCTTTTTCTTGATGTGAACCCTACGAAGCGGCTGTGGATGGTAGCCACGACGTTTCAGTTCACCGATTGCTTTGTACTTGCGCTTGGGAGAATCCCAAAGCTGTTTATCTACTCCAGACGTTTTCTTCCCTTTGTTGGAAGTAACCCTCTTTACCGCCAATGCCTTGGCGTAAAAAGAGTGGGTCAGCATCCACTGCAAGGCTTTCACCTTGTTATGTCTGCCTTCCTTTTGAGCCTTTACAATACGCGCTTGTAGCTTTCGGACATAGGCTTCACACTTGGACCAGTCCATGCCGTCCCAAGTTAGATTCCTACTATCAGCAGGCGCACACGATGTTTTAGTTTCGTTCATTTGCTTTCCTCCTTTTGAAAGTTCTAAAAGTTATCTTGTAAAGAGTTACCATATACGGAAGTCTGCCCACTTTCGTGTCGGATGATGTCACCAATAACAACCCGTGATGTTGATTCAATCCGTATCCACCCCATTACAGGGTGGCATTCGCTTTTTCCGTTATCTCATACCTGCACCCCATTCGGCTTGCCTTGCGGTTCGCTTACTCGCATTCTTACGAGAGAGATACAGGCTTGCCCTGTTCCACGTAATTGACAAACGGATAGTTTAGGTTCTGCCAAGTCCGCCGGCAGTGCTGTGTCCGTGTAACCCCAACATGGGCAAGGGTTATCCGACTGCTTACCTTTTGGTGAGAGCTAAAGTATCTTGCGCTCCTTCAAACCTTACGACGGCTAAAGTCAGTTCACTTACGTTAACCATGCTATCCAGCCTCGCCACTCAACGGTATGATACTAACCGTCCTTGACATTCCCTCACGGTTCAGTCTTGTCCTTTCGGAAAGTGTACTTTGTCCTATAAGCTTGGCACAACCCATCACTGGAGATGCACCTTATAGTAGGCTACCGCTGACGGAACAGCGGGTTAAATCATGCAATTAATATCACTGTCTAACAATCAATTACGTGACTTTACAGGTCACACCCACGTCTTATTGAGGTTGAGCATTATCGTATAGGCACTCTCGTAGGCATCCGTAATATCCTCCATGAAATCCGGGTGGATGGGATTACAGCGGTGCGAGCGTCGCGGGTCGTCGAAGTTTATCACATAAAACTTCGGCTTCACCTTGTAACCCTCCGGGTGGTTCAGCAGATGGTTGTAGGCGATTGTAGATAAGTCGCTGAATTTGAAGTCATATACATACATCGAAAAGCCCTTTTCAATCTGCTGCTTGATGAAACTGTTTACCACCGCGTATGACTTTCCACTACCCGGCGTACCCAACACGATGGAGGCACGAAAAGGATTCACCACATTGATCCATCCGTTGTTCCAACGCTTTTTGTAGTAGAACCGTGTCGGAAGATTGACCGAATACTCGCTTTCGATAAGCCTTGTTTCCTGCATGAAGCTCTCGTTCTCGTTGTTGAACACATCATCCATGAGGTTGTGCTTCAACAGGCGGCTCAACCACAGACCGCCCATCAGCAGGAATACATAGCCCGCGCCAACGGTCAGGATATACAGTCCCGTCACCGCCTCCACCGGCAATGGCAGGGCCAGTATCCACCAGTTGAGGAAGAACAGCACGAAGCCCACGGCAAGGACCGCCCAGATTTTCCCCCACGTGATTTTCTCGCCCTTCACGCCCTTTGTCCCCAGACAGGACAGGGCAAGCAGGAGGACGGCAAATAGTTTCGTGTAGAGGATGGAACGGAACAGCCCCGCCGTGCGGTTGAAGTTCATCAGTATCCTGTCCACCACACCGATGTCCACACCCCAGAGCCGTATGGCTTCATAACAGAACCAGTACACGTTCATGACCACTAAAATAATACTCACGGCACGCAGAAAATCCATGATTTTCGCCAACGCCCTCAAATCGTCTTCTTGTTGTGACATACATTGATTTTTTTGATTGTTGATATTTTCGATTACATTCCCAAGCCCTTGTGCTTCTTCTTTTTCTTCTTGCGCTGCATCGCCCGGATGAAGGCTTCCTCCTCGGCGTCCACTGCCGGACCTTCGGGGGCAAACAGGTTCATACCACCCGAATGGTTCTCGTATTCCCCTCTGGAAAATGATGCCGTGAAAAGAAGAGCTAAAGAAGAGCAAATACCCTACCTATAAATCACAATATATCAGTACGTTCGGAGGATAATTCATTTTCTCTTTTTCTTCGATTGTCTTGTTTGTTTTCTCATTTTTATTGTATTTTTGTCCCCAGTTCGTCCCCCGAAAAGAGTGCGGGGGACAAAAAACTGTCCCCCGGGAACGGGATACAGCAATAAAAGAGTTCTTCGTATAATTATTAAAAGGAGAAAGCAGACTATGGCTAAAACGACCACTACCCAAAAAGAACCCGTCAGGCTTCGGGAAAAGAAGTTGTCGAACGGCAACGTAAGCCTGTATCTTGACATCTGTAGAAACGGCAGACGCCACAAGGAGTATTTGAAGCTCTACCTGATAGATGCCAAAACTCCGTTGGAACGCGAACAGAACCGTCAAACGCTGGCTACAGCACAAGCCGTCAAGTCCAAACGTTTGATCGAAATACAGAACGGCGAATATACCTTCACGCGCCAGTTCAAGGAGAACACGCCCTTTTTGGAATACTATCGCAAGATGGTGGAGGAACGGCGTAAGAATCCGGAATCGCAAGGCAACTGGGGCAACTGGAGAAGCTGCCTCCGCTACCTTGAAATCTATTGCGACGAGAAAACCACCTTCCGGGAAGTAACACCGGAATTTATCACGGGATTCAAAGAGTTTCTGAACAACGTGGAGAAAGATACGCACAAGCGTGTCGGACCCCGCCGTGAACGCGACACATTCCAAGGGCTGTCGCAGAACTCCAAGGTATCCTACTTCAACAAGCTGCGTGCTTGCATCAATCAGGCATACGACGACCAAATCATACCGGTAAACCCGCTGCGCGGAATCGAAGGATTCAAGGAGGAAGAAGTCAAACGCGATTACCTGACGCTGGACGAGGTAAAGAAATTGGCAGCGACTCCTTGCCGCTACCCTGTACTGAAACGTGCGTTCCTCTTCTCGTGTCTGACCGGGCTGCGTAAAAGCGACATACAGAAACTGACATGGGGTGAAGTGCAGAAATTCGGGAAGTACACGCGGATCGTGTTCAAACAGCGGAAAACCAAGGGACAGGAATACCTCGACATTTCTTCGCAGGCGGAGAAATATCTCGGAGAAAGAGGCAATCCGGACGACATCGTATTTACGGGGTTTACCTACGGATCATGGACTTCTCTGGAACTGCAACGCTGGAGCCTGGCGGCGGGCGTCAACAAAAACTTGACTTTCCACTGCGCCCGGCACACGTTTGCCGTGCTGATGCTCGACCTGGGCGCAGACATCTATACCGTATCGAAATTGCTCGGGCACCGGTTCCTGACGACGACGCAAATATACGCCAAGGTGCTGGACAAGAACAAACAGAACGCCGTGTCGCTCATTCCCGACATCGGATAACACAGAAAACGTATGACAAGACAGGAAGCCGTCATAAAAATAGTAAAGATTACCCGCATCATCGGAGAGTTGAAATACCAGTTGGATGCGGACGACGAGGTTGAATTTGAGGCGCTCGACCCCGAATGGAAACATATCGCCGAATGGACGCAGGAGGTATGCCGGTACATGGAATTGGACGCTTCCCCGCAGGTGGCCCGTCTGATTGCCAATATCGGGTTTACCGACATGGTGGAGAAGTATGTGCAAAGCTGCAGGAAGGAGATCGGGGCGAAAGAGGCCAAGATACTCGACGACTATGTGAAGCACATGCGAACGCTGTCGTCGTTGTGCGATACCCGAAGCGAGGAGCAGAGGGAGAAATACGGCGATCTGATAGAGCCGTTAGCCAACGAACGGGTGGCTGCATTGCTGCAAAGAGCCGTCGATGCGGGCATACTGGACCGACACTACCAACCCGTTCCGCAGACGTCCCCCCTGCAACTGAAAGTCATCGCCTATGCGGTGTCGAGCCTATGCAAACTGCACAGCCCGTATGTCCTGTTTGAGAAACAATGGCACAGGGAGAACGGGAAACGGTTCAATACCTGCCGTATCCCCAAGCACAATACCGTTTGCTACGAAGAGACCCGGGCACTCTATCCCGAAGTGGATTTTGCCGGATTCGAACCCGTACACGAAGCCGCAACGTTCTATGTGCCGCAAAGCGAGGAGGAGATACGGGCCATGTACGAAGATTTGGTAAAATACGGGTACATAGCCCCGGAGACGACATTCGAGGCATTCGGCAGTATCTTCGACAAGGCAAGGTTCGAAAGTCCGGTGGAATGGACAAAAACCCAGCGGCAGTTGTCCTATTTCATCCACCAGGCATTCAGCCGGTTCAACAGGAAGAATTTATGGATCAAGGGCGAATGCTGTTTCCGCATCGGCGGAAAGAAGCCGCATAAGGCGAGCCTCGTGACGGGCTTCGCTTGGATCAAACGGGCGGGATGGATGGACCGGTACGATACGAGGCTGAAGGCTATATGCGACAGATTCAATCAATAGAGAGTATCACTCTCAATGCAGAACTAAAAAGAGAATTACCTATTCATATTTAGGTAAACCCATATTCCATAATACCCATAGCCATAAAGAAAAATATACTATGTATCAACTACTTATCAATGAAAAATACATCGCTTCGAATACGACTTTCAGTATATTTAACGGAATTTTTGACGAACCTAAATTCAAACAGCCTGTAGTATGGACAAAAAAACAGTCGCAACTCATATATTTCGTTCATTCAGCGTTCAAGGCCGACAACCCTTTAGATGTAGGGGTGAAGTGCTTGTATTGTTTCCGTTTACAGAACGAAAAAGTACCCAATCGGCAAAATATGGTCTGTAACTATCATTCGCTTGTAAAGAATGGATTGTTAAACACATACGATACAGAGTTAAAGCATATAGCGAATGAATACAACAAAGTGGGAAAGCGTGATACAAATACCTCCAAAATAATGGAGAAAAATAACAATAATTCAAATTTAAGTCCATGACAAAGAAATTATCTTTGCACCTCTCTCTTTTTGAAAAGAGCGATGCTCAGGTCTCGGTGGACCCCAGCGCAGACCGGAACACAAGGGCTATTCCGGTTGGTCAAACAAGCCCATGAAACTTATAAGGCCGAAGTATCGACCTTGCAAAAGAGCTACAAGCGCTATGCGCTTGATTTCATTCATTCAAATCAGTTCCATGACGAAAAAGATGCCTGGAGCAAAAATGAACACCAGAAGAACTACTACACCATAACCGATCTTTTGAGGGAACATGAAAAATTAGTATGCAAATATTTCAACCGCAATAAATTAGATGATGCTGAAATTGCGGATTTGCTCAACGAATTTTATGTTTCCGACCTACCGAAAACAATACCTATCGAAACCGGACATGAAGACAGGGATAGGACTAAACCAATCCCGTCGAATAACACCATCGAGTCTGTACTCGACAAGTATACGATTGACCTCATTGTGCAACTTGCCAATGAGGTCGGTTTATTTAAGGAGAAACTGGACGCGGACGACGTGGCCGCCCGCTATGCGACGGACACGTTGCGGACAATGACCTCACGGAACAATACCCGGCTGGTCGTATTGCTGGACAAACTGGCGTCGAGCGGCATCATTCCCTACCATTGGCAGGCCGTGATCGCAAAAAAGAAACTTGTCGTGAGTTCTTCGGGCAGGAAATACCTTGACCAGCACGACATGTCATCCACCCTCAATAGAAGTAAAGAAACGCCACCTAGTATTTCTGAAAAGCATTTTCTTGCCATCATTGACAAATACATAAGGAAAATCAAGAGCAAGGAAGTGTAACATAAGAAGCCGGATTTGTCGATAGTTGTGTTGAGAGTGGTCTTGACACTCAACAATATCAACGCGAAGAGCCGGCCGGATGCCCATACCTTTGTCCCCCGCAACCGGGTTGCTGCGGGGGACGCTCCGCTATTGTCAAACCTTAACAGCATCCATCCATGACACACCGAAGGACGACAAACGCAAACAAGCTGCCATCCGGCCGCATACGCCAGATGGAGAAGATCATCGACATGGTAAGGTCGGAGAAGCCCATCGAGCGCATACGATCGCTGGAACAGAAGATCGACGAAGTGGATAAAATAGAGGCGATCGAGAGCTGTGTCGAGCTCTTGAAGGACCACATCTGGGCTGTCAAGGAGGTACTGACGACGGCCGAGGCATCGGCCTATCTGGGCCTCTCGGAGAGTTATCTCTACAAGCTCACTTCCTCGAAGCGGATACCGCACTACAAGCCTAACGGCAAGTTGGTGTATTTCAACCGGCGGGAGCTGTGCGAATGGGCGATGAAAAACCAAGTACAAACGGCAGAGCCGACGGCCTGCACAAACGACGAGACGATATGAACAGAAAAGAGATAGACCTGTTGCTTGCACGCATAGAAGGGCTGAAATCTTTCCTCGAAAAGAACTCGTTGGAGGATTTTCAGAAAGAGATATTGAGAGTGGACAACTACCTGAAGCGGTTCGGCTCGCTGGACGAACTGCTGTCTCACCTGAAACGGGTGGAGGAAGTAGCCTACACGGCGAAGGAGTTCCTGACCATCGACGAGGTGGCCTACTACCTCCAAGTGTCGAAAAGTTACGTCTACAAACTGACGGCTTCGAGGGAGTTTACCGTATATAAGCCGAACGGGAAGACCATCTTCGTCCGCAGGGACGACCTGAACGAATGGATAAGACGCAACCCCTGCGTGTCCGGCAGGGAAATAGAGAGCCGGGCCAACCTGCTTGCATACAGGCTGGAACAACAGCAGAAACCACGAACATTCAAGAAATGAGAATCATGAAAAAAACCGATATGACACTACCGGACAACCACCGGATAGACGAGGAGAAATGCAAGTCGCTACTGCAATACATTCGTCTGAATGTCACCGAAAAGTACGACTTTCCGCAGGAGATCGTGCAGGTAGACGGCGTGACCGTGGCGACGTTGGGCAATTTCAGCGCATCGACCGGAAAGCCCAAAAGCAAGAAAACGTTCAATGTCAGCGCCATCGTGGCCTCTGCCCTGTCGGGGAAAGAGGTGCTGAAATACAAGGCGGAGCTGCCGCCCTGCAAGAACCGCGTGCTGTACATTGACACGGAACAGAGCAAATGCCACTGCCACAAGGTACTGCACCGGATACTCAAGCTGGCGGGGCTGCCGACAGACCGGGAGAACGACCGGATCGAGTTCTTCGTGCTGCGCGAGTACACGCCCGACCAGCGCAGGGACATCATCCGCTGGGCGCTGCACGAGGAGCAGAACATCGGACTGGTCATCATCGACGGCATCCGCGACCTGATCCACGACATCAACAGTCCGAGCGAGTCGCTCGACATCATCAACGAACTGATGCGGTGGTCGAGCTACTACGAGCTGCACATCCATACGGTGCTGCACCTGAACAAAGGCGACGACAATACCCGGGGGCATATCGGCTCGGAGCTGAACAACAAGGCGGAAACCATCCTGCAAATATCGAAAAGCGTCGAGAACGGCAGGATCAGCGAGGTGCGGGCCATGCACATCCGCGACCGGGAGTTTACCCCGTTCGCCTTCGAGATCGGGGAAGATTCGCTTCCCCGTCTGGTAAAGGACCACCAGTTCAAGATGAGCAAACGAGACCGGCTGTCCTCGTACATGGATATGACCGAGCAGCAGCACCGCACAGCTTTGGAAGTCGCCTTTCCGGACAACTACGTTCCGGGGTATCAGATGCTGCTCGACGCCCTGAAAAGAGGATACGACAGCATCGGTTACAGCCGCGGACGGAATACGCTGGTGGGACTGTGCAAGTTCCTCATACAAAACGAGGCCATCGTAAAAGACGGCCGCGGGTATGCTTACAACGAGAATTTCCGCATAAAAAACCGGTCGGTTTAGTTTGCGGGTATATATAGAAAAACTACACTAAACGTCCCGAACCCATGAATACGATAGAGGCAAAACGAATACGAATCGTAGACTACCTGCGGCTGCTCGGCCATGAACCCGTCAAGGTGCGCGGCGGACAGTATTGGTACCTGTCCCCGTTGAGAAAAGAGGACACACCCTCCTTCAAGGTCAACGACCGGCTGAACGAATGGTATGTATAATCGGCAAAACGAGATGCGACGAAGTTCAGAACCAGATGCGACTTTTAGAGGGTTGAAGTAATCCAAAACGAAAAGCGACTGAAATTTCGCACACGCGCAGAATATATGTAAAGCAAATGCACGATCCGTTTACATATCGCGGGAAATATGTAAAGCGAATCAAGAAAACATACCGTTCGAATGGCGTTTAACTGCCGCTCGAACGGTTTTTTATTTCAAGATGAATCAATACCAGCTCCATCTATTCGCCTAAATACTCACCCTGGAACAGAGATGCCTGTGCCCGTTCCTCGTAGTTGCAGACCATCCACTCCTCTTGTCTGCGGCGATTTGATTTCGAGGCACTGATCGTCCGCTCGATACGATGGATAATCCATCCGTTCTTCCGGGCATACCGGTCGATCATATCGAACGGGAACATCGTGAGCATAAACTTTCCCTTGACGGTTTCAAGCAATTGCAAGAGTTGCTCCATATTCTGTTCGTTGAATGTATCCTCATAGTGTCCGCAATCGGAGTTCACATAAGGCGGATCGACGAAATGAAAGGTATCGGGAGCATCGTAGCAGTCGATCACGTCGAGAGCGTTTCGGTTCTCAATAGTCACTCGTTCGAGCCGCTGACAAAGCCGCTCTGTGAACTCATCCTTCGCGTTACGCAGTTTCTTGGTCATTGTGCCGCTGAAGTTATATCCAAATGTCCCGTCCATCATTGACGCAAACGACATTTTACAGAGCACCCATACGGCCCATGCCCGTTCGACGGGAGTAAAGAACTGCGGATAAGAGTTGATATGTCCGGCATGGGCGTGCAGGTCCCGGCTGTGTAGTGTTTTGTTAATCTCGTGTTTGAGGTCTGAATAGTAAACTTGCATACACCAGTAGAAGTTTGTCAACTCCATGTTGATGTCATTGATGATTTCAGCTTCGGAGGGCCGTTTGGCGAACAAGACGGCCGCACCGCCGCAAAATGCCTCTGTATAGATCTTATGCGACGGGATCAAAGGCAAAATGTGCTTGAGCATTGTCTGTTTGCCGCCATAGTAGGAAATAGGGGTTCTCATAGTTTGCTATTTTATTAAAATTAGTATCTTTGCGTATCTCATCTACATACCAGCCGTCCCCTGTACAGGAAACGACACAAAAAATTACTCGCAGCAGGAGGTTTTATCCCCCGGTCGCTGCGAGTAATCGTGCATTTGTTGGTATGTAGGTGAGATGACTGCTAACAAACCGGGGGATTTTTTGTGTCCTCCCCCGAAGGACTTTATTTGTCAGATTCGATGCTGACCGTCTACTTCGTCTTTCACTTTTCTGCCGACAACCGACGTATTCCATACATGGTCCATCGCAGCCATTAAAAATTCTTCAATTAATTTACGACTGTCTCCAATGGCGGTTCTCAAATCTTTGTCCAGGTCGTATGGTCGGTATCTCTCTTATAGACATACCCGTTTTGAATACGTAATCCGGCTTTTCCGATCAGGACTTCGAAAATATCTCCCGTGAATACCGCATAGTTGCTCGATCCTTTCACAACGGCTACTCCGTTGGGAGCGATCAGGTTCTTGCGGATGTCTTTCACGAAGTTGAATTGGGCGGCATTCATCGTTGCAGAGGCCGTAAGTTTTCCGGCTGCCGATGCTTCGACCGTAATTCGGATGTAGTATTTCTGGGCTGCTCCAGTGAAAAGATGTGAAATCGTCGCGTCGATATTCAAATTCGTGTTTTGGGCTTCAGCCGTGCTGTTTCGGTACAGGGGATCGGCTTTCCCCGTCAAAGCGTTTACCACCTCGATCTTTACGCCCCCGCCGCCGCCTTCGGCATTGCCTGTGATGCGGCCTGTAATCCGGGCCGACATCTGAACTCCCTGTCCACAGGTAAACGGTGGACTTGATTCGTAAACATTTCGGATAAAAGGATTGCTTTGTCCCGTAGCCAGTGCGCTCACTTCTTTCGTTTCTACGACACCCGGGACACTCGAAGCACCCAGGACCTGCGATACGGACGTAATTCTGTATGGGGTGAGTATGATCTTATCTCCGCTTGCGGTCGCATCGCTCACCTCCACGGAATCGTTTTTGACCTGCAGGATTCCGACAGTTCCTTTGGAGGCGTGTACTTCCCCGTCGGCGTGTACTCTGAACACGGCTTTTTTCCGGTTCGTATAGTCTGCTCCCGACCAGAAGGGCACATCATCTTCCTGCAAGCCGCTCACGCCGGCCGTCACCTCGCCATCAGCATTTTTCAGCAACATCACATTGGTCATTATCAGACCGCCTTTCACCTCGGTACTTCCGTCTTCCATAGCCTGCTTGAGGTACTCTGTCGATTTGATGGCTTCGTCCGCCGCTTCGTCGATCAAGTCCGACGTGTTGCGGCTCAATCGATAATAATCGGAAAATACGTCTCTGAATTCTGTGCCGGTTATCTCGGATGTCGTACTCATATCGGCCAGCAGGGGCGTGAGATAATCTTCGAGCCGCTGGAAATAGAATGTAAAAGCCTCCGTGGGTACGTTGTATTGGTCGGCCCTGGCCATGATACTCCAGTATTCGCCTTGAATCCGCGCCCATTCATTAGCTACCTGCTGTTTGTCGGAGGGCGTCAGGCTCGAATCCGAGGCGATGTAGTCCACATTCAGCTTCACCTGCTCGATCTGCGCCTGCACATCCTCCTCGGCCGTGATATACCCCGTGGGGGCTTTGTTGCCTTCCGTAAGCTGAATGTCGTAGAGATACATGGAAACACCTTTGTTGATATACATGTATATCTTCTGTACCACACGCGAAGCATCGATGGTGTGGACCACTTCATATACTCCTTCCGTTCCCGCCGGAGGAGCGGAAAGCACTTCTTTGGTGCCGTCTTCGTATGCGATACGGAACGTAATTTCGGCGCCCTGCTTGATCCGGGCTTTGAAGACGTACGGAGTATTCGGCTTGTATTTTATCTGGCCGCCGAAACAGTCGGGGACCGTCGAAACCAGGGAGGCGTTGGTTGCGACAAGCCCGGCCTGAATAAGTTTGCCCCAATTGACACACAAATATGCTCCGTCCGCGTCCGCCCCCGAAGTTACGACATCCGTAACGCCCTCTTTGGCGCTGTTCCATTCCCGGATAAACTGCTTGGCGATATAGTTGCGGGCGCCGACTTGCAGGTTGTCCACCGCTTCGTCAGCCTGCTTCTGGGCCACGAGGTTAGAGAAGCGGCTCACCTCGGCGTAGTAATCGGCGAATTTCTGGTTGAAGGTGTCGGGGACGATCGTCGTGTCGGTGTCCGAGGTCAGGCCGATGCTACTCAGGTAGGCTGCGAGAGCATCGTAAGCTCCTTTCAAAGCCGTTATCGATACCCCGAAGGATGTTGCATCCGTCTGGTATTTGGCATACTCTTTCTGTATCTGCGACCATTGCTGTCGCACGGCGGGTTTTTCCTCTTTGGATAACGTACCGTCTGAAGACATGGCTGCCAGTCGTTCTTTGGCTTCGTTGGCTGCCGTATCATCGGTGTATTTGGATGCTTTGTCCCAATCCGAGCTTTCGAAATTGCCCGTTGCACGGGATTCGATACAGCGCATGATGTCGCCACCTTCGCCCTGCGTCCAGATGTCACCCACATCGTAGGGTGTAGTCGGTGTTACGACGAATACACGACGTTTGGCATCGGCCGTGTCCTGCGCCCGCGCCGCCTCTTGCAGGGCCTTTACCGCATCGCTGTCGGCGATCGGCGTCCATTTATAGGTTCCGTCCTCTTCTTTTACCCACCGCCACGATTTGCCCGCATCGGGGTTCGTCGTCTCGTCGCTCGATATGGTGAAGTGAATCTGCGGGTATTCCGCCGGAGTGATTTTGGCATTATCGGTTTTGCGGATGACAAAAGCCATGTAGGGATTGTCGCTTCCGACAGTATAGCTCTGGCTCCATACGTAACTTGCTATAACCGCTCCGGATGACGCTATCGGATTGTAACCCATCGTATAGCCTTCGCCCACCGACAGTACGGCGCCTTTGGGTATTCCTCCGACCGGAGTTTTGAGCCGGATGCGGGTGCTGTCGGCGATTTTGATCTGATCCCAGGTCTTAATGCCGTCGATATAGGATGCACCGATGCTGCCCTGCTCCCAGCAGCCTGCGTCCGTCGGGTCGAAATTCGCGGGCAGCGTATTGGTGAACGTGTCGCCGATATGGTTTTCCTGCTCGCCGTCCGCTATCCATGTTTGGGCCGGTTCATTGTAAAGCGAGGGAGTATAGGGATAGAACCAGTTTTCCACGACACCGTCCAGCCGTTTGTTGATCTCGGACAATTCGCCGGGCAGCGTGTTATCGATGTAATCCTTAGCCTGCTGAGCTTTGCGATCGGCGGAATTGGCAGTGGCCTGGGCTTCGGTGGCCGTCTGATCGATCTGTTCGATGTCGAACTCCTTCTGGAACTGTCCCGTCGCGGGGTCGTAGAGCTTGCCTTGCTTCCAGCCTGCCTCCGGGGTGAATGCCACGCCGACGCCGTTGTCGCCTACCAGCCGGAACAGCTTGCTCCGGGTGTCCAGCAGTGCCTTCTTGTCCAGGCTGCTGATCATACCTTGCAGGTAGATATTATCCAGATAGGCCGAATAGCCCGACATCTGGATCCCGAAGACGGAGAGGTTCGTAAGGTCGCCGAACTGCGCGGCGATATTCTCGGCCGTAAACTCCCAGTCGCTGACATTGCGAAGATAGCGCTGGTAGGTGCGCGTCGAGTAGCGCGAGCTCCACCGGGCGGGATTCGTGAACGAGCCGTAGGCCACGAAGGTCATCGATTCCATCGGATCGATCTGCTTGGTAAAGGTGGCCGACAGGGGGCGCAGCCCGTAGCGGAACCGCTCGTTGCGGTCGCCCAGGACCTCCGTGATACGGAAATAGACCGTTGCGAAGCCTGAGAAAGAGAAGTTGCCCCGGCCGTCGTCGGAATCTGCCGTCGCATTGTTCGACGGGTCGAAGTCGTGGAAGATACCCATACATATATCCCCGACCGCTACGGCGCCGATCTCGCCCTCTTCGAGTTTGAGCGTTACGAGCTTCTGATCCTTGTCCACACTCTCGATCACCCCGGCGCCCGGAGCGCTCCAGTCATCCCCGACGCTGATGCCCACACGGTTGTACCGAAGCTCCGGAACCTCCAGAAAACGACGGATGAAGAGGCTCTCCAGCTCGCCGGCGCCTCGTCCGTCGATCTGTGCACCGAAGCCGGTGATGCCGCTGGCGAAGTCGCTTGTCCGGAATCCCTCGTCGAGTTGCTGCCGCTTAAGGAATCGGGTGATTCCTTCGACCGTACCTCCCCGGCGCTTGTTCAGAAATTCCCGTTCGCTCTTACGCGACGAATAGAGCGTCGTGTCGCTCGCCGGTGTTTCCTCCCACGATTTAATGATGTCAGGAAATTCCGATGAAACCTGCCGGGTTATCTGCGTCACTTCCGAAATCTGATTTTCGATGCGGGAAATACGGCCTGTGGAGAGGACATCGCTCATTTTAAGAGTCATGCTTCCGGGCTGAACGACGGAGCGACTGATCGCGACGATACGGATATCGCGATATCCGGTATCGGGAAAAAACTTGTCGCTTCCGAGCCGAATCCGTTGCCCTGGCTTCAAATCGAGGTTTCTTTTATCGACAACCGTAAAATCCGTCGATGCCTGGAACACGGATATATCTTTACGGCTGTCGGCCATAAAGGTATCTACCGCAGTTTTGAATTCCTGTTCGGCCGCAGGATAATAACTGTCCGGCATACTGATATTCCAGAGCACGTATTCGTTCCCGGGAGCCGGGACCAACGGTTCCGACGGCAACTGCATATCGTTGTCGTAGGGCCATTGGGTGATGATCTCGAATTCCTTCTTTTCCGAGTCGTAATTCACTTCGAACTCCCGTCCGCGAAGCTCTCCGGTCTGAAAGGTCACCCGTTTGACGAGGCCGCCTATTTCGTATTGATTGGGATCGAACGGAATGTCGGGATCGGTGAAATACCAGACCGTAAACGGCGAGCCGTCATCGCTTGTGCGCTCTTCGGACCGTACGGAACCGACCGTACCGATCCGGCGCGGATATATCGCATCGAACGCTTCCTGCTCGAAATATTCGATGATACCGAGGTGGGTATCCTGTTCGACGTACTTCGCCCCGTCGGGCAGTTGCAGCCGGGCATATCCGTACCGATCCGGATCGATGTTGCGGGAGGAGCCTACCGGGAAGAGCCGAGTGAAAAATTTCACGCCATCGGCCATGCTCCGTTCGATTCCTCCGGTCAATCCGTTGCCGTAAGACAACGGGACAGGCTCGCCGAACTCACAGCGGGATATGTTGAGCGTCATCCCGTCGAACCACCACTCCGTCCCGGCGGCAGACGACAGTTCCGAAAGAGCATCGGAGGCGTACTTTCCCGTATATTCGATATCGATGTACTCCGATACGACCACTTCTCCGACTTTCCATTCGGTCGTCCCCATTTTGCGGTTCATGTTAGCGATAATCAGCGCCGCATGTTCGCGTGCCGGTGCCGTGAGTGTCAGAATCGGATTGTCGTCATCATCCGGATTGACCATCAGGACCTGCGTGGTGAGTCCTTCGACCCCCGACAGTTGCACCGAGTAGCTCCATTCGCTGTCGCAGTTCATCTTCGGCTGATAACGTTCGAGAATCCAATAACGCCGTCCGAGGAAGTCCGCATAATCGTAAACTTCGAGCGTGACGCATTCGAAGGCCGTGAAGGAGAGCGAGAGGACACTCTCCTCCTGTATGCCGCAGGTTGCAGCACTGTTACTATCGGGAGAGGCCGTCAGCTTCAGATTCCCTTCTTTCGAATATATTTTGAGTTCCATTTTTTGAAGATTTGAACGTGACCTTTAGATCGACGCAGCGAGTTCGAATGTCGGCTTCGGCTCCCGGAATTTCACCGAGAAGGTCGCTGCGACCTCTCCCTTTCCGAATGGCGCCAGTTGTGAATAATCCGAAAATCCGGTCATATAAACCCGGAATTTCAGCCCTACGTCCGTCAGATGGAGCGCGAGCCACCCGTCGTCGCCCTCCTTGAGAAATTTCACGAACGAGGCGTAGCGCGTGAAGAACGAAACATCGTTCGAGGCGACGATGGCGAATCGCAGCGTGATATCGCGGGCTTCATAAGTCTGCGTCAGTATATCGGGCATACGGACACCGTCCTCCTCCTGAATGGAAACCTCCGCCTGCTGCTTGAGAGCCGGAGGTGCAAGCAGCGAATCGTAGTTGTCGTGTCTGTCTTCAGCGGTTTCCGCGAGGAAAGCCCCGAAACGGGCATATACATCCGTTTGGTTGATCAGCAACAGTCCTTCGAGTATTTCAGCCATAATCAGATCGCTTTTAATCCGTCGCGTTTTATGGTTTGCAACAGTTCATAGATTTGGGGTATCGGTTCGGTATTTTCCCGGATGGCATTCATCGCTTCGAGTGACCCTTTGAGAACCGGGACAATACCTTCGATGTTTTCGTCGATCTTCGCGGAATGGATCTGTACCGATGTGACCAGTCCTTCGACGCGGGAGAACGAATCCTGCGTTACGGTCTGAATGGCTCCTGCCTTACCGCTCTGCTGCGAAGTGCCGGCTTCCTCGTCGATTGAAAGTCCGTTCTCTTCTGCAATGCGGCGGAACTCTTCCCACAGACGATTGAAATCGTCCTGTTGCTCCATGGCATCCGAAACCAGCGATTTCATCGTTTCGCTCCATTGAGCGAACCGCTCTTCGTCGGAAAGGTCGCTCTGCATGACCTTTTCGATGCGTTTTTGGGTATCTTCGAATAATTTACCGAACACGATCGAGGAGGCCATACGCTTACCCAGCAAGCGCAAGGCTTGTCCGACACTATCAACAAAAGTATTCGCCGCATCGGTGCCGTTTTCGAAAGCATCCACCAAAGCATCGGTAAGCGTACTGCCCAGATCGCCGAAAATATCCTGCAAATAATCTCGGACCGCAGTCAATGCCTCTTCGTAGGTTTCCCAGTCGTCCACCATTTCGCGGAGCATCTCCTGATTCTCCCGTGCCAGGTGCTGGAAAGTTTCTCCGCCCTCTTCGACGAATTGCCGGAGCGCGTCCATATCGACTTCGCCATCCGTGAATAATTCGGGAAGCAGCGAACCGAGGGACTGATATTTTGCCGAACGGAACCAGGTCGAGTGACGTGTCTGAACCTGCATGTTGGCGATCGAATCGGCAATGTTCTCCCAAGTTTTTTCATACCTGAACAAGCCCGAAAGTCCCGTGCCGGCTCCGCCTCGCCACTCTCCCGGCAACTGATATTTTTCTTCCCCGCGCGAGAGGATTCTCTCCCGGACTTTCTCCAGCTCTTCAAGCGAGGTGCGCACCACATCGATATTTTGCTTGTAACGGTCGTACACCCGATCCCCGAAGATATTGTCGAATTCATCGGAGTCGATGCGGCTGCGCTCTTTCATGATCCGAAGTTCTTCGTTGAACTCGCGGGCCAGACGTAGGTTGCGCTCCATCGAAGTTTCACCGCCCTCGAACAAATTGACAATAGTGGTCAGCGCACCGATACCGGCAGATATGCCTCCGAGAATTCCGGAGGCCATGCCGAGTGTGTTCGATGCGGCTTGAGCTTTCCGGTATGCCTGAACGGCATTGATGATTTGCAGGGTAGAGCCGGCGATATCTCCTGCGGTGGCGATGATAGTTCCTCCGGCACCCCCGACGGCATCGCCGACCTCATTGAAGGTGTCGATAACGTCGGTCAATACGCGGTGAAGCTCCGTCCAGGAGGTCGTATCGGTAGTTTCCTGTTTCGTTTGGTTCTGTTTTTTCGCCAGATACCGCCGTTCGGCCATGCGGAGTTTGGCCCGTGCAACGGCAATGGCATTACCGTCATCCGGCGTCTCGCTTTGCAGGTTCTCCAGCTCTTCCTGAGCTTCGATCACCAGGCTTTCCAGCTTTTTGACCGAGGCAGCGACGACCCGGTCGGCCCAGGCTTCGAATTCCGGGAACTGGCTTGCAAATTGTTCCGTGAAGTCGTCGAGCGCTTTTTGTTTGGCCTCGCGAGCGAGTTGCTGGGCCTCCGGATTTGAGGCAAGAGCGGCAATATCCTGATCGTATTTCCGGGCGATTCGCAGACGCCCCTGCTGGTAGGTTTCGTACTTCTCCAGCAACTTGGCGTATGAAGCCTCCTCTTTCTTATCGACATCCGCAAGCTCTCTGTCCCGAATTTCCGCAGCTTGGGCTATTGCAGCGGCCGTGCCAGCCATAAAGGTTTTCTCTGCATTCGAATCGATATCGGCCCCCGACTCCCGGAGTTTGCGAATCAGCGCGAGCGTCTGTTGTTCCTGCCGCTCATATTCCTGACGGTTTTTCTCGTAATTGAGGCGGATCGCTTCCCGTTCCCGGTCGAATTCGTTTTCAATCAACTCGGCCCGCTGGTCGTCGAGGCTCTGCTGTTGGCGACGTACGGCCGCCTTATACTGTTCTTCGAGTTGGTCGATGGAAGTCGGTTCGGGATCGGTCGTCGTGCCGGACGGGTTTTCCAGCAACTGGGCCTGCTCCGCCACGGCAGCCAATTTCGTCCGCTGCTCTGCGAGGAATTGCAGAAATGCCCCGAGGTTGCCATCGAATTTCTCCTCTATCTCATTGATAATCTCTTCTCCTCCTTTGTTCTTCCTGATCTCTTCAAAAATCCTTTCCTGCCAGTAAGAAACACTTTCTTCTGCATCTGACAGAATGGTTTCCGCCCAAGAGAGATCTTTGTACATTTTGGACGCATTGCCCCGTTGGGTCCATGTCGCCGCATCGTAGATTTTCCGTTTGTCAGCAACATCCTTTTGGGCCTCGAGGTATTTGTCATAAGCCTTTTGGAATTGTTCGATATCCGGTGTGTTATTGAAGAACAGCTCTTGCTGTTCGATATCCACCAGACTCTTGAAAGCCGCCTGCGCTTTGGCGTATTTGTAAATGTTTTTGATCAGCTCCTCGTAAGCGTCATTCGCTTGTCCGAGCATGATTTGCTCGTCGGAAAGATTCTTGAAATAACCCGAAAACTCCTCTTTGAGTTTGCGCACGGCTTCCCGGCGATCGTCTGTGGCGCGGGCGTTATCCGTCGCGGCCCGGTAGAGAAGATTCAATTTTACGACCTCCTGCTGAGCGTTCCGGGCCCCTTCAAGCATCGTATTCTGAAAACGTTCAGTCGCCATGCGAGCGGTGTCGAGCGCCTTCTTTCCCCGAAACAGATTCGTCACCCAGTTTCCGATCTCCTTGCCGTACGCAACTGCCAAAGTAATACCCACAGTCAATAAAGTCTGAAAAGAGCCTACGGAGGAAAGTATTTGTCGCCATACAGGAATTGTTTTTTCACCACTGGCAGCCAATAACTGATTTTCGGCCCTGGTACGAGCTATTGCATCCCAAAGAATAGGATAATTATTCGAAACTGCCAGAAAATACAACTGTAATCCCATTGCCAGCGACGGTGATTCACGAATTATTTGCTGAATAGCCATATGTAGGCTATTATAGCTCCTTACGGCTGCCGGAGCGCTTGCAGGAACCAGATCGGTGCGTTTGGTCGCGGCTTGCAAAGCCTGGAGCTGCCGCTGCAATGCTTCTATCTGGCGGATGTTTTCCGTCTGATCCATTTCCGGCGTCTGGGCTATGACTTTCTGAAGTCGCACAATTTCATCCTTCAAAGCCTGAATACGGCCTCGCGCCTGCGCGGCATCCTTGTCCACGGCATCAATCCCGCCGGAAACTCCGGAGAGTCCCTGGCGGGTATTGTTCTTTACGAGGAATTCTATCTCGACGGGTTTCATTGCAAGTTGAGTTTCGATTGAAAGAGTTGTGCGGTATCGGTTTTTCCCGTTGCACTCCCGGCTTCCGTACATTCGGCCGGGACGCTTCGATAATGCGGGGCATCGGCCAGCATCATGGCCAGTGTCTGGAAATTGACCTTCCACAGAATGTAATGCACCGACCATCCTGTTGCGGAGGCAATTTGCCAAACGATTCCGAAGGGGCTATGGGAACTCTCGTAAACGGTTCTTAACTCCCCTTTCCTGCTCTTTTGGGGCGGCTCGCTTCGTACCGGAAGGGATCGATACTCTCGGCCGATTCGATAATACTCGTAAAATCCCGCGTGCCCCGCATTCTGCGGAACCAGCGCTGGGCTTCGATCCGGTACTCGGAGGGTACCTTCCACCGGATCAACCAGGCCACCACGGGGGCCAGCAGGAGTCCGGACAGATAGCCGCGACATATCGTCAGCGCAAGGATCAGCGAAAGGCGTTTGGCATGCCGGTCGAAAAAGGCACGCTCCTCGTCTTCGGAGAAAGCATCCCATTCCCGGGCCGTGATTCCCAGCTTCAGGTAGTGGCGTACGATGCGCATCTGCCCTCCCAGGCAGGGGCGCCGCATCGTTACGCGCAGCACCCGCTCCCGGCCTCCGGGCAGGCGGAATCGGAGAAGAGGCAGCAGAATCCCCACATCGAGCAGAGCTTCCGCTGCCTCCAGTTCTACATTGCGTTTCATGGCTTAGGCATTGGGCTGCGAAAGCGATACGGTAGCTTTTGTTTCAGGATCGGACTCCAGGATGAATTCCAGTTGTCCGGAGCGGGGCGATTCCGTGGAATTGGCTTCGGCGATCACCGTGACGCGTCCGTTTATGACTTCCACCGAGAAGCCTTCGGGCACAGCACCTACCGAGAACGGACCCGATGCTTCGATATCGACCGGGAGGCTGCCGCCTGCCTGTTCGAAGGTCAGCGACGTCGGGTCGGCCTCGATGAAGGGCTCCGTCGGCAGAATCGAACCGGGCGAAGAGCCGTCCAGCGGGGCCAGGACCTTCAGTCCGAATTCGATGCCGAGGACGTTTTCGCCGCCCAAGCCGCCGCGAATCTTCGAGGCACGCAACGAAACGCGCTTGAGTTTGACGGTCTTACCCGTACCGGTCAGAATGCGCATATCTCCTTCGACACGCATCGAGCTGGCGGGCATTTGCCACTCCTCACCCGCGACTTTGCCGCCCATCAGATCGACGCAGTTCTGGGGAACCATTTCGATCATCTTTCCGGTAATCTCATTCGTCGCGGCTCGCGTTTCGATATCCAGCACGGGACTGGTCCGAATCTGTGCGGCCCAGAGTTCGACGGTCTGGGCGTCTTCACCGCCCCAGTCAAGGCCCTCTTCCGAAATGTTCCCCATGCGTCTGCCGTTGAAATAGACAGCGTCGAGCAGCATCAGATAGCCGTCGTTAGTTTGAATTACAGATCGTTTAGACATAATTAAATTGTTTTGAAAAGTTTTGCAAATAAGTTTGTTTTATGAGCCCACCAGCCGCCGAGACATCCGATAACGATTCCGAAAAGCATCCACCTTCCCCGATAGGCCGGGGACCGCGTTTGTTGTATTGCTGTTTCCGAAGATTGATGCCTGGAGACTTCGAGGAGTCGGTCGTATGCTTCCCGGGTTTCTGCCAGACTCTCCTTCAGAGAATCTGCATATCGGTCCTGCCGGGCCGAGGTCGCTTTGTAATATTCGACTCGTCGGGCAAGCGAATCGCTGCGTGCTGAAATGCGGATGGTATCCCCGTCACGCCGGGCTTCGAGCGTCAGCCGACCGTCACGGGCAACATAGGCCGCCCCCTCCGGCAGATTACGGAGGCTCTCCTCCGTCACCGTCACCGCTGCTGTCCGAAGCGGAATCGCCTCCGTCCGCAGCGCCCGCAGCACAGAGGTCTCCTCCGATCGAGAGTTCATTGCCGCTCGTGCGGTTTGCTCTACGGCGTTTTGTGCGCCGCGCTGCATGTGCGACACGGTATCCGTACTGTTCTGCGTCCCTGTCGAGAGGAGCTTCTTCGTCGCAGTGCAACTTGCCAGCAGCAGGATGGAGAGCAGCAAAAAGAGTCTTGTCTTCATACGAATTTCGTTTTCCGATGGTCTTGCGGAGGCGCTCCACCTCTTTAGTCAGCCGGTCGATGCGTACGAGCATCTCTTCCTGGTTGGCCTTGAGGTCGATGTTTTCCCGCCGCAGTTGGATATTTTCTTCGAGAATCTTCTTGTTTTCGCCCGAAAGCAGGTTGATCGAACTCTGCAACTCTTTGAGAAAATCGTTGTTCTGTTTGCGGCGCGAGAAGATCCAGGTGAAAACGCTGCCGAGGAATCCCCCGGGAAGTGCGAAAGCGAGTATCTGCATCCAAATGCTGTCCATCGTTCAATCGGTTTTTGAAAGTTAGTTTACGCCCGTTCGATCATGCGTGCAATCTTCGAGATCAAATCCGCGTAGGCTGCGGGTTCTGCCGTACAGTACCCGGCCTTGGCGATCTCATAAGCGAAACGTGTTATGTCGTTACGATACGCCCAGGCTACTGCGTAGCGTTTGGCGGAAAGGACCTTCGCATGGTCGCGGATGCCCTCCTCCGGCGTGTCGTAGTCGCGGAACTTGCGATCGACCTCGTAACGGTAGCGTCCGTCGGAGGTCCGGGTGATCGAATAAACCTTCTCGAATCGTCCGCTCTGCCGGTCATCCGAAAAGTATTCGAAGGTCCGTTCGGTTCGCCGCTTTCCGGTCCACTTATCTCCGGCCGTAATGCCGAAAAGATTATTTCCGATAGCATGATCGCCCCATCCGCTTTCGAGGGCGGCCTGCGCCGCAACAAACAGAGGATTCAACCCTGTTTCGGCGCAGACCCGCTCGATTGTCGGATAATAGGTGCGCTTGAAATCCGTCGGTTTCATGGCTTACTCGGTTGCGGTGCCGACCAGGGCCATTACACCTGCATTATCGCCGCGCATGATGCTGCCTCCGGCACGTACGAGGAAAGAGTAGACATCCCCATAATAGTCGGGCGCTTTCTCCTGCTCAAAAGCCTTGACTTCGCCCAAGGCGCGGCATACGGACTGATCGTGCCAGGCAAGGGCTGCGGCCAGGTCCGTGGCGGCACCGCTTTCGCCCCACCGCTTCGGAGCTTTATCCGCAGTGTAGAGCGTAGCTTGTGAACGCATCATGACGTTGAACGAGAAGAGTTTTCCGATGATGCCGTTCTGGGCATCCGCCGAGGCGAGGAATGCGGAGTTCTCATTGGCAGTGAGATCGCTCAACAGCTGTGCGTACATCTGCGCATCGAGCAGCAGGTAGCGGCCCTCCTGGGGAATGTTCTCGCTGTTGAATTTCGTCATCAGCGTCAGAATATCCGCCCTGCAAAGCCCTTTTCGCCTGCCTGTCGCCGAAGGTGTGTAAGCATCCACCGGTGCCCCCGTGGTTTCGATCACACGATCCGAGGCAGGACTCCAGGCGAACAGAAAATCCTTGGCCACAGCCTCATGCAGGGCGAGCTTGTCCTGCCGTAATACGGACTCGCGTTTGTTGTACGACAGCTCGACCTTGTCGGCATCGGGGATCAAAACGGGATCCGTCGTGAAAGCAGCCAGCTCGAAAGTTTTGTCCGTGTCGGTACGCTGCTTTACCGTTGCGGGTAATGACGTTCGGTTCTTCTCGACTTTCGAAGCGGCACCTGCCTGCGGGATATGCACGATCTTTCCCGCTTCGACATACTCGTCGGCGTTGAACGCTTTCGAAAGGAAGCTGTTGGGAGCGAACAGACCTTCGACGATCGATTTCTCCCAGATTTCTTTTTGAATAGCCATAATGTTTTTTGTTTTTGATGAGTTCTACATGTTAGGTTCGGTACCGAAGGCCGCTTTGAACTTCTCACGGAAGAGTTCCGGCGCCTTGTCCCTGAGTTCAACAAGGCGCCCTGCCTTATCGAGTTCTTCCCACGACTTGTTTACAAGGTCGGAGAGTTCGACCGACTGCCGTCGTTCACCCTCACGGATAAGCGCTGTGACGGATTTGCGGTGCGGAATGGCTTCGAGGGTGGCTTTGGCACTCTCGAAATCCGTATCAAAGAGTTTCAGATAAGCCTCCTTGCCTGCGGTATTGATCCTTCCGTCGGCAATGGCTGCATCCACGAGGCGAATCGCCTCGGACTTCCGGATCTCCTTGTGCTCGGACTCCGCACGCGCTGCAGCATCTCTGAGTTCCTGATTTTCACGTGTTAGCCGGTCGTTGTTTTCGATCAGCCGGTTCACAGCGCCGATAACCTCGGCATCCTGTGCTGAGTCCTGCAACTTGAGGACTTCCTTCAAAGTCTTGTTCATATTCGAATCGATTTTTGAGTGATTGAGCCTGTCCATAAGCCGGATGACAGTCGAAGCATCCGTGAGATCGAGAGGTTTTCCCGTTTGACGGTCGAAAAGCACCAGGGCATTATGATTGGCCCCGATCGTGACAATGGACGCTTCACGGGCTGTCCAGCGCGTCACGGTCGGAAGCGTCTGCCCGGGAAGTTTCAACTCTGCGGCGTCACTCACCTCTTCGGGAGGCCAGGCTCCCATAGAAGCCATGCGCAGGAATCCGCCTTCGACCTTGTCGGCAATCTTCACCGCCTCGTCATCCTTCTCGTCGAAGAGGGCATCGGCAAGGATCTGCGTACCTTCAATACGGATGTTCTCCCAACGACCGATCGGAAGCTCCCAGTCCTTATGGTTGAGCAGGATCACGGGGTTCTTACGGAACTCCTCGAGATTAGCGCCGCTGGTGAGCATACGGAACCCGTAGGTATTGACCGTCTCGTCGTGCAACACGAATGTAAATCGTTTCATAAAAGCCATCATTTTTCGGCAAAATTGGATTGAAAACACCCGTCTTGCAAATTATATTGTATTGTTTTACAATTTATTACGCTTTAATTGCACTTTACATGCAGACCATTTATCCACGATTCGCTCCGTTCGGGTGAAGAGCTTACCTTTGGGGTGTAAAACAGAGATTTTTCATGACACAAGAGTTGGATAACAAGCAGAAGAAGGAGTGGGCGAAACTACTTTTCCTCACTACGGATCTCACCCAAGCCGAGATTGCCGTGAAGATCGGTGTCTCGAGGATTACTATCGTACGATGGGCCAAAGAGTGGGAGGGTCTCAAGTTGAATTTCCTCCAAACCCGTGAGGCACGGATCAAATCGACACTCATGCAGCTTAACGAACTCGACGAAAGCATCGCGGCGCGTGAGCAGGGTGCGCGCTATCCGACGGTCAAGGAGGCAGATATCCGGCGCAAACTCACCGCCGACCTCGAGGCGCTCGAACAGGAGGCCTCCGTGCGGGACATTGTCAATGTGTCAAGAGATATTCTCGACTATGTCCGAGCTATTGACCTGGAGAAGGCCAAGATGCTCTCGGACTATTTCGATTCATACATACAGGAACGGCTGAAATGGGTAAAGTAGATGACATGCGCGCCTGGAACGAATGGCGTGAATACCACCGTGCCCTGAAGCGCGACAAGGCGGTGGACAAACTCTCACCTGTGGAACGGATGAGGCGACTCGAGAAGCTCGAAAAGGATCCCGTTTCGTGGATGCTTTTCTTCTTCGCCGAATACACCCGGCATCCCTTCACTTCCTTCCAGAAGAAGGCGATCCGGCGGATCACCTCCAATCCGGAATGGTATGAAGTGCTCTCGTGGTCACGCGAGCTGGCCAAATCGACCATCGTCTTCATGTGCATCATGTATCTTGTACTGACGAAACGCAAGCGCAACGTGCTGCTCGTTTCCAACAGCCATGAGAATGCCACGCGGCTTCTGGATCCTTACAAGAAGTCCTTCGAACAAAATTCACTGTTAAAGGCTTACTACGGGGACCTGAGGGAGGCCGGCAACTGGACCGCCGACGAGTTCTCGCTGACCTCGGGCGCGGCATTCCGGGCGCTCGGTGCAATGGAATCGCCGCGAGGCACCCGCAAGGATGCCTTTCGCCCGGATACGATTCTCCCGGACGATTTCGACACGGATGCCGACTGCCGTAATCCCGACATTGTAAAAAAGAAGTGGCAGTGGTTCGAGGAAGCCCTGATTCCAACCCGATCCGTGAGCGGCGACCTGCTGGTCGTGTTCTGCGGGAACGTCATTGCCCGGGATTGCTGTGTGACGCGGGCCGGGGCCAAGGCCGACCATTGGGATATTGTGAACATCCGCGATGCCGAAGGCCGCTCGACCTGGCCCGAGAAGAACACCGAGGAGCGTATCCGCCGCATCGAGCAGACCATTTCCACCAAAGCCTTCCAGCAGGAGTATATGAACAATCCGCTTTCCGAAGGCGAGGTCATCAAGGAGGTGATCTGGGGAAAATGTCCGCCGATGCAACGGCTCCAGTTCGCAGTGGCCTACGCCGATCCTTCTCCGTCAAACGCCCGCAACAAGGCATCGAGTTTCAAAGCGGATTTTCTGCTCGGTTACTGCGACGGGACATTCTACGTCTATACGGGATTTCTCGACCATGTCACCAACGACGAGTTCGTGGACTGGTTCTACAACCTGCGCGATTATGCGAGCGAACGTGTGCAGGTTTATTACTTCATCGAGAACAACAGCCTGCAGGATCCTTTCTATGAGCAGGTGTTCCTCCCAATGTTCGCCGCCCGCGCCCGCGAACGGGGATTCATCGGCATCACACCCGACTGTCGCTGTAAACCGCCGAAATTCGAACGCATCGAGGGAAACCTCGAACCGTTGATCCGCCAAGGGCGCCTGGTACTGAATATCGACGAACGAGAGAATCCGCACATGAAACGCCTCGAAGAGCAGTTCCTGCTGCTCAACCGACAAATGAAATCTCCGGCCGACGGCCCTGACTGCATCGAAGGAGGCGTATGGATCATCAACCAGAAGATCTCCACGCTCAACGAGGGATCCTATACCATCGGTCAACGAGTACGCGCATCAAAACGTTTCTAATATGGCTTTTCTGACACCTGAAGAGTTGCAGACGCATCTCTATAAAGAGAATATCGAAACCATCGCCCGAGAGGACGATGCAATCGTGGCCGCGGCTATCGATGCCGCCATTGAGGAGGCCTCGGGGTATCTCGGGGCTTATGACCGTAAGAAGATCTTCGGCACCGAGGGTGACGAACGTAACGCACTGCTGTTAATTTTCGTCAAGGACATCGCCGTATGGCACTTCATCAACCTGTGCAATGCAGGAACGGATCTCCAGCTCCGGCAGGATCGATACGAACGGGCCGTCGCCTGGCTGAAGTCCGTCCAGCGCTCGGAGATCAAACCCAACCTACCCGTAATGGAGGATGCCGACGGCGACGGAAAGCCCGACCCCGCTGCCGGAGAGTACATTTTCGGGTCGAACCCAAAACGATCACAACATTTTTGATTATGGCACAAATAGGTTATAAGACATCTTCCCGAAAGAGTTCCGGCACGAAAGCCTCAAAGCCGATAGTGGTGCAGCAGATCGTTGTCCAGGCTCCGCAGCGTCGCGTGTACGACATCGGAGATTGGCGGTCAGCTTTGCGCTCGGCCGACAACGGACGGCCGAAATATCTCTACGACCTGTTCGAAGACATCATGATCGACGGAGTCCTCGCCGATGCGATCAACAAACGTATCGAGGCCGTGCTGAATGCTGAAGTCGTCTTCATGAATGCCCGGGGACAGGAAGAACCCGCCATCGCAGCGATGATCGACACGACAGCCTGGGAAACGCTCATCCGCGAAATCATGCACCGGCTGTTCTACGGCAGGGCGGGCGTGGAGCTCTTTTTCAACAGCGGATTCCACGTCGAACCTATCAAACCCAAGTATATCGACCTGGACAACTGTCAGATTCTGCTGAACGACACAGGAGATCGATCGGTACCGTACGACCAGGATCCGAACCTTCTGGTCGTCGGTCGTCCCGGGGACTACGGGCTGCTGCTCAAAGCTGCACCCTATGCTATCTGGAAACGCGGTGGATTTGGCGACTATGCTCAATGGATCGAGCTGTTCGGAATGCCTCAGCGTATCGGAAAATACAACACGTTCGACCCACAGAGCCGGGAACTGCTTAAGCAAGCCTTGGAAGAGGCCGGATCCGCACCTTATCTCGTCATCCCCAAGGAGGCAGACATTGAAACCAAAGAGGTAAATAGGGGGTCTGGCTCGTCATTCAATGAGTTCCGTCAGGCGACGAATGAAGAGATGCTTATCACGATCCTCGGACAGACGCTGACCACCATTCAGGGCGAGCGCGGAGCCCGCTCGCTCGGAGAAGTGCATCTGCAGGTCGAGGATTCGAAACACACGAGCGACCTGCGTTTTGTACAACGTACGCTCAATGAACGGCTGCTGCCTGTTCTGGAGACTTGCGGCTTACCCGTGAAAGGCGGCCGCTTCGTCTATCCGAAGGCAGCCGACCCGCTCTCCGTGGACGAAATCGTGAAGCTCTCGACGATCATCGATATCCCCGCAGCATTCATTCACGACAAGTATTCGATCCCCATGCCGGACAAAGGAGAGGTGATCGCCGGAGAAAAGTCGAATATGGTATTAGGCTCGCACCTTGAAACGGATACGGATGTCGAGGAGAAGGTGCGGAATGCCGACAACCGGAACATTTGGCGCCGCTTATGGGATTTTTTCGTCAAAGCCCCGCAGGGCGGGGCGTTCGATGGCACTGCCCTCATGCGGATGCAGGACAGTGATACGCTCGAAGAGAGGCTGATGGGACGTGTGGCCGCCTCGCAGCCCGCGTTCGACACGGAGCTATTTCGATTCCTTTCCGAAGACCTTTTGAAGGCCGTTCAACCGGAAGCTGACAGCATCGGGAATGCTGATATCGGGGTTGTGTACGGAGTACGTGACGACGCTTTACAGACAGCGATGGAGATTAACCTGTTCCAGTTCTCGGCAGCCAAAACCCTGGCCGAATTGCAGGAACTCAACCGCCTCTTCCGTGAAAGTAGTAATTTCGCCGACTTCGAACGTGAGGCCCGCAAGATTTGTACGGCATTCAACCGCGACTGGCAACGTACCGAGTACGACACGGCACTACTTACGGCCGAAGCCGCCAGCACCTACCGGCGGCTGATGGGCAAGACAAAGTTGTTCCCCTACTGGGAGTACCGGACGGTCGGAGACGATCGTGTGCGTCCGTCTCATCGCCAGCTCGAAGGGATCGTCCTTCCCTACAACGATGCCAGATGGAAGAAGATCTTCCCGCCGAACGACTGGCGATGTCGCTGCCGGGTCGTGCCGCGGATGGCCCATGAGGTCAAGAAAGAGACGGTCGAAGCCTCGCAACAGCGCGTGGACGAGTTCTTCGGAACGGCGACGTGGAAAAAAGCCGCAGCACAGGGTTGGGGCGTAAACCGTGCCCTCACCGGCGAGGTGTTCACGCAGAACCAGTTCTACATCCGCCGCTTCCAGAACAAGGCTTCGAAGCTACTTGGCCGACTCTACTACAACGACTGGGGACTCGACTCGTTTGCCAAACGCCTGGCGGCAGCGACGGAACCGATGCCCGAATACAGCGGTTCGGCCGCAGAATGGTACGAGGCTCACAAGACGCTACACGACTACAAAGGCCGCGAAGTCGTTATGGACGAGAAGGTGTTCCGAACTCATACGACCGGGAACTATGAGAAAGTGCGGGTGCCGTTACTGGCATGTGTCGAAGAGGTGCTGAAGAATCCCGACGAGGTTTGGTTGAACGATTATCACAGACCGTTCAGGAACATGAATTTCATAAAATTCTATGACGGAAAGGTGATCGACGTGATCTGTGAAGTGGATGAAAATCTCGAATATAGGATAACGACCTGGTTCGAGATCGTTCAGACTCCGAATTTGAAACAGAAAACGCGAAGCAGCCGCCACATTGACCCGCGATGGAGATACCGACGGGGCTTGCTTATAAAAAAGTCGTAGCGGCATGTCTTTGCGTCCGGACGTACTGTTGTTTACCTTGGGAACACGTCCTGCAGGTATCCGCAACGCCTTGGATAGCCAGTGTCATACCGCTGCTTCGGGTTAACGTACTCATCCGCTGTATCAAGCCCAGACTTTGGTCCCATGCCCCCATCACCCGCGAGGGATAGCAGAATTCGATTCACCCCCGGAATTGTACGCTTCGGAACAAATATACAAAATTTTTATGAAAATAGAAATCGACAAACTCCTCGAGAAGCGTATGGAGGAGATCCTGCAGGGAACGGCTGAAATCGTCGCTGAAACATCCGTCGGATATTTCCAGGACACGTTCCGGCACAAGGCCTTTGACGGGAATCCGTGGGCACCACCCCGGGTCCCCAAACAATCGGGGTCACTGCTCGTGCAGTCCGGAGCTTTGCTCAACAGCATCCGGCCTGTCGTGGTCACGCCCGGGCGGATCGTCATCGCGGCCGGAAACGAGAAAGTGGACTATGCCCGGGTACACAACGAAGGATTCAAAGGTGCGGTTGCGGTTCCGGCCCATATCCGGCACACGCGCCGGGGTGATCAGAGCGTTCGGCAGCACACCCGAAGGGTGAACATTCCCCGGCGACAGTTTATCGGCGACGCCCGGGAACTCGAAACCGAGCTGCAAAAAAGAATCGAGACTTATGTGGAATCCGTATTAAACAACTGATTATGGAAAAAGAACTCTTCATCGCCCTGTGCGATCAGCTGAAAAACAAAGTCCCCGAATTGCGATGGATCGATTCGGATCAGGGACAACTCAATGTTTCGGAACGGCCTCCGGTGGCCTTCCCCTGCTGCCTGGTCGAGATGAGCTACCCGCAATGCACGACCCACATGGCCGGAAAACAACGCGTGCGTGTGAGATTTCAACTGCAAGTGGCATTCAACGTCTGGGGTACGGCAAACGCATCCGCACCGCAAGAGAGTCGTGAAAAAGCGCTTCAACAGTACGACACCCTGCAGAATATACACAAGGCGCTTCAATGGTGGTCTTTCGGACGCAAGATCAATCCGACATCCCGGGTGTCGGTCTTAACGGAGAATAGGTCGAACGGATTGAAAATATTCCGGATGATCTACGAATCGGAGTTTATGGATTAACCCCAGTCGAACCCGGGAAACATCCGACGCAACTGGCGTTTGGTCGTACGTTGACGGATCAGCTTGTTGTAGAACTCGTCCTCGGCGACCAGGGCGTTGCTGATCGTACGGTCCTCGACGAAAAATTCATTGTCGGCAAGGATCTTCAGCACATCGTCGAAACGTCGCCGCTCCAACTCTGTCCAGTAGTAATAACGGGCCGTCAGGAGGCGGTTGCGCTTGGCGATTCGGTCTGCACGCGACGTGATGTTTCCATCTCCCGAACGGGGCAGAGAACGTGTACGCCGCCGGTTCCCGGCTTTCTCAATGGTCGGGCAGTGGAAAAGAATGAGTTGATTGTCTGACGTGTTACCCATATTGCAAAGATACGAAATTTTGCACTGGAGGAAACAAAAACGCTGCCGATTTTCGATTCTTGGCAGCGTTTTTATGTTATCAAACAATCCCCACATTCAGTAGAAAATCAATGCGAAGACGGTTGAAATATGTGAGTTTTATGTCGAATTTACGATATTCCGGATCTTGTGCCTCCAAATATTGTCGGAGTTCCTCCTGACAGGCTTTGCGCATCGCATTGACCGAGAGGTTACCTCTTGGTCGATAAAGGCCTTCGAGATAGCGTTTGCGATAGCCGGGCCTTTGCAAAATAAAACGCACTCTATACATATTTACATCGAATCTCTTGACAGGAATAAGAATTATCGCATATAAAAACGGGATAATTATGGTATCAACTGAATGATATTTGCTCCATTCTGGAGTTTTTCAATGGCTTCAGGCATCTGTTTTCCGATCGCCTTGAATCTGGCTCGGCACGCATTTTTGATCGGTCCTATGGATTCGGATGGACCGTGTTGGACGACATGTAATCGCACCTTTTCGACAAAATCTTCAATTATCAATTTCTCGGCGCGATCCATATCTCCAGTTAAAACACAAGCCCGAAGTTGCCAATCAACATGTGGAGAATCATTGCCTTGTGCAATCTTCTTTACATTGTTGGTCATAGCCCATAATTTGAAAAACAGAATAATTTGGAGGAGTCCAAAAATAAAAAACAGAATTCCAAGAATTACGAAATAAAGATCCATAAAATTATATTTTTAGTTAAATACATACAAAGCTACAAAATTTGTTACTTTTCGGCAATGTTCCCGGCGGCGGAATCGAACCGCCGCAGACAACCGTTCGGGACTACTCCATGGCCGCCAACGAGAGCGGCAATGTCTGTTTCACGCCCTTGTCGTCCTTGTAGGAGACGGAAATGAACTGACAGGTATCGACGGGCCGGTAGGCGTTCTGGATGATGTCGGTGGCCTCAATTAGTTGCGGGTAGCCTGATTTGCGGGCGATTTCGCGCAGTTGCAGTACGCGGCTGGCCTTCAGATTTCCCTTGCGATCCTTCGCCAGCAGATTCATGACCATCTCGGTCAAAGCCGCCGAATCCTCGTCTTTGGCCAGCGATTTGATGAACGTTTTGACCTTATCGACCCCGACATTCACCGTATCGTCCCAGCCGTCGTTGGTGCGATAACCGAGCGCCACCGTGATCTTGCCATCGGAGGTCGTGAATTGATTGCTGTGTCGGTCCGATTTGGTTCGGAACAACTCATCCTTGAGCGCGATCAGCGTTTCGGCATCGCCGAAAACCTCCTCTTTCAGCCGGCGCATCTCCTCGCTCAACGCCTGCAACCGGCTAAACTTGTTGCGGCAGAACTCATCCACCGACGACTTGTATGCGGCAATACTCTCTTCGCGTTTCTGTTTCTCGGCACGCTCCTCGGCCTCAAGCTGCGCCTTCAGTTCGGCGCGTTGTGCTGCTGTCATTTTCGTAATATCCATACAATTTATAATTCGTATTTATCAATCCCTTCCGGCGCAGGATCGGGGAATATAAACCAATGGTCAAGCATTCGAAGAAGATCGCCCTCGATCCACTCCCCGTTGTCGAGGCGCTTGCCCCGGAATTTAATTTCTCTCATATTTCAAAATGTTTGAAAGGTTTCAAAGTTTTGCATCGAATCTCGTTGTTTCACCAACTCAAATTCGTAAACTACCCGTAAAGATCGTTGAACATTATCTTTTTCATATCTTCAATTTGCACTTTTTTGATAAAAGCCACTCGACCGCTCCGTACAGCAGGTTGATAAGCTGTGTCGACTGTACCGATAAGTAGTATTCCCTTCCTGCGCCGCCACACAGTACCTCATCGCTTCCGGAGGCCATCTGGTAGTACGAGAGGCACCAGATGTCCTCCCATTTCCCTATCTCCATATTGATCCACGCTCCGTCGGGCATTCGGCAATGACTTGGCAACGCTCCCAGCAAGTCCGCGACCGTGAAGGCAGGTACATGGCCAACACGATCTACCTGCCAACGTTTCGTATCCGTACTTGTGTCCCATTCCCTCAATATTGGATGTGACGCAAGGGATATAGTATCCCATACCATGCTGGCCATCTCCGCCGGCACGCCCAGTTCCAGCAGCCGCTTCGATTGCTCGATGCTTGTTACTTGATTTGTCATATCTTCTCGTATTCGTTTATCGTTTTAAAATCTGCAATCAGATCGAACCCGCCGATCCCGCTGAAAAGAGAGGCGTGGGTCATAAGCGATCATCGGTTATCCCCGTTTCCATCGATCACGCCGCGCTCGCGGCGGCTGGCGAGTTTGTCGAGGTTCTGCTGCATGACCTCTTCGAGCGTGAAGCCGAAGCAATCGGCAATGCCCGCGATAAACCACGCACAATCCCCGACCTCTTTCATCAGCTCGGATTTGTAACCCTCCGCCTCTTGCAAATCGCCCGTATTGAAGACCAAATGATCCATATCCAGCCGGCACACTCCCTTTCGGCGCCATTTGGCGATCTTATCGGCGATTTCGCCCACCTCGGCCATCAGGCCGAAAAGCATATAGATCGCATTCCCGCAACTCGGCAGCCGTGTACTCATCGCGCGTGTCTGATATTCGTTCGCCCGCATAGTTATTTCGAATTTTTCCTGTTAAACTTCCTCTCGACCAGATCGCATAAATCCAGGTACATCGCATCGGCATTCTTCGCCTTCACTCTCTCCCGGAACCCGGCTATATCCGACAGCCAGCAGCCGCAACGGACATAAATGCCGTCTTGCAGGTTGAAAAAGTAAACCTTGCTGCCAATCCGGGAGCCGAACCCCACAAAAGCCAGGAAAGGATAATCGCCGATATATTCGCCTTTATCTTCGAAGGAGCACCACTCGCCGAAAGAGCAACACTCGCCGAAGGAGCACTCCTCACCGAAAGAGCACTCCTCACCGAAAGAGCAATCCTCACCGAAAGAGCACTGCTTGCTGAAAGAGCACCACTTGCCGAAAGAGCAATACTCACCGAAAGAGCAATCCTCACCGAAAGAGCACTCCTCACCGAAAGAGCAATCCTCACCGAAAGAGCACCTATCGCTGAATACTTGTATATCACTGTAATCTCCAGAGGGGCATTGTTTGATTCCGTCGATCACCTCAAAGGCATCGAAATCTGCCTGTGTGTATTTTTTCATTTTATTTTTATTTTATTGTTTACTCACACAATCCGTAAAAGCTCATGCAACTGGTCGCCGTATCGTCGTCGAACAAACTGCCCGTCGCGTTCTGCCATTGGACGTAGCGCACGACATCGTTTATTGTCGGATATTTCTCTCCGCTGGTAATTGCGTAGGAGGGAATCTTATCCGGGCCTAAAAAAGAAGAGTGCAACTCTCTTTCGAAGTTTGCTATTTCCGCTATACGCTCGGGAGATTGTTGGGCGATATTGAGAATATCGCGCTGGTTTGCCATCACACACGGCCAGCAGCCGACGCGCTTATAGCCCATCCGGTAGAGAGGATTCGGCTCTAACCCTGCGGCGAGGATGTAATCGATCACCTGCTGCGCCGACCAGTCGAACACGGGCCGAAGCAAATCGTCGGCGAACTTTTCCCGAAATGCCCGGACATCCTTACCACGGTAGCTGTGCTTCTTCGGCTTACCGTTTTTGTCATAACCGTAGGGCTCGAAATAATATTTGAAGTACGTACATTGCGCCGACATCTTGGCTCGCGCCGGAGATTCCGCGCCTCTGATGCCCTGAATCATCAGCATATTGTCCTGAACTTCGTCCAGCACATAGTCAATCGTCGGTTTGGTTTTGAGTTCTATCGTGCAGAACCGCGCCCGCGTCGAGGCCCAGCGCTTTTTTTGCCGCGCAAGATCGACCATCCCGTCGTACTTCTTCGACTTCAATGTTACCAAGTCGAGGTGCAGCTTGTCGGCGATACGGTTAATATACTCATAGGTCAGTGGATGCTCCCAACCCGTATCGCAGAACACGGTGGTAAAGTTCTTGGTAATATGCTCGCGCACCCACAACAGCGCCGCAAGGCTGTCCTTACCTCCTGAGAAGGTAACGATTACTTTCATTTTCTTTAATCTGTTAAATTCAATTCGATAATCTCGTCGATCCTGTAATCCTCGATCCCGGTACACTCCAACAGAGCCGGGATGCGTACAAGAGGTTTGGCCGGGTTGAAGTCGTAGCGACCCGAAATCCGACCGTTGAGAGAGCTGATGATCCGGCACAGTGACAACACGATGTTGTAAGACCTTTGAGGAGCCTCCAACAGGATGCAGCCGCTGATGGTCCGATACGCCTCGTCTGTCTTGTCGTTGTACTGCCGGGCGGCCCGGTCGTCGATCTTGCGAAGCATCGACCACGCGATGCCGTGAGCCTGCGCGACCAAAGTCCGGGCCTGCGTATAACGGCGTTTGGTTTCGTGGCGGAACAAGCCGGAGGCCGTAAGTTCGGATTCAAGGTCGAGCATCGCGTAATTCAGACATCCGACCAGCGTCAGCATCCGCACCGCGAGCGGCACGTACCGCTCGTCTTCCGGCCGGGGGCCCCGCTCGATTAAGCGGGTATTCATCCATGCCGTATGTTTCATCAGCATTGCCTGACGGTAAGGTAGTTTGGTCATAATTTGACAACGATTGAGGTTCCGATTTGACGGCCTATCATTTTCCCGTATTCATTGTATATTTCACGCGGATAGATGCTTAAATCGGAGATATGTACTCCGTTATCTTTTTCGAACTGCATCAGCAAGCAGGATATTTGATCTTCAAGATGCTCCTTGGCATCTTTGACTTCAGATATCGTTTTAATTACAAGTTTCATGGTTAGCTCGGCAATTGGTTGGATCGAATAATAAGCGGAATTGAAACGGCGCACTGTGTATTTCGGATTTTGGGCTTGCGTAGAATCGCCTCCAGTTTGGGAATAAGAGACTGCAATTCCTCTACGGTCAATAGTCCGAACGGTTTGCCTGCGATACGTAAATCCATGCAGAATTCGTTGACCGGGGTAAATGAAGAATCAGTCGTATCGATACCGAGGCGTTGCATGCGTTTCAACACTGCCGAACGGGCTTTTCGTAGTCGTTCTTTGTGGTCTGCAATACTTTCTCCCATCATCTTACCCGACTGTAAGCACTCGCACATATCTTCGTACTCCGTCGGCATCATCTCCCGAAGCGATGAAGTACGACCATCCGTGAATTGCAATACCAAAGTTTCCTTGTATCGGTCGAGGTCGATACCTTTCGCCTTGGCGATGGCATAGAACCGGAAGTAGCTACGCTTTTTCTTTGTCATAATCTTCGAAGGTTTGTACGCTGAAAAATCCGAGTTTGGGCCGTACGTTCATAAAGACCGGCATTCGACGATGGAGGGCGATGCACAACTCGATGCGTGCACCCTCGCTCTTCTCGTAATCGTCCAACAAGTAGATGGCGTCACATCGAAGCAGCAACGAGATATCTTTGCCTATGTGCTCCGCCCAGTCGGCCTCCAGTGGAAGGCCGTTGTCGAACGGGCTGACCGGTTCGAATCCGAACCGCCGTATCTTCTCCGCCGCACTTCGAAATTTGGCGATCGCCTCCCGGACAGGCAGTCCGGTGATCTTTCCGCTGATGTAAATTTTCTTGATGTCCATATCGTTTTGCATTTAAGGTTTATCCCCAGTATTTACGCGCACCTTCTTCGTAAATCGTACATTCGCCTGTCGGACCGATAAAACGGCCCTTACTGAAGGCTTTGTAACCTTCGACCCAGATTTTCAGCGAAGCGTCGTACATCACTTTGATCGCAGCACGTCCGTCCGGGCGTTTGCCGTCGGCATGGCTGACGAAAATCAGCAATTTGTTGCGATGCCGCTCCTTGAATGCGATGTATTCCTTGTAACTCATTTGGGTATATTGGAAAGAGTCGATGACAACGAAATCCCACGATCGAGGTTTCGATAGTCGTTCGTCCATTTCTTCGAAACTCATCGAATCGTTGTACTGAAAACGACTGCCGCATTCATCTGCCCGATAACGCCGAATAGCATCCTGTGTCGTTCCTCCGAGTCCCTCCTCCAACGGCAGATAAAGTACTTTGCCATGAGCGCACAGCGCCTTGCAAAAGGATACCACAGCCGAAGTCTTTCCGTTGCCGCTGTTACCCCAGAAGAACACCACACCCGTACGGTCGATTTCCCCCACGCAATCATCCCAGATGCCGCCCAAACGAATCGTGCGGCGTTTGATCGTCAGAACCTGTTTTGCAGATAGTGTCCGGCCCATTTGAATTGCTTTTGAACAAGACTATTTCTTGATTTCAGCGAGCTTTTTACTTTTGTGCACCGATTTCCGAACACGGCGCATGTCGTAATAGTCCCGCACTTGCTTTTTATCCCATGGATTTGCAGCTTTCGATACGACCGTGCGGGCATCTGCCAGCACGCTGGAGATTGCTGCTTCGGCATTCAGCCCGTTTGCCAGACATACGGCCGTCACCTCATGGCTGGTTGCGGGAGTGAGGTCGATGAACCGGCGTCCGATACGTGAAAACATCTCGTCATAACCCTTTTTGTCGTACTCCAAGCCGATACTCATCCGCCGCTTGATGTATTCGGTCGATAGAAAGATGATTCCGCAGCGTCCTTCGAGCGCGTTATAAATCGAAATGAAGTAGTAAAACACCGTATCCATCAACTTGTCGCCTTCGTCGAAGATGAGCAGCGGCCGATCGAGCACACGCAATTCATCCGTTACGGCTTGGAGTTTCTCCCGCAGGCTCGTCTGGGCGAGTTTGAGCCCTATGACGCGGGCCATTTCACGAATAAAGTCCCCGCGACGCATGTCCTCCGAACACGAGATAACGAACACGTTTTCATGCTTGGCAGCATAATCGTGCGCGGTCGTCGTCTTGCCGATACCGGCATTTCCTACCACCCATGACACGTTTTGATTCGCTTGCGCATCCTCCAGCAAAAGAAATAATTCCCGGTAAGCCGTCGTTTCGCAGACAGTCCATTCCTCCGGATTCACAGGAGAAATTTGCGAACGGATCCGCAGGAACATTTCGTCGCTGATGTTGTCGAATTTACCGTTCAGAATCGTACTAATCGTACCTGCACTGATACCGAGTGAATTCACCGCCTTGTTTTGGCTGGGATACTTGGATACATAGACCTGCAAACGGGCCTGAATATCCTTTTTCTCTTCGAGAGATAACTGTTTCATATTGGTTTGTAATCAAAAATTTACATTCGATTGAATATCGCCGTCGGATCGCAATCCAGATTGCTGACCGCCTTGGTATATTCGCCGACGGTCACCGGTTCGGAGTACTGCCCGGAGGGCACGACTACAACCGTATCGGCCAGGCGTTCGTACTCTTTTTCGCTGATGCCTTTGATCGCCGGTGTCCGCAGCCCGTGCTGTTCCGGTGCGACGCCGTGTTCCAGTTCCAACGCATGCGCCTCGATTTGACGGCGCACCCGCTCACGTTTGTTCGCTTCATCGTTGTAGCGAATCAGCTCCATATCGCTTTCCTGTTGTTCCTGAATATTGCGACGGACCGTGAGATAAGGATATGCTACGGTTTCGTAACGTAACCCCATCGGGGTCTGTTCGTAAAGCAATGCGCGATCCATGGACTTCGGATCGAAACGCACGAAGAATTCTCGGCCGGTATTCTCACTGCGCCATGCGTAATCGGGCGTACCATCGGAGGTCAATACCTCGTAAGTGTACTTGCGGTTTTGGTATTGGATCGTGATACCATCGGCTGTAAATATGCTCGGCCGCTCGGTTGTCAGCCAGAACAGATCGATCATATCCAATTCCGTTACGCGCTCCGTTGCAGGATTGACGCTCGTGCGGTACATCTCTTCGTGTGCAATCCCCGTCTGGTAGTGCTTCATCGCATTCCATTTGCTGCGGGCGACGGAGTAGGCCTCCAGCATCTCCTCGTAGGTGAACAATTTCTCCTTGTTCGCTTCGAGGAACTCCCGGTTGATCTTCCACGCCTCTTTCGAAGTGATGTTCCCGCCGGTGAAACGCCAATCCTCATGCAGTACCTGCTTTTGAAAGCGACCGAACACCGACTCGATACTTTTCGACGGAGCGTTATATGGTGCTGTCGGGCGATTGATGCGGCAGATATTCGCGAAGAACTTCTGAGCGATCTTGCTCCGCTGCCCGCCCTGATTGTCGGTAACGATTTCATACGGTTTGTGTCCGGCTGTTTCGATAGCCATACGGAATGCCCGAAACTGAGCGTCGAAATTCTCCGTATCGCTGACCGCATAGCCGAGCAAGGTTTCGCTGTAAGCGTCGATCACTTCGTACACCGATGCGGAACGCACCACCGTTTTGCCGTTCTCGACCGCCTTGTAGAAGAGGTTGAGCTTCGTTCCGTCACCGTACCACAGCGAATCGCGCATCGTCGGCATTTCGGTCTTGTTGCGGCGTGCATAGAGCTGTTTGGCCGCCAGTTCACCATAAACAGCGTCGTACCACAGCGGCTTGATCTCCGGCCGTTCGAGGTATTGCACCAGCGACGACTGCGAAGCGAGCCGTTTCCAACCGCGACGTTCGGCGATGCGGTTGAATTCTTCGAAGAGCTGCTTGGTCGTATAAACCGGAACACGGCAACGGCGCAGGGCGACGATCTGACGTCCGGCCGCTTTGGTAATTTTCAGCGTGTTCGCATTGCAGAACTTGCCAGACACGAGGCAGGCATAGCCCTCTTTTGTATATTGGCGGAGCTTGTCGCGCAGACGAGCTTCACTCTTGGGCAGGGTGTGTCCGTAGGCTTGGCGCAACTCTTCGGCCGTGGCGAAGATGTTGGACCAGATGACCGGCGTATTGTTGTTGCACGCACGTCGCATCGCTTTTTGTGTCCCCCGCATTTCCCGAAGAGCATTCAGCACCCGCGCATTCAGCGTGTATTCTGTTTGTTTATCCTCCGGTAAATGTTCGCCGTTCGGCAACATATATTCATGATAATACTTTTGTGCTTCGCTATCGACTGCAAGCGGCATATCTTCCTGTTTCATTATCTTTTCGGGATTACCGTATTTCGCTTCAAAACGCAGTCGGAACCGTTCAGGTAGCGAGTGGTACTCGATCAGAGCATACGACCCGAGTCCCTTGCCCGGACGTAGAACATTTACCCGGCCCCGCGTCACGAGATGATCGTAAGCACTACGACTCATTACCGCCTCGCCATCGTCCGACCGCGTCAAATCGTACTTCGTAACCGCGATTTTATTCCCAAACCATTCCATTGTTTTCTTCCTTTGATTCCCGCGCCGGTATCGCTCCGGGCAACGCCTTCAGCGTTCGTGGGAAAATCGCTATATTTGTGTTGCCAACTACAAAATTTCAGCGATTATGTTACCTGCCGATCTATATATCCATTTCATTTGCCCGTCGGAACAACTGATGTTCCGTACTCGTGAATCGATGTCTCCTCAATTGCGCCAGTTAGACGTGAGATACAGAACTGATAAATCGTATCCTCCCGAATGTTACCGATTTGAACTTTCCATTCCTGCCGTGGAGGAGTACACGATGACCTTTCGGGTGTGGATTGATAAGCATGATCCCCGGATTGAGCAGATCCTGACGGCTGCACACAACGTTGTCGAAAGCGTTTCAACAGAGATACGTCTTGAAATAGAAAGGTGATCGTACCGTCGGCTTCGTTCCAGTCGGACTCTCCGAGACCGTATCCGCTGATCGATTCCAGTTCTTCGACCGCCGCATGCAATAGCTCATTCAGACGCTCTTCGTGACGGGAAATAGCCTCTCTTTGGTGTTTGGGTATCATAAGCCTACCTGTTTAATGAATCCGTGAGGCTTTGCGCCTCGAATACGATGTTTCCCCAGTCGCGAACCTTGACATCGGAGAACGTTTTTACGGCACGATTATCCCGACTGATGCTGGCTGTGCACGTCGCGTTGTCGAACTCCACTCGAACACCGTTCGAGAAGGTTTGAATGATCCGTTGTACGCCGCCGATATCATGTACGAAATCGATCTCGCAATTCGGCATGAAACCTTCCGTGACATCGAGCTTGATCATTACGCGTCCGCCATTTTGCACGGCCATGCGGCGAATCTTTTCTGCCAACTGGCTCTGGGTCTGGAAGGTCAAGGCCGACCACAGCGTTACACGGCTTACCCCCAACGCCCGACAGATGCGAGCTTTTTTAGAAGTCGATAATTCGATATATTTCATCATTCTCTTGGTTATGTTTGGTTCTACAAGTAGTCAGACAGTATCTCTTTGAAATGCCATCATCGGGATATCGCCGGGTTATTTTACTTCATTGATGCTCGGTCTCAAGGAACAACCGTAAGCCGTTACCAAAGCGTCGAACATGCGCTTCACGAAGGAAGCGGACGCTTCGAAAACAATTCCGGACTTCTCCGTATAACTGAATGCGATACCGCGTGTAATCAGGTAAAAACAGACCTTGTTCTTGTTGCTTTGCGTTTGCCACTTCTTCATTTCCTCTTTCATAGCCATAATTCAAAATTTTCACTATCTTTATAGCGCCTTAATATGTTAGGACGATGCAAATATAAACGAGATATTTCGACTATGCAAGAAAATAAGCAAGAAAAATCACCTATCAAGCGAAAAATATTGTTATTCCTTTCGGAAAATGGTATAAGTCAGTATGATTTTTACCGAAAAACGGGTATTACAAGGGGGATTTTGGGACAAAATAATGGTATTAGCGAGGATAATATGGCGAGATTTCTTGCTGCATATCCACAAGTATCGGTCGAATGGTTATTGACAGGACGAGGTTCAATGCTTCGAGATCAAGATATCCAACTTGCCACGCCTGTCGTAAAAGAACAATTCCATCTGCGAACGGATCACAAAGTAGGATTGCAAAGCATCCCCCTCTATGAATTGGATGCAACAGCCGGTTTAGTGGAACTGTTCAGCGATCAGGCCCGCCAAACACCCATTAGCCATATACAAATCCCCGATCTTCCGCCATGCGATGGAGCTCTTTACGTGCGAGGGGATTCGATGTATCCATTACTGAAAAGTGGAGACATAGTTCTATATAAAGAAATTGCAAATAATTCGTCTGGTATATTATGGGGCGAAATGTATCTTCTATCGTTCACACTTGACGGCGAGGACTATATTACTATCAAGTATATACAAAAAGCCGATGACGACCGTTTCGTCCGGCTCGTTAGCCATAACCCACACCATTCACCGAAAGACATCCCCGCCGACTCGATCCAAGCACTGGCATTGGTAAAGGCGAGTGTGAGATTCAACACGATGGGATAAAAGCGTGTCACGCGCACTTTTTCAAACAGCAAACAGCGGCAACTTGAGCAGTTGTTGCTGTTCTTTAGACGATTATACAAAAATAAGCGATTGAAATTTGTAAAAAGTGTGTCATTAAGGGGGTACATATACCGCCATTTTTCTGCATTTTTGCACGGTTTTGGTAGTTAAAGGTTAGTTTAGGTGCATCTCTTTTTCACGTTTTTGGCAGTCTTAATGGCTGTTTAACGTGGATATTTCGTTTTGAAACACGAAAAAACAGAGGCAGTTTTAACGGCCGTTTTTGTGGCCGTCTAAATCTCAGATCATAGAACATGACTGCCGAAATGGCAGAACGACCTTGCTTTGTTTGGTGAGGGTTTGAACGGCCGTTTGAACGATAAAAATACGATACTCGACTGGCGTCACCTATACACGCCTACCAATGGCTGAAATCGCAGCACAAACAGCCTCAGTCGCAAATCCGACCTACGGTCGCAGATATCAAAAAGCCTCCGAAATTTGACCGTTTTTGGCCGTTTTCGGAGGCAATGTAACATCGGAGGTCGAACACCGCGTTCAAATCTGGTTCAAATGTAACACGAAAGTATCACCGAAGTAACATTTGGTTTCGCGGTGCGTCCGGGGGTGTCGCGCTGCTAACCTTCTGATATATACCGGATATCTATCTTTCTGTCGCTGCTCTTCTTTTGTACATTTGGTTTTTACCCCCATAGGGGGATATATACTATTTTTGCGGCCGATTGGTTCCCAAGCGACTTTTTCCGAGTCGGGGGATTAAAAGGGAACCGGGTGAAATTCCCGGACAGACCCGCTGCTGTGAAGCTCCGCCAATCATCCGGGCAATCTGTACCACTGGCCGTTTCGTGCCGGGAAGGAGTTCGGATGAGGAGTCAGTCAGAAGACCTGCCAACGATTTATGGATTTAACCGCACCCGAGGACCGGTCGGTTGGATTGCTTTATAAATGCTTGTCGGATTTTATAAATATCTTTTGTTTCCCCTGGGACTGGCGGGAGGGTGCGTGCCGGAGGCATACGGACAGACGCCCCAGGATAGCCTCTACCATATCAGGGAGGTCGTCGTGACGGGCCGCGTCGTCCGGCGCGAGGTGATTCCCGTGCAGGAGCTCTCGGGCGAACGCCTCCAGCGGCTCAATTCGCACAACGTGGCCGACGCGCTGCGTTACTTCTCGGGCATCCAGATCAAGGACTACGGAGGCGTCGGCGGCTTGAAAACGGTGAACATCCGCAGCATGGGCACCAACCACGTCGGGGTCTTCTACGACGGTATCGAACTGGGCAACGCTCAAAACGGCACGGTCGATTTGGGGCGCTTCTCGCTCGACAACATGGAGTCGGTGACGCTCTACAACGGGCAGAAATGAGAAATGTGCGGTTGAATTTCCGCCAACAGGAACGTTCGCACCTGATGGAAAATATGATTTACAACGATTTGATCCGCAGGGGATATTCGGTAGACGTGGGAATAGTAGAACTGACGCGAATCATAGAGGGCCGACGCCGCTCGTCGCAATACAAGATCGACTTCGTGGTCAACGTGGGCAATGACAAACTGTATATCCAGTCGGCATTACACGTAGACACGCCGGAAAAGAAGGCACAGGAAACCTTCTCTTTGAGAAACACCGGCGACTTCTTCCGCAAGATCGTCGTGCTGGACGGCAACAGCAAGCCGTGGACGGATGAGGATGGCGTCATGTATGTGGGCGTGATCCCGTTCCTGCTGGAAGATATTGTGGCCGAGGCGATCGGATAAAACAGGGGACGGCGTTTCCTGTCCCGCAGGGAAAAACGGACGGTACGGACTATCGGTATCCACCACGGTACAAGAGGCTGTCGGCCGGCTTGCCGGCCCCTCCTGCCGCTTTTCCAATGCAAATACGGGTTGTTTTTGTCGTTTTTCTACGATTCGAGGTTTTTGGGCGGAATACAAAAGGATGGCGACCAGAGAAAAAAGGGACGGGGAGCGGCTGTCTGCCGTCACGGCCTGACGGGCCGGAACCGGAAGGAGCGTCAGGCCAGCAGTCGGTCGATCATGGACTGCAACCGCAACAGATCGCAATATTGATTGGTGCCGCCGGTATAGTCCTCGGCATGCCGGGCCGTGCGGATCAGGAACGAATCGAGTTCTATTCTGACCGAGCCAATCCTCCGGGACAATCCGGAGGAATGGTTTATGTAAACGAATTTGCCGTTGCGCTCGACAAAACAGCTCGTAAAGTAATGCCCCTTGGTCTTGGCTACGACCGCCGCATCCACGGCTTTGGCATATTTGGATATTTCACGGACGAGCGCCGTCTGGAAATTCCGGTATTCTCTCGAGACATAACACCCTGCGTCCGCAAGGAAGACATATTGCCATTTGGTATAAAAACTCTGTGCCATAATCCAATTTGTCCGTTATCGTGTGTTCTGTAAATAAATTCGCCACTCCTCGCCGTCGATGGTAAGGCTGTTCAGTTCCCAGTCGTACTCCACTTCCGGCATATCGGAATAAGGGAAATGAACGGCATAGCCTATCTGTCCGTAGGAACAGAGCAGCGGCGTGACGCAAACTTCACGACCGAAATAGGTCTGCGGAGTACAGTATTTGCGCCAGTCGAAACGGCCTGCGGTCACATTGCCGCAGAGCCGTGCGAGGATCGCCCCGTCCGTCATCGCTTTCATACGTCGGCACCTCCTTTCTGTACCAACGTCAGTTGGCCGGGGCGGTCGGGGAACCAATAGGCGTCGTTGTCTGAAAAGACGATGCCGCAATCCTCGTCCTCGGGGTAACGGTGCGGACAAAGGAAACTGTCCGGACGGCAAAACCCCAGCACTTCGTGGGGGCCGAACGTCACTCCATAATCGTTTGTAAAGAGAACCGTGTCGCCGACGGCCAGGTCGTCGTCCGTGTCGATGACCTCCGAAAGACGGTCGTAAATCATCTTGCCGTGTTTTTTCTCCACTTCTGCCTTCCAACGCAGAAATTCCGCTTTGTAACTTCGTTTCGTACTCATTTCAATGCTGTTTTCAGGGTTTCATAAAGCGTGTCGATCATTGCCTCGGCCGCTTCCATATCGCTCACGATGTCTTTGATGTGGTAAGGGGCGCCGTTCTTGCCGTGCCCGTCCGTGCCGATCCACAGATAGGCTTCATAGTCGGAGTCGTAAGCCTCGTAATACTTTTCCAGCTCTTGCAGGAGGCTGTCGGGATCGCCGTTCCGCATTTCGACGCTGAAGCCGAAGTCCTGTCCTGCGGGCGTGTACTGCCGGAACTCGAACTCCGTGAAGCCGGGACGACTGGCGTCCGTTTCCACACTCCAGCCCAAAGCAGTGGCCACATTGGTAATCTGTTCTGTTGTTGTCATCGTTTCCGTTTTTTCTTTCCCTCCGTTCGATGTCTTCCGACTTCGCCCGAAGGGGATGTTTTCACGTGCGGAGTCGGACGGGGGATGCGAGAACGACGGGCAAGGAAACGGAAGGAAATTTTATGAAAGGCCGGAATCCCGGATTCCGGAAAGTTTGCGTCAAATTTCATTACAGGTAACGGCAGCGGTCCTTGAACCGTGTTCGTCCACCGTACCTTTGCACACGAAAACGAACCCGGCGGCGAAAGTCGAGACAACGAGAGGGTTATACTCGGTATATCGGGCGTCGTCCGGCAGGTATATAAACGGAAGGGGCGGCGGTCCAAGCCGTCCACAGGGTGAGCTATAAAAGCAACCGGGGGCGCAAACAGCAGGAAAAGATACGAACGTGCATACCGTTTCCGGTACGGGATTCGTTATATAGGTATCAAGGGATACGCCGGCGATACGGACTTTTCGGTTATATCCCGGAATTTATTATCTTTGCCGAACAAGAGGATAGCCTTACGACGAATTAAATACCTGACCGCTATGACACATATAATGATCGAAGACAATACGCCCGAAGGAAAGTGGCTGCTGGAGCTGATCCGGGGACACAAGAGCGTGACTGTCATGGACGAGAAAAAAAAGAAGGGGTTCCGGGAAGCCGTGGCAGAATGCAATGGCCGTCCTGCCGCTGAATTTTTCGACGAAATGAGCCGACAGGCTAAAGAGCATTTCGACCATGCGTGAGGTTATCGTATCCGAACATCTGTGGGGTAAGATTAAAGAGGTAAACGATTATCTCATAAACGAATTACACCTGTCTGAAGAAGCGACTGAAAAGCGAATCCGCAGGATGGAACAGTTCGTCATGGATTTTGCGAAACGGGTCGATCATCCCTTGTGCCGTTTCAAAAAGTGGCGGACACTGGGTTACCACTGCGCCGTATTCGAAAAAGACTGGGTATTCGCCTACGAGGTGTTCGACGAAGGCGTGATCGTGCGCGATATGGCCAATACCGCACTCTTGGCGGAATAACAAGATATATTCATCAACGCAAATCGTCCGAAGCAGGATATTCGGACGGTTTGCGGTCCCCCTACCCCATAGCCGGAACGATTTACGGACCTACAAAAGCAACCGAACCGCAAACAGCGGAAAAAGACGGGAAAAGATACGAACGGCTATCCGCCACTTTACGCATTCCGCGAATTGTTCATCCAGTTTTTCGACCTTTCTTTCATCATACTACCGGATTACATAATCCGGCCCATCTTCAGTGTTCGATCCGTGGTAGAGTTTCATCTCATACCTCCGCCGTTATTGTAACACACACGGGTCAAATCCTGTACGCTGTCGCCGACAGGTGCTCAGCCTCGTAGTGTTCGGCGAGAAAGTCCAACCCCTTGTAGCGGTTCAGGTAGTTGCCGGCTTCGCGCACCGTCATGCCATGCGTACGTGCAAATTCGCCTATATTGGCCACAATGTAACCGATTAAGCGCCGGTCTACGGGAACCGCCACCTGCAAGCACACCGACGCCGACTCTTTCGCCCAGTTTCTCCTGTGTCATTCTGCAACGGGTCCGTTCACGGCGGATCAAAACTCCGATATTGTTGATTTCCATATTCATAGTCTCTCGATTTCACAAAGAAAATCCAAAGTTGCCTATTTTGGAAACTATGCGGCAAAAATTTAGCTTAAAAAAGTAAAAACAGCGTCCGGCAGGTATAGAAACGGAGCGGAGCGCGTGAGGCTTAGAAATGGCCGCAGGAGATATTTCCGCCGGAACGTAATTTCAGAGATCCGCAGGAAATGTTTGCTTTTACGCCCCGAATACGGGATATGGCGCAACTGACAGTTCATGATTCTGCCGGATTTGCAGTATAGGGATAAAATGAGCACTCTCCCCGGTTAGACGATGGCATTCCGTTTTACCGTTCTTCCTTCCGATATTATATATCGAAACGACTTCCTTTACCCTATCCGGCCCTTCGGGAGAATAGAGAAAATACAGATCGGACACTTCGAATAATATTTCGCATATCTCTTTCCCGCACATTCCTCTGACAGCACTGTCTTCGGATACCATTTATGGATTATAATCTCAATCCAAAATACCAAAATGTGGGGATTGCGAGGGGGGGGGGGGGATTGCTGTAAATTTGCAGTCGAATAAAAAAACACCTAATCTTATTTTCCGACCGTTTAACCTTTTCAAATATAATCGTTAAAATATGAAACATTTTACAATCAAACTAATGACGGTGGCCGCAACCCTGCTGGCCTTCGCCTCTTGCAGCAAGGATGATGACGGACCGTCAGGGAAGATCGACCTGAAAGTTCAGGCTGTTGCTCCGACTACGGAGGACAAGGTTTCGGACTATTCTCAGTTCACCGTAACCGTATCCTCGGAGCGTGACGGGAAGACCATGACGGAATCTCTGGATGCCTCCGGTTCCGCGACATTCAACCTCGATATCGGCAGTTACGGAATCGAGATCCGCGGCAAGGAGAACGGCAAGGAATATTTCGGTACGACGGGTATGGCGCAATACGGCCAGAGTACCACGGTAAGCGTCGACGTGGAGAACCTCTCGGTACACTATACGGGCAATATGGACGGCATCGTTCTTTCCGAGCTGTTCTATAACGGCGGCACCTACGGCGGCACGATGATGCACCCCGACCAGTATATCGTCATTGCGAACAATTCGGACCGTGAGATCAACGTCAGCGGACTGGCACTCGCACAGGCTTCGAATATGAATACGCTGCCATGCTCGGACCTGACCTCGCTTCTGCCGGATTACGTGGTGGCTGCCAATATTTACCAGATACCGGCCGGACAGAATTATACACTCGCACCGGGCGAAGTTTACGTCATCGCTTCGCAGGCGCAGAACCACACGGAAAGCTACACGCCCAATCCGGAGAAAGACACCGGCATTCCGGTCGACCTTTCGGGTGCCGATTTCGAACTCGCCGATAACGACGCAGCCATGTCCGGTTCGGCCGTGGACAATCCGAAAGTTCCCAACCTGACGAAAGTCGCCAACAGCATGCCGGGCGGCGTCACGGCATGGATGCATCCTTATGGTATCCGTCCGCTGTTCCTGTTCGACGCCAGCGGTATCGAGTGGAGTTCGTTCAAGAGCCAGAACGGGTTTACCTACAACGACCGTCCGAAAAAGGATGCCGCCATTCAGGAATATCAGGGTTACAAGGTTCCTACGAACCTGATCGTGGATGCCATCGAAACGACCTCTGCAACCACTCCTTACTGGGGTAATTACACTTCCAAGTCGCTGCCTGTGACCGTCGACAAAAGCTATGTTCAGGCTACGATCGAAGGCTGTCACCACAACACGTTCATGTACCGCGTGAAAGGTACCGACGGGAAGTTCCAGGATACCAACGATTCGAGCGTGGATGTGAAGATCGAACACCGCAGCGACTTCAAGGGTTACCCGGAAGGCTGGAGAAACGAATAATCACCGGAGAATGGATTTGTCAGGGCTCGTCCGGGAAACTCCCGGGGGTGTTCTGACAATTCTGTAATTCCGGTCCCAGATAACGGGGCAGGTCCGTATACGGAGACCGGAATGGAATGACGAGGGGATAAATGAAGAAACTGATATTCATAGCCTTTTTTATATCGGGTCTATGCTCCGCACTCTTCGCGCAGACGGATAAAGCCACTGTGGAGGGTGTCGTCCGGGACTCGGACGGCAAGCCGCTGAGTTTCGCCACGATGTTCATCGCCGAACTCGGAACGGGAGTCTCGACGGACCTCGAGGGAAAGTTTCGGTTTACGGGAACGAAGGGAACGGAATATACGTTGAATGTTTCGTACCTGAACCATGTCGACAAGGAGGTCAAGGTGAAGGCCGGTAGCCCGGAACCCTTGGTGATCGTACTCGAAGAACAATCGTACGAGCTCGCGGAGGTGGTCGTCATGGCGGATTATAAGAAAAACCAAGGCTCTACGGCCGTCATCAACCAACAGGCGTTGGAGCATATCCAGCCCACGTCGGTAGCCGACGTGCTGTCGTTGATCCCGGGCGGATTGTTCCGGGAGTCGAGTGCCACCGGTTTCAACCGCATATCGCTGCGTCAGTCGGGCAGCGACGACAATACGTCGCTGGGTATGGCAGTCGTCATGGACGGCATCCCTCAGGATAACGACGGCTTTCGGGCTTCTATCCCGGGGTTGTCTACCGACGAATACAGCGACCGGCTCGGCATGAACAGGGGCATCGATCTGAAAACGCTTTCGACCGACCATATCCGCAAAATAGAGATCGTCAAGGGCATTTCCTCGGCCAAACTGGGAAACCTCTCGTCGGGCGTCATTCAGACGACCTCGAAGATAGGCATTACTCCCGCACAGCTTCGCATGAAGGTCGATCCGCTTACCAAGCTGATCTATCTGGGCAAGGGGTTCCGCATTTCGCCGAAGATGGGTTATCTGCATACCGGAATCGACTATACTTCGGTTTACGACGACCGCCGCGACCCTATGAGCAAATACAGCCGCCTGACGGGCCAGGTCACCTATAACAATTCCGTCGATGTGGGGGACAAGACGCTATTCCTCTTTTTCAAACTGTCCGAGGTCTATACGCTGAACCAGGCTAAGGAGGACGAGCTGACGCAGGATTACAACGAGTCGTTCCGAAACAAGTATTCGAGGACCGGCGCTTCATTCAAGGCGCAAATGTACGATCTGGGGAAGATCGTCGATAATGTCGAGTTCATCGCTTCGGCGGACTATACCTACGACCTGATAGACCGCAATCGCCTCGTGCAGACCGGGACGCCGCTTCCGTCCCCGCTGGCGACAGAGGAGGGCGAATCGGAGGGCATATACCTTCCTTCTACCTATTACAGTCCCTTCCAGATCGAGAACAAGCCGTTGTCGCTGCTTACGCAACTGAATGCCGAATCTCTTTTCGAGACGCGTTCTTTCCGCCACAAGGTGATATACGGTCTTTCATGGAAGCGGACCAAGAACTATGGGGAGGGCGTTATGGTCGACATGACCCGGCCGCCCTATCCGGGGAACAACGAATACGTGCGTCCGGTGCCCAACCGAAGCATTCCCGCACTGTCGGTCGGCGCAGCCTATGCGGAAGAACAACTGAAGCATTCGAACCGCTGGTTCGATTTCGAGCTGAACGCCGGGGTCCGGTTTACGCAGATGTTCAATTTAGACACGAAATATACCGAATTGAGAAAGTTGCAGGTCGAACCCCGTATCAATGCGGCGTTGTCGTTCAATATCGATCTTGCCGGCGGCAAATCGTTACGCAATATGTTCCGCTTCGGGTTCGGACAGGAGAACAAGCTGCCTACGCTCGATTACATCTACCCGGACAGGGTCTACAAAGATATGATCGTGTTGAACGCTTATACCAAGCAGGACGATCCGTTCAACCATCTGATCACCTATACGAAAATCTACGATGTCACGAACAATAGCCTGCGTCCGAACCGGAATACGAAATACGAAGCGGGATGGGATGTGGAATACGAAGGCTACTCCCTGTCCCTGACTTTTTTCAAGGAGCACTCCGACCGGGGATTCGAAAGCGTCGCCGAGTATTCTCCCGTACGTTACACACGCTATGTCGATCCGATCGACGGACAGCCGATCGTCGGCCGCCGGCCGGAAAAGGAGGATTATGTGGCGGACCCGTATGCCACGTTCGTGGATATGGACATCGTACGCAACAGCATGAAGGTCGAGAAAAAAGGTCTGGAGTACCTGCTGCGCTTCCCGAAAATCATCCCTCTGTCCACGACGGTGGAGATCAACGGCGCATATTATGATACGCGTTACTCTTCGGGCGCTCCGTTGCAGTACCATCCTGCCTTCAGGGACGACGACCGTCCGCAACCGTACGTGGGAATTTACCGGCGTCAGGATATCACCCGCCAGCGGATTTTCAATACGAACCTTTGGTTCAACACGAATATTCCGCGCTATAAAATGATTTTCACTACCTTCTTCCAGTTCATCTGGCTGAATGAAGAGATGCGTATCAACGGAGATGAATACCCTTCCGCCTATTTCGATACGGACGGTCGGATGCATACCGTGGACGACCGGATACTGCAGTCGATTAAGGACGGACATACGGTGTGGCGGCACTATCATATCTATAAGGAGGATTTCAGCGAAACGCTGCCCGTATCGCTGACGGTTAATTTCAAGGTGACCAAAGAGTTCAGCCGGATGATACGCGCCTCGTTTTTCGTGAACAATATTCTGGACATCAATCCCCTGTATAAGAACCGCTACAACCAGAACGTGCGCGTATGGCAGAAATCGTTCTTCGGGGCCGAGATGACATTCAGTTTTTAATATACACTGAGGATGCCTTTAAGACACACATATTTCACACCGGGAATCGTCGCTGCGCTCCTATGCAGCCTGTGTAGCGTTCCTTCCGTCAGGGGGCAGGAGAGGCTGACCTCGACGGCGTCGAATTCCCCGTTGCAGACCGAGTTCGAGAACCGTTCGTTGCGGCCCGGGACGGACATGCGGGACGCTTATCTGAGAAATCCGGCCCTGATACACCGCATGGTCGGCGAGCGGCGCTACTTTTCGGCCGAAAATCCCGGGTTCGTCAGAGAGAAGCCCGGTACGATCTTCATCGCTGCGGACGGGGCTTCCGGACGACAGGAAGGGGATTATCTGCCTTACGAGGGGCAGGAGTTCCGCGATTTTTCTGTCCGGGCGGACGGATACAAGCAGGGCGACCGGGCGACGTTCTTCGCCCGGATCGGATTTACGGCAGGAGGAAACGACAACGTCGGTTGGAGCGCACTGCGCAATCCCGGACTGTACTGGCCTTACATTGTTGCCGATTCGACGGGCGGCGACTTCCGTTATGAAAAGTACGATCTGATGTGCGGGTACTCGTTCCGGCTCGGGCGGTTCGATCTGGGCATGTCGGGGGAATATACGGGCGATTTCGCATTCCGCCAGAACGATCCCCGTATAGAGGATATCTCCACGTGGCTTACGTTCAAGGCCGGTGCCGCCTATGCATTCCGCCGCCATGTCATAGCCCTGAACGCGGAATTCATGCACCATCGCCAGCATGCGGATGTCAAACACTTCCGGACCGGACAGTTCGCCGGTTTCTTCATCGAATACGGGTTCGGTATGTTCGACTACATTTTCAGCCCGATTTTCAATTCCATGGAACAACGGCAGCATATCAACGCTTACGGCGTGAATCTGACGTTCAATTCCGACCCTTCGCGGGCGTTGCGCCTGAATCTGTTGCTGGGATACGGCCGTGAAACGATGAAGACGGAAGAGAACAATTATAAGGTGAATCTCTACCGGGCTCCGGCCAATACTTTCGATGCCGATCTGGGCATATTGTGGAATGACCGTCGGTGGGGAGCGGAATTTTTGGTGAAGGCCGCTTATGAGGATAAAAAGGGAACGGAAAATATCTTCGAACGTTATATTTCGTCGTCTCAGGACGGTGTGGACGTGTACGATTTCCGCAAGATCGGAGAACAGAACCGCTATGGGATGAAGCGTCTGGACGGAAGTGCGGAACTCAAGGTTTCCCGTTTTCTGGGACGGCACTATACCGTGTCGCTGCTCGGAGGCGTCGGCTATATGATGCGCGAGGAGACCTACAAGGACCACGATTACCTGATCCGCAACGTGTTGCTGACCCCCTCCCTCGGAATCGGAGCCCGGTATTCCGGGGAGAAGTTCGATGTGGAGTTGCGCGGTTGCTGGAGCCACCGGACAGTTCCCGAGAGCCGCTATGAGGTCGGAGTCGACCTGGAAAAAAACACGGAATTCCAGCATGCGTTCACGACTTATGCCTACTATGCCAATACGGCGGAGCTGTATACGGCGGAACTGACCGTGGCAAGGCATTTCCGGTTCGGAACGTTCGGTCTGCGGGGGCAGATGCTTTGCGGACGGGGCAACCGTATTCCGGAGGCCGTCTACGATCTTTCCCGCTACGAGCAGGCCGTACCATCGACGTCGCAGCATACGATCAGCCGGACGCCGGACCGGCACGACTCGGTCTGGTTCCGGGTGTCGCTGTTCACCGTTTTTTAACAGAAAACAATCAAATTCAATTCATACACATAAACACGGAAGAAATGGAAATAAAAGTATTGGGAGGAGGATGCTCTTCATGCAGCCAGATGTACGACAACGCCCGGATCGCAGTCGACGAACTGGGGTTGGATCTGGAGGTGGAGTTCATTCACGACATCACGAAGGCATTGCAGTACGAGGTGCTGCAGATGCCGGCGCTCATCATCGACGAAAAGGCCGTATCCTTCGGCCGCGACCTGTCGGTGGACGAAATCAAGGAAATATTGAAAAAGTATCGATAACCAATTAAAAGAAGACGAAAAATGAAAACCGTAAAAATCATGCTGCCTCTTCTGGCAGCCCTCATGTTCGGCAACGGAGTTGTCCGGGCTCAAAACGAGGCGAAGCACGACAAACCGGCCGTAGAGGTCGTCGTGTTCCATGGAGTGAAACAGTGCCAGACCTGTCAGGCTATCAAGAAAAATTCGCAGGAGGTGGCGGAGGAACTTGCCGCCGACGGGAAGAACGTCTCTTACCGGGTCGTGGATTTTTCGAAACCCGAAGGCAAGGACGAAGCCAAGAAATATGAGATAGCCTGGACTTCGCTGTTGCTGATCCGTCACGATGCCGGTGATAAGGAAACGGTCCGTAACATTTCCAAGTTCGCCATCGAAAATGCACGGACGAATACCGAAAAGTTCCGCAAGCAGTTGGCCGAAGATATCGGGAAGCTGTTGAAAGAATAAGCCCGTGCGATGGAGCAATTCGTAAATTCTTTACTCGATAATTGCAATCTGCCGGTTCTCACGGCGTTCCTGCTGGGTATACTGACATCGGTGAGTCCCTGTACTTTCACGACCAACGTCATGGTCCTCGGATACATCGGCCGGGATATGAGCGGCGGCAGGCGTGTGTTCGCAAACGGACTGTTCTATACTCTGGGGCGCATCGTATCCTATACGGTGCTGGGACTGATCTGTATTCCCGTTTTGAAGAAAGGGGCCAGCACGTTTTTTGTTCAGAGCCTCGTCAGCGACTATGGCGGGTACATTCTCGCTCCGACGCTGATCGTCTATGGGGTATTCCTGCTGCTGGGCAGTAAGTTCCCTTTCGGCAAGTTCGGTTTCCGAGCTTCGGAGAGCAGCAAGCGTCTGCGGGGCAGTTTCGGAGCGTTCGTGCTGGGGCTGCTGTTCGCGCTGGCCTTTTGTCCCATCAGCGGCGTATTTTATTTCGGTATGCTGTTGCCGATGGCGGCGCTGGAGCCGGGAGGCTACCTCTATCCGGTTGTATTCGCCGTGGCCTCGGGAATTCTGGTGGTGCTCATCGCCTGGATCGTAGCCTTCGGCATGTCGAGCCTGGGGCGATTCTACAACCGGGTAAACCAGTTCCAGAAATGGTTGAACCTGATCGTTGCGGTCGCGTTCATTTTGGCAGGGATTTATTATTTTGTGATTTATTACATTTAATGTATCGAGATGAAAAAATTGGAATTGATGAAAGGGCCGTTTTCGCCCAAAGAAAAAATCGAGTATGCCGAAGGCAGTATCGTAAGTCAAGAGTTCATCCATAACCGGGCGGGTAACCTCACGCTTTTCTCGTTCGACGAGGGACAGCAACTGAGCGAGCATACCGCGCCTTTCGATGCCGTATGTCAGATACTGGACGGGGAGGCGGAAATTCACATCGCAGAGGACGTTTATCGTCTTACGGAGGGTCAGATGCTCATCATGCCGGCAAACGTACCCCATTCGGTACATGCCGTGAAGGCATTCAAGATGCTGCTTATTATGATCAAGGGATAAACCTTTATTCCTGCGCCCTTTTTCTGTCCCTGCAGAACAGGAAAAGGGCGTATTTATTCAGACAGCAAAATAACAGCCGGGACTACTCCGTCCCGCAATCGACAGATGAAAATATATTTCAATTCCGGAAGGACCGAGACTCTCGAGAAGAAACGCCTTGAATCCCTGCTCTGAAATAGGTTAAAATTCATTGCTTTATTCTTATACAATTTGATTTCAAGTTGACGGAAGAAGATAGAAAAGTAATCCACAGCCTGAATAGCGGCAAGTTGAAAGTGGTCCACAACACCCCTATACAGGCAAAATTCTTCTGGGATTACGACAAAAATCTCAAACCGGGCAACTGATATCCTGCTTAAAGAATCCGGAATACAACATCTACTAAAAAAGAGAGTATCGACATCGGCAAACTTTTTTTGTTTGATAATTGATTGATAACCAGTAGTTAGTTTCGCTTAAAAAAGCTAATCTCTACTTATAAGCATACATAGAGGGTTTCAATAACCAACTGATACTGAAGACAAAAGTATATAAAAAAGTCGGATTGTAAAACACTGGAAAAGAACCTTCTTTTATCAATCAAGGAAATCAAAAAGTGTATAGAGCAAAGTGGCGCATGTATGGTATAGATAATTCCGTACATGCGCCACTTTCTTAATCATCTGATTTGCATTGATTTACATTAATTGTTATTATATACTATCATTTGGTACTGATAAGCATTGATTTTGCTTGTGGGGTGTATTATTGTCCACCTAAAAAAATCAAGAATATCTCCTTGAAACGGGTTTGACGAGCAGGTCGATGTGCTCGTGTTCAAGGATATGTTCCATAGCCTTGTATATGGGCATCTTTTCGATACCGGCAATCTTCAGGGCTTCCATCTTGATGGTATTCTCGATGAGCAGCAGGTAGTCTTCCTCCTTCAGCTCAACATATTTCTGTGACTGTGATTTTAATTTTGCCATATTGATGTTGTTATTTGTTTCCGAAGTCGGCAGGAATCTCACCCCACAGGCGGTTGTCCCAGTGCAGCACTTCGATGTCCTTGATTCTTGCCTCCATCACTTTGAGGAATATCTCCGCTTTCTGCAATGCCGGGCATCTGCGTGAAGAGGCTGTCTGTTTGTTACAATACCACGTGATGGCTGTAATGCTGTCCGAGTAGATTGTTCGCGGACTTTCCGGATGTTCCATGACATATCTGACCGCCTCGACAATGCCGAGAAACTCCCCGATATTGTTCGTCCAGTTACCGATAGCTTTGGAAAAGAGTTCTTTTCCTGAAGAGAGGTCGACAGCCCGGAAGCGTGTCAACCTCTCTTTTGCAGAATGGGCACCGTCGGTCGCAATACCCACGACCGGTTTTTCTTTCATTGAATTCCTCCCTGATGTCTGTCTCCCGTATAGATGAACCCGTCGGATTCCATACGTCGTACCAGAGCACGCGCCTGATTCAGATAGTCGGTGATGACACCTTCCTTGTACTTGATATCCTTGCGTCCCTTGAGGATTTCCAGCACACCGTCTATTGTGCGGCTCATTACGCTCTTGCCGTCTTTCGGGTCGAAGAAAATCTTTTTGTTGCCGAACGTCACAGTTACTTGATACAATGTCTTCGGGACGATCACTGTTTCCACATGCGCCTGAAATAACACGGGGGTAGCGGCAACGACTACATACCCGTTGGCTTTGTGCATGGGTTTCAACTCTACCGAGTATAGTATGTTTGGCTCGAGAGTTCCTTTCAGGTCTTCCGAAAGGACACAAATCTGCTTGCCGAATCTTGAGTCTTCACGGACTCCCATCAATTTACGTGTCTTGGAATGGCGCGAAACGAACCCTATCAGTTCGCCCGTCTCTTCCGATCTCGCAAACTTCAGTTGCGATTTTTCCGATGTCATATTACTGTTCTTTCATATTCAATCTATTGCTTTCAATTGACAATCTGTTTTCAATGGGTCACTTTTCCATACAAATATATGCCAATTTTTCACGCCAACAAAACGTTTTAGTTATTAATTTTCAGATGGTTATGTGTAATATATATAGAGAAAAGGCTGCATTCAGTACAGCCTTTCCTCCTCTGTAAAATGACTGAAACGCTCGTCAGTATCAGAAGTTTGCAGTAGATAACGGCATTTCCAATAACGGTAAATCCGCCTTCCGTTGGGTATACAGTGATTTATATCGTCAGCATTCAGATATTGGTTCCCTTGTTCCGTACCGTGGTGCATCCATGTAGCGCACCCGGGCAGGTCCGGGTTGTTCCGGACATAGAAGTCCATTTTCTCTTTACCGGCGACAAAGATATTGTGTATCCGTACGTCCTTATCGATAGGAAACCGGTAGGCGTACAACGCGAAGTCACAGATGTCGGTTTCCAGCAGGTTGCCGCCAAAGTGTTCGGGAGCTTTCCGTTTCAGGTTCTCGAACCCCTCCAGAATACCCGGCCTGTCGCATATCTCGGCAAACCTTTCATCCGTTACCGGCTCAGCCGTCGCATAAACCACCCGAAAACCATTATCCGTACTGTCCAGTACCATGACATGCGCGACTATCCCCGGTGATTTGTTGATACTTTCGTCAATGCTGTCCGAGTCCGTGGTCAGACAGCATTTCAGCGTTCCGATGATTAATACCGCTACCACCAACAGTGTCCAAGGACCTATTGCTGCCGCTATCAATACCAATTCATCGGCCCGTTTCCGTATTTGTTTCATTGATTTTGAGAATGTGGCGGCCGGATACCCCCCGGACCTCGGACACGCATACCTTGCATCCTGCATCCAGCAACCGGTTTCTACATTCTTCCAAGGCGGCGTCGGAAATCCTGATGGCAGGTATACCCGCCGCCGTCATCTTGAACCGGGGCACTTCCGTGATCCGGGTAATCGTTTCGGCATCATCAAAATACGCCTCGAATGAATCTCCGACATGGAAAAGGATGATGGTTTCCACGCCATGCCTTTCCTTCATGCCGCCGTAACAGCGGCGAATAATCTCTTCCTTTTTCATATCAAATAGATATATTAGGTTTGATGTCAGCCAAACATGAAAGTGCCTGTAATCCGTTCAACTGCCGGGCTTTCGTCCGAAATACATATACAGACTTTCTTCATCTGACAAATATACAATAAATTACGGAACGACCCATGTCTATTGCATGAAACTATCCTTTCATCTTCACCTCCCTTCTTTCAAATTGTTCGCGGATGATTTCAACGAGTTGTCCGATGCTGTCGATTTTTTGACTCTTACCGCAGGCTTTGCCATGGAACAATGGCGTGAAGTACAGGTTAAAATCCTCATCGATGGAAAAACCTCCCACGAGGACGATACCCGCCTTGATACGGTAATACTCGCCGTACATGGCGTAATCATCCGTAGTTTTGGTGAACCCGTACTCCGGCAACAAGTCCGGCAAAGTGTCCAGGATCGGCCGGATGACATCCTTGAGAAAATTCGGGGTCTCAACTTCCTTTTTCCGTTTCCGACCTTTTCTGCCGGTTCCGTTATCGTCTTGCAGGTAATGGGCATCGAAACGATCCCGATACCTTTCTGTCAGTTCCTTAATATCCATATCCTTTATACATTTAATTGTTTTCCTCAAGCCACTCTTCCAGTGTCATGGAGTCCTCGAAACCGTATTCGTCAATCTGTACATAGCCGTCCTTTTCCGTGATAAACTCTTTCCTGGTCAGGATGGTTCCGCCATGATTTACCATCACCGTCGGTTCGATGGTCGCCAGACGGTCCCCGTCATCCGACTCCCGGATATCGTATGCGTACAGTCCCTCCGGAACGGCATTCCGGTCAATCCGCATATCCGTAAACAATGCAGGCGTGTCATTGATGGTCATAGACTCAAAGGTCTCGTTGCCAATGTTTTCTTTTGTAATCATATTTATTGATTCAAATAGTTTATTATTCCTGCTTGGGAAGTTCAATGGCTCTTACCCAATTGTTCCGGTCATCAAAACATTCATCATTGATGTTGGCCGTAAATTCCAGCGGTATCATCTTCTCAACCCGCGTTGCGGGGTTATTTTCGTAATCAACGATGATTTTCCCGGCCGGAACGTCACGTTCAAATTCGTCCAGCGGGAAAGAGAATATCCATATTTCCCGGTCTTTATCTTCCCCAAGAAACGCCTTGAGGTTGTCTGTATAAGCCTGGCATTTGTCCCACGAGGTTTCCACGAATGAAATGATTTCCTCTTCCGGTTTGCCGGTACGGTCTTTCAGGAATGCAACGGCATTCCCTTTCCAGATATCCTGCTCGACACAGAGTTCCAGATAACGTTCCCAGACTGTCACCAGCCAGTCCATGTTAATCTCATGCAGGTGGCGGCAGGTGAAACGCTCCCGGCTTTCCGCGTTGTAAAGCGTGCAGCTTCCGTCCGTGCGTATCTCCTCCAACCGGTACATGGTGTATACCGGTATCCCGTGCCCATACCCGTCTTCCCCTTCCTCCTCGACATATACCGTATGGGGCAACATATTTTCCGGCATTTTCGGTATCGCACACAGGTTGGCTATAACTTCCTGTTCCAACGCTTTTTGTTTCTCCTGTATTCTCATTGTCTATCCATCTTTTAGTATGATTTTACCTTCTTGAAATAATCTCTGTTTGTAACGACGGTGGTTGCGTATATTTTCGGTATGTTTCTTCCGGTCATATTTAGACAAGCCTTTTGCCTTGTTCTCTCTCAGCAGTTCCTTGTTCCGCTCTTCGCTTTCTGGGTTCACAATGAAGGTTATCAGCCTGCGGCTGACACCGTATTCCCGGGCAAGCTGGCGCTGGCTGACAGCTTCTGTCATGTAACGGTGGAAAATTTCAGCCTTCTGAAAAGGAGTGAGCTTCTGCCTGCGGTCATATTGTGTCCCGCTGATGATTATTCCCGAGCTTTTGTATGGCATAGTGAAGTCTGTTTTTCGTTTGTGGTCCATGAATGGTAGATGCGTTGTTTGCCATCTAAGGAGAGTAGAAACCAGCGGCTATAAATCCGTTCCAGCGTTTCGGTGTCGTGCCCGTATATCGGTCCCAGTTCGTTTGCAAACATCGCCGCTACCTTCAGCCTCCTGGTATCGGACAGCTTCTCCCACCAGCGGCAAATGGTCTTGTACTGCTTCACGTCCGTTACAAGGTCCGGAACCGGAGCGGAGGAGATATATTCCGCCTCTTTGCCGCACGGTGCCTGCCAGAACCCCTGTTCGCAAAGAGCGCGTTGCTCGTCACAAACCCGTTCTGCAAAGGATTTGAGTGCCATTTGGAATATCTTTCTTTCCAGTTCCTTACGTTCCATGGACAGTTCATGCACACCCACGTTCAGCCCGTGCTTATTGCGTTCATCCGGGGAAAGCTTGTTGCTCAAGGCTTTCCTGACCAGTTCCAGCCGTTCTTTCAGAGGGCCGTATTCGTTGTTATCTAAATACCGGTTAAACAGTTCCTGTTCGTTTCCGGGCAGTATGAATATATTTTCCATCATGCATCATTTAAGTTATCGGATGTGAATAGGATATATCGCAGTGGATAGCGGGTGTCGGGGTGCGGAAATAGCCACGAGATCCCGTGCCGTCAAGGGGCGCAGAAAAACGGCATCGAACTCCTGAGTATCGTCTTCACGGATATCTCGGACTTCAATGATCCATGTGCCTTCATAGCGGCACCAGGCAATCACCTCCAAAATCATTTCCTTTCTGTAGTCAGCCGGTCCGTCCCCGAAACTTTCACGTATCCGCTTAATTGCATCGTCTGTCAGCCGGACAAATTCCCCTTTGCGGAACGGAGCTTCCGGCGTAACGGCAGGAGCCAGCATCTGCCAGTCTTCATGTCCGTCCAGGTCTTCCACAGCCATTGCGTAGGCTTTGTATTCAGCTTCGGTCTCGAAATGTCTGGTTATCACATATCCCCCGGATTCGGCCGTGCTCTCCACCGACGAGATATCCCCGGTTTTCCTGTATATGCTTACAGTATCCTTACCGAGTAGAACTTTTACTGTTATCATTATTGCAGATGGTGTGGTTTTATTATAAATGGAACTCCACGTCTTCCTCCTCGAACTCCGTGTCGTGGTCCTCGTTGTACCCCTCGACGGTCGAACCAGGGACATAGGTCTCTCCGCCAATCCCATAACGTCCGGCATCGAGCAGTTTCCGAAGGGTTTCGGTGTCCCCGTTTAGAATCCTTTCGATGTCCTCCCGGCTGCCCCGGACGCTAATTCCGAGACGTAGCCAGAGATTTTCCTCTCTCGAGGTGTCCGCCTCTTCCGACCGGTGGCGTATGATATGATAATCACTCCATCCGTCGGCATCGTTTACCCCGGCGATGTAGGCATTGTACTCCGCCTCAGTCTCGAACTCTTTCTCGTCCACGACGCCCCCGTTATCCGCCAGCCATTCTTCAGAAGGCAGTTCATTGTTCTCTTCATATTCCCGTACGGCGTCCTCGCCGAAAATCGTTGTTATCTTTATCATGTGTCTTTGGGTTTTGAATATTTGTTATTTAATGGTTATCAAACTCGTTTGCCCGAACCGGTTTGATTCGGTTCGCAGACAGCCACCCGGTTTCCGGCGCGTATCAGTTTGGGGAGATACACGTCCAGGTCACGAAAAGAAAACCGCAGTTCCTTGACGCCTTTCCCTTGCCCGTCGACGCGTTCGGCGGTGGCAATGCCCAAAATGCCGGAAGCGGCGATGGCATCATCCTCATACAATTCACAAGATTCCCCGTTTCGGAAAATGTACAGGGCATCCGGGTGCGCCGCTTTCATCTCGCGGTATTTTCCCATCATGTCGGAAACTCCCGGGACATTTCCGTTCCCCGTTACATTCCGGGTCTTCAGTAGGTTCCTCGTGGCGTCGATGTCGATGAAATTCGTCCAGCCGGCTTTATGAAGTTCGACAGCAGCTTCCCGCAGGGATACCTTCCCGTTCTCGACCTCCTCTTTCAGGGATTCGAGAATGTTCTTGATTTTATAATCATTCATCATATTTTTTATTCTTTGGTTACATTGTTACTTGTTCCGACGGTATTCCGGTCAAGGGGAAAGCACCCGTGGCCTCCGGTAACCCGTCGATACACTGCCCGTCGTCAGGATTTCCCCGACAGGTAATGCCCGATGGACTTGTAACGGTTAGGAATGTTCGCGTTCTCGTTGAAACCGTTCAGGCAGTGGAGCAAGGCATCTTCGAGCGTGACATAACGACGGTCGAAAGTTTGGATATTATCCAGACAATAAGCATTTACAGCGTATTTGAAAGGCGCGTACATCCTTTCGTTCTCCCGCTTTAAAATGACAAACCAGTCGAAATGGAGTTTCAAGCGGAAACCGTCGCTCTCGCCGACTTTCATCAGCCGCTCTTTGTCGAGAAGCCGCCGCACGAGTGTGGCGTCGAGCTGACGGGTATACTCCCTGTACGCCTTGATACGGGCCGTGTAAGCCGCGGCATATTGTTCGATGTCCGTTTCTTTCAGCCGATGTTCCGCCGGGTAAAAGTCCAGCACCTCTTTCGTCGTGACGGGAATTTTCAGGTCGTCCACCCCGATCTCGTAGGTCTTGTTTTCCAACACGTCGTGGAACTCGAACCCTTGAATTCCCATGAGGGTAAATTCTCGCGTCGGGTCAGGGAGCGCAAGTGATTTGAGCTCTTCGAGGTCGCGGCACACGGCCACGACCGGATACTTCTCGACCACGTCTGACGGGCCTCCGATGCGGATATACGCCTTTTCACACCCGTCGTAATCACCATGCCGGACAATGTCGCAGCAGGTGTAGTTGGGGGCGGCACGATGCCGCGCCGTATATTCCGTCCAAAGCTTGTCCAGCCCGGCTTTTACTTCGTCAGGGTCGGTCAGGGCAACGTTGCCGCACTGGCTGCACCGGCCGTCCGACAAGGCGTTGCGGGTAAATTCGAGGAACTGTCTGGTGTTCGGGTCGATGACGGCGGTACATTTCACTCCAGTGCCGCCGCAGATACTGCATACGATTGACATAAGTTTTTTGATTTGTGTATTTATTCGTACAATCTTTCTTTTTGACGCTTTTTCAAGGTCATCCGGAGATATTGCATCAGTTTCCCGCAGGGACACAGGGCATGTTCCCGTTGGCGGGCATAACTCAGGTCCCCGTTGGAGAGAACCATGCCTTCAGCATTGAGACAGAGGTCGCCGTAAACGTAGTTCTCCTCCGTAAGATAAATCCCATGAACAGGGTTCGGAAACCCCTCCGTGCTGCGGCCTTCCCGGAAAAGGAAGATACGCTCGGCCTGTCCCCGGACTCCGAAAAAGGGATACGGGGAAAGTGCCGCGAGCGTGGCGGCATGCTCTGCCGGATCATGGAAGCGGTCGTCGCTCATTTCGAGCATGTGGCCGGAGTCCTGTTCCTTTTCCTCCTGGTACTCGTACAGTGCGGCGCAGGCTTCTATGAATTCCTCCGAACGGGATGTGGCAGAGCCGTTGGTTACGATATAAAAGTCATTGACAGTAATACCGTAGGCGCGTACCCGTTCGAGGATATGGCGGATGGCCCGGACGTTAAGCGACGGCTCGCCGCCCGTGATGTTGAAATGGTGAATATGCCTGACATGCCGCAGCAGGTTGCTTATATGTTTCAAAGGGATATCCACGGATTCGGCATCTCCCCGCATGCAATGGGTACAGCGCATGTTGCAACGTCGGGTAATCTCGATGCAGAGATTCTTGATATATAGTTCTCTCATATTCGATGTAGTTCGGCTTAGGTTTCATCCGGGATTTCCTTTCCCGTGTAAGGATTATACAGCGGTGTGTTGCCAACTGCCTCGGCGTCAATAGCGAAACTGCCACGGCCTACGTCGTAGAAGAGTTCCAACTTTAGTGGCGTTGAAGCGATGACTTTCTCAGCCTCGGCTTGTGACAGGCCTGAATACATCAGGCATTTGACACGACACCGGAACATTTCCGGATTGGTTTCCGGCGTGGTAACTACATCAACGACCTCGCACACTTCATCCGTGATGGCGAAGCGGTCGGGATTGGGTGTGCCGTTCCTTCTAGAGCCGTCCGATGCGGCATGTCCGGTGATTGAATGGTTCCGCACCTTTTCGGCGGGATAGGTCTTATCGCCTTTGGCGAAATACGACTTGCCGGAGGCGACACAGGCATGATAGATTACGTCGTGGACCTTTCGTCCGTTGTCAAGTATAATTGTATAGACCGTTCCCTCCTGCAAGACAGGAACGGCATTCGGTTTATGAGACATAAGATTTGTTTTTAGCTGTTTATGAATTTCGGTCTTGCACGCCGCATGATGTGTAGGTCATCGTAACCGATGGCTCTCAGTTCGGAAAGCGGGTTGCGGTACTCCTTTTCATGGGCTGGCCGTGTCATGGCGATCACGCCCGCATAGTCGGCTGCGCCATGCTGGCCGACATGCATGTAGGAGGTTATTTCACCCCGCCGTCCGCTCCACGGTATGTCCGGGAACAGGGCGATGACCTGTCCGTCGGGATAGCGTCTAAAGACCACCTTCGTCATTTTTCCCGCAGATTTCCGTGTCGATTTCATAGTCCCCGTAATTTTTGAATTCATAGTCCACTTCGCTGATAATTTCGTCAACCTCTTCGTCCGTTATTTCATCAGCCTTCGGGTTGTCGATATCGAGCCGTACGGTCAGGTAAATGGTTCTTGTTGCCATAATATCATACATTTTTTAGTGTAACAAAGCCGGCTTATGACGGACCGACGGTATATTTCTCTATCAGCCGCTTCCGGTACGCCTTGTCTTTTCCGGCGGCAAGGCTTGCCAGTTTGCGGATATTCCGGTTGGCTTTTTCCGCGACCTGCTCCACTGTCGGTCCGGGAGTCATGAAATCACGGCATCCGGCACCGCAATACCGCTGCTTCCCCTTGACCGTCCTGCCACAGGCCGGACACCGGCGCTTGCCGTCACGCTCCAGCACTTCCAGAATATTGGCATGAATGCCTTTCCACCATTCAATACGGTCTATGTCATAATCGTAGACGGTTATCGTGTTCCCGAAACTGCGGGCTTCGACCTCAACGGCAATGCCCTCATTTTCAAGGTAAACCTTCAATACCGGGTCTTCGTGAGGCTCACAGTGCCTGTCATACCAGATGATATAGGTGGGATCGTCCAGTTCGTCAGGCTCTCCCAGACAGAGTTCCGTAAGGCCGTTGTTCACGAGAATGTTGCGGATGGCGTCTTGTAAATCTTTGATACAGTCCATTGATATTTCGTTTTATGGTTGTTCCTCATTCGTCAGTTCATCTCCGAAGCGTGGCCGACGAACTGGAAGATATCGGCGTATTGTTCGCTGTAGATATAGAATCCGTCCCGTTTTTCCCCGGTCTCCGCATCTATTCCGTCAGCAAGGAGATATTCCCCGTCATCCGTCAGGTAGACATCGGTAAGCTTGATACGGGGCGTGTCGTGCTTCCCGTACAAGGTTGTCGTGACGGGGAAGTTGTTGTCATCGAGTTCCTCCTCTTCTGTAAGGCCGAGTGATACGCGGCCATATTGTGCCAGGAACTCCAGCATGAATTTCAGCATGGCTTGCTCGGCCTCGTGCAGCCGTCCGTCGATAAAGGCGTACTGGGTGGCGAACAGATGCAGCTTGTCGGCGCTCATTTTGTCCGGGGCTTTGCCCGGCTCCGCATTGTCTTTCTGTATTTTATCCATATCTGTCATATTGTTGGTTTCATGTTTCCAGCGGGGTGAAGGAGACGGTCAGTATCACTTTCTCGTCACCCAGGTTGAACACTTTCAGGCAGTCGTTACTGATAGTCCTTTTCAGGATGTCTCCCCGGTATCGGGAATTGCGTACCTTGAAGGTAAAATCATCAATGAACGAGCTGATGCAATGAAGCACGTGGTCGAATTCTTCCTTACCATACCGTTCCATTTCAGGGAAGATGCCTTTCAGATGCGCCCGCAGGCTCAATATGTAGTTCGGGGTCTTGCCCGTGATTTTTCCCGAGTATGTGATTTTGTATTTCCTGTCCATGATATGCCGTTCCATTTAATCGTTACTGTCATACCAGCCCTCGATCTCATCGAAATAGCCGTTCGAGTCCCATTCTTCCAGCAAGGTGGTCGGGTACGTCCATTCAAGGCTGTAAAACAGATCCTGGCACACCTCTTCATTACCCTTGCACAGGGCGAGCAGTGAGTTATGCGTGAAACAGCCGTCACTGCTCTCCGACACACGCCAGTCCTCACGGTCTTCTGCCGCGTATTCAGGTACATAGCACACTTCATCGGGGCGGTTGAGAAAGGCATCCTCGTTCTTGTAGATGTTTCCTTCCCCTCCGTATTCCAGTTCATAGAACACACCTTCCGGCGTTTCTATCCTGTTGCCAATCTCTATCATAGCGTTACCGTTTCGTGGGTATATATAATCACCATCCGGGAGGAGAGCACCTTGTCGCGTACCGTGGGGTTGGCGATTGCCCAATCGGAATGGAAATGCATGTCCGGAATGGATGCGGTGTCCACAATATCGCCCCCGTTTTCCAGATGGAGATAATCCGGCTGATACAGGTCGCAAAGGAATTTGCCGTCCGTATCGCTGATGGCGTATATCTTGCCGTCGAGTGCGGCCGTCATCTCCTCCTCGCTGCGGTAGACCAACAGGTATTTACAGCCGGTCTTCATCTCTTCCGCAATCCGCTTATGCAGTTCTTCAGGAGATAATTCACGCAGTCTTGACACGACCGCCCCGATACTTTCCACGGCATCGTAGCTGTCCAAGACATCATGGCAGGTCGTTTCAAACTCCTCTTTCGGACGACCCGCAAAATTGATGGTACGGACTTCCTGCCCGTGCCCGCCGAGCAGGTAAAAGGGCGTACCGTTCCATTGTTCCTTTCTGACAGAGAGCGGCCGGGAGCATTCCCGTGTCTGCCGGTTCACAACGGCATACAGTTCCAGACTTTCCCCGCATTCCATACGCAGGATATGCCGGGCGAACTCCGTAAATGTCATGATTTTGATTCCTTCCCCGTTCGCCGTGAAGAAATCCTGTCTTGTCTGTTTCATAAATCCGTTTTTTTAAGAGTAGGTAATCGTTTTGTATAAGGGGTGGAATACTCACCTCGTTTTGAAAAAAAAGACCGCCGCAGCCGTAGCCGCGACGGCCCGTCATCATTATGGCATGTGATGAACAGGTTCTATTTTCGTTATTCGGCCTCGTAGTACGGTACGCCGTGCCTTACCACTGCTTTTTCCATTTCTTCCCACCAGATTTCACTATGGCGGTCATTGTCAAAATCTATGGGCTTTCTTTTACCGAGCCGCAGCCGGTCCCGTGTCTCCATTTCCGTTTCGTACACAATCTGTTCCATTTCTTCGTCCGTAACATGGTAGGTATCGAACGGCTCCGGCAGAGATTCCAACTCCCTGCGTGACAGCTCGGATTGCCCGCAGGTGAAAACCTTGTCATAGAAAGCGTCATCTTTCGGCGGCAGTTCGGGTTCCTGTTCCGGCAGCACATCCAAATAATCCGACTCGTACAGGTAGTTTTCGTCGCGCCCCTTCGTCTGCCGGTTGTTCTTGAACTCTTCCAGATCACTTTCCGTCAGGCGGAATTCCTTCTTCTTACGCCGCAGGTACTCCATCATGTTTTCGAGGGAGGAGAACGGGGCTATGAGCTCCATGGAAGAACGGTTGTGCCAGGCATCGCTCCGGTACAGCAGGTAGACCTGCGGGCGGTTCCGGGCCGCCTCCTTACGGTATTCGCCGAACTCATACAGGGCGTTGTCGAAACTTCCGAATGCCAGCCGGACTTTGTCTTCGACGGATATGGACTCCCGGCATTCCTCGAAACGGCGTTGCACGTATCCGATGAAATCCACGTCTTCCAGAGTCTCCATGACCGTGCTGTCATCAGTCGAGAGCGCGATGTCAGCTCCTGCGAAATTGTCGGCTGACAGCACGTGTTTCTCTTCATTGTATTCGTCTTCCGCCCTGCAGACGGCCAGACCGGGCGTTTCTGCCTCGATCTCCACGACCTTACGGAGCGTCTCTTCGATAGCTATCCGGTATTTTTTCATTGTATGATGTTTATTTGTTTCAGTTCACGTTTGTAGTTTCTCAATGACGGCTTGTGCCCTTTCTCCCTTACGATCTGGCGCATCTGTGCAAAGGTGTATGCCTTCTCCATGTCCAGGCCGTAGTCCGTGGCGAATGCCGTCATTCCGATATAGCAGAAGCCGAACTTCCGGTGCAGCATGTCGGCCGTATAAGGAGTCATGTCTTCCGCCAAGGTTACGGGGACAGCCATTCCCCGGATCTTGAACTTCAAGCCCTCGATAAGGGTCCCGCAGTTGTCGCTGTGGTAGGTCAGGTCCCTGCGGCGGGCGCAGTAACCGATGGTCTCACCCATGAAGGTGTTGCGGAAGATTTCCGTACGGTTCAGGTCCTTCAACTTCTCGACACCGTAATAGCAGACCGCCTGTACGGCTTTCAACGCTTTGTCCACACGGGGTTTGACAAAGCGGGGGTCGTTTTCCGCCACGATCTTTTCCAGCCACGTGCGGTGGAAGGTTCCGACAGGCACGTCGAACACCTTCTCCGGCGTGCAGTATTTTGAATCCGACCGCGTCATCATCAGATGTGCCGAGGACGGCTCGTATTGTTCTTTCAGGTAAAAGGCCAGACAGGTATTGCCGACTTTGCAGTAAGTATAGTCGTCACGGCTGTTTTTCAGCGACAGCATCGTGGTTTCCCCGCCGTAGAACTTCTCGGGCAGTCCGGTCTGTCGGCAGAACTCCGTGAGGAAATGTCCGGGGATGGCATGTGCATAACTGCGCTCCTGGTAGCACTCCTTCGCCATTTGCGGAGTGATGAACCGTTTGGCAAAGTCACAGATATGGTAATGACCGTAATCATACGCCGCCTGCGTGTTCGCGGAGCTCTGGAACTTTTTGGGCATCTGGCGGAACCAGCGGAAACTCGTCCCGTGCTCCATGCAGTAGTCGACAAATTCCCGCGTCCATACATTTTCAGGAAATTCGGGACAGTTGCCGTTTCTTCGGATGAATGCCTTGCACACTTCCACCGAGAGCAGGGATTGTTCAGTTTCCTCGTCGATATAGCAGTTCGTCTCCCGTTTGCTGTTATCGATGGCAATGACCAGTCTTTCCGGTGTCTTGAACCGCTTCGGCAACTCCCCGAACATGTAAGGGTGTTTCTCCATCAGCCGGTCCGCCAGCATGTCGTCCAGATATACCGACAACGGCTTGAAAAACTGGGGGTCTGTGATGAAGTTTTTTCCTTCGGTCGAACAGACAGCCGCATGGAGAATCTCATAGGAATAGAACCGGGCGGGAACAAGCGAGAGGTCATGTTCCGCCATCTTGCGGTAGTATGCCGCAGTCTTGAAACGGGACGGCACGACGGCATCGGTAACCGTGCTCAATATTTTCATCCCGTCGAGCATCCCGTAATAGAACTCTTGAGTCTTTACCTCAACGGGGACATATCCGAGGATAAGCCCCGTTTTCATGACGGCGTCTGTCCTGCTGTCCGTGTAATACGGGTCGTAAATATAGCTGCGCAAGGCCAGGTATGCCAGTTGCGCATCCCAAAGGCGTTCAGGTATGAAGGCGAGAATGTCGAAATCCCCGCGTCCGTTTCGGATGACCGCTTCTGCCATTTCTCGGGTAACCATTGCTTCGGGAACGGCCGTGATATTCTTCGGTTTTTTGCGCATGGCGTAGTCACAGACTGCTCCCGAACGGTACGCCTCCGGAATATTGCGCAGCTCGAAGCTGTGCCAGCTCTCCGTGCTGCCCGCGATGATTCGTTCTATACGTCCGGGTGTGAGGAAACGTCCCGGAATATGGCTCAGCACCTCTATTTCCTTGCTTTCGACGGCTGCTTCCACGATCTCTTCCGTGAACAGGTGTTCCGGCAGCCATTCTATGGCCGATACGATGTTATTGTGCCGCATACAGTTTCTTTTTAAGGTTGGACGAACGGACGATTCTCACAAGGCGGCACCCCCGGTAGACATAGAGTATCCTGGATTCCCGTTCGGCGAGTTCCTCAAGTCCCTGCCAGTGCTGCGGTGTATTTATCTTTTCGAGTCGGACATGGTTGTTCACATATACCGTGATCGGTTTCATGCTGTCATGGGAGGGCGTATCTTCGACGAAGAGCGGCTGTTCACAGTATTCTCCCTTGTCCATGACATGCCATCTGCCGTTATCGAACAGGAGGCACGTGTCCTCCATGCGGCCGAAAATGTCTGCGTTGTCCGCGATGCGTGATGCGGATTGCCGCGGTGTTTCCCGTCCGTCACGGATCTTTGAAAAACAGTGGACGGTATCGCCGGTTCCTGTCCATTTTCCATAGGGTGACGGTCCCAGTTTTTGTATGTCGCCCAGCGACAGCAGGGCATCTACCCGTCTGTCATTGGGATAGAACACCCGGAGTTTCCTCACAAGGTCTTTTGAAAGCGTCTCATGGAGCGCCTTGATGTGCCGGACACTGCCGTCCGGCAACAGTTTTCCGATTTGTATGCTCATAATAGTGCTATCTCTTGTTGTTGAAGTATAGCCGGGTCGTCCTTCTTTCGATTGACAGTCCGGCTTGAAAATTATGATTTACAGAAGTCTTCGGACTGGTATCCGGCCATGTCCGGTACGGAACCGCGTGTCATTCCGTCCTGTCGTCTTCCCGTCTTTTCATTTTCAGTTCCCTGCCGGTTGCCGTGCGGCAGAGCGGCAGTTTCCCGGAAGCGGTTTGCTTGCATCCCTCGACGAGCCGTCCTTCAGACACCATTTTCCCGTACATTTCCCTGATATAACGGTATGCCGGGGAGGTGTTCGAATAAACGGACTTCCCACGGAGTGTCTTGACACGCAGCTTTTCGACGAGTATTTCCAGCACCTGCTCCCGGCTCTTGTACAGGTTCCGGCGCTTGGTGCGGAAGGCGTCGAGAAAGACACCCCCGATAGTCATGTCATGAGTCTTGTGGTAATACGCGAGTTCTTCCTCCTCCGTCAGGTCGAGAATCTCGCCGTAAGTGTCAGTACGTAGGTACCGGAAGGTCGTTCCTTGTGCCAGAATCTTCTCGATAAGCTCCATGTGCTCTTTAAGAACAGGGCCCGATAACGATTGGGGATGACAGTACAGGCATGTCTTTCCGAGATACACCTCGGGACAACCGTCTTTGTATTTGTTTTCCTTGATGCTGAACCCTGTTTCCGTGAAAAGGCGCTTTACCTCGTCGAAGAAGCGTCCGGCTTTCTCTTCCGGCATGCGACCGCCGTCATAGCCGGACTCGACGCGGAAGTATGTGTCGATATATATCGGTGTGTCCATTTACAGTTCTGATTTTGATATGTTATATAAAGCATAGCCCGGAACCTCCCGCTCGGGTTCCGGGCATCGTTGAAAATATTCTCATAGACGTATGGAATCGAACACTTTGTCGATGTCCTCCTGCGCCAGCCCGATGTAGCGCCGGGTGGTTTCCAGGTTGGAATGGCGGAATATCTGGTTGAGCAGGATCAGGCCCTCGGCCGAGCGTCCCATCAGCTCGTAGACATAGCGCCCGAAAGTCTTGCGGAAGGTATGTGTGGAGAATGCCCTGATCGGCAGCCTGTACCTTACCTTGAATACCTTGAGCAGCCTGTTGATGTATTCCAGCGAGTAAGGTTTCCCGGTACGCGGGCTGAGAAAGATGTACTGTTCGGGGGCGGGTTGTCCGAGCATCTCGTACAGGAAACGGTTCTTCTCCTGCACGTCCCTGTTGAACTTGATCAGGCGGTTTTTCTTTGTTTTCTGCTCGATGCGGGTCATGGTGCTTTTTCCTAAGATGTCTTTCCAGCGCAGGGTCCTCACGTCGGAGGCCCTGCATGCCGTGCAGAACGACAGCCAGCAGTAGGTCTCCCACAGGTACTCGCCGTCCTTCTCAAGCCCGCGGACCAGCCTGTTATATTCCGCTATGGGCAGGTAGTCGGCTGTCGTCAGTTGTCCCTTGATTCTTGTCACGTGGCAGCCTTTTAAGATTCCGGCAACCCTTCCGAGAGCATCAGCTCGGCCAGCGCCCCGTTCTGGGGAATCATGGCCGGAATGTCCGTACGTCCGGGCTTGTAGATTTCGGTTGCCACGTTATAGATATCCCACGCCGTGAGCGTCTTCTTCTCTTCGGTGAGTTTGAGCAGGTCCTCGGTGAAGATGGAAATCTGGGACTGGTTCAGGGGATAGGTCTCCACCTTGGACGAAAGACGCTTGTCGGAACTGTCATGCGATACGCGCAATGCTGTCAGCAATCCGATGTAGGCGTACATCTCCACCGGGGTAATTACTTTCGCTTTCAGGCGGCGGATGCGTTCCCTGTCCTCGTTCATCTGTACCTCGAAGTTCGAGAGCCACTCGTCTACACGACCGAAAAGCTCTTCGGTGGTGACTTTGTCTTTCCCGTAGTTCGACACACTGCGTTCGGGGGAGAGGATGCACTGGTTGTGGCACACCCTGACGCACGGGCCGATGGCCGCCTGGATGCCGTCCTGATGGAAGGCGATGACAAGCGTCGTGGTCAGCTCGTCCGTTTCCCATTCCTTAATGCGGATGGTCGTATAAACGCGGCGCAGGATATGCGCCTCGACGGCCATCGCCCCGTACTTTTGTTCCACCTGGGGCAGGACGACCACGCCGGGCTGTGCCTTGTTCTTGTTCTGGGCGGCGAAGATTTCCTCCACCTCGTAATTCAGGTTGTGTTTCTGGCAGATGTCCGCCATGCGCTCTATCACCTCGTAATGGTAGATTCCCTTGAGCGGGTTGCCATAGATGTCATTTTCCTTGTGTGTGCGCCGGAGCGTGTCGAGCGTCATCACCTCGACGTTGTTGTTCTGGAAATCGAACTGCACGGGGGCGGCCGTTGTTGCTAATGCTGTTGCCATAATGATTGATATTAAAAAAGTTATACAATAAGAAAGGCGGTGAACCGTTGTCCATCGCCTTTCCGGAATTCATTTTGCGGTTTCAGGCAGGTAACGCCTGCATATCAGGTCCGTGATACTCGGGTAATACACGTTGCCATAAGTTCCGTATGGTCCGAAACGGGCAAGGAAGCGGAAGTAAAAATCTACCGGACGCCGGTAGCTCGTCTGTATTTTGGTTTTCAGCAGGCGGTAGGCGTACTCGTCAGAATTTTCCACCTTGACCTTGCGTCCGTTGAAATAATAGTTTCCCTCCTTATCTGAAGAAAACGATACCTCTTCCTTTGCCGGACGCTCGCCGGCAACGACCCTGAAGAAGTCCTCCAGGGAGCGGCAATCCTGGTATTCTACCGGAATCGTGTCGCCCTCTCGCAGTTTCACGTCCAGTTTGTCAAGCAGTGTCTTGATGGCGGGCGTGTAGATATTTTCGGATTGGAAGCATCTTGTATCCCGCCAGTATTTCTCGAAAAGAGAGCCGGTTTCAAGGAGTAGGAACAGGGTTTCACGCGCTGTCTGCGGTTTATCGGCCAGATATGGAATATACTCGGTCACCAGTATGGAAAGTGAAAGATACTCCTCCGGTTGCAGTTCGCTCTTCTGGTGCAGGTTACAGTGCCTCTCGAGCAGGGAGTCGATGTCGGCTTCCCGCAAGCTTTCGTCCGTCCATACCAGGCAACCTTCTTTCTTGCAGGCGGGACATTTATCCGCTCCATACGGCAGGAGCATCACCTTGCCGCAATCGGAACAGGTGACCAGGTCGCCTCGTTCCGTATAAACATCTACCGTTTCCATTCTCAATCCTCCGCGTAAGGCCATTCAAGGCAGCAGTCATTGCATACGGCCACGCCCTCGTCACTCAGAATGTCAATATCTGTGCCCCCACATTCGGGGCATACCGGTACCTTTTTCTTGTCCATTCGTCGCTCTGCCGCTTCTTCCGTCAGAAGCAGCGGCACCCAGTATGCCGATGTGCCGAAATCCCGTATCCCGTTTTCATCCTGTATGGGTTCACAACCTTTCGTTCCCATGTATTTCTGGGAGTCCGGCCAACACACGGCACGGTAACACTTGTCCCGTTCGGGAGATTTGCCGGTATGGCGTATATAGTCTTCCTCGGGCACGTAAAGCGCCCCGTTCTCCCCGCTTCCCCATGCCGGATAACCGGTTCCTTCTTCCTCGAAAGGAGCACTTTCCTCGGGAAATTCCACGAGTGCATATAACTTGTCATCCCATGCCAGGGAACACTCGCCGCAGTGGAACCGACTTTCGTGAATATCATAACGGATATTTTCCGAATTGCATTTCGGACAGATAATGTCTTTTGTTTTTACTTTCGGGAAACTCAGGATTTCTCCGGCAATGATTTCCATGCTGGGCCAGAACAACTGTTCGCAGTAATCGTCGGCCATCTTTTCCGCCAGATTCTGCATGTCGTCATCGCTGATCTTTTCCACATCGAAACCTTGTCCTTCCAGGTCATCGCGGTGGACGGACGTGATAGGGAAATACCCGGCGTTCAGCTCCCGGATAAATTGTCTTTCCTCTTCTGTCGGTTCGGGTAAGTTGTTGAAATATTCCCTGAGCCGTTGATAAAGTTCTCTTACCATAATTATATTCCTGTTTTTAATCTAATATCCACCAGTCGAGGACCAGTAGTTCCGGTCCATGATTTTTTCAAGTTCGAGGTCGGAACGTTCTTTCCAGAGGTCGAAGTCATCAAGCAGCTCCGTTCCGTCCTCCAGAGAAAGCACAGTATCCTCATTGTCAAACAGATAGTCTTGTATGTCATATCCGGACGGATAACGGTTTTCCCGGATGATTTCTTCTGCAATTTCCTTGTCCATTCGGTTGCCATTTTTTCAGTTCGCCGGTATTGTAACCGGATTCATTTGTTTTGTCTTTTCCTTGTAAAACCTGTCGATGGCAAGGAAGTAGTCCTCCGCATCCCAATCAGTGCCCGCATGCTCAGTCTCGAATTCTTCCGCCCACTGGACGATCTCGGCATTGACGGCACGGGAGTCCCTGTCCTCCCACAGGTTGTCCGCCCCGGCATTGTAGGCAAGGTCCACGACAGCCTCCTGCAACTTGTTGTAGCCGTTACACTCTCTACCGTTGGAACGCAGCCATAAGTCCACGTCGACGGCATCCTCTTCCGTCGTCCCATTGTGCAGGCACAGGCACTGCCCGTTGCCGTTATGGCATACGAGGACCGGCCGTTTGGTGTCGGGGCATATCCGTACCAGCAGCTCATTGGCGGCAAGTGTTTCCGTATCATGCCCATTGAGCATTGCAGGAAGCGCCTGGCTGACCAGACTCAGGATTTCCTGTTCCTCCTTTGTCCCGGACGGCTTGGAAGCCAACAGGTTCTGTATGCGTTTAAGAAGATTGTAAATCATAATCAGCAGTCATTATGTTCTTTCCAGATTTTACGTTTCTCGTCATAGCCCTTGTTTTCCCACCATTCATTGCAGGTTTCGGCAAACCCCTGATGGTTGTCTCCGGCCGGACACTTGTCCTGACGGCAACCCGTGATCTGTTCCATTTGATTTGCGTCCAACGAGTTCCACCATTCCTCCATGCGTTCTTTGAACTCTTTTAAAGTACAGAATGGCTGATGGTCCTCGCATTCGTCGCACCAGTTATCATAGCGGTCTATACCCGTGGTACCGATGAATGTACGGGCATTCGGATCCACCCATGCCTGGGTCTGTATATTGTCTGAACCGCACCCCTCGCATACGACAATCTCGTCGTCATTGACATCAGCGGAGATGAACCCGTGTTCTTCCAGCCAGTGGGCAATCTCAAGCAATCCCTCGGTCTGTACCTGTCCGATGGGCTCATCGAAATCCTCGCCGGCTTCGCCGTTGAGCGTGCAGAGCAGTTTGCCGTTCCCGTCGATGAAAAGTTCATAAACGGTCGCACTTTCATAACCGCCGTATCCGTAAAAAGCGGAATTGTGGACCACCACTATCGGGGAGGTTTCATACTCCGCTGATTCCGCCTCCCGGTAATGTACGCCGCAGTTGCGGTAGAACGTGCCGATGATGTTGTTCTCCTTCTTCACGGCGTCGCGGATTTTCTCCATAAGTGATCTTCTGATGGAGATGATACTGAGGTGCGCATAATCCTTACGGAGACGTCTGTACACTTCCTGCTCGAAGTTGCCTCGAACAGAGTCGAAAGGGGATACGCCGGCGTTCTCCCGGATATATTTGTCCTCGTTAAAGTTGTAGCGCCGGCAGACAATATTCTTGACGCGGCGGAATTCCTCTCCGGCAAATTTGAGGATACTGTTCTCGCCTAGCGAAGTCGGAAAATAGCAGCGGGGCATGTGCACTGTCATTTCACGGTAAAGTGTGTCATCGTCTTCCGGAAAGGTTCTGTCTGTTTCCGGCTTTGTAGGTTTTTCCTGTTCCATGTTGCTTGTTTTTTATCTGTAGTTGAACAATTTCCGGTTTGCCGCCCGTTGCATGGCGGTCACCATATTCTTATGTCATAATCTTTAAAATAGTATTCCAACTCTTTTAATCCTTCCAAAGAGTGCAGCTCGTTCTTTCCGGTCACTTCGATGTCGACGGATACTGCATTTTCATCTTTGATGTTTACTTTGGCATTGTCAAATACGCATCTTACATATTCTGCAATGCATGAGGCAGGCAGGTCGTTTTTTACAATATTAAGTACCATATTATTTATTGTTCATTAAATGTTTGCTACGTCCATAAACCGGGCACCGCTTGCGGTATCTGCATTCGCCCCGGGCCGCGTCGGTATGCGCCCGGTGCCATTCATCCCAGCTCTTCACTCCATTGTCTGTAAGGAATATGATCAGTTGCATGCAGCAGAAACCGCGTTCCTCACGTTTCCGGTCATGAAGGTTGGCCAGCCCGTTATCTTTAGGTTTCATACAGGTTTGATGTTACGGCAGGTTTGCTCGAAACGCCTTCATGGCATATCATTAAAACCATGAGACATGCACATAGGCATCGCTTTGGTCACTGCCGTTGATTAGACAATCGAGTACTTCGATAAACTTTTCCCGGTCCATCCCGACCTTTGCCAGGCAGGAATAAAATTCTTCGGCATTCTGCCGGAAGGTTTCATCCTGTTCTGAGATATGTTTTCTTAGCTGCTGCAGACCCGAACAGGCTATTTCGAAGTCATCGGTATAGGCGTCTTCTGCGGAGTTATCAACTTCGAACATTGTCAGGATATCATAAAAGATATCCTGACCGTCCCCGCCATACATACCCGGATATTTGTATTCGATTTGCCAAACTCTGGCTACATGTAGTTTTCTGGCCATTATCTTTTCATTTTTCGGATTTGTTGTCTTATGCAGTGCAGCATCAATTCGATACCACGGATGCTTTCCTCATTCTCTTTCAGTTTGTAATAGTAGGCGTTCGCTTCGTCGTAGTCTTCCCGTGCCTTGCGCAATCTGCATTCCTTGGCGTCACGGACCTGTTCATGGGACAGGTCGTAACCGATGAACTCGTCCATGAAACAGGAAACCGTACGCCCGTAATAGTGGTCCGTGCGGGTTTCCACCGCAGTACGGATGATGTCGTCGCACCGCCTTCCGAGTGTCCGGAGTACGTCGCTGATATGCCGGTCATGGTACTCGTAACCGAAGAAACGGGTATACCACTCGTGTTCCTGCCGGTTTGTCTTCCCCGCGTAATACTCGTACCATTGGGCGTCGCACTTGGTGTGCCTCTGGGTAACCTTGAATATGGCATACTCTTCACCGATCCATGTAAAACGTGAGAGTATCTCACTCGCTTCTTCCTCATAGTAGCTATCCCGCCAATTCAATTCTTCGGTCTGGCTGAGCGGGAGGAATGACTGTTTGGTGATCCACTGCCCGAAACCTTTGTGCGTGACATGCGGAAGCACTTTCACGACCTTGCTCCATGCCTCGTTGCAGGCTTCATCCAGTGAAGGGAAACTTTCAGGAAAGCGTTCCCTGTCCGTTCCGTCTCGCAACACCTCGTTCCAATCTTTGTCGCAGACAATGAGGGTGAGGTCCTCCCTCACATGGCAGTCGCGTTCGCAATAGCCGTAGGGAGCATCGCAGAGCGTGTACCACTCCTTCGGTCCATAACCGTCGTCACGTCCCAGATAGCGTCTGGGCTTCCCCTTCTCTGTCTGCACCTCCCATACTTCCGTGCAGTTTCCACGGTCGATATGGTGCAGGCGTACCCTGATTTCCTTGTTATCTCGTTTTTCTTCCATGTCGTTCATTTTTAGTATGGCCTGTCTTTTTCTTTTCGAGAATCCGGTAGATTTCTTCAAGGTCATGCTCATTGTCTATCGGTTGCCCGTATTCCGTATCCACGATGACCACCCTGGCATTGGCCAGGTGACATCCTGCTATCGTCTTGTCATAGTCGCTCCATTCAGGATTGATTTCTGTTACCGTGTCAAATTCAAGTCCGTATGATGTCTTCATTGTATTTCCAGTTATTATGCGTATTTTTCTATTTTATGCTGCCGCTTTGTTCTGCCCGTCGATAATATGCCTGCATTCGGCTTCCAGTTCTTTCATACATTCCGTACCATAGAATCCCCAACAACTGTCCAGTTCATTGTCATCGTCACTTTCCGGCATGATGCGATACCCGAAAACTTCCCCGGTATAGTAGTTGTCAAGGGTACTGATTTCGTCTTGCAGGTATCCCTCGATCCGCTTCCTGCGTTTCGCGGTGATGTTCTTCCACCCGTATTCCCGGCGCACCTTGTCCAACGGTACCGCGATGATTCCGAAAAATCCGGAATCCCACGGGCAGCTGAACGGCGAGGTGGATATTGTAATGCCGCCATGGTCGTAGAGGTAGACCGGCAGGGCGATATATTCCTTCAGGAACGATTCCCGGAAATTTCCGATATGCCCTTCAAAAACCTTGTCGATATCGAAGTGGTCATCAAACTCCTTCTCCGGGCGGTAGCGACGATGTGCCGTATAAAGCGTACCGAGATTGTCATACGCTTCACGCGGGCTTCGGGCGTCATCATCATAATAGATGTTGATGCGATACCCGTTATATTTGATTTGATTATATAGATTCATTTGCCTGGGTATTATGTTTTGTTACAAAGTCTTACAAATTGTTCCGTAATCTCGTCCCGCTCGAACTCGTCGCAGTTCAGGTCGAAGAATATACCCGAAGCCGCGAGCATGTCACGGGCTTCTCCGTAGGTAAGGTCGTTCCTGTGCCTGTATCTGTCCACCATATCCCGATGTTCGGCTTCCGCCCGGTCGTGCAGCCTCATTTTATACTGCCTGTACCATGCGGGGAACTGTTCCTTGGAAACCATATGTTCCAGCTGCAAGTCCCGGTATCTTCCCGGTGCCAGCAGGATGTGGCTGTCAATGTAGGACTTCGCCTCGGCTATGATTCCCTCCCTGGTGAAGGGACGGTGGGAGCGTGCCGTGAAATGCACCCATCCACCATGCAACGGGTGTTCGATTTCAATCTGCACACCCTGCCTCCTGACATGTACCACGATATAGGCGGTCTGGCCGGGGAACATATCGTCCTTGAGGCTCACTTCCCGGCAGGCCGGCGGGTCAACATGGATGTAGTGGTCCTGCCTTGCGCCCTCGAGGAACCTTTCAAGCTGCCGCATCGACTGGCAGTAGATGAATGTCCCCACGCGGCACTGGCCTCGGCGGATGTCGCCGTAATAGTACTTTCTTGCCCTTGCTCCGGTAATGCGGGACTCGTCCGATGCCTCGAAATAGCTCCGGTAGGTATCGTCCGTACGGCAGAAATCATATATTTCCTGAAAAGTCCTTGTTTTCATTTGTTACTCCTTTTTATGTATTGTCTTCTTCCGGCGGGGGAAATTCCCCCGTCCTGTAAAATATCTCTCCGAGACGGTCAGCCTGTTCCGCCAGACCTCTCTTCCGGACAGCCGACACGGCATCGCATGCGGCCTTTTCGTACATGCCCAGCAGTACCGCCTCGGGCAGGCGTTTCGTCCGCCACACCTCCTGTGCGGTGGCGAGCATCTCCACCTCGCAGCCCAGATGGGCGGCTGTGAGGATAATGACGGCATTGCCGATAAAGTTCGGTATGCGTTCTTCCTGTTGTTCTCCTTTCATTGTTCCGTGCCTTTAATCCGTTTCGAACTCGTCTTCATAGACCTCGATCTCCTTCCCGCTCTCGCAGATGCGTACCAGCCAGGTGTATTGGAGCCGTTCCAACAGCTCTATACGGCGATAGCCCTTGTAGGGCACTTTCAGCGTTGCAATGTCTCCCGGTTTCATGTCAGGCGGGTATTTCAAACTGGACATGGAAATGGAATTCGCTTATCAGGCTGCAGATCTGCGGTACTGATTTAGGATCCTCCCCGTAAGGGTAGAAGATGGTCCGGCAACGTGTCAGGCATCGGATACCCTGTTTTCGTAACCGGTACAGCAGGTAGGCCCTGCGTCGTAGTTGTTTCTTGCTCATCGTATAAAGGATTATGTCGTTTTGATTAGAATAGCGGTGTGGTCGTCAAACAGGGGCATCTCTTTACGTTTTCGATGTAATGCCTCCATTGAAAGATGCTCATCTTGTGTTAACAGGGATGAGCATCATTTCAATGGAGGGAGTACTAATTTATTCTGACCCGCCACACCGTGCCGCCTACCGGGCGGATGGAGATGACGGCCTATTTCTTACGCCATGCCGCCATCTTCTTTTTGATGTTGATATTGTTGTCCGCCAGCATTTTTTTCAGGACTGCCAGCAACCGCCAGCCTTCTCCGTTTTTATACTCTTCCGCCTTGGCTGACAGGAACGCCAGTGACTGGTACTTGTCCAGACGCCGACCCCGGTCATTGACAGCCGTGCAACCGTGGAAACGAATCAGGTTCTGCATGGTAAAGAACGCCCCGGCTCCCTTATAGGCATCCATCCATGCCTTGCTTTGAGGAGTGCCCCATGGCAGCCGGATACGACGGTCATTGAACTGTCTGACCGCGTTGTAAAGCTGTGTGGCGTCCAACGCGTGCCTGATGTGGGTTATCGCGATGGAAAGCGGGTAGTACAGTTTGGATTGCAGGTCCTCCACGAAAATATTACGGCCGTGTATACGCTTGTAGGGAACTCCCTTGCATTTTCTTGTTTCCAGGTTGCCCACGTGTTTTTTCAGCGCGTTGACATAGTCGCTCGCGATGGCCAAAACCACATCACGGTTGAACCAGCGGTTTCTCTCGGCAAAACCCGTGATGTCCTTGTGTTCCATCTTCATCTGGGCGTGCAGCTCGTTCAAGAGCATTTTCCACTGGTAATCATAGCCTTTCCGGTGAATCATCTCGGTCACCCCTGCCGGCTCTTTTTCACGGTAATGCGTGTATGACATCATATGGAACATTTGTGCCATGACCCACCGGCGGAAGAGTCGGTTGTTGGGAACGGTACCCTGTGCCATGATGCTGCCGAATATCGGGTCGTTGTCATCCAGGATGGTAAGTTTCCCGTCTTTGTTGGAGGCGATATACTCGCCGCCCTCGGCTCCCTGCATGGCGAACAGGCAGCTCACGTCCACACCGGCACCGCGGAGTGCCTCGATACGCTCCCGCGCCCCTTTGGGAAGTCCGGCGGGAGAATTATGGCCGGCCACCACCGGATAGACGGTGCCCAAATCCGAATTCTTGCCGATAACGGTGCCCGTGGCGGCAAATTCCTTGTCCGCGATGGCGAATTCCGTGCCGCATCCGGGGCACAGGACTTTTGTTTCTTGTTTCTTTCTGCTCATTGTGAATTTGTTAATAGTTGATTACTTCCGGGTTCCACCCATTTTCTGAGTATCACCAGGTCCTTGTCTTTTTCGCTTTGCCAGAACCATTTGCCCATCGTTTCGGGATTCCATGTGAACCCGCCTATAATCCGGCAGAGGATATAGAATTCCAGCTCGAATTGCGCGGTATCCCGGTGTTGCCCGTACAGCATGTCCCCGTCCTCGAGGTCACTTTCGGGCAATGCCATGAAATACCGGCGGGACTTGCTCTGGCTGCGCTCCGATGGTATCGAATGTTTATAGCGGCGGTACAGCTCCTCCACATCCGTGAAAAAATCCCCGCAGCCGTACTCCGGCAACCACGGAGCGCCATCATACCTGCCGTTCCGTATCATGTGTCTCCCGTTTACTTTTAAACTTCTGGACTGGAAATCAATCCGGAAATTTGCGCCGTTCTCTATGGCGGTGACGGTTTCTCGGTAAATATCTTCCATTTTCTCACCTGTTTACAATTAATGGCACTCAAACCCCTAGCGCGTATCTTTATAGTCCTGATAAATACAGTAGGACTTCGGTCCTGAACCAGGTAGTTGCCTGGCTCAGGACCAAGCTTGAATACTGTATCTTGAATTTGGGTCCCTCGTGCATATGCGGTCGCGCTACCTTCTGTTCAGGGGACTCATCCGGACGGCACATCCCTTTAAAAACCTGATACGGGCCGCGAGTACAGCTGGAACCTGTGTCATCTGTCGTGTTAGCAGGAGATGACACAGGCTCCAGCCGTGTGAATTGCGGCTCTGTTGAAATCCCGGCCTTGCCCCCTTTGCCCTGTGCTGTTCTTTTTGCGGTTCCCGGAATGCCGGCACGTTCCTTTACAGGTCCGATGTCTGCTGTGGCGGAAGCCGGAATGGCGCCGTCGTATAACGTTAGGGATACGACGGCGCGAGACGGGCTTATCGGGGACAGCAGGCTGAATCCATTCCCCCGAACCGCACGTTCCCGTGCTGGAAAAGACTGAAAGTTCTCATAATACCGGCACATGGCTTTATGCTTCCGATGTATCCCGCGTATGGGTCTTCTGCGGAGTCCGAAGGCGACGGTCAGCCGCCTTCAGACTCGGAAAGAAGACGTTGGTACGCGGGATGCCCAAACCTATTCCTTGAACTTTCCCGGTGTGCTCCGGTAACGGGTGCGGGACAGACGGCACATGACTTTAATTTCCCGATACATTACAGGCGCAGCCAGAATCCATATCGAGATTAACCGGGTGTTAGACCGGTTAATCTCGATATGGATTCTGGTTATAAGCCTGTAACGTTGAATAGCCTGCCCGTCCACCCGTTCTGCCGTGTGCCCGGCGTAACTTATAGCGATGCCACCAGCGTGTTGTACACCGCCCGGCTGGTCAGAAGGGCGTTACGCATGCAGCCGACAGTCAGGTAACCCGGTATGTCCCGGTCTGTTTTATCGCGGTTGGCCTTCACGTTGCGTCCCCGTCCCCGGACGATGCAGCCATCCGGTTTGGTTCGGACATATCCCAGACCGCCGATCTTGCACCTGCCCGTCTGAATGGCTCTAAAGCAGTCCATCACGAACTTGTTCAGCTCGTTGAGGTCACTCTTCACATTACAGACCGGCAATACCTGTATCGCCCAGCTGAACTCGCCCTTGTACAGGTAACGGTTCACGGCGTCCACGGCTTTTGCCAGTGTCGTGTCCCGGCAGCGGATTGTCCGCCGCTCGATCTCGTGCTGGAAGGTCTTGATGCGTGATGACGAGAGCGAGACCATGCCGCCCTTGATACTGAATCCTAAGAACTTGAACCAGACATCGGCTGCCAGGTATTCCACTTTCTTGGGATTTAGCTTCATGGATTTATCTTCCAGGCGTTTTTGGAGTGTGTCCATCGCTTTTTCATAATCCTTGCCGATAAAAAGCATATCGTCGGAATACCGGACGTAGTAGCCGTTCATTTGTGACAGTTCCCTGTCTAGGTCGTAGAGCAGTACATCCGCCAGCCAGCTAGCCACAGCACAACCCTGTTTCAAGGATTGATACTTGCTTTGCAACCGGTTATCTTCATCGAAATAGAGGTCCGAGTGGTAATATTTCCTAAGTACGTCTATCAGGGCAGACTGGCCGTGTTTGGCCTCCACCTTGTCGAACGCCTCGTCGATGAACCGTATCGGAACACTGTCGAAGTATTTGGAAAGGTCGGACTTCCAGCCCAGACAGCCGCTATTGCCGGTTTCTGTCATCCGGTGGCTGACTTCCGTAACTACCTTGCCGCACCCTATACCGGTCTGGTAGGACTTGCACGAAGAGTGCAGCATCTCCGGCATCAACTCGAAGAGCAGGTCGTTGGCGATACCCAGTACTACGCGGTCCATCGGCTCGTTTACGTACACTGTGCGGAACTCACCGTTGTCCTTGGGTATCTGCGCCGTGTGGGGAGGGGAAATCTCGTACTTTCCCCGGCGCATGGCATAGGCCATCGCCATACGGGTATGCTCGTCGGTCAGCCGAATAAGTTGGTCTTTCCTAATGTCTTTCAGCACGCCTTTCTCAATGGCCTTCGTCCACTGGCCTATGTCGAAGAACATTTGCAATATCTTGTCTTCATTCATAGCACTCAAAACTTTTTTGGGAAAGGATAAAATTCAGTATGTCCATGCCGGATTCTACGTCACATTCCTGCTCGTACTCCTCGCCCGTGTAGTAACTGTAACCCATGATGAAGATTTTCCCGTCTTTCCGGAGCGACGCGTTCGTGATGACCAGTTCCACGGGGTCACGGTCCACAACATGGAGATAGGTCGAGGATTGTTCACCGTTGTCATCAAGGCTGCCGCCACACTCGGAAAGCAGCTCCACGGACAGGGCGTAACATTTTTCATTCAGGGCTTTCTCCGCCACGTGATGGTTGTTCATCTCTTCCGTAAGTGTTCGGATGCGGTCACCGCGTCTCTGCTCGGGAACCGGTTCGAAAGCGGTTTCGAACATCCAGACAGGCATCCATTTATGGAAGACGGCGGGTCCCAAGCGGCATATGTAAACTTCATCGTTCTCTTTCTCCGTCTCCGGGATATCCATTCCCGAGGCTCGTGCTGCCGCTACGCTCATGCGCTCGAAACCGCCGAGGCAGGAAGGTGCCGACTTCAAACGGTAGGGACGGATGTTTCCTACAGGGACACCCATTGACATAAGTAGCATCCCCTTAAAAGTGTCGGTAACGGGAGTGGTTTGCTGTTTGTTCATTCTTTTATTCATTTTCTGGTCTTTGTACATACATTATGATTTCTCACGCATCCTCCGCAAGGGCTACAAGCCGCTCTTCCGGCAGCAGGAACTCCTCGTCCGTGAAGTAATAGCAGATTTTCCGGTCCACGGCCTCCGCCTCGTCCGATATGGGTGCGCCGTCTTTGCCGACCAGCACGTCTTGCAGACCCGTTACAGAGACTAGGGTTTTGTATTCCCCGCCCGTTCCACGGAACAGCGTCAGTTCCCTGACAAAATATTCCCTGTCATTCCATGTGATAATCTCAAACATTTCCTCCACTTCCGGGAACAGCCGGCACAGGACCGGAAACAGTTTGCAGGCATCGCTCCGGAGCATCAGGAAGACACATTCCATCAGGCATAGTCCGGCATCTTTGAGCATGGGCAGCAATACGTCCGTGCCTGCTCCGTTTGCCTCTGCCACTATCAGGGCTTTCCAGTATCCTTTCTGGAATGAGTCCGTCCAAGGGATGAGTTCGGCTGCCCTGACGGAATAGGAAACCGCGATTTCTTCCGGATTGTCCTCGTCCGTGGAAATCAGTCCTATTTTCGTGTCATCTTCGACAGGCTCCTTTACCGGCAGGCAGACTTTCATTTTCCGGAACGTGTCCGTGTCCTCGTCCGCCCAGTTGACAAAGCCGCCGAATCTTATAAAATCATATCTGCTCATTTGTCATTATTGTTTATTGTTATTTACCTTACAATTCTTCCGGTTCTCCATCGTTGATACTCCGGTAGAAACGGTCTCCGTCCGCCCACTTCTTGGCGGTGATAGCCAGCTCGAAAGCTTCCTCTATGGAAAGGCCGTCGGCGGGAAGGGCATCAAGGAGTTCTCCCATGCATACGTCATTCTCGCGATACTCTTTCTGCACCTTTCCGAGTGTCATTCTGCCCTTGTCCGTCTTTTTACGCCACAAAAGCATCTGTTGTATCCAATTTTTCATGCGATTCTTTTATTAAAGGAAATCCTTGGCATAACTGCGGGCTTCATTGAAAGTGTTGAAGCCGATTCCACTCATGCAAGAGATTGCCCAGTATCTTAATTTCCTGCTTTCGGCACGGGCAAGATAGATTTGCCCGATACAAATCCCGTCTTTGAGAATGTCATGCCGCTTGTCTTTTGTAATCCGTACCATGTTCCGACATTCACTTGTCCATTTTCCAAAATCCGTAATCGGACCCGTCACCGAGATGAGCACCGAAATAGTACCCCTCCGGTGAGTAACTATCGAGCGTGTCGAACAGCGATTCCAGCAATCCCGCCGCGTCATCGCTGTTCCACCAGTCTGCTTCTTTGTCCTCCATGGCATGGGCGGGGATGGCATTCATCACCTGCACGTACTCCGGTGTGTCACGGATAACGTCCAAGAACGCCGGAATCAGGTCCTGCGTGCGCATCGTGCCGTGGGAGATACTCTCTCCCGGCACGGCATGGAGGCGGTTTTGTGTCCTCTCGTCTATGAACATGGCATTTAGATAAAGGGCAGACGGGTATCTTCCAGCATGGAGGCCAGCATTTGACACATCTCGTATGAAGCACGGTTGCGGTCGTCAATGCAGCGTGAATCACGCCCTGCCATAGCGGTAATGGAAGCCTTTACCGTTCTGAAGAATGTCTGTTCCAGTGTCTTGTGGAAATAAGGAAGAGCCTGGGCGAAACGTTCGGACTTGAATCCCAAATCGTTCATGGCGTATTCCAGCTGTTTGGCCGCCTTGTACTCGCGGCTGTTCTCCAGGCTTTCCGGAATATCACCGAACTGTGCGGTCCGGAGCTGGCGTTCCAGTTCGATGACGGCCACCGAAAGCAACAGCTTGATGGCTTCCGGGTTGCCGATACCGTGTTTCTGCCCGTCAGCGGTATGGAACTCGATCAGGTTTACACTGTTATTCTCTTGTAATTCTTTGTAGCATGCGAGGGTCTTGCTGAGCGCTTTTGCTTTCTCTTTATCCATAATTTTATCTGATTTGATTGTTATTGCACACAAGTACGTCCCCAACGATGAAGTCTTTCGACGCCGGGTGATGAGCACGGAATATCCTGCTCGCTTCAAGATTGAGGGACAGAGGGATAAGTTTGCCTTCCTCGTTGACGACCATTGTCGTGCTCCCGTCCAGTTCCACCAGTTCGATGTAGCCGCCGACAATCGCCTGCATCTCCTCCAGCGTGAAGTCTGAGCCATTGGCTGGCTGCACGGGTTGGCGTGTTCCGTCCGTTTTGATGATTTCTGTCATAGTTGCTTTGAAATTTTAAGATTCATGACTCGCCAGTATATCCAAAATCTGTTGCAAAGGGAATTTTTCAGTATAGAATCGCTCGTCGGTATGTTTGCCGTACGCCCGGTATCTGGCTTCCCCGTTTGCAAATACCGCCAAGATATGGCTGACCAGCACATTGTCCGGCGGAACCAACCTTTCCAGTTCCGTTTCGGTCAGTTCCACGAAGCACCAGTTATTGTCTTCCGGCAAGTCCTCGCTGCCCAGTATCCCGTCCTCGTCCGGCTGGTAAAAACCAACCGATATGTCATAAAAGTTCAAAGACTGGAAACTGATGTCATCCTTGAATGGCTTGACGGCTTCCAGCCTGCCGGACTGTGTCTGTCTCCACTCTTTTGACAGGTACACGATTGCAAAGTCGCAGCAATCCCATGCACTGTCAGTTCCTGCCTTGAGCAGGAGGTATGGGGTAGGTTCATTTGAGATTTTCATCGTATTTCCCTCCTTTTATGCCACGCGTGATACCGTTTCACGGTGCGTAGCTGGTTAATGATATGGCCAAAAAGCTCGCGTGAATAGATGCGGTAATGGAACACAGCCGAATACTCGCATACATTGCCGTGAAAGTCCACGTGGGAGCGGTCATCCGCAAAGTCGAACAAGTCGCCCTGGATTTCCAGCGTGTATTTGTTCTTCCGTAGCCAGTCAAAAAACTCGAAGATGTCCTTCTTTTGGGAGTAGAAAGTGCAGTATTCGTAGCGGTTTCCGCGCAGGTTCCTCAGCAATGCCGCCATCTCGTTCCGTTCCCGGCGGTCGCCAAATTCGGATCCCGTCCGAGTGGCGAGGTTCTTCAGGAAATATATTTTACCTCCATACTCGAAATAGTACGGTATGTAGGTGACCGTCTTTTTGTACCAATTGACATATTTGACAAAGGAAGCCTTCTTGACGATGGCGGGATGCAGGTTTACTTTCTCCATGTGTTCCCGAATCTGGCGGTAGATTTCCGCATTGGAAAGACGTATGGGACGTTCCGCCCGGAAATACCTGCCGTCCGACTCGAAACAGAGCGCGTACAGGTTTCGGTAATACGGTTCCCCGACAAAGAACCAGTCGCTCTGCATGCGGGCCGGAGGCAGGCATTCCAGCAGTTCGTAATAACGTTCCTCCGTAATTTCATGGAAGGGCTTGCAAAGTGCCCGGGTATAACGCTTCACAAGCAGTGTCATGCGTACCGGTGATACAGCGACCAGGTACGGGTTCTTCTCCCTTTCGCGCAGTGCTTCCAGCGTCTCGCCGCCGTAGTCGCTGTGCATGTCATCCGACATCGACGTGAGGCATGTCCCGTCGAAATAACGTGAATCGATGATGTATCTCATGGGCACTGGATTAAATGGTTATTTTCAACACCTGACCGGCGGCATATTCGGCATTGCGGGTGAGCTGGCGCTGCCATGCCTGGTTGCGTGGCGCCCACTTGAAAGCGTTACGCTTCAAGGTTGTACGCATATCGGTATCGGGTATTTTGTCGAAGAGGATTTGCAGGCGGTCTTCTTCGAAGTTGTAGACCACCTTGCCGCCATCGAACGGAATCTCACGATTTTCACGGCTTGCCCGTTCCTGCTGCTTTTCCCGCACCTTGCGGACGAGTTCGGGATACTTGAAGATTGAATGGCGTGCCGTGACGACAGGTTTCTTGACTTTGTCGTTCCACTCTCGCAGACGAGCGACGGCACGGTCGATGATTTCCACGTTGCCATGGTTGACATAGGTGGAGAGTCGCCCGGCGAGGTTGCTGACGAAGAGAGCCCGGCTATAGCCTCGTGCCGTACCCGTATCGATACCGTGAATGGTCGAGGCGGCATCGTCGATAAAGGCTTTGACCTTCTGCCACTCCTCCTCGAGACGCTGTTCTTCGGGCTTGGCCGCTTCGGTAGCCTTGCGAATCGCTTCGAGTGCACGTTCTCGCCATTCCCGGAACGCCGTGACGCTCTTGGCGTGGCTGTTGCAGGCCTTTTCGTTGCGGCCCGTGTTGAAGCGTGCAGGTCCCGTAATCATCGCGCTGGCACAACGGCTGTTGGCGGCGATCATGGCAGAGAAATAGCGTTTGTAGTTTTCCATGTAACGTTCCCGCTGCTGCTCGGGCATCGACTGCAAATCCTCGTGCAGTTCCTTTTCGTGCGAGGCGATGTCTGACTCACCCCGCTCGTCGGGTGAGAAGGAGGTGAGGTTGTAGGAGCTGCACGCCTGCTTGAAATATTCTTCCAGATAGCCCGGGTGCGCCACTTCCACAACTTCCCAGTCCTTGAAGTCCGCCGGGGCGAGGATTTCTTCCTTGCCCGGATTCCCTACAAGATGGGAATAGCTGCAATACCCGTGTCTCTTTCCCCTGAAAAGAAACGCTACCGGTTCGCTTTCCGGGGCATCCACACGCCGCACCATGGTCACACGATGGGCATTTTCCTTTGTCAATAATGTTGTTTCCATACCTTTCTTCTTGATTTCGTTATTTGATTGTTTCCGATTTTTATTGTTGCTTCATCCGGGCGGCATGGTCCATTACAGAGGCGAACCCCACCTCGATACCTATCTGGTATCCGCCCTTGATAGTCGATTCCAGCTCCGCCTCGCTTTCGATCAGGGATTCCGAATCATCGGCATAAAGCCTGTACAGGGAGAATACGTCTGCCTCCCATAGCTTCCGGGCATTTTCCGCCGATACAAGCAGCCACACGAAACCGTCCTCACGGGTTACCTTGACGGCGGCTTCGCTATGGCTCAGAGTCCGCCACTCCTTGATGTCCAGTGCCACCCTCCACACGATATACATCAGCGCATCGTGGCGGCTTTTAATATCAGGGGAATCGCACAGGCGGCTGGCCACATCTTTGAGTGTCCGGAAAGAGTCCGCCATGAACTGCTCCACGACATACGGCTTTTCGGCAATGGCGGAACAGGCATCGTCCGCCCTGCCTGATTCCGGAACGGTCTGAATATCCTCCTCTTCAAGGAAGATTTCACGGTGCAGGTAGTCCAAGTAGTAATATGATTTCATTCCGCTTATTCTTTGGGGGTGAAAGTGATTCTCGTGTGCCCGTCATAACCGAAGGACGGTTTCAGGCCGAAGGCTTCGGCATCACTGCTGATGCAGCAGATGTCCCAAATCTCCAACCCTCCGGCGCAGGTTATGACGGTATTGTTTTCAGATATTTGCGGCGACTTGTCTTTCAATGCAGCCCCGCCGCAGATGCCGCGTAGAATAACACCACGCTGGTGGGTAGTAAGTTCTTTCGTTTCCATAGACCTAATCTTTTGCTTTTACACCGAACATGTTCTCCATTGTACTGGCGAGGGCTTCCTTGAAACCGTCGCTTACGCCCCAGTATTCAAGTAACCCGTTGCCGATGACCTGCATCTGTTTGTCGGTGGGCATATCGCCATCATACCCGTATTCCTTGAGCAGGGCACGGCTGATGATGACACCTTTTATCTCGTTGATTCTATGTTCCTCTCCCATAGCCGTTAATACATCTTTACCCGCAGACCAGATATCTGCTTTCTCGTTATTTCTGTCATTTTCTTTATCCGTTTATAAAAGCATAGGGGCATTCCGCCCCCATAGTTGTTATTAATTCATATTATTTTGCATGATTTTTTCCGGAACACCTATCCGGCATAGATGTACTTGAGCTTGGGCACTCCGTTCTGGAGCACGGTGAAGGCGTTTTCTTCCACCTGCACGTCCTTTGCCTTTGGCCACCATAGCCACGAGAGTTTCCCGTCGGGTTTGAGGAATGCCACGGCATTACCCTGCACTTTCCCGACCTCACGCACGCCGAGGTCTTTTCCGCCCTCGAACAGCCGGACACACCGCCACTTCGAGCCAAGCGTCATTTTCCGTTTCACGTCTGCTAATGTTTTCATACTCATTGCGTTTTTATTATTGCATATAAATTCTGCATTTCCGGTTGCACCGTCTCAGGCTGTCCGCCGAGAGCGGATAACTGCGGTTCAAATGGTCGGGAAACCCTTCTCGGAACATCAGCTCCGCCGTAGCGTACTCCTTGCACCATTTCCGCCGACGTCTCCCACGGGCAGGTCTCGTTTCCGGCATCCGCCTTTTCGGAGATTTCGGCACACGCCATTTCCCACCGACAAACACCGCTTCATATTCCCGTTGTAACACGCCGCTGCAATACGCCGCCACGCTGACAGCGGGCACACTTCCGAGCTGTCCCGTCGCGGCAAGGCTGTCAAGCGTATCGGTGGCAGCCTTGAAACTGGCAAAGCACCCGTAACTGCGGGTGCGCTTTGCGTCAAACACTTCTATCATATTTATTCGTTTTATTATTGGCACATCCGTTCTCCGCTTCCCCGCACAGGATAACAGCGGAAGCACGGCAGGCGGTTCCGCAGAACGCCAGACCGTGCTTAACCGTGTTATATACAAGGTAGGCACAACGCCTCACGGCGCAAGGAAGTCATATCGGAGGGAATTTTAGAAAAGTGCGGGCATTTCAGGGTGCAATCCTGACACAGTGTATATCAATGCCCGAAAAAGCGCGCACGCCCCGCAGTTTCCGCAGCACGTGTGCGCGTCATGTCACTCGCCATCGTCCCCGCTGTCAATTCCTGCGGTGATGTTGCATATCTCCTGCAATGCCGATTCTATCTGCACAAGGTCGTCGATGTCGAACTTCACGGCATCGCAGTCCTTCTCCCACACTTGGCGGGCTATGAAGACGGCATCATGCAGCGACCGCTCGGACTCTTCCAGAGCGGTCTTCAGGTCGTCCACGGTGTACTCCCCGTCCTGCGGCGGAGGTACAGTCCCGGCACCGTTTTTTGCCGGGAAATTCTTTTCGCCTATCACGTTACAGTTGCTTTCGCCCGAAATGAAAAGCGCGTATCCGTGGCATACGTCACAAGAACACGCGCTTACGACGGCAGATACGAAAAGGGCAGGCAGTCCCACACGTTCAGCGGGCTGCCTGCCGTCCTTTTGCCTTTTTCGGGCAGGTTTCAGTTACTCCGTTGCCCTTATGCCGCCTTTTTGCTTTCGTCGGCAACCGTTCCGGCAGGCTGTTCCGCCACCTTTTCAGCCTTGCCGGTCTTGGTCGTTTTCTCGGTTGGCTTTTCGAGGCTGGCGAGGTTCGGGGCGAAATCCATGGCGTTGCGGATAGCCTTTGCAGCGGCATGGATTGTCTTTTGGAAATCACGGTTTGACTTCTCGAGGTCTACTTTGGTCGGCACAAGACCGATACGCGCCCAAACGCTGTCGGTAAGGTCGTACTTCTTGATACGATTTCCCGACTTCTCGCAGATGATGATTTCCGCAGGGGTTGTGGCACGGAATTTCGAGCGTATGCCGTCGGCATCGGCACGCAGTTTCTTTTCCTCCGCAATGGTGTGCCACATAGTTGCGACCATGTTTTTAATCACACGGAAAATCTCGTTGTCCGACTTGTCGGCAGGCTCAAAGTCCGCACCGAAAAAGTGCTGTGCCGTCTGCACGAGTTCACCGTCCTTGTTGGTAGAGTTGTAAACCAACATGATACCTGCAAACGAACCGATGTTTGCATACTGTTCCTTGTTCAATTTAGAAGTTGCCATAATGATAAAATTTTAGAAACACTGCGCAAAATCACGCATTGCGGGCACTCGGGGAGTCGAACCCCGAACTTTGCACCATAGCGCAAAGTGTGGCATTTCCTGCCACGCGCCCAAAAATTTGCCGTGCATTTCACCCTGCACGGCAAAATTTTTCGTAACTTTGTCGCACTTAAAACGTACCCCATAGCAGAGCTATCCAAATGAGCGCATTTTCGGCATATCGTATCTTTGCACGAGTTCTACTCATCGTGTCGTGGCTCTGCGCTGCTTTACTCCAATTTCGGCAAGACGCTTCTCTGGCACGTTCCGGATCTTTTCCAATCCGGCAGCTAACAGTAAGGCGGTGGGCGGCTGGTGATTATGGGCATAACATTGGCAATGCTCTTTTCTCAAGCTCCGTGCGGACTGTTTTTCCGCTACCGTGCATTTTATCTCCGTGCGCACAAGGGCGCAATTATGGCATTATTCTTGCACGTCCTTTTCAGTGGCGGTATTCTCAATACTCCCAGCGACTTGCAAAAGTCTTGACGTATTTCCGGCACTCGGAATAAATACGATTTATCCCGTTCCATAAATTTCCCTACTTTCGTAGGTTGGCAATACTGGTATTATTGCCCCGTGCGAAGCGTGGTTATTTAACGCACTCTTTAAGCGTACCTAAACGCACACGGTGTTGTTTCGGGTGTTACCCTTTGACGGCTCAACAACTCACTTTCGTGTAAACGCCGTTTTTGTTTCTCGCTCTCGGCGGTCTTTGCTTTTCTGTTTTTTAATTCTGTTTTTTACTATCTATTTTTTTATTCGTTTTTCTCCGTACTTGTTTGCCGTTTGTTTGGCTTTCGAGTACATGACTATTATAAAACCGTTTTTCAGAACTGCAAAACTTTTTGAGAAAAAAAATTTGGAACGTTCCAAAAACAGCCTTTTTGCGAATATGGAACGCACGCGCGCGAAGTGAATTTGTAAATAGTTGAATATTAATAAAATAGAAAAAATGATTTTCTTTGAAAAAAATTTTTCCTTTGCAAAAATCAAAAAAGCCCCGTTTCAACGTATGTATAAAATCAAAATCAGTTTTGTCTATTGATTATCAGATTATTAGCTGCTTAAAATGGATAAAATAGGACTGAAAAGATTTTTTTACTTTCAATTTGTAAGCAAAGATAATGTAAAAGACGTTTTTAGGCTTACTTTATACAAAAGTAAACCTAATAAATTATTGATATTCAATGGTGTAATAAAAATAAAAAGATTGGGGAGGGTGTACCCTCGGGTGCGGATTCGGTCTCTGTCCTCGGGCCGTTTTTTCAAGTCCGGTTTTCCAAAACGGCTCAAAATGCGGCTTTCGGATTGAAACTGTAAGCAGGTATCAAAAAATATACAGTAAAGTACTTGTATTTATCATGGTTGCTTAAGGTGCTGGTGTTCACCATGTCCCATATTTTTGAAATATTCTCATTTGTGGATGCCTGTCCTTTCAATTTTCACGGGTGTACAGACTTTCTGCACGATTTCCGGGTTCCGGCTTGAAGCTGTTTTTTAGATACGCTGAAAACGTATCAAAAAATATATAGAGACACGTCGGTATATTGACTGTTCTTAACCGGATTGGACGACGGAAAAGGAGGATGTGTATTCCTGTCATTCAGTATGTTCGGATATGCTTTTCACAATCGGACAATCTTGTAATGTTTTGTTCCTTAATCATATAGAATATACAGAACGAAGCTATCCACATGGATTCCGACTTATTTGTACGGTTTTTGTGACTTTATACAGGAAACCGTGGAAATGCAGAAGAAATGGGGTTCAGTTACCTGCCTTTTTGGTGAATTATACGTATATTTGCCGTATTGTATCCACTTATGTATGAAGTATGGCATTTTGCTGTTACAGGAAATATCTGGATAAAGAATCGAAAGAATGGAATCATATCATAAGAAGAAAATCGGGAGTATTCCGAAAGACAGCACGGGTGGGTCGTCCATTCGCAAGGGAATGGTCGTCTTCAACGGTGGGACATCGGAAACCGGACTTGTGGGAGATGTCACGGGTAATTGCGTGTCGGTTCCGGTAAGGATGACTGCGGGCAAAGAACTCGTTACCGATGACGCGGTCATGTTTCTGAATGATTGCCGGGAAGCGAGCGCAGAGCAAAAGATTGCCCTCCAACGCCTGCTGAACGAAGGCCATCTTGCATGGGACAAGCGCCGGGGTGTATGTTCGGAATCTCTCTATGCTCCCAAAGACGGACAGTTGGTAAAACTCAGTATCCTGGATGAGCATGTAATACTGGGGGCTTTCAAGGAAATCGACGCAAAAGGACGTGTTGTGCTGTATTGCCTGCTGGACGAAGACGGGAGCCTGCGCTATTCCCTGCATGAAACAGTCGGGTACGCGGTGAATCTCCAGATACTGCCTATCGGAACCAGTGGCCGTAGCAGGCTTTCCGATGCTCTACGCCAGAAAGGGCTTGCATGGAACGGACGGCTGAAGGAACTCGAACGGCTGGCAACACGTGTCAGACGCGGTGACAAGTACTATTACCTGAATGACATACTGGAAATCCGTGAATGCAGGGACAACAACAGGCCGGCGGACAGGAAACGGTTGGAATGCGGGAACTATTTCATGGAGCGGAGGGATGCCGAACTGGTACGTGACTGCGTGCGCTCTGTCGTAAGGCTGAACCGCGACAAGGATGCCAGACGGTAAGAGGGTGACGGTATAAGGTATTCGTTCTGTTTCTCTCTCTTGTATCTGGGGAGGAAGTGGTCCTTTAATCCTCATCTTATCCGTTTTCAACACTTTCCGATTCAAAAAAACAAAAAAACAGACGGCGTGCCGTCTGTCATGATTTGTTTCTTTTTTGGTATCTTTTTTCTTTGCGTCAAAGAAAAAAGTACATCTTTCTTCTTTCTTCTTGTATAATACTACTTATAGTATTGTTGCTACATTTGTAACACCCCTCCTGTCAGATACACGGTACATTTGTACCACATTGAGGGGAAAGATGTGGCGAATTTCGCGTCTTTCCACCCAAATTCCACTATCGGGAGCATGAATCGCAAGCCGATGTTGCCGCTTCGGAAAATTGCAGTCGCCTTTTGCAGGGCAGCATTGCAAGAACGAAAACGGTCTGATTTTCACGTGCAGGAAAATAACCGCAAAAAGAGATCCGATAAAACATCTATATATGAAAAATATCCCCTATATTTGCATAAAATTTACATATAACTGCGATATAATATGATTATTCAGTTCACAGTCGAAAATTTCCTTTCGTTCAAGGAGCCGGCGACCTTGTCTTTGGCTGCTTCCGCGCTGAAAGAAAAACAGACCCGGTCCGATGAGATTGTTTTTGAGCTTGAAGGTACGAACCTCTCTTTGCTGAAGAGTGCGGTCATCTACGGGGCCAATGCCAGCGGGAAATCGAATCTAGTCAAAGCGCTCGATTTCTTCAAATGGTTTGTCATCAATTCCTCCAAAGGCGTGCAGTCCGGCGAAAGCATACGGGTGGAAAGTTTCCGTCTCAACCGGAGGACGGAACAGGAGCCCAGTTATTTTGAGGCGGTCTTTGCCGACGAAACGGTCCAATACCGCTATGGGTTTGAAGTCGATGAAAAACGTGTACACCGGGAGTGGCTTTATCAAAAGGGCAACAAGCGCAAGGCAAAGGAGGTGGAACTGTTCCTGCGTGACGGCGATGAGTATGAACTGCATCCCAAATTTTCGGTCGGCAAAGAGGTTGTCGCCAAAAAAATGGTGCGCGACAATGCGCTGCTTCTTTCCGTGGCAGCACAGTTCAACGAAAGCGTCTCGGTGGAAATCATGGGATGGTTGGCCAACACCACGATTGTTCTTGGCAGCAGCGACGAGCGGATTTGGGAAATGGCGATAGCCCAGATCGATGATCCGTCCATGAAAAGGCGTATTGTGGAGTTTGCCCGGTTTGCAGACTTCGGAATCGACGACATACGCAAGGTTGACAATACAGTCATCAGTTCACACCAGCAATATGACGAGGAGGGCAACGCCACGAAGACGGTCACTTTCCCGTTCCGCGTAAACGAGTCGGAGGGTACGATCAAATACTTCTCGCTGGCTTATCCTATAATCGACGCGTTGGATCATGGCAAAAGGCTGGTTGTCGACGAGTTCGACTCGAAAATGCACCCTCTGTTGACCAGTCGCATCATCGGGCTGTTCAATTCCAGAGTGACAAATCCCAGGAATGCACAGTTGATTTTCACGACACATGACACCAACCTGCTTAATGCAAGCCTGTTCCGCAGGGATCAGATCTGGTTTACACAGAAAGATTCGTTTGGAGCCTCGGAACTCTATTCGTTGGCGGAATACAAGGTTCGCAACAGTGCACCTTTCGAAAAGGAGTACCTGATGGGGAAATATGGCGGTATCCCTGTCATCGGCCAGTTTGAACGGTTATTTGACCTGAGGGAGGAAGAATATGGCAGCACGGACGAACAAGCGTGATCCACGCGCGGCACGGACACTCAGGCGTATCAGTTTTGTCCGTGAGGTCAAACAATCCTTCCTGATCATCTGCGAGGGGGTAAATACGGAACCGGATTATTTCAATGCGTTTCGCCTGACCTCCGCCAATATTAAAGCGGTAGGCCAGGGACTCAATACGGTAGGTCTTGTCCAAAAGGCTTTACGGATGAAAGAAGAAGAGCGGAAGAAAGGACGCGAGTATGACCAGTGCTGGGTGGTATTTGACAAGGATGACTTTCCCGATCGGGATTTCAACCGGGCTATCGGTATGGCGGAAGCCGGTGGCATGAGGGTGGCATACAGCAACCAGGCTTTCGAGTATTGGTTCTTGCTGCACTATAACCTGGTACAAGGCCCGATGCACAGAAATCAATATGAAACAAAGCTATCCGGCTTGTTGGGCTTCTCCTACAACAAGGAAGCCGGTACAGGCGGTCGTGTTTTCAGGGAGCTGGGCGGTAAACAGGCTCAGGCCATCACGAACGCAAAAGCCGTATTGCGCCGAATGGAGGGAATACCGCCGGCACAAGCGGAATCTTCGACAACGGTGCATCTTCTTGTGGAAGAACTGAATAAGTATATTTAGCATATTCTGTCGTTTGCCCGGATAATATTGTACCCGGCTACCACCTCCTTCCGGTTTTATCGGATTTTATGTCGCAAAAACACAAAAACAGACGGCAAATCACAACGATGCCGTCTGTTTTTATTCATTTACGTTCCGTGGACAGATACGCTCAAACTTTTCGGTGTCTCTCTTTCCATTGGCTGACCTCTTCGTCAGAGACGGATGCCACGGTCCTTTTTTCCACATCGAACATCCGATGACAGAATGCCCTGGTAGAAAAAGGATTTCCAAGTTCCGCCAATATCCCTACAAGCCGGTTGTAGGAATCCATGTGCCACAGGTAATCGTACATCCCGCTGACCGGCACCCGTTCAAGCAATCCCATACGCGTTGTCTTTTCCACGCACTTGTCGAAAATCCGCGAACCCATCTCCATGTTCTCCATGTAGTACCGCTTGCTGCGCAAGGTGTCGTAACCTTTTTCACGCAGGCGTGTACGGTCTGCCATGTACAGCATGAAGATGACCTCTTCCGGGGTGAACGCGCCGACCAGCCCGGTGAAGCATTTCATAAACGGTATCACGTGTTGCCTTTTGTCGTCATTCCCTTTCATGTCCGTTTTCGCGTTCGTTCGTCCGTAATGTTTCCGCTTCCCCGTCATCCTTAATCGACGGATTGACATAGAACTGGCATATCCTGCCGTTTATCATCGGTTTATACACGGCGTATCCCAGTTTTTTGGCGTAACGCCCCACGGATACGCGGTTGGCGAACTTGCCGGTATGTTCCGTCAGGTGTTCCGACATCTCCCCGACGGTCATTCTGCTTTTCAGTTTCATATCATTCGCGTTTAAATGTTTTCCTGATAAAGGATAGCCGCGACTAATACGAACTGTTTGCAAATGGTATGAATTAATAAGAGGCGGTTCCATGAAATCGGCAAAGGAGGAATCAACCGGTTATACTGATACTTCATTCATGAAACCGTCCCTCATCTATTTTCCCATTATCCGGACAATCTCCCGTATCGTGTCGAAGTTCCGCTCGTCCAGCCATTCTTTGGCCACGTTCCACGAGAGCGACATTCCGAACTTCAGGTTCTCCATGGTGATGGTATGGTGCGACAACCTGCCTTCAGTGGGCTTGAGCCCTGCCGCGTGCAGTTCACACAGTCCGTCCTGAAAGAACGTGCACCCGCCTGCTTCCTGTTTCGCCTGTACCATCGGCACGATATACGGGATTTTTCCCAACAGCAGGCCTACCGCCCACCGAGTGGGTGCAAGACGCTCCCTGTATCCGGCTTTCAGCAACCGGAGGATGTCTTCCGGCGTACCGAGGCACGGTATCCGGCATTGCTGCCTGCACAGACGGCAACGGCACTCTACCGGCCGTCTTCCTGTCTTGCGGATGATCCGCTGTAATGCCGTTTCCATCGCTATGCACCCGGTGGGCAGTATTCAGGGTTCCTCTTGCGCCACAGTTCTATGATACACTCCCGTCCGGCCTGTGTCCATCGTTTGGTGGATCCGAAAGTATATACCTTGCCCCGGCTGTTCTCCCACGTGTAAGGCACATCGCATTGCCAGGCCCGGCAGGAAGGAAAGACCACCCATTGCCGCTTCTCGTACTTGCAGATGCCCTCTTCGGCAAGGAACTGGTGCAACTGTCGCGGCGATATGCCGAGTTCGTCAGCGATGCGCGTGCTCTTGAACCAGTCCCTGTTCTCGATAAACTCCTCGTAGAATACGATTTTCGGCAGGGATTCACTCACCACCTTCCGCAGTTCCAGAATCAGTCTCGTCGCCGATTCCATATCCTGCGGCATGGGACAATCCATACAGGGCAGACCGGGTGCCGCCACCCTGGGGCGTTCGCGTACGATTGTCTTCCCTCGTTTCACGGAGAGTTTGCCGATAGCCTCGCCCAACCATTCCGCCAAAGACAGGTCAGGGGCGATCCATCTGGCCAACGGTATGACAAGCGGTGATTCCAACCAGGTCGCACCGTGCCCCCGCCCCCGTGTGGTGAAGACTTGCGACTCGTATTTCCCGGTATGTCCGTTGCCGGCCATTTCCCTGCGGAGCATATCCGTGGAAGCGATGCGTAGCCATTCAGACGGGATTTTCCCGAAGTGCATCGTGATCTGCGTGGCGTTGACCATCAGCTTGTCGCCGACACGCCGGAACGTGACGGGGAACCCTTCCTCGAAGTGCATGACGATGTCGTCCTGCGGGACGGCGTGCAGCTCCCCGGCTTCCAGTTCCAGAAGCTTGTTGCCCCACACTTCCAATTCATCAAGCAGGTCACGGGGTATAATAGTCTCCTTGCGTACCAGTTGTAAAAGCCGACGCATATCGATGGGACGGAAACCCCACTGTTCCCTGCCGTTTTTCCGGAAACTGATTTTCAATGCCGTCGGGCAAACACGGGCGATGGCGCCGTTTTCAAGCAGTTCGTCCCGCTTGAGTATATCGCATATATCCACGGCGCAGATATGGAGCTGGCCGTTATGGTTCCGGGAAACCCTTATGTTCCAGTCCCGGAACGGAACATTCCTATTTTCCCTCATAGGTATTTCCTCCTTTCTTTTGGTTATCAGACTTACGTTTGTTTTCAAGCAAGGCTCTCTTATGTGCCATCTTGCGCACCGGATAGTACGTGCGTTTCTCGCCGCAAAGGGCGTCATAATCTTTCAGCATCAGTGTGCCGAGGTCGGCCAGCTCGATTTCCACATCCGGATGCAGATGCCTGAAATAGAGTCCGCCGCTGCATACATACTTGCCCGTGCAACAGAATGAGATAGCCTGCAAGTTGCCTTTTGTCAATTCCGCCGCGCTGTGCAGCGAGCGCGTGACCGCTACAAGAACCTGTGCCCCGTTGAAGATGAGCACCATCTTGGGTCGTTTAAATGTGCTGCGTCTCATGTTGTTCTAAAATTTGCGTTAATTCCTCCTTTGTAAATCTAAGACCGGCAGCCTGTACCAGCCAAGTGTCTGAAACCGTAAATCCACCGGACAGCAGTTCGTCCACGCGCTCCAGAAGGTAGACACCGAACGCGGGATCGATGTAAACGACAAATAATAGAGCCAGACATTCATCAATTAACAGGTGTCCCGACGCCTCGTCACGGATGATCATCTTTTCCCTGTCTATTCCGTAGGCGTCTGCCAACGCCGTTGCCCAGTGATGGAAAGCGACACGGAAATCACGGACATTATGCCGGCGTGCATCTCCTTTGGCCTGGATGAAGCGTGTCGCGTCGAAATAGACCGGTCCGTCTTCCCGTAACGTTCCGAAAAGCAGATCGGGGAACTCCCTGTACCGGATTATCCGGCAGGGAATCTTTTCTTCTTTCATGTTCTCTTTTTCATTGTTCTTGGATTTGTATCTAACGTGGTGCAAAGATATATCTTTTTAATATGAAATACACTATAAATATATACATAAATTACACTTTTAATAAATTGTTAATTACTGATAATAAGATATTTACAACGCAAATAAAACCGAAATATCTATATATTTAAGTTGCATATTTCGGTTTGTAAATCAAGCATTAAGAGTCCCGTTCTCCATATATTCTTTTAGCCGTAAAAACCTCTCTTGAGGATTGTCTCTACTCTTTGAACAAGAAACAAAAAAATTATGGCTACATCGGACAAATCATTTAACGGGGAACTCTTGGAGAGTATTTTTAAGACCTCCAAAAAGACAATTCAGGAGTATGTTCGCGAAATCGAGCGCAACAACCGCTACCGTTCATGTCGTCAGGATACCGGTTCGGGATATATTCTCGATGACCGCGCCCGGCTCATTGACCTGTATGAAGCCTGCCTGCAACAGGACGCTCATATACGTTCCGTTGTCGAGACACTGGAAAGCCAGATTCTCGGCGACCGCTATATGCTTGCCCGTGTAAACGAAAAGGGAAAATACATCAAGGACGTGGCGAACTCCCTGAAGATACAGGGTTCGCAGTTCGACAAGATAATCAAGGGCATAGTGGAATCCAAACTCTACGGGTACACCCTGCTTGAAATCATGCCGCATACTGACCCCAGAACGGGCAGGCTGGCGGAAGTCAACATCATCGAACGGCGTAATGTGTTACCGGACCAGAAAACGGTACTGAAGCGGCAGGGACTGTGGGAGCCGCATTGGGATTTACATGACCCGGCATATTACCGTTGTTATGTACTGGTAAACTCCGGCGACTTGGGACTTTTTTCCGCCACGACCCCTTTGATACTGGCCAAGAAATTCACGGTGGCCAACTATGTGAACTTTTCCCATACTTACGGACAGCCGATTATCCACGGAAAGACGGTCAGCGAGAGCAACGCCGACCGCAAGAGGCTGGCTAACGAGATAGCCAACGCGGCACAGAACAAGGTGGTGGTTACCGGCATTGAGGACGAGGTCGATATCAAGACATTCACCATGTCCAACTCGGAAAAGATATATACCGGGCTTATCGAGTTTGTGAACAAGGAAGTTGCCAACCTCGTGCTCGGCTCCGAGTCGATGGCCGGAGGGATGCAGTCGTACGTGGGTTCCACGAAAGCACACCAGGACATTTTCCGCGACCGTATCGAAGTCTACCGTCGGTATATCGAAAACATCATGAACGAGGAGATAATCCCCCGCCTGGTGGCTATCGGGTATATCCCCGGAGGATTGGAGTTCCGGTATTCGAACCGGATAGAGATGAGCAACGAGGACCGCATCAAGCTCTATTCGCTGATCACGGACAAATATGAAGTGGCGGCCGATGAGATCGAGAAAGAGTTCGGTATCAATGTGGGCCGGCAGCTCAATGTTATCCCGGGATTAGGTTTCGGAGCCGAAGGCGGCTCATCCGGTCTCAGCCACAACGACCGGGGCATCATGTCGGACGAGGAGTATTTCCGGCGTTACGGACGCCCCCGGGGGGCGAAGGTCGGAAATTTTCTGCGGGGAGCGGAATAGAAGCCCGTCTTCCGCTCCCGGACAACGCTCCGTTCAGAGCTGTCAGGGCATCTGCAACCACGGAATCCGATACGGAAAAGGAGTATCGTGTCATTTTCGATGCATTCCGCAGGCTGATCCTCTATTGGGAGAACAGCGCGGAACGTCTCGACATTATAGAGGACATCATCACCCTGCGTGCCTCTTTCCTCATAGACCGTGCGCTGACAGGTCTGCGAATCGACATGGACCGGGCATTGGAGATACTGAAAAATCACAACTCCTTTACAACAGAGAGGGAACGGCAGCAGCGTGACATCCTGATTGCAGCCATAGACAACCTGGTGGATTTTGCCGCGGCAGAGGAGTATTCCATGCTCGGGGAACTGCCCGAGACAGCGGATGAACAGGACATGGAAGCACACGAAAAGATATGCCGCAGGTATAACCTCGTCCATGCGGAGGAAGAGAACAACCAGGTATTCTTCGCGGCCTCGATGGCCGCATGGTGGATGGCGGTGGATATGGATACCGTGCTTACCTACATGACACAAGGCGATGAACGGGTACGTGCCTGGCATCTTTCATTGGAAGGGATTTCCTTCCGCAAATCCGAGTTTCCTCCGGAACTGATACCGCCGATCGAATGGGGATGCCGCTGCTTTCTGGTCGCGGAGGGGTTCGCCGCTGTCCGGGCGGCTTTGCCGGATAAGGGAGACTATCTGGAAAAGGTGGATCCGGTCTTCCGGGAGAGCCTGGCAACCGGCGGGCGTATCTTTTCCGATGCGCACCGCTATTTCTCCGTCCCGCTTCCGGGTTACATGAATGATATTGTGAAACGCATTAAAGGAAAGTTCGCCTATGCCCAAGATAACGCTTGATGAGTTTTGCAGCCACTGGGTAAGCAGGACCAGTACGCGCGTCATGGCCAGCCGGCTAGAGTTCAACGTATTCGACTTCGCAACTGCTGCCGGTGACTATACCAGGCAGCAGTTCCTGTCCTCATTCGCTTCGGGGGGATTCAACGGTAGCAAATGGGCGCCTCGTACCTCCAAATGGGGAAAGAGGTTCACCCATCCTCTCATGAACGATACGGGGACTCTGGCCCGGAGCATACAGTCGGAAGCCGGCCGGACAGACATAGTGGGACGGCGTTCGGACCGTACGCGCATCTTCCGGAAAGGCGCCAGGTATTGCATGTGGACTACGGAAAAGAGCTTTCCAGTCAAGGGCAAGCGGGGACGCAGCAAGGAGCGTTACGGGCATTATGCCGCCATACACAATACCGATCCGAAGTTCGGGCTGTACACGGTAAACCAGTATTCCACGCGCCGTCCCGTACACCGGCAGTTCATCGGATTCTCACCGAAAACGGACGACTATATCGCCGTCCATTTCATAGATATGATTTTTAAAGGATTTCCACACCAGCCGCTATGATAAAAGACAAACACCCCGCACCACAGCCCGCACAACCGTCGGCACCGGCGGAGAGCCTGCCTGAAGAAGTTTCCGCGAACCCTTTCGTGGAGATATACCGGGCCGTTAAGCGGGCTGTCCTGACCCTGCGGGAGAATCCGGACGACCCGTTGTCGCCGCCCCTGTTCAAAACCGTCGCTATCGACAACGGCCAGTTCGCCCGCATTGTTCGTGACGATAACACGGAGTATGAGACTGTGTTCCCTGCCGTGTTCATCCACTTTATCAACGTGAGGTACCTGGTACAGCAACAGCGTATCGGTGAGGGACGCGCCACCATGCGCGTGCGGTTTATCCTGAATACGCTCAACAATGCGGACGAAGACAAGGAATGCGAGGCGTTTCTGGTCTTCCAGCGGCTCAATGTAGCCATACAGGATGCCAAGAACCATGAGCCGGCGCTGAGCGAGCGGTGCAACCTGACCTATTTCGACATGCCGCTTTCAACCAATATGTTGCAGGCGTACTGGATAGACTACGAGGTATGGTTCAGGGAATCTTCCGCGTGGAAATACAGGGACTGGGTAAAAAGGTATGTGGTCATGCCCCCGTTCACCCAACACAGCGATGCGCCGCAACATGACAGCGGCGGACACGGCTTCCATCCGCGTCCGGAACATGACGAAGTATCTGGTTTTTCGGATACCGGATCGAAAAATTGAAATCCATGCAGGAGATTTATCCGCACTGCGTATAAACAGACATGAATCAGCAGATAATACAAGACTCATGATACATTTTCTGTACTTGCTGAATTTAGAATGTTCAGCATGCCGGTCTTGATACAAATAGTTGCAACCGGTCTGTAATTTGAACAATCTATTATACTGTAAAGATAATCGCATTTCCATAAATGGATGGATTCTCATATTTCCACTTCCATAAATAGCAGTGCAAAACCTTTTCTTTTCCCACCGCCTACTCTTGTTCAAATAACCCTTGCATATGGATATGAACACACTTCAATATGTCGTCGGAGAGGCGAAGGCAGGCCAGCCGGCTGTTATCCGTTTCTTCGGTCGCGTGACGGAAGAGACGACCTCACGTTTCAATGACGAGTTCGACTTTTTGGAAAATATCATCCGTCCCTCCTGTATCCGTGTGTTGATCAACTCGGAGGGCGGCAGTGTCCTTTACGGCATGTCCACCTATTCCACCATCGCCAATGCCACGGTGGATACGGAATGTATCATCGAAGGGGTCGCGGCATCGATGGCCTCCATCATCTGGGCGGCGGGCAAGCGTTCTCTCATGCGTGATTATGCCATACTGATGATTCATAACCCGATGTTGCCGGACGATGACGGAGGGGAACCGTCGGACATGGTAACGGCTTTTACCAAACAGATCGAGACGATTTACCGGAAACGGTTCGGCCTGAAAGCGGAGCATGTGCGGGCCATCATGGACGGACAGGCAGGAAAGGACGGGACCTATTTCGACGCACAGGCTGCCGTCAAGGCCGGCATCATACCTGCGGAGCATGTCATCCATACCTCGAAGCAGCTTTGCCGTAAAGTGCATGACGAGATAGAAGGATTGACCGATACGGCCGCCATCCAGGAACTGATGAGCCGTGTCAGCGCGGGAAATAAACCTTTCAAAGGCATTGAACCTACTCTTACAGAAACGGAAAACGATATGGCAAACGAAAACAAGACACAAGGCTTTGAGTACGGGGCGATTGCAGCCTCGCTGGGCATGAAGGACGGTGAGGTCAAGGACGTGATGGCACGTATCTCTGAACTGGCCGCGATGGAACCCAAATACAGAGAAATACAGAAATCACTGAGCGACGCGCAGACCGTCATCGCCGGAAAAGACGCCTCCATCCGGAACTTGCAGACAGACCTGGCCGCAGCGACGGCACGCCTTTCCGCCTACGAGCAGAAAGAGAAGGACGAGCAGGCTTCCCGTATCGAGACATTGGTGGAGAATGCCATTGCAGAAGGCAAGATTGACCGTGAGGCGAAAACGCAGTGGGTGGAGATGGCCGGTTCCAACTTCGAGTTGGCGGAAAGCACGCTGGCTTCCATTCCCGCGCGGGAGAAAATCTCGAAGGAAATCGCCGATGACCCTGCCAACATCCAGGCCACGGCGGAAGCGACAAAGACCGCCGAACAGCTGATGGCCGAGAAGGTGGCGGAAGTGGTCGGTGCGGATTTCAAGTTCCGAAAGCTCTGACAGACTATCCGCGGGCGTCCGCCCGATTTTAACTGACATGCCGGAGACCGCAGTGTCTCGCGCGGAAACAGCAGGTATCCGCCAGTCGGCCGAGTTTCATTCTTCAACGGAAAACTTAAAACGACAATGGCTGATACAGTAAACTTTCTTCAAAACGGGTATAGCGGCGAAGTACTTGAGGACTTGCTGACCTATACCGTGCAGGGCAATGATACAGTCCGCGAGGGACTGATTCATATCAAGACGGGCATCCAGCACCGCTATACGCTTCCTGCCATCAAGCTGGGCAACATTATCCAGGACAACGTGCCGACCCCACAACCCATCCACGGAGCCAAGGGCGATGACGGCACGAACGAGTACCAGTTCACCGAACGCCATCTTGAGCCGTCCGATTTTATGGTCTATCTCGAGTTTAACCCGAGGGACTACGAGAAGTACTGGCGTTTCGCGCAGCCGGAAGGCAATCTCGTGTTCCGCGAGCTCGACCCGAAAATCCAGGCGACGATGCTCCGTCTCCTTATGGACAAGAAAAACGAGTATATCGGAAACGCCATCTGGACTTCCGCCCGCGGAGGAGAGACGGTGGCCAAGATTACCGCACCGGAAGGCTGCACGAAAATCGGAGCCAACAAGGAGAAATATTTTGACGGGGTCATCAAACGGATCCTCGACAATGTGAACTCCTCCGATGCCGAGGTGGTTGCCGGAGGGCAGTGCATCATTTCGGGAACGACCGAGCTGACGGACGGGGCCGCGGTGGAGGCGGCGCTCTATGCGATGTGGAGGAAATGTCCGAAGCAGATCCGAAAGAAGACATCTCTGACCTTTGTGGTCGGATGGGACGCCTGGGACGCGTATGACCAATATATCTCGGACAAGCAGGTCAAGTATTCCGAGAATACCGAGGTCAACCGCTATCGCTTCAAGGGCAAGCGCATCGTCCCGGTCGTGGGAATCCCCGAACACACGATGGTGCTCGGCGAGTTCTCCACCGGCATGGACTCCAACCTGTGGATGGGGGTGGATTACGCGAACGACACGGACATCCTGAAAATCGACCGTCTGCAGGCCAACTCCGAGCTGTTCTTTTTCCAGATGCGCATGAAAATGGACGTGAACATCGTCCGCCCGGCGGAGATCGTGGTCCATACCGCCTACAAGAAGAGCGAATAACACACCTTTCTTCATTCTCAATATCCACCCGGGGAGCGGAGGCAAGGCCCCGTTCCCCATTTTCATTCTACTGTTATGGCAAAGAAAATCAACACGGAGGAAACTCCGCAGACAGACAACAATAATATTCCTGCACCGGAGGCTCAGGCGGTGCCCGTTCCGGAAACGGCATCGGAAAACCTCGGGACAGGCGGCGAGACTGAAGACAGGCTGCCGGCCAAGACCGCGGGGAAAGGGAATGCAGGGTCGGAGGAGACGACAGAGCCTCACATCCTGTCCCTGTTGAAAAAGTTCCCGGCATATCCGTCGCTGTACATCGACACGCACGGAGGAACCTATGCGCCGGACACGGCGGCCGCCATCAGGGGCAAGGCCGTACTCTACAGGAATCCTTTCTACAACGAACTTAAAAAGAAATCATAATGGCACTCGGTAATGTATTTATCAAGGATGTGGACGGCAATATTCCTTACGATACCGGCTCGTCGGGCGAGAAGGTGACGGGACTGCTGTTCGACGTGTCCCTCCAGCCGACGCTTTTCACGGAGGGGTATGGTAAAACCAATGAGACCAGGCTCAAGCCTGGCGATGTCTGCTACATCACCTCGTTCAAGTCCGCCGTGAACGACTTCGGTATCATCGAACGTGTGGAGGCAACCGACGAGGAGGAGATGAATGTCAATTTCCTGCACGGCATCCCGGCATACCATATCCGTGAATTTTTCCGCATGTCCGGCAATCCGGGCGGTTCAGGAAAACTCTACGTGATGTTCGCGGACTGTTCGGCGAACTGGGATGCGCTGGAAATCATGCAGCGTGCTGCCGGGGGTATGATCAACCAGATAGGCATATGGACGGAACAGCCGCTGTGGAAAGCGAACGGCGCATCGGAACAATACAACCTCAATCTGGTAAAGGGGCTCAACGACGTGGCCGTGGGGCTTGCGGAGCAGAACCAGCCGCTCTCGCTCATCCTTTCCGCCAATCCTTCCAATACGGGGGCGGATACGACTGAGGGGCGTCAGATTGACCTGAATAAAATACCTTCATGCATCTGTGAATCAAGCCGTATCAGCTGTATATTCGGCCAGGCGCATCACGAAAAGATCTCCACGATGCAGATGTGCAACAGGAACCATACGCCCGTGGGATTTTTGGGAGCGGTTATGGGAGCCATAGCAAAGGCCAACGTGCACGAATCCATCGCATGGGTCAAGCAGTTCAATCTCTTCGCGGACGATTTCCAGGAAATAGAGTTGGGGTTCGGGGACATCAACCTCGACGAGGCAGAGGAGAACTTCCTCAGCCTGAACCGGTACGAGTCACTCTCCCCGTCACTGCTGGACGAACTCGACGATAAGGGGTATATTTTTCCCATCAAGTATGCCGGCCGCGAGAACGGGATCTACATCTCGAAAGACCAGACATGCTCACATGGGGATTTCCGTACCATTGCCCGGAACCGCACCATCAACAAGAGCCGCCGTGCCGTGCGTGCAGCCCTGCTGCCGTATGTGAACTCACCGCTGATGGTCAATCCTTCAACCGGGTTCCTCGCCCCGTCGAAGATTACAGCTTTCAAGACACTCATCGGGGATATACTGGCCAAGATGCAGGCGGCGCAGGAAATTTCAGGATACGCCGTCACTATCGACCCGAACCAGAACGTGTTGGTGGACGACACGCTGCGCATCTCCTATGTCCTTGTCCCGGTGGGCGTGGCCGTGAAGATTTATGTAGAGGAAGGACTGTCATTAACCGCAAATAAGACATAGCATATGGCAATAATCAACAATGTAGCATACTCGTGGTCGATGATAACCCTGTCATCGACCGCCCTGGGAATCGATGAAGGTTCCACGACCCTTGAAGGCGTGTCGGCCATCAAATGGTCGAAGAAGCGCAAGGTCGAAAGTAACTACGGCATGGGAGGACGGCCGGTGTCGAGGGGGTTCGGGAACATTACCTATACGGCGAGCATCACGATGGACTATGCCACGCAACAGCTGTTGCGTTCGGTGTACGGCTCGCTGCTCGAAATCGGCGAGTTCGACCTGATTATCAGCTTTGCCAACCCGATGGCCGGCGAGGACTGGACAACGACGACCGTAACGCTCAAAGGTTGCATCTTCACGGAGGATTGTCTCGAGTCACAGCAGGATGATACCAATATCACCCATGAATTCGATCTCAACCCGTTCGATATCCAAATCGGCTCGGGTGATACAATCTAAGCTGTCATGGATGTAACTTTCGAGGGGAAATCTTCTACCGGAAAGAACGAATGGCTCACGCCTCCCTGCCTGCTTCGGAGGCTGGGGCCGTTCGATTTGGATCCGTGTTCGCCCGTAAACCGCCCATGGGATACGGCGCGACATCACTATACCATTGAGGATGACGGCCTGCAACAACCCTGGTTCGGACGTGTGTTCTGCAATCCTCCCTATGACACTGCACTGATTGTCCGGTTTATCCGCAGGTGTGTCGAACACAGGAATGCCGTCGCGCTCACTTTTGCCCGCACGGACACGCGCCTGTTCCACGAACTGATATTCCCAAACGCCGATTCAATACTCTTTATCAAGGGACGGCTCAGTTTTTACCATGTTACGGGGGAACAGGGTGGTACGGCCGGAGCGCCGTCATGCCTGATCGCCTTCAACAAAGAAAATACCGCGGTTCTGGAAACATGCGGTATCGACGGGAAGTTGGTGAAGCCACGACTTCAATAGTCAACCATAAATTTGTTACATAATAACCCGTCTGTTTGCCGGATATTGACCTTGGCTGACAGACGGGATTTATGTATGGCAGACTTAAATCGAAATATGCGCTTCCTTATCGAATGACGTATGCTCGTTACTGAACACATAGCCCAACTGGTTGCATATGCACCGGGTGTTTCCGATGACCTTATTGATATTGCGGTGCGAGTGGCCATATATCCAGTATTCAATCGGGCTGTCTGCAATGAAACCGCCAAGCTCCACGGTAAATGCCCCATTGAGCGGACTGCCCTTGAACTCCGGCGCCATCAGTTCGAATGACGGTACATGATGAGTGGCGACAATGAGATGTCTGGCAGTACTTTGTTTTACGCTCTGTTCCAGAAAACGGAAACAGCGCGAATGTTCGTCATTGAACCTTGTCCAGTCCAGCGGTTCGCTGCCGTAACGCATCCTGCGGAAATCTGTGATGGCTGCCTCAGTTTCATAGGCATCCTGCAACAGGATATGTGACCACAGTGTGGTAGCGATCAATTCTATATCGTTACCCAATGGGATAACGGCATTATAGTGGCAGGTGATGTTTTCCCTGATTTTGAGCGACCAGCCGTTATACAGCTTGTCTATGTCGAACATCTTGTAAAACTCGTGGTTTCCGGGAACCACGATGACCCGGCTGTAATTTCCGGAAGCCCAGTCCCAGAACGGATGTCTGGAGTAGTTCTCATCTCCGATATATCCTATATCTCCGGCAAGGACAAGCACTTCTCCGGCAACAGCCAGCGGGTTGTGCTTCAAAAAACTGCTGTTCTCCCGAAACTCGAGATGCAGGTCGGATGCGTATTGGATTCTCATTGTTGTGTTATGAAATTGGCTTCAAGTTGTTCCAATAACTGTTCTCCGGAAATGCTTTTAAGTCCTGCCGATTTGAAAAAATCAGAGTTTGGCACTTCTTCTTTGACAGCCAGGCAAAACCTGTCAACATCTTGTTTAAGCGAATCAGGAACTTCGTAGGTGTCGGCAGGAGCAAGCATGGCAACCAGCCGGAATACATCTTTCTTGTGCTTGACGATATGTTTGCTGTCCACTTGTTCTCCATTGTTTTTCCGCTCGGTCATTTCTAAATAGGCCCTGCATTTCAGACAGATAAGACTTTCAATGTTCGCAATATGTACGCCCTCCTCCAACGTGCTGTGTTCAATGGTATAATTATAATAGTCATCATCCATCAAAATGGCTGACAGACTTGACAGGTCATCATCAACCGGAATGGGGGTAATGTGGGCATCGTCCGGGAATTTGACAACCCCGATATTTCGTGAAAAGAGTTCTATCTGATACGGGAAATCCGGATTTCCCGGTTCCTTGAACCTGTAATATTCATGCCTGCATTCCCCGTTCCCGGTTCCCTTATTCCTTTGTCTGTACCCTGCGGTTTTTACAAACTCCCAGAATTTTGCAGCAAAATCCGAAGACAGCGCCTCCACAATCAGTATAATGTCTATGTCCTTGGTCGCCCTTGGAGTTTGTGCATATATTTCTTCATGCATTTCACAGGCAGTACCACCTATGATGACATAGTTTCCTTCATATCCGGTGAAAAACTCCCTGAATTTATCAATTCCTCTTACCATATCATATTATTTATCATAGTTTCCAATTCTATTTGAATGCGTTCATCATCCATATCCTTCATGGCCAGAAATAAAGACAATTTGTCTACAATGCCGTTTTTTGAGAAAAAACATGGATTGTAACGCCATATCTCTATGCGGGTCTCGCCATATTCCTTGTCTGTCCGGATTTGCAACCGTCGAGCTTCTTCTTTTGCAATGGCATAAGTGTCATTTTTTTCCTTGTTCAGCATTGAATATTCCGACAAGGCATTTACTCCACTAATACAAAATACTTCATCAGGCAGACTATCGGTATATACAATCCGCTCGATGGGGTTCGCCAGGAACGGCAACATCCTGTCCCATAATTCACGCTTTTTGAACTGAAATATCATACTCTTTGTCTTGCCGCCGGATAAAGCGATAACTTCTTTATCTTTCAGCCATCTGACCGCCCGGTTTACATTGGCATACGACACGTTGAAAAGATCTGCAATATCATAAGTTCCTTTCCCTTCGAGAGACTTTACTTCAAGATGATAAAGGATTATGCATTGGGCAATTGCAGGAATCTGCGTTTCTTCACCGCCCCCGATATTATTTTTATGCGGTTTCAAATCTATCAACAAATCCGGTATGAACATTTGCTTTTGCGGTATGATGAAATTTACACGATGTCTGACAAGACGCCGTACATTATAGGCCGCCACTGTACGCAATACAAATATTACCGGGCATTGGGCTTTTCGCTCAACCAGTTCTTTTTGTTTCCGCATCTGCCCCGGAGTATATGCAGAACTGTCTGCACTATACAGAAGAACTACGTCATGCCCCAACAAGTTAGCCGTACAAAATGTATAACCGGCAGTAATATTGGCTGGGAATGTATGCAAGACATCCTTTTCGACCGGCCTGATGTCCGCCCTCAAATCAAGCAATTCAGCGATGTACCGGCTTGTCACATCTATAAAATCATCTATTTTGCACATAATCATTTATGTTTGAGAATATGCAAAATTAACGATTATATACTATATATCAAAGAAATATATGAAATATATTCAGCGAAATTTCCTTTAAAGACTGATCTGGGAATATCAGGAGCAAAGAAGTTTTTTGTATAACATATGGATTACAAGTGAATAAGAACCGTGTCTTCAACCTTTCCACGATTCTTTGTCCTACTCTTTCGGTGAATCAAAACAAATTCGATATGGACGAAAAAATGCTTTCATTGGAACAGGAGATCAAGATCAAGGAAAAAGCCCTCAAACTGAAAGAGGAGAAGAAACTCCGCAAGATTTGTCCGATGGTCGTTTTCGGAGACACCGCAAACGGCGAGAAAGAGATTTATGTGGCCTACATGTCCGAACCGAGCTTTCCGCAGTTCAGCAAATTCATGGCCGCTTCCAAAAAGGACGAGGTAATCGCCATGCGCACGTTGGCCCGCGACTGCTTCGTGGACGGAGATAAGGAACTCGTGGACGACGAGTCGCTCTTCCTGTTCGGTCTGATGGGACAGCTTTCCGAGCTGATCACCACCCGCCAGAGTGTCCTGGTAAACTTATAAGCCGGTGGGTAGTGACCGACGAGCAGCGCATCCGCCAGCGGATGATCTATGTCCGCCACTACTTTCCCGGCGTCAACCTCGACACGATTTCCGACGAGGAGTTCGCGATGCTTTCCGAAGAGGCGTTGTGGCTGCACGAGCAGATGCTCATCAGCCGTATGCCCGTTCCGATGTCATTGCCGGAGAGGACTCCTTGACCTGCCGCCGTAAGCTTCCGGTTTGCGGCGGCCTTCGTTTCATAATCTCCGCCCTTGCGGAAAGACTATTCTTTTAACGCAGTACCCATTACCATGGCTCAGGAACAGAACTATCAGGTCAACTACTCCATCAACGTGGATGCCTCTCAGGGCACCAAGCAGGTTATCGCCTTCGGTGAGGCGGTAGGCAAGCTGGTACAGGCGAAAGCGTCCCTGACTCCGGCCGTCACGAACATCAAGAATATGATGGACGAGATAGACCGCGTGTTCCGCACCAAGAACGGCAAGAAACGTAATTTCGATTACCGCCTGACCATCGATACGAAAAAAAGCGAAGAGAAGCTGGAACGTATCAAGGGGTTACTCACGGATATTTCCACGCTTTCCAAAGGCATCAGCCTGACCATCAATGCCGGTCAGGCTTTGGACAGCAAGAAAATCAAGGCCAACGCCAAAAGCCTTTACGAGAAAAAGGCTGCCGAGATGCGCAAAGCGGAGATCGAAAAGAATGCCGCCTCGTCCGTTGGCACGATGGCAGACGCGCAGAAACGCATTACCAAAGCCATCGGGAAAATCAACTCCGCCCTGGTTTCCATGGAACGTGACCGGGAACTGCAAATCAAGACCGGGACGGCGGAAAACAGGTTGCAGCAGATACTTTCCCTATTGGGTCGTATCAAAAGTGCTTCTGTCATTTCTTTCAACATGCAGGGAGGCATACCATCCGAAGGACTCACACCTTCCGTTCCGGTGCCATATGCTCCGCAGGCCTTCGTAATGCCCGAAAAGGCCCGGCAAAAACTGATGGAACGGCTTTATGCAGGACAGCAGCTGCATCGCCAGAAACTGGTCCACGCGGAGGAGCTCTTTACCGCAGACCAGCGCCGTAAGGCGGCTCTGGCAGAAACCGCCGCGGCGGAAAAGCGGCGTGCCGATGAAGCGCGGGCTAAAGAACGGGAGTGCAAGAATGCCGCCCGTGCTGCGGAGAAAATACGCCGGCAGGCAGAACAGGCACGCCGTAAGGCAGAAACGGAACGTATAAAGGCCGAGCAGGCTGCAAGACGGCAGGAACAGCGCAATGCGATGCAGTCCGTCAGGCTCATGCAGCGGGAACATACTGCAGCCGGTACGCTCTACCGCAGTAAACGCCGTGCCGCCATCAACCGTATCCAGTATTCGAAAGCGCCGTCACTCAGGAACCTCCCGTTCGCTTCGATGCTCAATGCCTATATGGGTTACAGCCTGATCCGTTCGGAACTGACGAAGGCCATCGACTATTCCAACATCATGGAATCGGCACATTCCATCCTCCGTGTGGCGGACAGCGACCTCAAGACATTCGAGACCCGTTTTGACAGTATGGCCCGTCATGTCCGTAAAATCGGCATCGACACGAAATACACAGCCGTGGAGATTGCCGGTGCCGTCAAATACCTGTCGATGGCGGGCATGAATATCGAGACAATCAACAAGTCCATCCGCCCGATCACGAACCTGGCACTTATCGGTGACAACGACGTGTCGTATATCGCCGACCTGGCCACGAACATCATGGCCGGTTATGATATCCATAACGACAGCATGGACAGCGTGGCGGACATTATCTCCTCCACCATTTCCCGCTCGAATGTGAATATCGTGGAGATGGCGGAGTCATACAAGATGGCTGCCGGTTACCTGCGTATGGCGGGCGTGGACTTCACGGAAAGCAGTGCCGCCATCGGTCTTTTGGGCAATATGGGTCTGAAGGGAACGCTGGCGGGAACCTCGTTGCGTGCTCTTTCCACACGTTTTGCCAAACCTACCAAGGAGGCACAGGAAGTTCTGGACCGCCTGGGCATCCGGTTCACGGAAATGCGCGACATCGAGGGGGTGCAGGTCGAGAAACTCCGTCCTATAGCGGACATTTTCGAGGAATTGAACAAGAAGGGCGCGTCGATGGCGGATGTCCAGGCAATCTTCGGGAAAATTGGCGGTAACGCGGCGATGATGTTCCTGAAGAACTACGACAAACTACGAGAACTGACTTCATATAACCGGGGGTCCCAGGGCGTTTCCTCAGAACTGGCATTGGTAAAGCAGAATACGACCAAGGGATTGTGGGCGCAGGTGACCTCCCAGCTGACCGAAGGGTTCATGCAGGCATACGAGGTGTTGGAACCCTCTATCCGCACTGTGCTCCGCACTTTTCTGGCAAAGTTCAAGGCTCCGGAATTTACCCGTGGCCTGGTGTCCATCGGGAATGCCTTGTTGGACATCTTCACCGTGATCGGCAATATCGGCGCATGGGTGACCCGCAATTTCCATTGGATAGAACCGCTTGTCTTTACAGGCGTTGTCGCGACCCGGCTGTTCAAGGTGGCGGGAGCCCTGACGAATATCGGCATCGCCATGGGGTTTATCGGCAAACAGTCTGCGGCCACGACATCAATCAGTGCCGTGCAGGGGCTGCTGGGGGCGGGTGGTATCGGTAAGGTTTCGTTTGCCCAGAAGCGGGCCATCGTGTCGGCCATGCAGTCCGCAGGCGTGGCGGGACGGGGAGCGATGAACCGCGCCTTGATGGCCGGGGGCGGTGTCATCGGAGCCAAAGGAGTCCTGCAGTCGCTGTTTGCCACACAGGTGGCTACCGGCAGCGGACTGACCGGTGCTGCCGCCTCGTTGAGTGCCATCAGTACAGGCGCGGTTGCCGCCACGGCAGGTATAGCCGCATTGGTCGGGACTTTGGGATGGGTGGCTTACAAGACCTGGAAGATAAAGGAGGCGAAGGATGCCGTACTGGAAGAGATCGAATCGAACCGCAAGTACCGTTATCCGTCCATAGAGGCACTTTACTCCTCCCTGAGCGAGACCTATAACATGGCTGTCAAGACAAAGCGTGCCGTGGACGAGGTCGTTGCCGGCAAAAGTATCGAAGAGGCTTCGGGACATAAAATCGGAGCCTTCACATCCAACTGGTGGGCCGGGTTCTTGGGGGAATTTGCCATCGCTTCATCTGAGGGGATGGTATCGCGAGACCATGTGTATAACATGGACAAAGCCCGTCAGGATGACATAAGGGATGCGCTTGTCACCCTTGCCAAACGCGACAGCCAGACACGTATCGATGCCGCGTACGCCGAGTTCGGGAAGATGGGTACGGTATTGGAAGTGGACGCTTTCCTCAAGACGGTAAAGGAGCGTTTCGGGCAACAGGAGAAGGATCTCGACAAGTCTTTGTGGCGTATGCAGGATGGCAAGGCCGTCTATGTGAATGATATCGGGGACAGGTCGGAAGCGGTTGCCGCCCGCACATACGACTATGCCCGGTACATGAACACGCAGACCGTTCCGGAGATTGTGCGTGCCGCCACCGCTTATCGGAATGCCATATCGAGTGCCGCCAATGCGCATGAGCTGATGCGTAAGGGAGGGTTCGACTTTGACCAGTTCAGGGCCTGGGGATTCGAGCAGGACGAAAACGGGCTATGGAAACAGCGGGCACTGGGGCAGAACGCCACCGATGCGCAGCGTATAGACAACATCGCGCATCGCAAGCTGGCACATACGACACTCGTGAAGTTCTTTTCATCGCTCCGGCAGACTTTCGGAGGTTCGGCGGAGGCAGCCGAGAACATCCTCCGCGTGGCGGGCTTCACTCCCGACCAGTACGGCAACGAACCGGATTCCAACGATACACGTCCGTTTGCTGCCAACCCGATTACCAACACGCATCTGGATGACGGAGGGGCCGGCGGCAACTATTCCGGCACGGGGCGGTTGTCCTCGGCGGCACCTAAACAGGTCATCGTGAACATAGAGAGCCTGCTCAGTGTCAGGACCATCGACCTGATGAAGTCGAAGGAGGGGCAGACGGAAGAGATACAGAACCTGAAAGAACAACTGGCACAGGCGCTCATCGATGTCGTGCATGACTTCGATGCCTCCTGGAACGCATAAAATGAAAGGATTATGGGAAGACTGATACAAATCGCGGCCTCGACTTTGTTGAGCGGAGGCATACTCAACCACGGTTCGCTTGGCGGATACATCAGCAACGCCACGCGTCTGGCGTTGGGCATGGGGCTTGCCGAATTGCAGGACGGGCAGGTACATTACTTCTCCAGGCACCATGACCTGCTCAAACGGGCAGCCATACAGGTTGCCTCGCAGACGGCTTACGGGTTGCTACGTTCCTATCCCCGATACCTCAAATACTGGGAACAGCAGGTGCGGGACAAATATCTTCAGACACAGTCGCAGTCCAGCCTTGCGAACAAGACCGGACAGTACTACCAGCTCATCAGGGAACAGCAGGCGGTGGCGCAGAAGAAAAACCATATCGATTCCATCGTCGGCCGGACAGTGGCGGATTTTCTGGAACTGTCCATATCAGAGGAGGGGAAGTATTATGACAACAGCGAGTGCAAGGTTTTGCCGAACAGCCGGTATGGACTGGTGACATTCGTGGACCTGGGACCGCAGGTACAGGTCAGCAGCCGGAACAATATCCTGCTGACCCGGGTACAGGGGCGGGACTATACCCGCAAGGAATATATATCCGGGGGTGACCTCGAGATTACCATCAACGGCAAGATCACCTCCAAATACCCGGACGTGTATCCCGAGGCGGAAGTGTCCAAGTTTATCAGGCTGGTACAATACAAGGGTGTCATCGATTGCGACAACACGGTATTGCGCCAGTTCAACATTTCACGGTTGATTATACAGGGCTATACCTTACAGCCTACGGATTGCCGGAACGTGCAGCCGTATTCGCTGAACTGTGTCGCCGTGGAGCCATCGGAAGCCGTGGAACTGAAACTGGCGGAACAGGAAAAGGTGGACACGGCCATCAAGCACACGAACAAGTGGATCAAGTATGTTAAATTCGGTACGGAGGTCATCGACCCCGCCTCGTTGCTTAAACTGACACGTTTATGGGTATAGCTGCAATGGATATCCTCTGCTGTCGCATCACCATCGGGGATGCCGACCCATCCAATCCGATGAGGATACAGAACGGCGTGGAGATTACGGAAGTCCAGTCGCTCGAAATCAACGAGAGTTACAAGAAGCTGATCGGAACGGCCAAAGTGATATTCCCGAAAGGGTCGGTATGCCGCTCCACGATTATCGGGAACGTGACATTGGAGGGCAAGGACGTGTCGAGGATAACGACGGAGGTGATGCAGGACGGTGTCATCATCGAGAAACGCAGCGCGCAGCGTCTGGTTGACGAGACGACATTCAAGGTCGGACAGCGCATCAATATCAAGCTGGGCTACAACGGCGTGCTGAAAAATATGTTCGACGGATACATTACCGGATACAATTCGGACAGCACGCTGGAAATCCAGTGTGAGAATATGGCCTACAAACTCAAACTGAAACAGGCACCTCATTTCGAGACCCCGGCGAAAGGGACGACGGTGAACGAGGTGCTGGAAGGCAAGTATAATATCCTGAAAGATACCGGCTTCAGGATACACTCGGATACGAAGCGGTTTGAGATACATATCGGCAAGGTAAAGGTCACGGACAACTTCACGGTAGCGGATATCCTTTCCGAATGGTCGAAGTACAAGGTCTACTGTTTTTTAAAATACGATGCCGATGATGACGGGGCCATACCGTCCATTGCCGTCGGGCGTCCTTATTCGTCCAGCAAGGCTCAGCCGGTATTCCCGGAGGATGAATCGACAGGACCGTACAGGATATACTTCAACGAGCATGTGGCGCAGAGCAACCTGAAAGTGGTCAAGACCGATCCGAAGTTTTTGGCGGTGACGGGCAAGGCACTCGGGACGGATGAAAAATTCTTTGAGGTGACAGTACGCATGAATCCTGAATACGACCCGGCGACGCCGGGCAGCAAGGAGTTTCAGACGGTCAATGCCACGCAGATTTCAAAAAAGACGCACAAAGTAACGGGCAACACGACGGCATCAGGAGCGAAGACCAGGACCAAGGTGGATTTATCCACATATACCATCGTACCATATATGTCACCTCATGTCGGAATCAATTCCGACCGGCTTGTAGAAGAGACGACGGAATACTTTCGGAATTACAATCTGAACGGAATCACCGGCAATGTGACAGTATTCGGGGATTTCGGACTGTCTCCTGCCGTACAGGTGGAACTGATCGACTACCGTAATCCTTCCAAGAACGGCGTATACCTCGTGGAAGAGGTAACGACTACTTTCGGGGTGGGTGGATACAGGCAACAACTGAGTATTCCGTATAAAATTAGGAAATAAGATTTACCGTTATTCAACAGGAGGAATTTCTATCAATGGTTCTTCGTTTATTACCTTGATAATATTCGGAAGTTCGCTATTGTATTTATCGTCAGTAGAGCAATCAAAACCTTTTCTTCCACTAATGAAATCCGGTGTCGAAGTTTCAAAAGACCCTTTGCGTACAACCGGTATAAATTTAGTGGTTCCCTGATTGTTATATATTTCATGTGATATTATACCCCCTTCATAAGCGGCACCTCCTTTACCGGATTCAGCTTTCTCTTTATACTTTGGAGTCAGAATGCACAGAACTTTAGTTGCCTTACGGATGCTTTCAAGCATAAATTTAGGCAAGTCAGTTCCATGAGGTTGATACTGGTCTATTTGAGCATCAATCCCTCGTCTTCGCAAATCTTTGGCGAAAGTTTGAATCCAATTCATAAAGACATTGTCTTCTACCTCCCACGCATACGAAATCAACACAAACGGCTTGTTTTTATTCACAATTGGTTCTTCCGCCACTTTATTGAGAATTTCAGGCAGAGGCGTATTATCGATTGTAGGAATGTCTACATCTGCCCAAGGATTCAAAGCTTCTTGTATCGCATCTTTTGGAGTATTCATTAGCAGCAGCCTGTTTATTTTGATAGACAAATCTTTGAGGAATTTTTGTACATCATTCTCATCAAGAGCTAAAAATAAAGTCCTATACCATTTAATTCTTGATGTAAATTCTTCCTTTTCCCGCAATTCTGCCATATATTCCCCATATGTATGAGGTAACGACAATGTTGTTAAATATGGCCTGATTGTATTATAAAACAATGGTCCATCTACATACAGCGGCGCATAATCATTTTCTTTGTTCGATCCGATAATATTCCAAAGCTGTTCATATATATCTGATCTACTGGTCTCTTTTTCATAAATTGTCCGCTCAAGGGAAATTTTAGGAATAACACACTCTCCCCCATTTATAACATCGGCACCATTCTCCGTAAGAGCTATAAAATCTCTATCTTTTAAGTAGAGATAGCCATTATCAATGAGGGTATTTACCAGGAAATACAATATACCCAATTGATTACGAGTAAATTGCTTTTCAGCTGCAAATCTAAAATTTCTGAGCATGTTACCTTGCCCGGCTTTAAAGCATCTTGATTTTTGAAAGAAATCAAATATATATGTAATATAGGATTCTAAAATTTCTTGTTTCATAAGTAATATCATTGTCTTTGCAAAAGTACAAAATAATTGGCAACCAATAAACTATGCTCCTCCTATTCTTTCAAAAAACTCATGTCTTCAGACAAATCCAACCAGTTGCTTATCCGTGAGGCTATCCGCAAGATAGCCTTGGGACGGAGTATGGAGCGTATCAATCTGGCTCCCGGAGGCATGTCCGGTATCGGTACGGCCCGCATGATACACGGCTATGTCGCCAAGATACACGACAACCCCTCGGACGAGGAGTTTTCCGACTACGGCGGTACCATTGATGTCGGCGAGTACCCGGACGAGACGGCCTCCGCCGAACCTGTTATCCATAAAGGCGTGTTGCTCTCGGCCGCCACCAACAGCGAAGGCGGCTTCCTGATCGTCCCCGCACTTTTTTCCGACGTGACCATCTTCATGGATGCCGCCACCCGTTATGCCTATGTGGTTAACTTCTCCCATGTGGATATCCTGCGGCTCAATGCCCGCACGGAAACCGTCATCGGCGTGACCGAAATGGAGGAACTGGATCCGGAAAACGACTCTTCCCCGGACTACGACGAACTGGAAACCACCGGTAACGAGACCTCCACCCACTATACGCCGACGGCCGTCACAACAACCGTTAGGAATGACAAGGACAAGGAAGCGACAACCGTTATCGATGCGGAAAGCATCACGCATACGGTGGACAAGTCTGAAGTCAGACAGACAGCAGATAAAGTGGTACAAAAGGTCAATTCCACGACCGTTGCCGTTGCCGACAACAAGGTGACGCTCGGTGACGAGAATGCCACCGAGCCGCTGGTTCTGGGTAATGAGCTTGCCCGGCTGATGCTCGACTTCCTGACGGAATGTTCGAAAATCATGACTCCCACACTGATGGGCACGATGTCGCCGATCAATATGCCGAACTTCATCTCGCTGACATCACGTATCCAGAAATTTCTTTCCAAGACCAGCTATACCAAATGAGCGTACAACTGCATCCCGATATAGAAACCCTCGACAAGGAGAGCCTGTGCTATTCCATCTATGCACAGCTGTACCATAACTTTTTCAATGCCCAGCAGAAAAAGGACGACGAGCATCCTTACGGCATCGAGGAAGGCGACGAGACCAGCCTGAGACTGAAGAATACCGCTTACGGTTTTGCATCCGCCATTGCCGGAGCCGTTACGGGAGAAGGCGGTTCCGGAAGCGGTGGCTTGCTGTTGGATTACCTGAAGAAATCGGGCGGTGACATGACCGGCAAGCTCAGTGCCAATTACGGTTTCGAAGCCGGCATTGGAAACACCCGTATCCTGGAAACCTATTCGCAGGACATTACCGATCCGGAAGGTGTGGTAACTGCCATCGAGTACGGTATCAGGATTACCGGCAACCTGAAAGTCGGGGGCGACAGCCTGCATATCGGCGGCAGGCAGTTGCTCCGTTACGACGCGGACAAGGCCACCGCTACAATCAACGCTTCCCATATAGACTTTCTGGATGCGACGGTACATTCCAAAGGGGCATGGATTATCGGGGACGAGGATACAGGAATATCCATCTCCCCGACACGGCTGGCCGTGGGCGGGCAGGATGTCTATCATCGTGGCAACGCCAATACGGACACGGTGGATTGGACGATGCGGGACGGCATGGTGAGACGGAATCTGACGGTGCGAGGGAGTACGGTCATGGATGGCGGACTGAAAGCCTTGCAAGGCGTGGAACTGGGCGACAAAGGGAAATGTCTGCTTTCGTTTTCGGAAGAGGATGTCGCGCTCGGCGGGTTCCTCTCGTTCCTGGACGGATTCGGCATCCGGATCGGAGATGTTCCCGTACTGCTCTGTACCGACAAGGACAAGATACAGTTCGGGAGTATCGGCGGTGACCTTCTTTTAGGCGGCGACCATACCCCGAAGATACGCCTGTTCTCCGGCATATCGGACGTGGACGGCGAGTGTCTGATGCTTTCCCCTTACGGAAAGGCTTGTTTTCCGGGCTCGCTGACTGTCCGCCACAACTACGGCGCCGACCTGCTCTCCTCATACCGGGTAGACACTTCCGATGAAGGTATCGTTATCCACAAGCGCTTGCGGATGGGCACAGCAGAGGGATTTATGTTCACAGGCGACAGGGAGCGCGTATCGCTTTCTTCCGAGGTAATCTACGAGGAAGAGGACGTAAGGACGGCTATCCCTCACAGCACGGATTTTTCACACCGTCCGTCCGTGAGCTGTTATGCCCCGCAGAACCGTCACAGCGAATCGTTCCATATCCGCACCGATGCCGATTTCGTTACGGTCGCTGTTCCGTTGGAAGCAGCCGGGCATATCGGAATCCATGCGTCGCCCACCCGGATTACTGACAGAATCCTATACTTGACAGAGGCGTTACGCCTGCAAGCGGTGGAGGACGGTATCCGGCATTACGGAAACAGCGTCTTTACCGGGTCGCTCTCTTCGGAGTTCTTTTCCCCGGGCCTTTCCGGAAGCGGATGGGCTGTCCGCCGGAACCGGACGACAGGAGGCGTCTCCGCCACATTCGACGAGGTGGTGGCCCGCCGTAAGTTCCGCGCCTATGAGTTCGAGGTCGAAAAGACTTCGGTAACCAACGGTTCCTTCTGGATCAGCGACAGCTGTTCGGGAGACACCGTGGAAAAACTGTCATAATCCATGTCCGTATTCCGTTATCCGACATACAAGATCCGTATTGCCCCCGACTCGCAGAAGACACAGGGACTGCAAGCCGGGGATATCATCCGCAGGCAATATGCCGAACGGGAGCGTACCGTCTATTCGCTGATGTGCGTGACAGAAACCGGAACGGAGCTTGTCGGAGACAAGGACGCCCCTTATTTCATCGGGGCATTGCTGGACGGGGACGAACCGCAGGGCGGTGAACTGCTGGACTTCGTGCGGATTACCAACCTGTTCGATACGGCACGTAGCGGCGCCTTGTACCTGACGGCTTCTGACAGCGATTCACCCTATATGGATGTCATCGACGGCATGGCGACCGAACGCTCCCTGTGCTATCCCGTCATGGACGGAGGCATGGCGGGAGTGCCGGACAAGTCCAGGTACGCCGTTTATGGCAGCATGCTGCAAACGGAATATCTGGATGCCGATTCGGAAGCGACACGCATTGTCCGCATTATCCGCAACGCGGAACCGGCAGGAAACGCTTCCTTCGGGCTGATGCTGACATTGGAAGAACCGGTCGGATACCCGGAGCGCCTGCTGGTATCGTTCAAGGTCAGGTCTTCCAAAACATCAGGTTCCGTACCGATCCGATTCGGCTATACGAACCGTGAAAAGACGGATGCGGAAGATGAAATCTCCATCGGCCGGGAATGGAAGTACAAGTTATGGGTCATCACCGTGGATTACCCGGCACAGTACAGCCGGAGCCTGTTTCTTGACCTGACATCAAGCCTGGCCTCCGAGGGGGACTGGTGCGAGGTCGCCGACCTGAACATTGTTCGTCTTGCCTCCGTATCCGCTTTCAGCGAGGCGAGCAAGGCCCGTGTGGGAAAGGTCAGCGGCATCATCGATCCGGTCTTCGGCATGTTGGATGGTTACGGGGCCTATTTCCAGAATCTCTATGCCACACGCAATGTCAATATAGCCGGCACGCTTACCGCGGGAGACGAGAACGGTTTTTCAAGCACGTTTTATGTGGGCAAAATCCACAAGAATGTCATACCCGACAGCCTGTCCTGCCGGTTCAGCCATTCGGAAGAGCTGGATGAAACATCTCCCGCCGGACTCGGGCGGTGTGTACGGATAGCCGGAGACAGTCTTCTTGGTGCGCAAAGTGCCGCCTGGCGGGAGGCTCATACAGGAGTCTGTTATTGTTTCTCAGTCTGGATAAAAGCGGAAGATACGGCAGCCATCCGGTTCTATCAGGATGAACATCTTGTCGGTGATCGGACGGTGGCTGCCGGTAAAGGATGGGTCCGTTATAATGTCCCGTTCCTCATACGCGGGTCAGATTCCCCCGTCATGTGTCTCGGCATTGCCGCTTCCGTCCCCCTGTCGTTGTCCGCCCCTCAATTGGAGGCCGGAAGGAACGTGACCCCCTATCAGGCGACCGATGAAGCCTTGTCCTACACGGACGATTACGGTGCCTGGTTCAATAAGGGAGGTATCGGGGGTACCATACAGAATCCCCTGTTGCGGCTGAACGAAGACGGCTCGATCGTTTCACGGGACGGTTCTTTCGTCATCCATCCGGACGGGACGGGCCATTTCGCCTCGGGACGGTTCAAGTGGGGCAAGGATACCATCGAACTGCGCGATGTGACCATCCGCTGGGAAGACCTCGATGAGGAGGCGCAGGAACTGCTCAAGCCCCGTTCCGTCTCCCTGACAGGCGGCACGGCGTTCCATTTCAAGGACGAGCTTTCAGGCGCATGCGAGCCGGAGAATATCCCGCTTGTGGCGACCGAATACAATTTCGAGCCGGAAAGTCGGCAGTGGGAATACCTTGCCGTTGACGGCATATGGAAAGATGCCGGATGCAATGCCGCCGTATTTGAAATGACACCCCCGTTTCATGGCTGGGAAGGGCGCGACGTGCTGACCCTCCGCTACACGGCAACATACCGTAATGAAAAAATCAGTGCGACCCATACCTTTTTCAAACTTTACGACGGATCTCCCTCCTATACTGTTTATGTGGAGTCTGAAAACGGCACGACATTCCGCAACGGAATCGTCTCGACGGTACTCCGTGCCAGGGTGTACAGGGGCGGTGAAGAGATTACATCGCTCATTCCCGACGGCAATTTCCGCTGGATACGGACGAGCCGCGATACGGAGAGTGACAGGATATGGAACGCCGCACCGCGTTACGGCAGGGAGATAGAGATAACCGGCGGGGACGTGTGGCGCAAGGCCGTTTTCGATTGCGAAGTGGAAATAACAAATAACCGATAATCTATTATGGCAGTAAAAGTAGCCCGCGGGCAGGTCACCATCATCGACCAGAACGACGCGGTATCGTTGCAGGCATTCATCGGCTCCTCGCAGCCCCTGACACAGGTGTACAACAGAGACAACAATGCCTATGCCCCTTCGTGGGCGGCTTCTCCCTATCTGGTACTTACCCCTTCGCTCTTCGTCAGCGGTCAGGCGGCGACCGACCAGATCACCTCGGTAGGCAATGCCGCGACGCTTACGGCAGGCGTGAAGAGCGGCTCGGCCAAGTGGTACAAGAACGGTACGGCGATCGTCTCCGGACAGGACAGCTGCACCATCGGCGCGGCATCGGCCAAGTATGCCCTTACCGTCAAAGCCAACCACATGACCGTTTCCGCTCCGCAAGTGCGTTATACTTTCGAGGCGGTTTACATCGACGCCAACGGGCTGGAGATTCCGTTCCGGGCGGAGATTCAGTTCACGCAGCACCTGAACGCCGGAGCGATGATCGCCGCCGTGGCGTATGCACCCGACGGCATCGTATTCAAGAACGACGAGGTGGCGACGCTCAGGGCGCATTGCGACCTGTGGCGCGGAGCCTCTATCGACACGACGAACGTCACCTACGCGTGGGGCATCAAGGATTCGGCGGTATTCGCGGGCACGACACTGACAGCTGCCGCGGCAGCCGGAGCCACGACCATAACGGTCGCTTCGGTAATGAACATGGAGGCGGGAGGCAGGATAACCATAGGATCGGCACAGTACACCATTTCGGCAGTCAACGCCTCCACGAAGGTCGTGACGCTGACCTCCGCACTGAGTGCCGCAGCCGCATCGGGAGCCGCCGTTTCGTGTCCCTACTACAACTCCATGCTGGGTGCCGGCTGGGCATGCCTTACCTCGACCAATCCTCGGGGCGTGACGGCAGGCTGGACGACAAACGAAATCACGATTACGGCAGATGCCGTTCTCAACTTCGAGACCTTCAAGTGCGCCATCAAGGATACGGACACCTCGGCGGGCAACGCCTCGGCGAACAAGGTCGTCTGCGACATCATCTCCTTCACGGATATGTCCGACCCCATCACGGTTGATCTGGTCAGCCAGAAGGGGTTCACCATCAAGAACAACGGCAATGACGTGGATGCCAAAGCCGTGTTATACAGGGGCGGTGAGGAAATCGACACGGGCGGGACAGCTTATACCTATACATGGAAACTGTGGAACTCTGCCGGGACTTCCGTCGTGAAGACCTACACGGGAAAATCCATCACGGTCTCGAAAGCCGATGTGACGGGGAAAGGCGTGCTGATGTGCGAGGTATCGAAATAAACGACATGTCTTACAACGAATACGAGGGTGCCAAATACTTTTTGGGACACCCTCATTGCGTCTGACGTGTTTCCCGACAGGAAAGTCAGTCTCTTGGCATGGATTTCACGATCCCGCTCACGGGGTCGAATTGTACGGCGGCATTGTTGAACAGCCGCTCGATATGCCCGCTGCGGATCATTTCGGAGGTCGGCAGACAGTGAAGGACGGGCGTATCGATAAGGGCTATTCTGTCACTCAGCGAGAGGGCTATATCCAGTTCGTGAGTGGAGAACAGAATGCATTTGCCCTCAGCATGCGCTAACCGTGCGAGCAGGGAACACAATTCGTAACGGTTGGGCATGTCAAGAAACGAGGTCGGCTCGTCCAACAGGATGACGGGCGTTTCCTGAGCCAGAGCACGGGCTATCATAATGCGCTGGCATTCACCGTCCGACATCTTATCCATCGTGCGGCCGGCATACGCCTCCATTCCGACCGAAGAGAGCGACCGCATGACGATTTCCCTATCTTGAGGCTGCATGCGGCCGATCCAGTTGGTGTAAGGGGCGCGGCCGATAGCCACGACATCCTCGCACCGCAGGTTGGCGATGCGTGTGCGCTCGGTCGTGACAAATGCCAGTTGCCTTGCCTTCTCCGGAGTTCTCATGTTTGCGATACAATGTCCGTCGAGCAGGATTTTACCGCAATAATTATGATTCAGTCCGGCTATGGCACGGAGAAGTGTAGATTTCCCCGTGCCGTTCCTGCCAATAAGGGCAGTCAGCTGTCCTCTTTTGAAAGAGGCATCGACCTTATCGAGAAGCCTCTTCTCTGCGTAGCCTATGGAAAAATCGCACAGTTCTATCATACCGTCATCGATTTATTGCGTAAAACCACCCATACGACTATCGGGATTCCCAGCAGTGCGGTAATGGCATTTACGGGCAAAGTGAACATTTTGGAAACGATATCGCAAAGAAGCAATACCGCCGCCCCCGAGAGAAGGGTTCCCGGCAGGAGCACGCGGTGGTCGGCCTCGCGGAAGAGCATCCGCGCGACGTGAGGCATGGCAAGACCGATGAAGCCGATCGGGCCGCAGAAAGCCGTTACCGTGCCGGCCAGCAGCGTCGTCGAGAGAAACAGCAGACCGCGCGAACGGCGGATATTCAGTCCCATCGTTACGGCATATTCCTCGCCGAAGAGCAGGAGGTTGAGCGGTTTGATCGTCCATACGGCCAGCAGCAACCCGACGATGACCGACGGAAGGAGGATGGCGAGCTGCGGCACCGTCACGTCGCCGAGCGACCCCATCGTCCAGATGACGAACGCCTTTAACGCCTCCTCTTTGCTCAGATATTGCAATATCTGCACGACAGCGCTCACGCCTGACGAGAACATCATACCCAAAATCAATATCACCATAATGTCCTTTATGCGGTGTCCGACGGCAGCGATTACGAGCAGCACGACGGCCGCACCCAGCCAAGCCGCTCCGGCGATGCCTATCGACGAGCCGACGCCTGCCAGCACCACGAGCGCCACGCCGAGGCTTGCACCCGAGCTGATGCCCAGCACGTAGGGGCCGGCCAGCGGATTGCGGAACAATGTCTGCATCTGCAAGCCGCTGACCGATAGCGCCGCCCCGGCCAGCAGAGCCACAACCGCCTTTATCAGCCGTATGTTCAGTACGATTTTCGCCGTAGTCCGCGGGCAGTCGCCGCCCGTCAGGGCCGCCCATACGTCGCCGACGGGAATGCGAACCGCGCCCACAGCCAAATCCAACAGGAAGAGGCCGACCGTAAGCACGGACAACGCGGTGAACAGGATGACGGGGCGTGAACGCATCTATTTCAGTTGTTTGTAGTATACGAAATCTTCTTCGACCAACTCGGGGTGGAATATCTTCACGAGGTCGCGCAGAAGAAGGTCGGGATTCACGACGGCCGATTCGTAGTAGTCGTTGCCTCCGGCGGCATTGGTGCGGGCGTTGTTGTTATAGACATAGCCGTTTCGGACGCAGCGGGTATCGGCGAACTTCGGGCAGGCGGCTTTCAGTTCGTCGAGTGTGTTCGCCATGCCGACGTTCAGCCACATATCGGCCTCCGAAGCGAGCAGGTATGCCTCCTCCAAGTCGATAGGCGTCGAAGAGTTGCCCGTGTTCTTCTTGTAGATGTAGTCGCCTCCGGCGTCGGTAATCAGCCGCACGGCATAGTTTTCCGTCGAGGGCATGAACCACGAATCGCCGTAGGGCGTATTGAGCATGACCGACGGGGCATCGAGAACGGCACCGGACACTTTCTGTTTCAGCGCATTGTATCGGATCGGAATATCCGCGAATACCTTTTCGCCCTTCGCGCGTTTCCCGACGACCTCCGAAAGCGCCACCAGCCATTCGGCTTTGCCCAGCGGAGATTCTTCGAGATAATCGCCGACATACATGAACGGGATGCCGAGCTCCTTGAGTTTGCTCTCCATCGCACTGGCCCCGTTCACGCCGAAAAGCAGCACAAGGTCAGGGTCGAGCGACAACAGAAGTTCATAATTGATATTTCCCTCGTAACCCACGTCGCCGATGCTGTCGCGGCGTGCCTGAATGTCGGGATTGGAGATATAGTCGAGTCCCGAAACGCCGACCACACGTGCCGTCTCGCCGATGGCGTCGAGCATGGCGATATGGGTCGAGGACATCGCCACGATGCGCTGCGCATCCCCTTCGAGGACCTGCCCGTCGAAACCCTCGGGAACGGGTTCCCCGTTACGGGAGATGAACAACCGGGTGGTGACGCTATCCGCGCCCTGCCACGGATTCATGACGGAAACCAGCACGCTCTGTCTGCCGTCTGCTCTTTCAATCTTGAATCCCGAGGCATATTCGGGAGCGTAAAGCTGTTTGTTGAAATCGGCAAGTTGGGAACTCTTGCCACGACAGCCTGCAAATGCCAGCGCAAGCAGCACCATCAGGCTCAAATTCTTTAATACTTTCATATCATTACCTTATTTACGTTTACATTATTTTCTGCTTTTCCCGAATTTCGGGGTGATGCCGATGAAGAACTCGAAGTTGATGCCGGGCATAGGACGCGACAGCACCGAGAGATAGTCCTCGTTGAACAGGTTATTGACGGCAAGTTTCAACTGTACATCCAGCGGTTTGAACGACAGCATTTTCTCCAGTGAGATATTGCTCATGAAATACCGGGGCAGGTGGCCTGTCAGCGTGTAATCGTTGCTCGACATGGTGAAACGTTCCGAGTAGTAAGCCCACTTGTAGAGGAACGCCCACGTCCGCCATGACAGCCGTCCTGTCAGCGAGGCGGAGTGCTCCGGCACGTAAGGCAGTTGTTTTCCCACCGACTGGTCGGCGGGCGACATCTTTTCGCCCTCGTTGATGGAGGGGGTCCACGAATAGGAACCGTTCAGGTCTATCAGCCAGTCCTTTGCCGGCTGCACGGCAAGGTTGGCCTTCACTTCGACACCGTAGGCATGGACTTTCTTCACGTTGCGCGGCGAGAAGAACCCCTTGGTCGTCGGCAGCCAGATGATCCAGTCGTCGATGTAGGAGTCGAACCAGCTTGCGCTGCCGCCCAGTTTATATACCCCCTTTTTGCCGACATCGAAACTCACTCCGGCGTCATAGCTGAAGCCGTGTTCGTTTTTAAGGTCGGGGTTGCCGCCCGGCAGAAAGTAGAGGTCGTTCAAAGTCGGAAAACGATAGTTGCGCGATACGGAGGCTTTCACCATCACGTTCCCTTTGCGCGAAATCAGTCCGTCGATGAAGAATGCCGGGATGAGCGGAGCCCATTTGTCGCCCGACATCTCCTCGCGCAAGACCAGCGACAAGCCCAACGGCTCGACAGGCTGCCATTTGGCCGATACAGAACCGGAGAGCTCGACACGCCCCTTGTCATATCCGACGACGGCTTTGTTGCCATCCTGAAGGATGATGTTCTTGTCTTCGCTGCGCACGAGATGCTGGTACACGGATACGTTCGAGGTGAAGAACCATTTCCTGCCGGGCGAGTATTCCGCTTCCGCCTGTCCGTAGAACGTGTTTATCTTGCTCCGCGAACGGGTCATGGAGGCCCAGTTGTCCGGCGCCACCTCACGACGGTAGTCGTAGGCCATCCACGTATGGATATAACCGCCTTTCACGCCGACTTTCCATTTCTCTTTGATATGGTCCCATGACAGGACACCACGAAACGTCTGCTCCCGCTGGCGGTTCTCGAAGGCGGTCTCATCGCCGTAATCGGTCGTGAGCATCGGCAGTTCCCGGTTGGAGTTGATATACCATGCGTTCAACCCGAAACGGTCGCCTTTCAGGGTGTTGTAATATACCTCCTGCAACAGGTGCAGGTCCTTGAACGAACCCGATCGGTTGCGTTCCTTGGGATGATACTGTCCGATGATGTTCTTCTCCTCGTCGTAGATATTTATCTTCTTGTCGTGGTTGGTGTACTTGTAATCGTTGGGCGACGACGAATAGACCGCGCGGGTCGAGACCTGCCATCGGTCGCTGCCGTAGGTGAAGCGGGCGAACTCGTCGAACGTGCGGAACGACCCGATGCCCTGCACGTATTGGGCATGGAAGCCCTCGCCGACCTGCGGCGTAGTACCGAGTTTGACAAGTCCGCCGAGTCCGCCGCCCGTTTCATTCACCGACGACGTGCCATGAAGCAGCGAGGCCTGATCTATGAAGTAGGACGGTATGGTGGAAAAGTCGGTCATACCCAGCATGGGATTGTTGATGCGCATGCCGTTCCACGTCACCTGCGTGTGGCTGGGCGACGTGCCGCGGAAAGCAACGGTGGAGAGCGTGGCGCGTCCGTAACTCTTGACGAACACGGACGAATTGAACGTCAGAATGTCGGCCATCGATAAGGCAATGTTCTCTTTCAGTGCGAGCGAGTCGAACTTCGTCTTCTGCACGCCGATTTCTTTCATCGGGCGTTTGCCCCACACCGTGACCTCGTCTATCTGGTGGATGCGTCGTGTGATTCCCTGCGCGGACAATACGGACGGACAGACGAGCAGTAGCGAGAAAAGTATGTATTTCGTATAAATCATTTGATTCCGTTTTTAGGGTGGGTATTCGCGGAAAAATGTACCGTGGAGGATGCCGGCACGGACGTTTGATGCGGGTCGAACCCATTCTCTTCAAGCAGTTGTCCGTATTCTTCCTCGAACGAGATCTCCTGATGGATTGTATGCTGCTCCTCGATGTGCCGTCTGAGCCGGTGAAGGTCGCTGAACGACACGCTGAACGAGTCGAATCCGGCAGCCCAACCGGAGAAGTCGGCATATTCCGGGGTTTTCTGGTATACCGTTCCCGTGGCGCCTTTCACCTTGTTCACGATCTTGCTGAAATCCCCGGAATTCGGAATCTCGACAAGTACATGCACGTGGTTGAGAAAGGCATTGGCGGCATGTACGCGGCAACCTTTCCCTGTAAAAATCCGTGTCATCCGCTCGAGCATCAATCCTTTTCCCGTTGTCGGAATCGTCATCTTGCGTCCTTTGGTAACGAAGATGAGATGGTATAGGTGTCGTATCCTGCCCATCACTTCCAACAAAATGCGCCGGGGATTATCCCGACATAGAATTCATCGATCAGTTCACCTTCGGACGAGTAGCGGTAGACAATGCCCTGCTGCTGGTAGTCGATGGCATCGGCCACGTAGACATCGCCACGCACGGGGTCGACGGTCAGGCCGTAATAAATCGTACCGCTGTATTCGAGGAACGGGCGCACGGGAACACGTTCCGCATCCACGTCCATCGACCATATGTCCTTGTTGATCCAGTAGAGCTTGTCGCCCGTACCGTTGAGCTGCACCTCCGAAGGCCAGTCGCCCATCTTGAACTTGAACTGCTTCTCTACGGTGAACGTCTCGGCATCGATGCGGTAGAGAGACGGGGCTTCGTAGCCGTAGGGCGAACCCTCGTACCCACCGTCGGTGATCGTCCACATCTTGTGGTTCTTGTCCATTACCAGCGAGGTGGGCTGGATGCCGACTTTCAGTTCTTCTACCACCTGATCCGTTTCGGTATCGATCTTGATGATGCGGTTTTGGTACGACCAGCAGTTGCAATAGACATATTTGCCATACTGCACCATCTGCTCCGTGGAGCCGCTTTCCATCGTCATGTCCGGCACCTGGATGTAACCGGTGATTTCATATTTCTTGGGGTTGATGATGAAGATGCGGTTGTCCCACAATTGGGTGACATAGGCTTTCTCGTCGCTGAGGAAATGGATATAGCGCGGCGAAGTCAGGTTCGTGATACGGCCCACCTCTTTGAACGTATTGAGGTCGATGGCGAAAATCACGTGGGAATTGTTCACCACGACCCAGCCCTTATTGTCGTGGATGCACATCGATTGCGCCACGTCGCCCAGCTTCATGCCGTTGGCACGGAAGAACACTTCATTCTGCACCTGTTGGGTTTCGGGGTCGTAGTACGACAACGTGGCATTGCCGTACTGGAAGTTGCCCTCGTTGGTGATGAACAACCCGGCTCCGGTAGCGTTGAAATCTTCCACCGCATCTCCGTAGTCCCACTCCATGCAGCCCGCCAGCAACAGCGGCAACCCGCATAGAAGAATGATATGTCGTATCAGATGTTTCATTGGCTTGTTATAAACGGGAAAGAGTACCGGTCTTTCGGCCAGTACCCTGTTCCCTTGTAAAATAATGGGTGTTACTGCTGGGTATAGCGACCGGCTTGCATATCCTCGTAGGTGGGGTTATAACCGCAATTGGTTACAAGCCAGTCTTCTTTCTTGATTTGCTCTTCTTCTACAAAAGATTTGAAGAACGTATAATCAACAAACCGTGTCAACCGGATAAATCGAACTCCTGAGAGTTTTGTTAAAGTTGGCATATTGAAAGTCGTAAGCGATGCTGCATTTGCAGCACAAAGTGTTCCATCAATGGCCTGCAATTTGGGGCATGAAATAGTTTTTACGGCACGAACAGTCATACCAACACCCCCGACATGTTCCAATGACGGAAATGTAAAATCTTTATTTGATGCCATAAAATCTAAAGAACCATATAAAATATTATTAATCACCCCTTCTTTGATATATTGAGGATTGCTTGAACAACCGACTGACTTTAAATTCGTAAAATCATAATCATAGTTAGAAACAGCGTTCAGATTACCGATAATACATAACTGACCTCCGACAATTTCCAATTTCGGGAACGAGATATTGTTTGCCATTGTAGTTTCGATGCTTAAATATCCATCTACACTTACCAAGTTAGGGGCTGAAACGCCTTTTTTTGAACCTCTTATAATTTCCATATTCCCGTAAACTCGTTCAAATTGGAATACAGGATCTGTTGTCATATTGCTAGAATACTTAAAATTCTTAATACTCTTAAAATTCAATTCTGGATCTATTCCAACACTTGAACCGGTAATACCGATCGGAGCTAGAAACATGCTAACTTGCGACATATCCTCTTTTGTGATAATTTTTGAGAATATAGTCCCGTCTGTAATAGAAATTAAAGGTTCGTTATCCTCAAAAGGTACAAAATTTACTTTGCTCAAATCTAAAATTCGATCAGAACACTCCAATAAACGCAGCAAGGTCAGTCCTCCGAGTTGTTCTAATTTACTCCAATCCGGTAATTTTTTCAAGACTTGGAATTTAGATATTGTCAATGTGCCTTTAACAATCGACAAGTTAGACAGTCCATCTATTTCTTGTAATTTATTATTTCCCGTAGATGTAAAAGCATCGGACGCAATATAACTGGAAACGAGATTAAGGTCGCCGTTTACTACCGATAATTCCGGCAATGAAAGGGTCTCCAACGGAATCGGTATAGAAGCAAAATCCACACTTCCAACTTCTTGTAATTTCGGAAATTCCAAAGAAATCATTTTGCCTAAATTATTAACCCCTAAGCGACCGTTTACTTTTGTCAATTCAGGAATTCTCAAAGATGTGATTTCTCCTCCTGGTTCTCCGTCACTTGTCAGACACTGGAGATCAAAATCCTTTACGACAGTGGTTAATTTAGGGAATTCAAAACTTTGTAGAGATGAAGTCCTGAATATTATATTTCCATCAATCGTTTCAAGGTTGTCGAATTGCACATATGCTACTTGATTGTTGCAGACAACGATGTCGCCAGTAATATGCTGCAAAGATCTCATACTGACCATCTGCAATTTACTGTTGGTCGCAAAGGCAGTTTCAGTTCCTATTTGCAAACCTCCAATTGAAGTGATATTATCAAGTCCCGTAAGATCTTGTCCAACATAACTTTTCCGAATGATGATGTTTCCTTCGACTTCCTTCAATATTTTTAATGCGGCGATATCCGACAATTCTTCTGCATCCTCAGCATCCGACCCGATAATCAAATCACCTTTGATAACCGTTACGTCCGTATCAATGAAAGCCGTAACATCCGCTGTTGTCTTCAATTCCACATCCCCTTCATAGCGAATCTCGTCTTTAATGACTTTATATGTATAATCATTCGCTTCTCCATTGTAAGAGGTTACACGAAACGTTCGTTCCGTATCCCAGTCAGTAATGCTTGCCGGATCGGGAATAATTGTTGCCGAGGATGTGTATTTGAATTCGACTTGAGCATTATTTAACGAAACAGTATATGGAACTGTTATGGTAATTATATTGTCAATTATTTCCGCTGTATAGGATTGACTTGCCACAGTCATCACGACTGATGTGATAAAATTGTCATCGGCATCAGCAGGACTTTCTGGAGTCTGATTATCTTCTGAACATGATAAAAAAAGAAATGGGGCAATGAATAGTAAAAGCCAAAACTGTCTCATATTATTGATTATTAGTTATTGATAAGTCTTCAAATGAAAATACTTCTGTGGATATCTCTCCAAGCCAACCACTTTTCGATAATACTCCACACTGAACTTTGATAAAGTCTATATATTGCAATTTTACTGGAGTCCCGTCATGATATATTGCATTGGCTATTTTGAATCCGTTGCGCTGACCGCTACCATCAATGACATTTCCTCCTACCAGATTATCTGAACCCATATTATCCACATACCCCCACTCATAAGCGTTATTCGCCCAATATCCTGTAACGGGATCTTGATTGTTGCGAGGAGTCAGACGCGTCCCATATAATGTATAGCTATCTTCTTTAATCCAATTGGGATAATAATATTCTTGGCCATGGTATGCATTCATATCGACAGAACCTGAATTACCTTCACTATCTACCCACGGAGTATGTGCTCTGGGTGCAGGTCTATAGTAAGTTACTTCGTAGTCTTGTATTGTACCATCGATGCCGGTTTCAGATCCTTTTAATTCATACCATTCATCGTCTGGCTGGCCATTGCCATTTATATCTTGCATTACCCAAACAATGCCCGGCTCATTTGAGCCACCGCTCGAACTGTTAAAAGCATTTCCTTGTATTGCAAAATCGTATTCTCGGCCACTCGGAGCAATACTATGGTCAAAACCGATGATGATATAACCACCGAAAGATCCCAGTGAAACATGCGCTTTTTTGTTCAATCGTTTCGTTGCATACTCTATGGCTTGTTGGGGCGTCGTTTCATTTCCTATAAATCCGGTATTTTGGGATAACTCATTAATAAACTGTCCGGGAGCAGGAATGAATTCATAAACCTTATCCCAAATACCTGAACTTGTCGCTGTCGCTTGCCGATAGCGTTCTTGTTCCGTTTTTTCTTCACAAATAACCTTAACTGTCGTTGTAATTGAAGTATTACTACGTGTTATGTTACGTGAAAGTGGCTGTGTGTTGGGCATTTTTTCTGTAACAGTAACAGCAACGAAATATTCTCCAGGAGTCGTCGGCGTGAATTTAAAAACCCTGTCGGTAGCGGCTTCCATAATTTTTCCATTGACCTGCCATTGATACTGTGGATAATCGAAATATTCCAGCAAAGGCCGCAAATATACAGGACGCCCTGCAAAAGTATAACGATCCGTAGAAGTTTGTGTATAGGATGGTGTCGGAAACCGTACGGAATAAGGCATTGTTTCCACAACTTCTACGTCGAAATCACGGATTGTTTCTCCGTCTATATTGGATGCCCGGATTGTTATCGAATATGTACCGAGTTCTTTTTCGTGAAACGTATATGCTTTTTCTGTTCCGACGATTTCTCCATCGCGTACCCATTCAATTCTAAAATTTTCAAGATCGTCATGTTGAATATCTGGAGATAAAATATAATCCGTGTTTTGAGGCACTTTTAATCCTTTAGAGGGGATTATGATTGAAATTGTAGGTGGAGTTAACTCCAATACTTCTACTTTTAACTCTTCTTCCGCATAACCCTCTGGTGTATCAACTCGCAATTTGATATATAGATGTTGTTCCTGATTCCATGTATACTTCAATATTGATTCAGATGAAAGAAGTTTTCCATCTACTGTCCATGCATAAAGTGCATTATTCGCATATTTATATGTCGGGGCAATTGTCAGTTCACGCCCAACTTTGATAGTGTAAATGCCAGTCTCACTATCGAGTTCAATTATAGGAGCTTGTTTTATTTCTTCAGTAATTACATCGTTCTTATTACAGCTTGTAATAAAAAACAAAAGTACAAGAATACTAAATATGAAAGCCTTCATAATAAAAAAGGCATAGAACTGAAATCAGTTCTATGCCAAACTATATTAAATTGTTATTCTATTGTAACGTCGTCTATACAAAGATACGCCGGAGTATTGAGTCCATATATAGGATCGACATCAGATCCTTCAAAATTGAATTTTACACTTTGCACATCCGCTACATTAATATCCCAATATGTCCATGTAGTTACGGGGGACACTGTTGGTTTATCATATCGGTAGTCGGCCAACAATTTCGATACAGTGGTGATCAAATTTCCATCTACGTCATAACATTCGATGTTGACTTGGAAATATCCTATATTGTTGCCGTCAGAATCTTTCAGATTACTCAACGGTGTTGCAACACCCGATGTTCCGAACTGATTACCATTTATAATCACACCATAGGTATATGCTGTGTTACAATACCATAAACCCTTGAATTTGCGAGGGGAGTCAAAATAGAATTCAGGTTTGGCCATCCACTCCGTATTTCCGAAATCAGAGTAGCCGTATACAACAGCAAAATTGGAACCGCTGTGACCTGCCCCTGTATTGGCCCCATCTGTGGATGCTGTATTATAGACACTACATTGATTCTCCCAAGTATACCACCAATTAGTTCCAGAAGTCTTGCCGGCAGCAGAATCAGAACGATAATTGTATTTCGACAACGCAATGGCACCACTGGAAAATTCAGTATACGCTCCATAAGAATTGGTTACAGTATTCATGTCGGAGACAAACACAAAATCGGGATCGTATATTTCCCTGATTTGGTTCTCTGCAGTATATCCATAAAGCGTGTAGTAGTTCTCTGCTTTAGGCGAAACCGCCATGAATGTTTCATCGAAGTCATCGAATGTAATGGTTGTAGTGCCATCATCATTAAAGTTGGCTCGGGTTTCGGGAGTTACTGAATCAGTTTGAGGATTCATCAAAAAGTCATCGTCTGAATTACAGCCGGTGAACAGGGCGGTTGCCGTCAACAGGAAAGCTCCCGCCAGAAAGCGTAAATTTCTTTTCATAGCTTACTTGTTTTTTAATAAAACATATTTTTAACAAACACAAAAAATCCCGTTCGCGCAGGTTTACACGAACGGGATTATGTTTGTCTTCAAATATGAGAATGACTCCTACGGCATTCCGTATCTGATCGCAACCCGATTTTCTCCCGCGGGTGTAAATCCTTTTCCGGTCATGGCAGGTCTTCTGACTCGTCCCAGTCGTCGCGCCTTCCCAGCATTACACCAGTGGCAGGTTGCGGCAACCTTGAGGGGACTTACAGCAGCGGGTACTGTCCCGGATTCTCACCGGATTCCCTTTTCATCCGTGGCGGCGAACCGCCCGGAACCATTTCCAATTACAAAAATACAAATATTTTTTATAATAATATCATTTACACGAAAAAAAATCCGCAACCTGCCGGAATCATTCCGCACTATACTTTCAGAAAAAGGTTTCATGGCAAAGATTCTCATCGCCCGGGGACAGGCGACCATCTATGTCCAGAAGGACGGGTATACCATAACCCAGTCTTTGGGTGAATACGTGTTCCCCGCGGATGACACGGGGAAGATTCTCTCGTCCGTCACTCTCACCTCGACCGTACGGGTGATGTGCGGGGACGAGGAACTCACGGCCTTTACCATCGGTGCGGTGGGTAAGCCGGCGGGATTCTCATCCGTTACCGTCAATAACGGCACGAAGACCTTAACCTACGTTATCACCGCCGGTACGACGACCCTCGCCGACCACGGAACAATAGATATTCCCGTGACAATTTCCGGTATTGTCTATCATCTGTCGTTCGTCTGGTCGAAAGCCAAGGCGGGTATCCCGGGCAAGGACGGGGTCGATGCCGACATGCTCGACTGGGTCAAGGAGTGGAATACGGGTAAGACGCTCATCAACGGCAACACGGTCATCACCCCCAAACTCTTTGCGGGCACGAAAAACAGCGACGGCACCGTCTCCGGGATAGCCATAGGCTCGTTTACACTCAATACGAAGACCTCCTCGGGAACGATCGCCGCAGAGGCGGTAAACGGCATCTATGGATTTAGGGATGGCTACAAAACCTTCTATGTAGATAACGGCGGTAACGCCCAGTTGGGTTATGGCGACCAGTATGTCAGGTATAACGCCACGACAGGCAAGGTCGAGTTCGGCAGCGGAGTGAGTCTGAACTGGGTCGGTGCGACCTACATCGACAAGGACGGCGTCTTTACCGGAACACTCTCGGCCGATACGATTAAGACGATTTCCATCAGTGCTTCCCAGATCACATCGGGGATTATCGCTGCGGCACGCATCGACACGGCGGCGTTGAAAGCCTCCTTGATTACCGCCGGAAACATCGAAGCTCTGACCTTGAACGTTACAAAAGGGAAAATCGGCGGCTGGACGGTGGATGCCGACTCCCTTTACCGGGGTACGAAGAACAACACTGTGGGGAGCTGCACCTCTGCCGCAGGTAGCATTACGCTCGGCTCGAACGGTATCCGGGGCTATAAATGGCGGCTGGATGCCTCGGGAGCCGGAGCGGTCGCGGGCGGCAACATCGCGTGGGACGCTTCGGGCAACGTCACGTTCGCCTCGACGGTCAGTGCCTTGTGGACGGCACCTATCGGCTCCCTCACCACGGCTTTGGGCGGCAGCGGCTATCCCAAGCTGACGAAGATCACGGCCGACGGAATCTATACCGGCAGTATCACCGCCTCGCAGATTACCGCAGGAACCATCTCCGCCGACCGCATAGCGGCAGGCAGTATAGCGGCCTCGAAGCTCGATGCCGCCAGCATCAGGTCCTCCATCATCAACACGGACTATATCAACGGCCTGAGCTGTACCTTCACCAAAGGAAAAATCGGCGGCTGGATGATCGGGGCTTCGGCCCTCACTGCCACGCATATCTCGATAGACAGCGGCAACAGACGCATCGCGGTGTACGGGGCCAATTCGGGTGTCGCTAGCGGGCAGCGGGTGCAGCTCTACTACAACAGCGACACGGACTTCGGGCTCTATACCACGGACAGTGCAGGGTACTGCGTGGCACAGCTGGGTTCGAGCAACAGCATAGCCGGCTGGACGATCGACACGACTTCCATTCGCAAGGGCAACGTGTCGCTGGGCAGCGACGGCTCGATCATCAACTCCACGAAATGGAAACTGAACAACGACGGTTCGGGGCAGATCGCCTCGGGCAACATTGCATGGGACACTGCCGGGAACGTTACGTTCGGGGCTTCCGTATCGCTGCAATGGAAGAACGACATCGAAGCGGCCAAGGTTACGAACTTCGGCTATCGATATTACAAGAAACTCATCATCAACGGCGACGAAGCGACCTATTATCCAGTCGTTTTCAAAGGTGGCGACCAGAACATCAAACGTACCATTCTCGTCCGTCGGGGATATGCCGAGCAGGCTCCGGTCTCGTGGAACACATCCACGCACAAAGGAGGTCTGATCGTACTTATCAAAACCAACTTCGGCGGTTGGGGTGGCATTGCCTATTCATGGGATATCTATGACCTTTCCGAGACCTACTGCCGGATGTTCGCCGGGGCGCAGCTGTGCGGCAACTACTGCATGTTCGCCGTCTTCCTGCGTGGCGGCGGCGATACGGGTGCCGTGTACCACCTCTACTCCGACCAGCCGATAGAGAGCAGCAGTTATAGTCCTTCGCCGATTCCGGCAGCTCCGCAAATCGCTTACGGCAACGACCTTATCTTCCAGAGCGGTTCCACACAAGCCTATGCCCCCGCGCCGCGCACCCTCACGGCTGCCGTCGAGGAGGAGATCCGCCGCCATCGGTTCATTGCTCTGGCGCAAAGCACGGACAGCACGCTTGCGGCGCACCCGCTGACCTATATCGGCTCGACAGGGATTTACACGGGCACCCTTACCGCGGCGCAGGTCAACGCCGTGGCGATCGATGCCGGCAGTATCAAGACGGGAACACTTTCGGCAGACCGTATCGCCGCGGGCAGCATCAGCGCCTCGAAACTCGATGCCGTGGGTATCAAGTCGTCCATTATCAATACCGATTACATCAACGGTCTCAGCTGCACGTTCACGAAGGGCAAGATCGGCGGTTTCTCCATCGGCAGTGACAACATGACCATAGGGAACGTCGGAGCTGTGGGTGCCATCCCGTTGCAAATCCGTTCCGCCTCCACGGGCAGCGGTTACTGGTACACGGGAGCCTACAAGCCGCTGGGTATATGCCTTACGTGGTATCAGAGCAGCAATGCAGGGCATATCGTCCTCGGGCAGGTGGCGGCATCCGGCAACAGTGTCAAGACCGGATTCATAGGTCTTCAGATGATGTCATGGGACAATCTGGAATACTTCTGCCTCTCGGTGAACTATACCAAAAGCGGCAGCAAGGAGGTATACAACCGTATCGCGGGGTGGGCCTTCGACCACAACCATATCTGGAAAAACAACATCTCGCTGGGCAGCGACGGATCTATCGCCAACTCCACGAAATGGAGTCTGAACAACGACGGGTCTGGGCACATAGCCTCGGGTAATATCTCATGGAATGCCGCCGGCACGGTTACCTTTGCCGCATCCGTATCCGCCCAGTGGACTACGGGCATCACGACGGCGCAGGAACTCGCTTCGGCCATGGCGTTCGGGAAGATGCTCTACCGCGACCCGACTTTCTGGAACGGAAACAACGGTGTCGTGGTTTACAACAACTCCCAGAACGGTATGGTGACCGTTACCCGGCAGCAGGATGCCACGGCACCCAATGACAGCAAGTATGTCCTGAAAATCCAGACCAGCGGCAGTGCCAGCCCTCGCAACGGAGGCTTCTATTTCGGGGCGAAATGCGGTTACCGCAAGGTGCTCGTCGCCCGCATTATCGCCAAGATCCCCGCCGGCAGAAATCTCTGTTGGGCGACGAACAGCGTCGGCACGGGAGGTTCGCACCGGTGGCTTACGTCGAACGCCGGCACGGGCGACTGGAAAGAATACGTCTACAAGGTCGTGTGCGGCACCGCCGATTTTTCCAGCACCCATTTCTTCTACGTGGACGGCACGCAGGGGACTTCCGATACGCCTGTCATCTGGTATGTGGCCTATGCCACGGTCTTCGACCTTACCTCCACGGAGAAATACACGACCACCATCGATGCCAACGGCATTTACACGGGAACCGTACGCGCCAACCAGATTATCGTGGATTCCGCCCTGACTGTCGGAGGGAGCAGCTATAACGGCAGCATCTCCGTCAAGGATGCGAACAATAGCGTAAAGGTCACGCTGGACAGGAACGGTATCACGGCCGTGAGCGGCAAGATCGGCGGCTGGATTCTCGGAACAAGCGCCCTGACCGCTTCGGCTCCGGCCTCGGGGCACCGCATCGTTATGGGGGCTTCAGGATATATTTACCACGACAACCCTTCCACCGGAGTAAACTATTGGGCGCTGAACACGGACGGTTCCGCCACGTTCGGGTGCGGGAAAATCTCCTTTGCCAATGACGGATCGGGTTATCTGGCCAACCAGAATATCAAATGGGACGCCTCGGGAAATGTCACGATGACGGGCACCATCAACGCCAATGCCGGCACCATCGGGGGATTCGTCATCGGTCAGGGGCGCATCGGCTCGACGGCGACAGGAACCGGCTCAGGCGGCGGCCTTGCCATCTACGACGACCTGTTCCGCGTGGGGGACACCATTTCGTATGTCCTGTTCGGCAGCAACACCATACCGGCATCCGCCGGCGGATCATGTGCCACCGGACGTATTGTGAACAACAAGGTGAACAGCATCTTTAATAACAACTACGGGCTTTATATCGATGTCAAAAACGGTAACCGTAACTACGGAATATGGTCCAATGCCTCTGTTATAGCCCCTGCCTGCATCGGCAACAAGATCAAGAATGTCTATTTCACAGGCAGCGGTTACACGATCGATTTCTCGCAGTTCAACATCTTTTTCGTTTATGCCAACCAGAAGTACAGCGTGACCCTGCCGTCGGCATCGTCCGTGGCCACCATGTTCGGTTACTCGACTCTGCCGTCGGACTTCGCCTGCATATTTACCCTAATTTACAACTACAACTGGGGGAATAGCCTTGTATTCACCAATATCCGTAACCACAACGGGGATCTTGCCAGTTACACGTTAGCCAAGGGAGACTCCATTACGGTATTGTGCGCCAATTACCCCTCGTTCCATTACCAGATATTAAATCACTCTTATTAAAAACTTTTCTGCTGGGAATATCCCTACACTTAATAAAAACAGAAGCGAATTATGAACATCACCAACGTAACGGTAACCAAGGTTGCCGAAGAGAGCACGGAGAATGCCGACTACCAGTTGGAATATTCCATCGTCAATGACGCGCTGACCCGCGTCCACGCCTCCATCCGCAAGAAGGATACGGATGGCTCGGGGAACGCTCCGCAGATAGGTATCATCTACATGGAACAAGGCGTTATTTCATGCAACATTCCTATGGGAGAGCCGCTTGCACCCCTGTTTCATGATTTCGATACCATGATCGACGAAATAAAAAAGAGTAACGTACAAAATGCATAAATAATATGGAACTGTCAGTCAAAGACCGCCTTTACCTGCCGTCCTTTTTGCCGGCACGGGGCAACTTCAAGGACTTCAACCTCAAAAAAGAGATTCTGCGCAAGATCGCCATTCCGGACGAGGAGCGCAAAGCCATCGGTCTTCACGAGAATGCCGAGGACAAGCGCATCGAATGGGATGTGGAGAAGGAGAAACCGCTTGCCGTGGAGTTCTCGGGGGACGAGATGGAGTATCTCCGGAAAGCCTGCGAACGCATCTCGGACGAGGAGCTTCCGGACGATATGTGGGCTACCGTGTCGCGCATCTACGATTTCATTCAGGAGAAGTAAACCATCCTTTCTTTCTGCCGCTACTCTTTTGAAAAGAGTGCCCGGTCGTACTCTGATGTATGGTCGGGCTTTTTGTTGAAGTATCGTTCATGGCAAGACAGGACATAACAATGGACGCCGAATACGGTGAGGTGGAGACTTCCGGCAATATCGCCGGCAAGAGTTTCTACGACTTCCGCCTGCTCGATGCCGTCGCGGGTGCGGACAACGACACCTTCCGCTACGGAGAGATTACCGTCCCCGTCGGCTTCGTGTACACGTATAACGACGGCAAAGGGTTCCATGTCAGGATTCCCTATACGCCCGACATGCGCCGCCTGACGGTCCGTCTGGTTATGGAAAGCGGTTCGGGCGGCACGGAGTACCTGAGAAATCCTGCGACGGGCAAACATTGGTTTCCCGTCGTGGCGGAGACGGAAGCCGGCACGGCCGATATCGCCCTGGCCGCATTTTTCTCCCTCAATGAGAAGGGAGTCTACAACCTGCTGTCACGGGACGGTTACCTTGCCGTGTACAGCGGCTCAGAGACCGACTTCGAAATAGGAGCCGCCAAAGCCCAGAACGAGACGTTTCTGCTGAAAGCTTCAGCCGGAAATCTCTACCAACATTCTACGACAGGTGTCGGCCTCGTCGACTACCTGCATTCGAGTCTGGAAAACAACGGTCTTGCCGCCAAACTGCAGTCGGAATTCCTGTCGGACAAGGTCGTCATCAAGAATGCCTATATGGATTCTGCCACGGGAGAGCTGCTTTTAGAAACCGAGGAAAAGGAGGAGAACGATGGGTAAGTACAGGGTCGTAGCCGGACAGAATATCTACGATGTGGCCCTGTACCTGTACGGCAGCATCGAGGGAGTCGTGGATTTGCTCATCAACAACCCCGATCTCTCCTTCGCCACGACATTGACTGCCGGCCGGGAACTTGTCTACACGGACGATTTCGTTATCCGCGCCGATGTAGTCGCCTATAACGGGTTGCACGGCATCGTCCCCGCTAACGGTGAACGGCATGTCTATCCCAAAACGTTCACCTTGCCGCTTGCTGTCGTCCTCACGCTCGCTGCCGGGATCATCACCGTGCAGTGTGCCGTTTCCGGTGCGGGACAGCTGGAAATCGACTGGGGCGACAACAGCGACACCGAGACCGTCCTCCTCGCGGACACGCCGCAGCTGCTCACCCATACCTTCGACAACAAAGTCAGGGACAGGCGTCGTATCCGTTGGTTTACCGATGCCTGCTTCCGGAGTATCGACTGGAGCGGGCTCAAACCGCGGTCGTTGGTACTGGTGCAGACACTGCCGGTGGAGGAGCTGACGCTCACGCACGCCACACTCTCCTTGGAGAGCCTGCGGCTGCTTTCCGGAACCTACAGCCTGAACCTGTCGAATTGCGCGTTGGCCGATCTTGCACCGCTTGCCGAATGCCGGGAACTGATGACACTCGACCTCTCCGCCGCCCGACTGAAACCGACAGTCATAGATCATTACCTGACAACCCTTGTGGAACATTACGGCGACCGACGGAATTGCACGGTCATTTTACCTACAGCCCCGACGGGAACCTATCGGGAGCCGGACCGGGATACCGAAACGGGGCGCTACCGTATCGCCTCGGGCATGGAAGCCGTATGGGTCATCCTGCACGAGGAGGCCTGGAATGAGGGTGGCGCGTGGAAATTCATTATCGACGATATAACCTATACAGTGGAATGAGCCGGACGATTAAGGAGATATACAATGAAGCCGTGCAGGAACGCAACCGGCGGCTGGAACTGACGGAGTTCGCCAGCGACTCGAAGCTGTCTGTCATGAACGGTATCCTATGGACCGTAGCCGCTGTCATCTACAGTTTCGAGACGCTGCTTGATGTCTTCGCGGTGGATATCTCGGAAGCCATCAACAACCGGATCAACGGCACGCCGGACTACTACGCCAATGCGCTGCTGCAATACCAGCAGGGCGACGAGCTGACCGTCCGCGAGGACGGACTGGCTTTCGGGTATGCCCAGGTCGATGAGACCAAACGCATCATTACGCAGGTCTCCTATGTGGAGAGCACGGACGACAGCAACCTCGACAGCAAGCTGGTACTGAAAATCGCTACCGGCACGAAAGGACATCTGGAAGCTATTCCCGCCGAGGAGCTGGTGCCCATCAATGCCTATATCGGCAAGCTGAAATTCGCCGGCACACGCATCGAGGTCATCTCGACCAAAGGCGACGTGCTGGTGCCGCGTCTTACGGTCTTCTACGATGGTGCCGTTCCCGAGGCGGAGATGTACGACAGCATCGAGACCCGTATCCGGGACTACATTATGGGCATCGACTTCGACGCTGCGGTCTATGTCTCCCGCCTGACGGATGCCATACGCCGTGCCGAACACGTTACAGACGTCTATATCGACGAGACGGCAATCCCCGAGCAGGGCGTGTTTATTGCTTGCCACGATACGGACGGGCAAATCCAGCCCCTGCAACGTGTCGGCCGCATGACATACACCGCCTCGGGCTACCTGAAAGAGTCCTCGCGCAAGGACGAGGAGTCGGAACTGCCGACCTTCCGGGAAGCCATCACGCTCAAAGTCGAAAACCATGAGATATAAGCTGCCCATAGACCGTTCGGTGAACCGGCTCGTGCCGCACTACCTGTCGGGACGGCGGTTCATCCTCTTCGTGCAGAGCTGCCTCTATCCCTTGCAAAGCCTGAACGAACGGTTCCGTACGTTTGCACGGGAACGGCATATCGAGGCGCGCATGACCTCACAGGTCATCTATTTCGAGTGGTTCCTGAACTACCGGTTCGGTAAATACATCAAGGACGGCAAGGACCGCATCTTCATCAAGGACAGCACGAGTGTCGGTGTGGACCTGTACCACGAAGGGGCGGAATACCAGCGTCCTTTCACCGTATGGTACAACGGGGAACAGGTTACAACGGACAATGAGGCGGAACGCCCCCGTCCGTTCTACCTGCTGGCGGAAGAGAAGCTGATCAACAAGGTCAGCTTCATGGTCTGCGTCCCGCCCGTCACCATACCTCCGCGGGAACTGGTCTATATGCTTTCCTATGTGGTGAACACCTATAAGACAGCAGGCAAGACCTACCTGATCAAGATCGACGAAGACGAATACACCCCCAATAAGAATACAGGACAATGAAAGAATATATTGCGGAAACCGGCGGACGGTATACCTACTCGGACGATATCCTGAACTTGCAGGAACTGGCTCTCAGCATGAGTGCCGTTTTTGACGGCTGCTCGGACTTCATCATCTCCGGATGCGAGATCGAGGGTCCCCGCGTCTCCCCGGGTTATGTCTGGCTCGGCGGAAAGGTACGCCGTTTCGACGGCTGCGCCGATGCTGTCTATCCCTATTATATATACGAAATCAACCGGCATGAATCGGTGGTCTACGCCAATGAGGTCAACAAGCGCGGGCGTACCTGTTATCTCTGTGCCGGAGCCAAGGCTGTCCCGGATACGGTCGATCCGGTTACTGACAAACTGCCGGCGGCCATCGAGGTGACGGAGAGCTATGCACCCCGGTTCATCGACAAGTTCTTCGGCCGCTATGCTGTCCTGCTCGATACACCTTTTGCCCGGCAGACCGTCAAGAAGGATCTGGTGCTGGCCGGAACGTTCACCGGGCAGAAAGAAATCAGCTCCAAGACCGCCGTCTCCGTCAGCGGCGGGAACGGCTACATGCTCAAAGGCATCGTCAAGGCGGACGGCCATGCCGCCATCGGTGCCTACCTGCACGGTCTGCTTGTCAACGAGATTGTCATCCGGACGGACGGCACGTTCAGTTTCATGAAACAAGGCAAGGAACTGGCCAGGGTTACGGAAGACGGCATATCCTGCGGTACTTCGCTGAATGAAAACGCCCGGATCGGGGCTGTCCGCATCAAGGGATACGACATCTATAACACCTCGGATGTGACGGATGAGGGTTGTATCCGTATCAATTACCACGGCACGGAGGGCGGCGGAACAAAATACCGTGACTTTGCCGTGCATGACGGAAAAGCCTGCACCACACCTGTTTTGAAAGTCATCGGGCGTACCGCCACCCTGCAGGTCGGCGGACTGCTCTCCCTGCAAAGCACCGGACGGGGTATCGATATTCAGAATACCGCCTATACGAAAGACAATGCCAGGCTGACAAACCTGATTACCTGGCGCGACAGTGCCGCCGCGCTGCTCGCCACCGTCGGCTTCGACACCGCTGACAGTTTCCGTTTTGCGCTGAGGAACGCTCTGGGCGACATCGTGCTTGCCCCTTTGGGAGCGGTGGATGTGCTCGGTACGCTTAAAATCAACGGAAAATCCGTGTCCGACACCTATGTGACCGTCAGGGCCTTTACGGAGGCGATGGGAAAGAAAGTGGATGTGGTAGAAGGCAAACAGCTCTCTACCGAAGACTTCACGACCGAATACAGGAAGAAACTGGCGGCTATCACTACCGGAGAACTGACGGAGGGCGGCGAAGGTTATGTCACATCGGGAACCGTCGCGGCGGCTTTGAAAATGAAACTCTCCGCCGACGGGAACCTTTCCGATGTCATGGACAAGGCTGCCGCCCGGAAGAATATCGATGTCTATTCCAAAGCGGAAGCCGGGGAGGTATTTCTGGAAATCTCCGAAGGATTGAAGGAGCTGGTGCGCCTGACGGCGGACGAGATCAGCGGGCTGACGGCAGAGGAAGCCGCCGAACTGAAAGCAAAGCGGCAGGCGGCCGTCAGGGATACCCTCGATGCCGAAAAGAAAGGTACCGGGGAGCTGAAACTGGCCAAGACCTCGAACCTGTCCGACCTTCCGGACAAGGGCAAGGCACGCAAGAACCTCGAAGTCTATTCCACGGCCGAGATAGACCGGATGATGGACGGCAAGCTCGGGACTGACTCCGCTTACGAGGGCATTGTCTTCACACCCGAACTCAGGGACAAACTGCTGGAAATCAAGACCGGTTCGTTCGCCTACATAGATGAAGGCGGCATTTCGCACGCGCAGGTCGAGGGATACGTGATGACCTCGCAGGTTGTCAGGGAACTCAAGAAAAAGGCGGAGCGGCTGATGGGCGGCTACAACGCTTCCGAAAAGGATACCATCGCCACCAACCTGAACCTGTATACCAAGGCCGGGGCGGACGCCCGCTTCGCCGCGCTTGAAAACCTGTTCCAGGATTACATCGACTTTTTGACCGGGCAAGGAAAATCCCCCATGGAAGCCCGGCAGCTCCTGCGGAACAAGTTGGACGTGCTGTCCAAAGACGAAATCGTCAAGGACTACCTGCGCAAGGACGGCAAACTTTCCGACCTGTCCTTGCCGACAGCGGAGGCGAAACGGCAGGCCTGCCGCGCTATCGGAGCCGCCTATGCGGAAGAATACCAGCCCCTGCTGGCGGATACGGGATGGATGCACATGGAGAACAGCGGCTCGGGAACAGATACCCAGGGGCTGTTTATCCGCCAGATCGGGAATATCGTGTCCATACAGGGGTATATCAATACCGCACGCAGGGACGGCAGCAACTGGGGCGGCATCGTTGCCGTCATCCCGAACAAGATACAGCCCCCGAGATACAGCGTGCGCTGCAGCGCCGCTGACTGGAACGATGACCACAAGTACAACCGGGGCTCCTCGTTCACCATCTACGGCGGTTCGCGCAGGATACAGCTTTACGAGCGCGGTATGTACAATGTCAATGTAGAACTCAACTTCACCTATTTTGTATAGTCATGAAACATAAACTCAATGTAAACGGCGATATTGAAAGCCGCCGGAGGATTGCGGAGCGCAGGAACGTTCCCGTCCGTGAAACCGTACAGCAAACCATTCAACCGCAACATCATGAAACAGAAGAAAATCAGGCGGCAGCCGCAGAAGAAACCGTCTCCCCGGCAGCAGAAGCCCCGAAAGCGAGAAGACGGAAGACCGCAGGGGACGCTTAAGCGCTTTCCTTTCGACGAGACACGGATAGGCTTCATGCTCCGGTATGAGATGCCGGTAGTCTATCATCTGCTCCGCAGGTTATGCGCCACGCAGCAGCCCTTCGAGCCGGACTGGCAGGTCATACGGTCGGTGGCGGAGGCATCGAAAGACCCTTCCTGCGGCAAGGCGAAGTTCCGCCGCTACCTGGACGAGTACCGCCGGGACGGGGTCTATTGCCGGCGCGGGAAACGGCTCACGCCGGAGCGCAAAGCCTACTATGAAGGCATATGCCGCCGCAAGAGAGAAGAGTATATCCGCCGGAACCGCAGGAGGCTGCTTGCCGAAGCGCGGAACGCGCCGGGCGGCGACAGACTGCTCGGAGAGATTAAAAGCATTCTTAAAATGAAACGGTAATGCGCTGAAGGACAATGCCGGTGAGAAACATTCATGTACATGTATGGCTGTTCCGGGTAATTTGCCTAATTTTGTATTCCACGGTCGCTGCAAGACCTTTCCATATTGTCAAATGAGTATCCTCTTTCGGGATACGGTCAGCGAGACATCCTCTCCCAATTTTATCAGTTGAACGCGGACGGTGCAACCGAACCCGTCCGTCCTGTTACCAGTTTCTTTGCGATGCGGGTATACCGTGTCGCATTCTTCGGGCATTTTTAAATCCATAAAACAAAGCGTTTATGCAAGAAGAAGAAAAGAACAACGGCATGGAAGGCATGTCTGTCGAGGAAATGTTCCTCGGCGTTCAGGAATCTTATCAGGAGGCACAGTTGCGTGCCCAGGAGGAGAACAGGGCGTTCGCCCGTACGGAGTTCTTCCGCATGGACAAGTTCGGGACTTACCGTCTCCGTATCCTGCCCATCGCTCCCAATCCGGACGGCTCGCCGACACGTCCGGGCTATGAGTATCCCGTCCACCAGCTGCTTCTGGAGCTGGAGAAACCCGCTACGGGGAACAAGCCCCAAAAGATGTATGTCACTGTCACCCGCGCTACCGATGCCGGATATAGCGTTGATCCCATCGAGACTTACCGCCGCATGGCCGTCGAAGCCGCAAAAGAGGACGGGGACGACAAACTGGCGGAAAAGATTGCCGGGGGCTCGTTCGGAGGCGGTCTGAAATACAGTTACGGCCACTGTCTCTATGTATTCGACCTGGGTGAACGAGCCAAAGGCGTGCAGATGATGACCCTTTCCCATGCCCAGTTCAAGGATCTGGATGAGAGGAAGTTCAAGCTGTGGAGCAAGAAACTGGCCAAGAATCCGTCTTACCCGTGCCCGATTTCCTCGGTGTATGACGCCTATCCGGTGGAGATTGAAAAGCGCAAGAACGGAGCCAAGACCGAGTATGTCATTTCCATTGACAACGAATCGGAACCGGTACCGTTGACCAAGGAGGAGCTGACCGCCCTGATGGGTGCGCCGCGTATCCCGGAAATCATCTACCGCTACACCCGTTATCATCTGGGAGCCACCGTCGAGTTCCTCAAACAGTGCGACGGTATCTACGGCATGTCGCTCATGGAGACGGATGAAATGAAGACGGTCATCGACACGCTGGACGGTGAACTGCCCAAGGAGGATATATCCGCGTTCTCGTTCGACCGCCGTACGAAAGATAACAGAGAAAACGGGCGTGAAGGCGGAGGCATCTCGCTGGACGACCTTTTCGAACGTTATGACGAGCTTCAGCGGCAGGAACTCGGTGAGAAGACCGAGGAAGGCCAGGAGCTGCGTGCGATGATCCGCGGCTACATCGAGCAGGAAGGGCTCTCCGTGCGTGTCACACGCTCCACGAGCAACCGGGAACTACTCGACCTGATCGAAAGCGAGATGGAGGGTCCGAAGCCCAGTGACGAACCGGAGGATGTCCCCGGGGAGGAAGAAGAGCAGCCGGAGGAAACGGAAGAGCGTGCCGGGCGTCCCCGCCACCGCAGATAAGCCTTTCACAAGTTCTTGAATTCTAATCCGACGGGAGGCATCCGGGCCTCCCGTCCTAATCACAATCACTTAGTATGAAAGAGAACAAACCCTGCCTTTTGTTATTGAATGACATCCACATCTCGAAAGACAACATCCCTGCATTCCAGGCCAACTGGCAGGAGGCCATGGGAATTTGCAGGGAACGGGATATCCGGGAAGTGGTTGTCGGAGGAGACCTGTTCTTTTCCCGTGCCGCCCAGACACTCGATGTCCTGCTGGCCGTCAGGGATATGCTTGTATCCGCCGCGGACCATGACATTCATGTCACGCTGGCGGAAGGGAACCACGACAAGGTGAACCAGGAATCCCTGCGCGGATATTGTCATGTCTTCGACCGGCATCCGAATGTGACTGTCGTGGATGAGTACCTGACCCTGTGCCGCCCGGAATGGAAGTTCGCGCTCCATGTAATGAGCTATTTTCCGGAAGACGGCTCTTTTGCCGAAAGGCTCGGACGATTGGCTGCGGAAGCGCTTTCCGGAGAACCGGAGCACTTCCTCTACATCCATGAGGGTATCAACGGGGCATTGGCACAGCCTTCGGAAAAGGAACTGCCTGCCAGGATATTCTCTCCTTTCGACAAGGTCTTTGTCGGCCATTACCACAACCGTACCGTCATTCCGGGGACGGGAATCGAATATATCGGTTCCTCGCGCCAGCATAACTTCGGGGAGGACGAGGAGAAAGGATACACGGTGCTGTATACGGACGGCACGTACGAGTTTGTCAAGAACCGCGTGAACATGCGGTACCGTGTCATGGATATGCCGGCGGAACGTGCCGGGTTGCACCTGATGGACGAGCTGCGTGAAATGGAGGCCGATGGTCGCTACAAGGTCAAGGTGCGTGTCCATGCACCTGCCGCCGCGATGAAATCGGTGGACAAAGCCGCCTTGCTGGAAGCCGGAGCGGCGAAGGTAGAACTGGTTGCCGATGACGAGCAGCTGCCGGAGGCGGTATCCTCTTCGCTCTTCGAGAAATTCGACAGCCGCCGCATCCGGGAAACCTACGAGGACTTCTGCCGGGAGAAACAGATCGAGGATGTGTCGATGGGATTGGAGTATTTATCTAGAATAGAAAACAGATCATGTGGAAATTAAAGACGATAGAAGCCGAAAATCTCTGCGCCTTCCGTTCGCTGTCCTACATGCTGCGGCAAGGCGTGACGACATTGATTTTCGGCGATAACCGGGACAATGAGTCCCAGCAGTCGAACGGGGCCGGCAAGTCTGCCCTGTTGGAATGCATTGCCGTGGGTATCACGGGCAGCCCGCTTAGAAAGATACGCTCGGAGGAGATTATCAACGATGCAGCGGAAGAATGCCGTATCGCTTTGCGTTTCATCAACGATTCCGCCGCCGAGGAACTGCTCGTCAACCGCCGTATCCCGCGCAAGGGGGCTTCCTCTGTCAGCTGTACGCTTTACCGTGGCGGCAAGCAGGTGGTAACCGATGAAGCGGTACAGCCTTCGGTGGATGCCTATAACCGGTATATTCTTGACAAACTGGGTATCACACGCGACGAGCTGCTCAACAATTTCATCCTTTCCAAATACCGGTATGAGGATTTCCTCTCGTCATCGGACAAGGAGAAGAAAGAGGTCATCAACCGCTTTTCCAACGGTATCCTGGTGGATGAAGCCATCGCCAAAGTGGAGGAAGACATCGTGCCGCTCTCTGAAAAGAAACGGCAGGTGGAACTGGAACTGGCCGGGTTGGACGGGCGTATCGGGATGTTACAGGAGCAGATACGCAAGGAGGAGGAAGCCGGAGCCGAGCGGGGGCGTACCCGTGTGGAACGTATCATGGGACTGGAAACGGCCATAGCGGCCAAGAGGGAGCAGATCCGTACCGGGCACGAGAACGTGGACAGGCTTGAGGAACAGCTTGCCGGAGTGCAGCGGGCGGACGAGGCTTTGCAGGAACTGGAAGCCGGAGATACCGCATTGGAAGCATGTCTGGAAAAGATAGCGGAAATGATGTCCCTCTTTCCCGATGCCCGGCAGACGGACTGGGACAAGGTCATTGCCGAAAAGAAAGGACGGTTACAGACCGCCACAGAGCGGCTGAAGGATTGCGATGCCGTCTTGAAGCAGGCGGAACAGGAACTGAAAAACAGGACTGACGGCTGGGAACAGTTCAAGAAGGAGTATGCCGCATTCTGTGAGGCATACAGGGATCAGTCCGATACGACTGCGGAGAGACTGCGGGAAATCGACATCCGTCTGCGCGACCTGTCCGGCAGCATCGAGGAACTGCGTCATAAACGGCGTATCGTTTCTGCCGGTATTGACGGCCTCTCGAACAAACTGGCCGGCTCCATCACCTGTCCTTTCTGCGGGCATGAGTTTCTGGTGGCAGAACCACAGTTCGACATCGAGGCCGGCATGAAGGAACTGAAGCTCCGTCAACGGCAGCTCACGGAAATCAACGGCCGTATCGATGAGAAGCAGGAGGAGACGGATGCCGTGGAGTTGCAGCAGAACCGGCTGAACCATGAGCGCCGGATATTGGAAGGCAGACGCACCGGATGGGAGGAGCAGCTGGCCGGGCACGAACGGGCCATCAGGAATGCCACCCGCCACGTGGAAGAGGTGGAAAGCGGGCATAAACGCATCGCTTCCGAAATTACCGCCCTGCAAAGTGAAATCGAAGGTGTCCGCCGCAAGGTATTCGACGAGGTGTTCGGATTCATAGACGAGCGCAATGCCGCACTGAACCGCGGCATACGGGTAGGCAAGGAAGATATACAGGCTGCGGCCTGCGCCATCGACACTTTGCAGGCCACGATCCGGGAGCTGGATGAGGCGGCTTCACCCGACCTCATACAATCGCTCAAGGACACTCTCCGTGAAACGCGCGGGAAGTCCAACGAGGCGGCAGGGCGCAAGACGGCCGTCGATGCCCGGGTCCGTGCCCTGGAGATACAGCGGGAACGGTTCGTGCAGTTCAAGACCTATCTGGCCAACACGAAAATCGAGGCGCTCAGCCGTATCACCAACGAGTTCCTGCAAGACATCGGCAGCGACATCCGTATCCGCTTCGACGGGTATACCGTCCTCAAGAGTGGTAAGGTAAGGGAGAAAATCTCCATCTCACTGCTGCGCGACGGCATGGACTGCGGCTCGTTCGGCAAGTTTTCGGCAGGCGAAGCCGCCCGTGTGAATTTGGCGACCATCCTTGCCATGCAGAAACTCGTGAACAGCAACTGCGACGGGGACAAGGGACTGGATCTGCTCGTGCTGGACGAGATACTCGAGGCGGTCGATGAAGCGGGGCTGGCCTCCATGTTCGAGGCGCTGAACTCGCTCGGCGGTACCGTGCTGGTAGTCTCGCACGGGAATGTGGCTGAAGGCTATCCGCATAAACTGGTAATCGTGAAAGAGAATGGCGAATCGAGACTCGGAGAATAGCGTACTGACCCGGGAGCAGGTACTGGCGCTGGACATCGCCACGCATACCGGATACTTCTCCCTGCATGAGGCCGGGACATGGAACTTCACCGAAAGCAAACGGCGCAACGGCAACAAGATGCACGGCGCTTTCAGGACTACGCTGCTCTCGCTGCTCCGTCGTTACGGCATCCGCCGCGTCGTGGCCGAGGATGTGAGCGTGAACCGCCATTTCTACGACATGCGGCGGCTCTCGGAACTCAGGGGTATCCTGCTCGAAGTGTGCGATGAACTGGATATCCCGGAACCGGAGTTCGTCAACCCGGCTGTCCTCAAGAAATGGGCGACGGGAGACGGACACGCCACCAAGACGCAGATGGTCGCGGCCTGCAAGGACAGATACGGTATTGTCCCGGTGGATGACAATGCGGCGGATGCCTGCCACCTCTTCTACTATTACATCCGCAGGCACAGGCTGTGACAAGCCGACAACGGTTTGGATTTTTTCCGGGCGGCGGTAATGCTGCCGCCCGTTTTTTCAATTGACGCTCACGGTAGCTGACAGATTAGGACATGAGATTCATTATCAACCTTTTCAGTCAGTGGAAACGTGGAAAAGAAAGATGTGTTTATTGCGGTTCTCCAGCCTGAAGACGAATCCGCGAGACAGAGGGCGGAACTTCTCAGAAAATATGTGATGCCGCACAAGAATCTGATATACAGCATTTGTATCAAATATACCTATAACCAGGAGGACATCGAGGACAACTACCTCGAGGCGTTGGCCAACTTCTTCAAGTATATGGACAGTTATGACCCGGCCCGTCCGGTAAAGACCTGGATCTATGCCGTGACCAAACGGCTTGTGGCGGACCTGAACAACCGCAACAGGAACCGCATGCCCCCGGACGACAATATCGACATTTCGGAAATATCCTCTTCGCTGTCGGATGAGGACGAACCGTCGGGAAACAGCATGGGGATGGACAACTACCGCGAGTTCTATAACGATGACATCCTCTGGGCACTGGACCGGCTCAAACCGATTTACCGGGAAGCCCTGCTCTTGCAGCAGGCTGGTTACAAACTCGGGGAAATCATGGAAATCACCTATAACAACGGTACTTTGCAGACCAGGAACGTAGAAACGGTAAAAAGCCGCATCTTCCTAGCCAAGACGCAGCTGCGCAAACTATTGACACGCGATGGAGAGAAAAGAATGGATTGACGGATGCCGGAGGCTCTTTACACGGCTGGTCCGCACCACGGTGTGGGCGGATTTTGTGTTCCCTACCGGCGGCAAGTCGGACAGGCAACTCGGGATGTGTTTCGACGGCTTGTGCCGGGAGGTCGTCTCCGTCAGTGCGGAACGCCTGTCCGACTTCTGTATCTGCCAGACATATGCCATTTCCGGATATGATACCGCGTATCGCAGGAAATGGAACGTCTCCCATTCATTCGGAAAGAAAGCCATCGGCCGCTATCTCCGCTCGGGAAAGGAACGCCGCTACCGGGAGGACCGGTGGCTGAAGAGTTTCGGGCTGTCACGGCATGATTTGGCGCGGGCAGTGGAAGACCGCCGCAGCCATCCGTTCGGGCGTTTTATTTATCCGGAATACGAGGAGACGACCAAGCGGCGACTGCTCTCCACCGAAGCGGGATATCTCGTCTGTGCGCTCTCCACGCTGATGTGGACGCCTTTCTCCCCGTCATGCTCAAAATGTGCGAAAGCGGAGCCATGCCGCAGAAGGACACAGGCGCGCTATCCGGAACTGTACCGTATCCGCTGTGAGGCGTGGCGGAAAAAGGAGGCGAAGCCATGAGTGCCGTCAATCCGCTCAGTGCCGAGTTCCTGTATGAACTCTATGCCACGGCGCTCAGACAGGAACCGTTGTGTGCTGTCCTAGCCCGGCATATGCGTAAGGAATACCTGCCGGACCGTTCGTTCCAGCAGGTACAGGAGGCGATAGCCGTACACTTCAAGACATACAAGACACCGCCGTCGTATGCCGTGCTGGCACAGACCTTCCATGAGGATTACGACGCCATCGAGCTGATAGACACTTTCCGGGAGTATGACGAGGGACAGAGTGCCGAGGTGATGACCGACATGCTGGAGTCCTACATCAAGGGGGTCCGGTTGCAGTCGGTCTATGCGGAGGTCGGAAAACTGTATAACGAGAACAAACAGGACAAGGCGGAGAAGACTCTTCGGGAATATGCCGAGTGGCTGGCAGGGTTCACGCTGAAGAGTTCCTCGTTCGTCGATGTGGCCGCGACTTTCAAGGAGCGTTTCGAGAGGAACCGCCGGCGCGAGGAGGAAGAGGAACGCTCGGCCGCCCCTCGTGTGTCCCGCTTCTACATCCCGTATCTGGATGCGCTCAATGCCGGACGTAACCTGCGAGGTCAGCTGACCTGTTTCCTGGCCAGCACAGGCGTGGGAAAGTCGCACATCGCCAAATGGATCGGTGTCAGGGCGGACATCGATGACGGGCTGCATGTGCTGCATTTCCAGCTGGAAGGTTCGGAAGAAGAGGCGTTGAACGCCTATTCCGGCGGACTGATTTCCAGGAACGCCTACTATTACGAGCGGGGAAAGATTTCGGATACGGAGATGAGACATCTGGAAAAACTGGTCGCCTCGTATGCCGGAAGCATCACGGTGCGCAGTTACCCGCGTTTCAATGCCCAGGTCTCGACACTCGACATCAAGAACGGCATTTCGGAATACAGGAAGCTCAAAGGATATAATCCGGACATCGTGATTGTGGATTCGATGGACTTGCTGACGGATGCCAACCGCCGTTCATGGGGAGCCGACCATGAACGGGCGAAGCGTATCGCGGTGGCTAATGACCTGAAGGACCTGGCGGCGGACGAAAAGGTATGGATGGTGGTGACTTACCAGTCTACCATCGAAGACCGGGAGTGGCTGAATGACGAGCGGAACGTGCTGACCGAGTACAACTGTTCGGAGGCCAAAGGTCTGGCCCGCCCGTGCACGCACCTTGTTTCGCTCAACCAGTCATCGGCTGAAAGAAAGGAGAACGTTATGCGCCTGCACGTGGCCAAAAGCCGGTTCTTCAAGAAAGGAGACACTATCAGGATTGCCACCGACTACGACAATGAGGTGTTCTATGACGGGCAGAGGACACTGAATCTGAACAGGGAATAAAAAGCCATCGATCCGGATGCGGCGTGTCGGTGGCTTTTTGACTTGTAACGACTGGAATGTTGAGAATATATGGCAGCTTACATGCGTAAAACCAATTCCGGACAGATACGATTTTTATTGTATGCCCTTTGTATTCCGCCATATCGTCCGTTCCCCATGTTATCAACAGCAGGTTTTCACATTTCAATTCCTCTGCCGCCTCCAAGGCTTTCAGTTTCCGCTCACGGGTCTTGGCGTTCGAGATATCATACGACCTTTGTTCGAGGAAAGTTCGAATGACCTCGCAAATACAAATCCGTTATTTGTAGTAATTGGAAAACGATACTTTTCATTCAGTATGTTTATTGTACTGCACAAAAAATACGCTTTTTTTATGTAGAGAGTGATCATTTTAGAAAAGTACATCTCTACACCTGATAATCAGCCAATGCTGATTATCAATCTCCTTATTTATATATTGTTTTATCGATTAGACAAAAGCAGTCATTTTTTGTCCAGCCGGGAAGACAATTTCTCTTTTCCTTTGGGTGGAAAGACCTTCCATGATTCTGCCGGTCTATTTTTATTGGGCTAATCCGGATTCTTTTTCCAAACATTTCAAACCAACCTGTAGCGGTCACGACTATACCTTAATATGGAACTGTCGGTACAGGAATATCAATATCTGGTTTCGGAGATAACCCGCGAGACGGGTGCCAAACGGGACGGGAGCGGTAAGAACCTTATCGTTCCGCGCTGCCCGTTCTGCGGAAAGTCGGGCGGTAAGTTCGGTATCTACATCGGCAAGGCGACTGCCCACCGCCGGCCTTTCATGGCCCACTGCTTCTCCTGCGGGGCATCCACCCGTACATTGGAGCAACTTCTGGCGGCTATCGGTCGCATGGACCTGATGGTTTTGCAGACAGCTGACATTGCCGCACCGTTGAACCTGCACCTGCTGGAGAAGGACGAGGCGGAAGAAATAGACGACGAACTGGTGCCGGTCGAATTGCCGGACTTTTACAAGCGCACTTTCCGGCATCCGTATTTGCAGCGGCGCGGCTTCTGTTTCGACGATTACGAGTATTTCCCGGTCGGGATAACCGGCAGGCTCAATCCGCGCTACGCGGACTATGTCGTCTTTCCGGTCATCGATGACTGTACGGTTGTCGGCTATGTCTCCCGCCATACCTGGCCGAAAGAGGATATAGACGCCCACAACCGCAAGACCAGACATAGCGGCGGGTACAAGATCCTGCGTTACCGGAACTCCACGGAAAACGACTTTTCCAGACTCCTTTATAACTACGATGCCGTCCGTATGGATGAAACCGATACGGTCATCCTCGCGGAAGGTATTTTCGATGTCATCGCCCTGACCCGCAGACTCGAACTCTATGACAATTCCCATGTCGCAGCCGTGGCCACTTTCGGAAAGAAAATATCCGATGTACAGATCTACAAGCTGCAATCGAAAGGCGTCAGAACCGTAGTCATCGGTTACGATGGTGATGCCGTCGAGTCGGTAAAGCGGACGGCTGAACGGCTGAAACCCTATTTCGAGGTTTTCATCGCGGACATTGCTGATGCCGCCAAAGACTGGGACGAACTCACGGAAGCGGAAATCTACGGGATTTTCGCCTGCCGCCTGCTGTCCGTCCTTGAATACAAACTCAAAAAAGTACAGGAAAGATGATACAGGAACTTTTCTCATGGCTCGATGCACAACGGATAACCTATATCCCGGTCGATACGGAAGTGGTGGATATTCCCGGCTTCGGGCGGCTTTTCACGGCCGACCTGTCGGGAGTGGAATCCATCTTCCGCGGCGACGGGGACAAGCTCGTGTTCAACCTGATGGAAAGTCCGGATGTGCTGATGGAAGAAGGAATCTTCCATGTGGCCTTCCCGTTCGGCAGGAACTGGTACTACTATGACCTGCGGGAAGAATTCCGTTTCAACCTGCTGAAATATATCGGCCGGCCCAAGCCTCCGGTACATGATGTACCTTTCGTGAACCTCGGCATCCATACCTCCTACGAGCTGCTGAACGCCTGCTGCTCGCCGGAAGATTTGTGCCGCAAGGCGAAATGGCTCGGGCATACGGCTGTCGGCATCTGCGACCGCAATACAATGGCCGCCACGCTGAACCTTCAGAAGGAGTGCGCCAATACCGGGCTGAAACATATATTCGGCTACTCGCTGACAATGATGCACGAAGAAGAACGTGTCGGGCTGAAGATTTATGCCTTGGATAACGAGGGGCTGCATAATCTGCTGCGCATCCAACGGGCCGTCATGGTCGATTCGGAAGACAACACCCTCCGCTATGAACAGCTGCTGATGTATGCCGCAGGTTGTGTGGTGGTTTTCGCCATCCGTTCCGTCTACTGGATGGCCGGACACCCCAAACAGGTGAAGCGTATCCGGAAAGGTGCCGAAGCGGTCTATTACCAGGTCGACGCCAACGAATACAAGGCGGACCGCATCGACAGGGAGCAACTAGAAGCCCTGAAATATTATTTCGGCAACTGTTATGATGCCGACACGGATTCATTTACAGTAGAACCAGTCCTGATTCCGGACTGCTACTACATGGACAAGGACGATGCAGGGTACAGAATCGTGGTGAACAAGATTGCCACGGGAGCCGCCCATGAACAGAGCGATGACCAGTATTTCAAGACAGCGGATGAATTGTATGACACGCTCCGTCCTCTGTTCTCCGGGCAATGGGACTTCGATTCCCTGTTTAGGCGCATGTGCCGTCCCACGGTGGAGATTGCCGGACGTGCGGACGCCTCATTCGAGACCGGGCGAATGTTCATGCCGGAATACCGTATGCGACCGGAAGAGCGGGAACGGTATGGTGACCGCCGTACGATGTTCCTCCGACTGCTTGACGACGAGCTGGACCGGAAAGTGCCGGAACCGGAGCGGGAACGCTATCGGGAACGGCTGGACGAGGAAGTCTATATCATTGAATCGACCGACAATGTGGACTATTTCCTGGTGCAGTGGGATATGGTGCGGGAGGCGCACCGGAGAGGCATCGCAACTGGTATAGGTCGCGGTTCCGCCGGGGGCTCGCTGGTTTCCTACTTGCTTGGCATAACCTCCATCGACCCGCTGAAATACGACCTTATCTTCTCGCGCTTCCTCGTGCCGGAACGCTGCGGGCTCAGCTGGAAAGACGAACTGACGGTGCTTGCCCCGGACATCACACTCGGCAAGGGCGAACGCTATGTGGAGATGGAATCTGAAGGCAAGACTTACCGTCTGTGCACGGATGCCCGGATGCGGGTAATCCGTAACGGAGAAGAGCGGACGATATACGCAGATGAATTGATGTGTGGCGACGAAATCCTTTTTGACCGCCGAGATTGCTTGTGGAACCTAAAGGAACTCGAAACCCATGAATCCGACCTACGAACACCACCGTCCCTATGACGGTTGCGACCTTTACCGGGGCGATGCACTCGATGTGCTGCCCCTGCTGGCTGAAGAAGGCATCACCGCCGACATGGTATTGTCAGACCCTCCATACGGTACGACACACTGCCGGTGGGATGCCGTGATAGACATCCCCGGGATGTGGAATGCCGTACAGGGCATATCCAGGCCCGACACTCCCGTACTGCTGTTCTGCCAGCATCCTTTTACGAGCCTGCTGGGCAGTTCCAATCTCCGCAGGCTGCGGTATGCCTGGGTATGGGAGAAGACGCAGGCGACAGGCTTCCTGAATGCCGGGCGTATGCCGATGAAGGCGCACGAGGACATTCTGGTCTTCTACGACAGGTTGCCGAAGTATCATCCGATCAAGACGGACGGGCACAGGCGCAAGGTCGTGATGGCCGAACACCAGCGGAAATGCGATGCCGGCGAGATATACCGGAAGCACGACAATTTCCGGGATTACATATCCACGGAACGCTATCCGCGCAGCGTGCTGAAGTTCAAGACCGACAAGCAACGCTCCTGCCTGCACGCGACACAGAAACCTGTCGCCCTGCTGGAATACCTGATACGCACCTACACCGATGAAGGGGACATCGTCCTCGACTTTGCGATGGGCAGCGGCAGCACGGCCGTGGCCTGCCGGAATACGGGACGCCGGTTCGTCGGCGTGGAGATAGACCGGGAAATTTTTCAGACAGCACTAAACCGTATAACCCATGGCTGACACCCGGGAAATCTGGGTGGATATCAAGAACTATGAAGGAAAGTACAGGATCAGCAACCTCGGGCGTGTCAAGAGTCTGGAACGGCAGGTTTCGCATGACGGCATTACCTGGATACAACCCGAACGCATTATGTGCCATTGGTGCGGGACGACTTCGCTCTATGACTGTGTCCGGCTCTACAAGGGCGGTGTCGGGAAGAAGTTCTCCGTGCACCGTCTGGTAGCACAGCATTTCCTGCCCGACTGGAATCCGGGACTGGAGGTGAACCATATCGACGGGAACCGCGACAACAACCGTGCGGATAACCTGGAGATGTGTACGCACCAGCGGAATATGGAACATGCCATAGCGGGTGGCCTCAAACGGGATTACGGCGAAAAAAGCGTGAATGCCAAACTGACCAACGGGCAGGCGGAAGAGATACGGGTGAGATATTCTTCCGGCCAGGCTTCCCAGAACAGCCTGGCAAAACAGTACGGCGTCAGCCGCCAGACGGTAAGCGCGATAATACGATACAAGAAATATATACGATAATGGACGAGGAAGAAATTTGGAAAGATATTCATCATTACGAGGGAATTTATCAAGTAAGCTCCTGCGGTAGAATTAGAAGTGTCGGAAGATATGTCCGTAATGCCACATCCCAATATTGGAGGAACGGACAAATCATCAAACCGTGGGTCGGGGGTACATCCCCGTATTACAATGTTTCTTTGGCCTCTGACGGAAAAATATGTAAAAAATTAATCCATAGACTTGTCGCAGAACATTTTCTTGATGATTGGAATGCGGCAAAGGAGGTTAATCATAAGGATGGCAATAAGCACAATAATCGAAGTGACAACCTGGAAATGTGTACCAGGCAAGAAAACGTCATGCATTCTATGGTGCATAAACTCAGGGATGATTATGGAGAGAACAGTGTGAACGCCAAACTGACAAATGAACAAGCGGATCATATCAGGCGGTTACACCGGTCGGGAGTCATGCAAAATGAACTGGCTGAACAATTCAAGGTTTGCAAACAGACGATATGCGATATCGTCCACTATAAAAAGTATAAAAAATGAAAGTGACAAACGTAACAATTAAAAAAGCGAATGAAGCATTCACCGTAATGGATTCGTTCGTGGGGAAAGGACTTGTGGAGGGCGGACATTCCGCCCTCCCGTAAGGCGGATATAGATGTCGACTATGCCTCCGACCGGCGGCAGGAGATCAAGGATTACCTGGAAGAACGGTACAACGCGGACGGCCGCCAGCGTGTCTTTTCCGCCGGCACCTTTACCACGATGAAACTGAAAGCCGCCTTGAAGGACGTGGCACGCGTACACCGCGTGCCTCACTCCATCGTGAACTATATTACCGCCATGATAGATGACGGCACGGACTGGACAGGACTGTTCAGACAGGCTGCCTCCAACAGAAAACTTCGGGACTTTATCCAGACCTATCCGCTGGTCATCGAGGACGTGCAAGGATTGCTCGGACAGCCCAAAGCGGCCTCCATACACGCCTCGGCCATCGTTGTCACACCGGACACGCGGGACGGCAGGCCCGCCGAATGCTTCGATTTCCTGCCGGTCCACAAGATGGACGGGGCACTGGTATCGGAGTTCGACGGCTATTCGGTCGATGAGATCGGATTGTTGAAGGAGGATGTGCTGGCGACAAAGGAACTTGCCAAACTGAGTGCCGTCATCGCGTTGGTCAACCGGAATTTCGGGCAGGAACTCACCATCGGGCGTATCACGCAGGATATGCTGGAAGACGGGAAGACCTACCGGCTGCTCTCGGACGGTAACACGCAGAATGTGTTCCAGTTCTCTTCACCGGGCATTACCCGGTTTATCCAGGATGTACAGCCGGAGTGTATCGAGGACCTGATCGCCGTCAATGCCCTGTACCGCCCCGCCACGCTCGACATCGGCGCCACCGATGATTATGTCCGTTTCAGGCGTGGCGAGGTGGCCCCGGTCTATAACTACGGCTGTTATGAAGCGACGAAGAACACTTTCGGAATCATGGTCTACCAGGAGCAGTTCATGTCCGTCGCCCATACGCTCGGGGGATTCGACCTCGGGAAGACCGACCTCCTGCGCAAGGCCATAGGAAAGAAGAAAGCCGACCTGATGGCCACGCTGAAGGCGGATTTCATTGCCGGAGCCGTCGGGAACGGATGCCCGGACTATGAGGCGGAGGAAATCTGGCACAAGATAGAGGTGGCCGGGAAATATTCGTTCAACCGCTCCCATGCCGCGGCATACGCCCTTACAGCCTATTGCGGGGCATGGCTCAAGGCCAATTACCCGTCGGCGTTCTATACCGTGGCATTGCAATGGGCGGACGACAAGGAGATTCCTTCGCTGATGGCGGAGATGGAACGCTGCTCGCCGGCCAAGATCGTGCCGCCGGACATCAACCGCTCCGGGACGGAGTTCTTCACCGACTATGCCACCGATGAAATCTTCTGGTCGCTTACCCGAATCAAGCAGGTCGGCCTCAGGACAGTGGAATACATCGTCACGGAACGCGACCGGGGCGGGGCATATACGGGTATCGAGAACTTCATCCACCGCATATTCCGTTACAAGCTCAAGAAATACAGTTACTGGGACGATCCCGACAACGCGGAAGAGGCCGTGAAAGTCCCCGTGAACGCCCGGCATGTCAAGCACATGATCCTTGCCGGATGCTTCGACCGCATCGAAAAAGTCGGGGCGGTTACCGAACGCTGCGCGCTGCTCGAACGCGCCGCACGTGAACTGGGATTCTCCCTTTCCGAAAAGGACTTCCCGCAGGACATGCGCGGGCGGCATTTCTTCTGGTCGCAGCAGCAGATTGCCGTGTCGGGTATCGGCAGCATCGACTACCGCCGCATCTTCGACAATTCGGAAGCCAGCGGGCAGGTCAAGGGAAAAGCCTCCTACCTGACCCTGGACGAGGTGGCACGGGACGAGAATGACGGCAGGCGTGCGGCTGTCTGCGCCACGGTGGTGGATGTAGCCGAGCATACCTACAAGGACAGGGAGACGGGAAGCCGGAAGCGTTTCGCCAGGCTGACACTCTCCCAGAACAACCGCCTGGCGGAGTGCGTGTGCTGGAACGACTATTACATGGAGCACCGCACCGAGATCCAGTCGCTTAAGGACCGGGTGGTCATCCTCACGGCCGTCATCCGTTACAGCGACTACAACGGCTGCAATACATTGCAGACCTATAAGAACTCATTGTTATTCATCCAATCCTGAGAAGATATGGCACCACAGACTGAACAGAAAATATATGTAGGCATCGGGCTGGATTTCGAGACCGGAGGGCTGGACTGCCGTGAATGCGCCTGCACGCAGATCGCCCTGCAGGCCGTCCGTTTCGACACATGGCAGGTATTCGACCGCTACCAGGCGTATATCGCCCCCTACGGGAAACAGGACGCGGGACTTCCCCGGCGCAAGGTGTTGCGTACCCGCCATGAGCAGGCGAAAGGACAGGAATATGTCCCGATGAAGTACGAACAGGCGGCATTGGACTATTCCGCCATTACCATGGAGATGCTGCGCACGCAGGGTATGGACATGAAGAAGGTGGCCGGAGAAGTCATCGCCTTCGCCAAACGCGCCACCCTCTCGAAGGGCAACCAGTGCAAGCCCGTGCTGGTCGGACAGAACATCGCCTTCGACATCGGATTCCTGCAACAGCTGGTGAACTATGCCGGACTGGCCGCCGAGTTTGAAAAGACCTTTTCCGGGAGCAGGGACTATTACGGCAACTTCCAGCCGCACTACATCGACACGCTTGCCTTGGGGCGGCTGGCTTTTGCCGCCGATCCGGAGGTCACCTCGTACAAACTGGAACTGGTAGCCTCAAGGTTGGGCGTGGAACTGGACGATGCCCACGATGCGGCTGCCGACGTGACGGCCACGCTCGACATCCTGGGGGTCTATACCTCCCGTCTGCGCCAGACGGAAGGGACGGCAACCGCCATGCAGAAGAAAGAGAAAACCCGTAAATATTTCAAGATATGAGTATGGACACGAATAAGGAAGCCCCAGGCATTGACCGGGAACGGATTCCCGAGACCATCACATTCCGCACGGCGGACCGGATGACCTACGGGGCGCTGGGCTATGACGGGAACGAACTGATGGCGTTCATATCGGGCTACGACCTGGAAATCAAGTTCAACCTGCGGCTCATCAACTCGCTGGCGGACGCGGAGGCGTGTGCCGATGCGTTGGCCCAGGTATTCTATGACGCATTAATGGAACAATTGTTATGCAACGAAAAGGCGGGTTTTGTAAAACCTCCGGGACACAAACCCGCTACTCTTTCAGAAAAGGAAGGAAGAAACGATGTCAGACAAGATAGCGAACACGCAGGATAGGCCGGAAGAGAAACCGCTCACGGAGCAGGAGCTGCAATTCTGCAACCTCTATGTGAACGGCGGGCTGGAGTATGCCGGACGGCCGAAAAAATGCTTTGTGGAGGTATTCGGTGAGGATACGGTGAAGAATCCGTACGCTTCGGCCAATTACCTGATGAACAAACCGCATGTGCTGGCGCATATCAAGGCGCTGCTCTCCTCGGAACGGTTCGAGATGGAGACGATGGCCGTGAAGCTGCAGGTGGCCGAGACCCTCAAGGCCGTCATGGACGAGACGGCCACTTCGGACTATACCGACCGTTTCGGAGTGCCGCTTTCCCCTGCGCCGCTCAGGGCCGTGTCGGTCAATGCCGCCAAGGCGCTGATGGATATCTTCCCCATCAGGCACAAGGAGGAGAACCGCCTGCGCATCGAGGGCAGTGACGGCAATGTCATCTTCAATGTGATCGTACCCCAAAACCCTATGACAGATGGTGAAAAGGAAACATAAAGTCACCAGGGAAGAAATTGCCTGGTGGATATATCTGGTGATAATGGTCGCGCTGGTCATCTACGGATTCCGGGACAGCGCGGCGGCTGAGGTTCTGATAAGGGCCATCAGGGAGGCATTCTCACTTTTAATGGAATAATGATATGGAACAATTCAAGGAATTTGTAGTGAAGTACTTCAAGATTATCGTCGTGGTACTTTCGTTCTCGCTGACACTGTACATACAGCATGTGAACAACACGGCCCAGATTGCAGAACTGGAGACCAAATGTATCGGTTTGGAAGTGGAAATCAAGAACCAGTATGACCGCATCAACGCCATGAAGCTGGACAAGTCCGTGTTCGAGGCGACCATGATGCAGCTCAACACGGTGCAGAATGACCTGCACGAGATCCGGGCCGACATCCGGGAGCTGCTGAAATGCCAGAACCTGCATAAATAACCCGATTTTTAAACTGCCGGTTATGACAAAGAATACTTATGTGAAAATCATCGCTTCTCCGGAACTTTCCCGCATGAAGCTTGGCGGACTGGCCGGCCGGAGAGGGCTGGTCGTGGAGGACCTGTCCGGTGAAGACAGGAAAAACAAGGGCGGGCTGGTTCTGTTGGAAGAGGCCTACATGGATGAGTTTGTCTGGTTCATTCCCGAAAAATCCGTGACATATGAATAGGCTGGACAAAACACTTCTGATAACCGTGCTGCTGCTCGGCGGCATCCTCTGGTTGCAGCACCGGTGGACAATACGCCTCACGGAAGAACGCGACCGTTTCCGCATGAACAGCACAGCCCTGCTTTCCGATGTGAAGCGGATGCGGACCGATTCAGCGACGATGGCCCTCGATGCCAAGGCACTGCGGCTGACCATAGACGAGTATGAGGAGTTCCGTGCCGAGGATGCCGAAACCATCAGGCGGCTCGGCGTGAAAATCAGGAATCTCGAAGCGGCGGCCCGGCATGAGGTCGAGGTGAAAGCACCGATAGACGCCGCCGTCCGCGACACGCTCATTGTCCGTGATACCGTCCCGCTACTGCGGCAGAAAGTGGAGATGGTCACGCCGCATATACATTTTAGCGGACTGATTGAAGAGAACCGTCTCAAAGGTGACATAAAGATACCCGTGACGCTTAACCAGGCTGTATGGGTGGAATACAAGGGATGGTGGTTCTGGAAGAGGGTCAAAGCTATCCGTCAGACCATATCCAGCAACAACCCGTATGTGGAAATCAGGTATTCGGAATATATAAAGATAGACAAAAAATGATGGTGGACTGCAAGCGTTGGATAGGGTGTGTTGATTGAAGCGACATTTACTCCGGACCGGGATGTATCTCAAATGATGGTTTCAGATACATCCCGGTCCGGAATATTTTAGCCCGTTGCCTGATATGGCCATTTATAACGGGCACGAGTGGGCCTGGTCCAGAACAGTAGTTTGGAAAACCATCCAATCCACAGATTTGACATCCGCCAGACCCATTGTGCCGGTAAATCCTGCCATCTGTACAGCTATACGGTTGTTTCCGGCAGCCTGCGCCGAACAGGAAACATTGCAACAATTCTGCATTACCGATGACTTATCCGGCCATGTCCGGATATTAAATGAAGATTGGCGGGACCGGCTTTCCGTTTCATCAAGCGCACCATTTCTATATCTTTCCATTCCATAACAGGTAGAGGCATGCAGTGCGCGCACCTCTTCCGTTCCGTGCAATAATGACATTCTTTCATGTCTCCGCCATATCGAAGTAAAGAAATGTTAAGCAAGGTGGATTTTCTCTCATTTTACGATTGAGAAACATTATTATAGTAATATTTTTCCGGACTACATCCTTGCCAGACTGTTTGCCATATTCTTTAATGACAGAATATCAATCATTGAAAATTAAGTAATATGGCAACAGTAAAAGTTAAATTCCGGGCCTCTTCCGTCGAGATGAAGGAAGGCTCGCTCTACTATCAAGTGATTCACAACCGTCTGGTAAGACAATTGCATACCGGCTACAGGCTTTTTCCTTCGGAATGGGATGCCGGCATTTCCGAGGTCGTGGTGGCTTCCGGCACAGAAGAGGGACGCAGGAATTACCTGCTCTCCATGAAGACCGCCATAGCAGACGACCTGTCCCGGCTCCGGAGCGTCATCGCACGGCTCGAACGTTCCGACACGGGATATACCGCCGACAAGGTGGTGGAAGTGTTCTCCTCTCCGGCCGACTGTGGCGGTTTCCTTTCCTTTGCACGACAACTCATACAGGAACTGAAAAAGATAGGCAAAAGGCGCACGGCCGAAACATATACGACCGCCTTGAACAGTTTTTTGCGTTTCCGGGGCGAACGGGACCTGCTGTTCGAGGAAGTGGACTCCAACCTGATGGTGGAATACGAGACCTTTCTGAAAGGCATCAATGTCTGCCCGAACTCCTCCTCTTTTTACATGCGCAACCTGCGCGCCATCTATAACCGTGCGGTGGAAAGGGAACTGACCGTGCAGCGCTATCCCTTCAAACATGTCTATACGGGCGTGGACAAAACAGTGAAACGTGCCGTCCCGCTGAAAGTAATCCGCCGGATACGGGATCTGGACCTGACGCTCAGTCCTGTGCTGGATTATGCGAGAGATCTGTTCATGTTTTCATTCTACACCCGGGGAATGGCATTTGTGGATATGGCTTACCTGAAAAAGAAGGATTTGCAGAACGGAGTTCTGGTCTATCGCCGCCAGAAGACGGGACAGCAGCTTTTTATCAAGTGGGAGAAACCCATGCAGGAGATTGTCGGCAAGTACGATACGTCCGCGACTCCTTATCTGCTGCCGATCATCCGGGATATGGATACGGATGCCCGAAAGCAATACAAGAACGCCGCCCATCTTGTCAATGACAAACTGAAAAAAATAGGCCGGCAGTTAGGGCTTGCCATACCGCTGACAAGCTATGTCGCGCGCCACGCCTGGGCTTCCATCGCAAAGAGCAAGAACATTCCGATTTCCACCATCAGCGAAGCGATGGGACACGATTCGGAGAATACCACGCGTATCTACCTTGCCTCATTAGACACATCGGTCGTGGACAAGGCCAACAGCCTTATTCTAAAATCACTGTAATCGGGAGAAAGATTTGCATAATACCCGCACACCGTACGGACAGCAAAAAAGCCATTCGGAAAATGGCTATAGAAACTGAAAAGTTGTGCAATTTAAAACATCTCTTTTTAAGAGAAGTATTTTGCAAGTGCAAAGATACGCAAAAATCAAATAAGCGCTTCACGATTAACGAAATTTATTGTCCGTCAGAATGAAAAAACAGATGAGCCGTTAAGCGGGCATTTGCGATTTGTTTAGTAAAAATTACCGTTCAAAAAATAAACAGTAGAAAACCAGGTCTTTTCCTGAACGGTATTTTTCTTAAAAAGAGACAGACAGGAGACGGAATGATTTGACAGGAATCATGCAACCGAAAAAATGTTTTGCCAAACTTCAGAGAGCAACCATTGGAGTTTAAAAAACAAGTCGTTGAAATAGTGCGGGAAAATCCCGCCAAGGCGATAAACTGTTGAGTATTTGCCCGTTTCTCTCCGAAAGAGAAGTATTTGACGGTGCAAATATACGTATTTTATTGATTATAACGGCATAAACAGCTTGTTTTTTAAGTCTCAATCCGAGTTCTAAACCGGTTCTACTTCAATGAATGTTAAGCATTCCCAGTCGCTCGAACCGAACATAATCTGTTTTTCAGCCACTTATCATCAATGTTATACGCTACCACTTCTCTTTCGGAGAGAAGTATTGGTTTGGGAGTTGACGTGCCGGTTTTCCGGCCCGAATGAGATAACAAGAATAAGGAAAATATGAAAAAATTGATCTTCGGTGTTTTTCTTGCGGTTTGTTGGTGCACGGGCACTGTCAAAGCGCAGGATATCGCAGTAAAGACCAATCTATTGTATTGGTCAAGTACCACGCCCAACTTGAGTCTGGAATTTGGGCTGGGCAAACGCACGACCCTCGACCTCACGGGTGCCTACAACCCGTGGACGCTGAATAAGGACAAGAACAAGAAAATCAAACACTGGATGGTAATGCCGGAGTTCCGTTACTGGCTCTGCGAACGCTATAACGGCCATTTCTTCGGCCTGCACAGCGGTTACGCGTTCTACAACATCAGTGGCGTGAGAATCCCGTTCCAAAGCAAGTCCACGAAGGATCACCGTTATCAGGGCTGGGCTACGGGTCTCGGATTGTCGTATGGCTACTCATGGATTTTAGGCAAACGCTGGAACCTCGAAGCCACGATCGGTCTGGGTTACATCTACACGCAATACGATAAGTACGAGTGTGCCACTTGCGGCAAGTTCAAGGGCAACAAGGACAAGCATTATTTCGGCCCGACCAAGGCGGGCATCTCCCTGATATATATAATCAAATAACAAGAAAATGACTATGAGACGCATATACATCCTATTATTGCTGATATTGGCATGTTGTCCCATGATGTTGCATGCCGAGAACGAAACCAGTTACTTGCCTCTGATCGGGATTCGTCAGGGAGGGGTCGTCAAGCAGGGCCGCACGGTAGAGCTGACGATGTCCGTCGATTTGAGCAAGGCGAAAATCCGTACGCAGCACACCGTAGCACTGACACCCGTACTCATGTCGGCGGACAGTAGCCGCGAGGTGACCTTTCCCCCGATAGTCATCGATGGCAAGACCCGCCACAAGGTTTACTTGCGGGCGCAGCGGCTCGAAAGCGTGGAGCTTCCCCCTTTCCACAATGATTCCGCACAGGTAATCATACGCCACAGCAGCAAGGGGCAGCATTACGATTATGCGGCCACCGTGCCCTACGAGCGTTGGATGCTCGACGGGCGGATCAAAATCCGCGAAGAGGTACACGGCTGCGTGAACTGCGACAAGGGCAAGGCGGAGCAGTCCTTGTGGGCGGGCATACTTCCTGCCTATGTCCCCGATTACAAGCTCGACAGCATAGCCCCTGAACCTGAACCCGTGAAAGTGCGTGCCGAAACCCGCACCGCCCGGCTGCAGTTCCGGCAGGACAGTTATAATATATTGCCCGGATTCAAGAACAACCGTGCCGAACTGGACACCGTTTCCAACTCCATCGAGCTGGTAAAGAAAAATACCGACGTCAGGATTATCGGTATCTACATCACCGGTTACGCTTCTCCCGAAGGCAGCATGGCGCACAATATGGCCTTGTCCGAGAACCGCGCCAAGGCGCTGGCCGACTATATCCGCCGTTACGACGCTATCGCTCCCGAGATGCTCCACGTGGACTGGAAGGGTGAGGACTGGGAAGGTTTCGTCCGTGTGCTCGGCGACTTCCCGAACCTGCTGAAACGCGACGAGGTATATGAAATCATCGAACGTTACCCCGACGAACGGGATTTCTGCGAGCTGCAACTCCAGAAACTCGTGCCGCCGACCATTTACCACAGGCTGCTCACCGAGATATACCCCGCGTTGCGCCGCAACGAGTACCGCATCGAGTACAACGTGCGCAACTTTAACCTCGAAGAGGCTCGCCGCATGGTCGATGAGCGTCCCGACCTCCTGAGCCTGTCGGAAATGTACAAGGTGGCCGATTCCTACGGGAAAGGCACGCCCGGGTACGACAAGGTGATGGCCACCGCCTTACGCTATTTCCCCGCTTCGCCCTCCGCACTCAATGAGAATGCCGTGAACGCCATCTCCCGTGAGGAGTATGCCAAGGCGGTGGAGCTGCTCGAGAAATCGGAAGTCACCGCGCGGTCGGCAGAACTGCTCTCCACCCTCGGTGTGGCATACGCCGGGGCCGGACAATACGACAAGGCGGAGGATGTGTTCCGCCGTGCTTCGGAGGCAGGCTCCGCGACTGCCCGGCATAACCTCGAAGAGGTGCGGCAGGTCATCGACCAGTTGTAGACAAAATCCATAAGCGAGAAGTTATAAAAACCTTTTTACTAATTTTTAAATAACAAAAAGATGAAAGTCAAGAGTTTTTTATTGACAGCTTTAGCTGCTTCAATGACGTTTGTTGCATGTGACAACAAAGACGATGAAATGGGACAGTTGGACAACACCCCAAAGAGTGTAAGCATTGACCTGTCTAATGTGATTCCAGTAACCAGAGGCGCCGGTCAAGAGGTAGAAGACAACTCAAAGGTTTCTTTGACAGATTTACAGGTATTCTTTACAGACGGAACTACCCTGTATAAAGGAAAAACAATCGAAGGAACTGAGGCAACCCACTACTTCAGCAATAAAAGTAATTTTGACGACCGCGCAGATAAGGTATTCCATTTTTTACCTGCTGAGGTGAACAAGGTAATCGTTGTAGGTAACAACGGTAGTCAAATAAATGCATCTACTTATGTAGATTTGAAAAAAGACCTGATAATCGCCGAACAGCAAAATCCGACTGATCTAGACCTTTATAAAGAAGTCGAGTTGACTTCTGTGTCCGGTCAAGACGAGGCAGGACACCCGCTTTACAAAGCGAAGGTAGTGCTTGAACCGCGTGTATCCAGAATTGAAATCGGTAAATTTGAGTATACAGCTCCTACTCAAGGTCAGCGTAAGTACAAGAGTATTGAAGTTCAGCAGGTCATGTTGAACAACTATTTCGGGAAAGCAGACCGTCAGGGAGGAACAGCCAGTGACATACAGAACTCCGATATTAACCCCGGTTCTATATTCGGCCTTTTCGAGACAGCTGCTGATGCGTGGTATAACGATGAATTTACCTCAACAGAGAGTCCTGCAACCACCTTGCCTTTGGTTACATTGGATGAAAATACACAGTATAAGCATTCCTACGAGAAAGGCAATGTCCGTCCTGCATACCACTTCTTTCCTAAAGATAATAATATTGGAAATACTAACCATCCTCAAGTTCTTGTAAAATTGATTGGTACAACAAATGAAGGAACTAAGGTTCCTCTTTACTTGGCTACCAGTACATTCACTCCTGCTGTTACAGCAGATTTCGCCAAGATTTACGTCATGAACTTTGCATTTAGCGATGAGGATTTGGATAATCCTCAAAAATGTGTGGAGGTAACTGTTGACGTCATGAGCTGGGATGTAGTTCCTGTCACACCTGAATTTTAATTGATAACCCGATAGGCAGGGCGAAAGTTCCGCCCTGTCTATCCTTTAACACTTCAATCACATATATATGAAATTGACGAATATTGTTTTCTGCCTGACGTTGCTCGCCGGAGCCGCCACATCCTGCATCCGTGAGGATCTGGACGACTGTCTGAGCACGAACACGCTGTTGCTCAGCTACAAGGGCGACGGCACCACGGAAATATTCCCCGACAAGATCTGCCGGGTGGAGATGTTCGTATTCGATGCAGAAAATCGATGCGTCAATTCGAGTATCTTACCAGAGGAACAGGTCAAGGACCGCACGGCTACGCTTCCCCCGCTCGCTGCCGGAGACTACCGGATTGTCTGCCTGGGGAACACCCACCACACGAAGGTCGATGGCATCGCCACGGGCGATTTCGGCCGGATGCTCTTTGCCGCCGGGGATTATTTCGACGAGAAACAGGTTGCCGGCAACGATTCACTTTACTATGCTACGACCTCTTATACCGTACTGCCTTACAGCGGTGATGAAGAGGCAAACCAGACCAAAACCATAGAGTTCGCCAGCTCTCACTACGATCTGTCGGTGGAAGTGGCCGGAGTTCCCGCCCCGGGAACCCGCGCAGGCTCGCTGCCTGTGCTTGAGATATGCGGAGTCTCGCCCTGTACCGATTTTGAGAATCGGGCCTGTGGGGAGGCAACCGACTATTTGCTTGAAACCGAATACGAAGCCGGAAAAGCGTTGCTCACGGCCCGTACCAACATAATGCGTCACAAGAACCACGAGAACGTGAACATCCGCCTGAGCGCCGCCCCGAACGGGGAACCGCTGGCCGAAGTCAACCTCGCCAGGTTCCTTGCCGACAATCCTATTATAGACTGTTCCAAACATGAAGTGCTCATCCCGATACGCATCGAGTTCAAGTCGGGAGAAATCACGGTAAGCGTACCCGAATGGTACATCGAACAAGTGAAACCTGAGTTTTAGACCGAACCGAAAAGAATATGCTGAATACAAGAAAAATATTATACTGGGCAGTTACAGCAGTGTGCTGTGGCCTGTTGCCGTGCGGGTGCGTCAAGGAAGATGCCGCATCGCTCGGGGAACGGCACGATGTGGCAGTGCGGCTCAACGTAGGGACATGCGCTGTCGGCGAAACCGACGGCACACCGACCGGCGAAGAATCGGCCATTCACTCGCTTCGTGTCTATGCCTTTGTAAAAGGACAACTGGCGGGCCACGAGTTCCGGAGCGGAGACATGGAGACTCCGGCTACATTCTGGATGGATCTGACGATGACTTCCCTGACTACCGAAACGGTAGACTTCTACATCATCGCGAACGAGAAGGCCATGAGTACCCCAGGTGCCGAGAAAACCTTTACGGAAAATACTACGGAAGCGGAACTAAATGATTTCACGTTTACCACGCTGACACGAGATGTCCAAGCCTACGGACTTCCAATGTTCGGCAAGGAATCCAAAACAATCGACTTCTCGAAACTTTCTAACCGTCAGCCGATCGACCCCGGCCATTCGGGGCATACACCGCTGGAAGATGTCTTGACGTTCCAACTGAAGCGTCCCATAGGCAAGTTGGGCGTGTTCGCGGCCAAAGAAGCAGGTGAGGCAGGAGAGCTGTGTGTAACGGACCTGACCTTGCTGGAAGCCGGAACGCGTGCGTATAATTACCTGATGCCACAGACCGACGAAACGCTGAAACTGGCAGGCGCCACTGGTACCGGCGAGTTTTCACTCGTCCCCTCTTCAGCACCGGTAACGAAGACGCTGGCCACGAATATCACGCCCGAAGAGAGGCAGAACCCCGAAAACTACACGCCTGTACTGGGGGCTCCTTTTTATCCTTTCGAGAACCCTTGGGGCAGCGATTCGTGGAACACACCGGGTGATGAGCATGGAAACATCCTCAAAATCGGCTACACGTTCGACAGCGAGCCGCGCGAAGGTCTGGTCTATATGCCACGCATTGAAAGGAACAAGTATTATGCGGTATGCTGCCTGATGCACAACAGCGGCAAGATAACTGTCGCATACGATGTGGCCGACTGGGAGGACGGTGGAGATTATCAGTTGGAGTTCGATTACCCTTCCTATGAACTGCTGCAACCTTTCGGTGGAGGGACCGCCCCCTACGCGCAGCCGACGGTTTACTACAATGGCGGCGCATCATCGACAGCGGGAACCTACTCTTTTAGGTTCACCATCACAGGTCCTGTGAGACAGGAATGGCAGCCCACGCTGTTTGATGCCACAGCCGCAGACTATGAACTGACGGTATATCAAAACGTGGATGGTGTCAACACACTCGTGACACCGCCTTATGTGGCTTCCGATACAGCGTACGAAATCCGGGTAAGGGCACTGAAAGGCGAGAACGTGGACAAGCAGTTCTCGTTGGGCATCGCCTATACCCCGAAGTGGGATCCTTCGGGAAGCTCGCTCCTGCTGATCAACATGCAGAGCGGAGCCACGAACTGGACAGGAAGCGAGAGCACCGAGAAGATTGTAATCAAACAGGTTGACATACCTACAAACTAACAAGCGATGAGACGGATTATATACAATATGATGATTTGTTGTGCGGCGGCATGGCTTCTTGCCGCTTGCAGCAAAGATGACGATCTCCCCGGCGGGCAGACAGGAGGTAACGGCAACAGCATTATCCTCGACATCTCGTCGGGAGCGTTGCCGGTGAGTCGTGCTACCGTACCGGCCGAAGGGGCGGAGGTCGCAGTGAGCCATATCGACGTGCTGATTTTCAACGATACCGACGAGAAAACGAAGGTGTGGAGCGACCGGGTGAACGCGTCAGCCAATGAAACGGGACGGATTACACTGCCCGTAAAACGGTCGTCTTTTACGGAAAATGAGAGGTATTGGGTGTATCTGATCGCCAACAGCACCCACCCGGAAAAGGATTTTGAAAACCTCGCGAACCTGAACGCCTTGAAGGCGATGACGCAGGAGGACGAGAACATTCACCTGACAGGGAAAGACATTGAAGGTGTCCCGGGAACATTCCTCATGGACGGCATAGCCTATCCCGAAGGGAACGATGAACCGGCGGTTGCTGCTCCGGTCGTCCTCTACGACGGCTCGCAAGGGAATGACACGCGGCTGGCGGTCACGCTGCGCAGGGCAGCGGCAAAAGTCGTGGTGACCATCAACAAAGGCCAAGACGTGACTTTTGATTCCAAAGGCATAGGTTACTACCTGCGCAATATGCCCTATACCACATCGGTAGTGGCGGGTGCGGACGGTGCGGCAAAGCTGAGGAATACCGCCCAGACCTCCGGCGGCTATCTTGAGTGGACGGCGAACAAAATTACCGTAACGGCTTACATGTATGCCCATGCTTGGGACAATGGAAGTTCCATGGAGCAGGAAGTGCGCCTGGTGATGAACATTCCCCTGACTTACCAGAAGGATACCGACCCGCAACTGCGTCCCGATAACTACTACCAGATTCCTGTCTGTAACGGCAAGGCCCTGAACCGCAACACCTGCTACAGGGTAACGGCAACGGTCAATGCCCCCGGAGCGGAAAATCCCTCCACACCGGTGCAGTTGACGGATTTGAAATATACCGTGGAGAATTGGATAGACGAGACGGTAAATGTCGGAGGCGGGGACCGCCCGACTTTCCTTGTGCTCAACCGGTACGACCTGGAAATGCACAACAAGGAGGACGACCGCACCAGCCTGATCTTCACCTCCTCGTCGGAAGTGACGGCACAGATTACCCGGGTTTACTATATAGACAAGTTCGGAAGGGAACAGAACTTGGAGAAAAGATACCCCGATAATCCAAACGATAACGAATGGGGAGTGAGTACCGGATACAGATGGCGCAGCCATGGCAACATCCTCATTACTCCCGACAAGGGGCTCAACGGCAAGCTGGATGTACACAGCGACCTCCCCAGGAACAATACGATACGTTATATCGAAGTCCGGGTAACAAATGAGGACGGCAACGAACGTACCGTAACCATTGAGCAGTATCCGTTGGAATATATCACGAATATCCAGGGGTGGTACTCGTACCGCGATGATTTCAAGAATTCAGATCCTAACCCGACTACCTATGAATATGTAGGTGATAAAATTACCGGAATCGCCCTTGCCACCAGAAATATCTCCAGTTGGAACGGAGAATATAGATACCTAACGGGGACAGATGGTTTATTTGGAGGTCCTCCGGACGGATTCTTCGTTTCAAAAGTAGCAAAATTGAGGAATGATGGAAGCGGACAGTCTGATTTATATGAATACTATTACACATCAAACTCAAACAGACTTCGGGAATCCCGCTATAGCGAAATTAACGGCAGAATGTACACCATTGTATTGACAGGGACATCCAGTGAATATACTCTTGGCCGTCCACGTATGGTCCAGGATACATACCATCCGGAACTTATGGTTACGGATCCGGGACAGGACAATGCCCAATTGGTCTCGCCGTCATTCATGATAGGTTCCTGTGTAGGCGAATTCCAAGTTGGAGGAGGAAACCTGAAGCTGGACGGGAGTGACAACAGTGTCCGCGTTGCACGCGAGCACTGCGCGCATTATGTAGAAACGTATAAAGACCCGAAAACCGATAGGACGGTTACCTTGGATGACTGGCGCCTGCCCACAGAAGCCGAACTTAAAATCATTTTTAAATTCCAGGGCTCGAAAGACCAGGATGCAGACGCCATAGACTACCGCTTGAACGGACAGTACTATTACAGCGCAAGCGGAAGATTTTATAATGAGAAATACACCGTTAGCGGTACCGGAGTGGCCTGTGTACGCGATGCCTACGGTAAAAAGGAATAAACGTAGAAACCTGTCAAAAAGAAACGAAATATGATAAAGGAAATAATAGACAAGCTTGTCGCCCTGCTTGCGGTATCGGCCCTGCTCGCTTCGTGCAGCGAAAGCGAGTTGTGGCAGAATCCGCAGACCGAGGCACGCGACGGCTACATCATGCTGAATTTCAAGACGGAAATTCCTGCGATGCAGGAAGTCGTCACCCGTGCGGTAGACCCTGACGGTGGCGGAGTGCAAGATATGACACTTTTCTGCTTTGACAGTTACGGGCTTTTCATCTCTACCGTCAAGGCCGGTGTCACGGTGCAGAAGCCCGGCCCGGGGGAGATGGAGGGCACATTCAAGGCTGAGGTGCCCGAAAATACCCGGACCATCCATTTCCTGGCCAACCAGAATATGGATGAATTCAAGGAGGACAGTTTCCGCAACAAGTCGGAGTCCGAGGTCATGGCAGTGTTGGAGGGCTCGTCCGGACGCATGATCTATTGGGGCCGTTTCGCCTGCGATGCAGGAAACGACAGCAATATAGCCGAACAGATGGCCACCTCGGGCAATTCCGTCAAACTGATCCGCAACCACGCGAGAATCTCCGTCGACAACCCGGACAATAACGGGCATATCGTGATTACGGGCTTTGCGGTCTGCAACACCAACGCTTTCGGAACGGTGGCCCCGCACCACCCGAAGAAAGGCTTTGATTTCACGTGGCCTTCCAGCGACGACCCCTTCGTCACGCTTCCCGTGAACGATGCCAAGATGAGCGATATTACGGACGTGACATCCAGCATGAACCAGTATGTCTTCGAGTGCGAGAACAGTGCCGATGCCCCTGTCAGCGTAATTCTTCGGGGACATCTTCCGGATCAGGACGAAGAGAAATACTACCGTGTCCTGCTGGTTGACGACAAGGGCGAGCAGCTCCTCGTGCGCCGGAACCACCATTACAAGCTTCACATCGAGGGCGCGCTATCTTTCGGTCAGGCCTCCTTTGCCGAGGCGTTGGAAGCGGCAGCCACGAACAACGTATGGATTTCCATTTCCGATGAAGTGAACGAGGTGGAAGATACGGACTATATCCTGACAGTAGAGAAGACTTTTGTCGTACTGGACGAGAGCTTTACGGAAAACGGAGGCAGCTACACGCTCAATTATACCATTAAAGGAAAAAATGACAAAGCCATCACCGAAGCCGATGCCGCAACGGTCTCCTGGATAGACAACGGGGTGGCGACGCAGACATTCGAGACGAAATTCGAGGTCGTGAACGGTGTCGGACAGGGACATATCCAGATACACCTGCTTCGTTTGGAAAATAACGAGAAACTGGAAGGTACGCTGCTTGTCAAGAAGGGACGGCTGCAACGCAAAATCAAGGTCATCACGATCAGGAAGCAGTCTTTCGTGCCTGCATGGGTCGGGACGGAAATATACGGTAATTTAGGGAACGGTGCCAACAAGAACAACCGTGCCCATGTTACGGCCATGTTCACCATACCCGAAAGCTGTCCCAAGGAGCTGTTCCCGATGAATGTGTACCTTTCCGTTGGCGATCTGGATATCCGCAACGCTTCGGGCATGGAACTGCCCGTGGTGCGCGAGGCGGACAATGACTGGTACAGCAGCGGTGAAATCTCTTCCGTCTATCAAGGCAAAGAGCCGGATTACAAATTTGTCTACACGGCCGATGGTCCCGGCGTCCAGCGTGTCTATTTCGAGAACATATTGAATCAGGAAAACGGCTACGAGGGCACGCTCTATATCGAAGCCGAATATTTCGAAACGATGCGGCGCAAGTTCAAATACTCCACCAATCTCGTATCCATCACGGTGCAGGGACTGAACAAATACGATGCCGTAGGCTCGGGCGTACAAGATGAAGTGATATACTATCGTCTGGTTCCACAGAAAAAAGGAGCCAACGTGCAGTTTGACATGCTGCTGGCAGAGAGGTCCGACAATGATCAAGGGACAGGGAACGACAATCCTGCCAATGCGCAAGGCAAAGACGAATTCCTGCTCTACTCGCAATACCTGGATTATTACGAGGACGGTGAGGAACCCGATGCCGGAGTGACTGCATTCGATTGCAAATTCTATCCCGATGAATCGAACAATTGGTGGCAGACCAACAATCCCCAAGGTGGCCGTATGCTGATGTTCAAACCGAGAACTGAAGTTTTGAGCAGCCCGTCGCAAGGTACCGGAAGATATTCCATCTACATGAAGACCAACCGTGCCCGGAGCGCCGAGGTGATCCACATCGCCTCCAACGACAACCGGCTCGGACCGGTATTGCCGGAAGATGCAAACGAGGATAATCCCGGTATATATGGCGGCCGATCATACCGCAGTACGACTTTCGAGCTGGCCAACTACACCCCGTTCCGGTTCGGAGCCCGCGTGAAGTACGGCAACAACGACTGGCAGGGAGAGGCCGACGAGCCTGACCGCACGGTAGCATCCGGTGCCATACCGGCAGACATACCGGAAAAAGTCACCCCGTTGGAATGGACATATCAACCCGACCAGCGGGTGGATATCGGCATCGATGTGACGAGCTTTGCCGGTTTTGACAACAAGTCGGTGGATCCTTTCGGCCAAGCGTTCGAAATCTATATCGACGCGCCTATGCTGAAAATCGATGCCGGCCGTCTTGCGGAAAACAGACTGGACGGAACCAAACTGAAAGCGCATCCCACGATTCCCGGGCGTTTTGTCTATACCGTGGATGCCAAGCGGGAGACGGAACGGCGATATGGTACGGATGATATTGCTAACACGGACAATATTGCCTCCAGTCAGCGTGGGGAACGCAAGACCCTGCCGTTCCTTGTGAATAGCGTCGTAAGTGCCGGGGACATCGTGATTTCGTCCGATGAAAGCCGGGTAGTGTATTATTCCAAGACTTTCCGTGTGTCGAACCAATCGATTGCCGGGACGCTTCAATATAAAAATACCGCCGGCGTGGTGCAAAACATACCGAAGGATGCTTTCGTATCCTTCGAGCGTACCCGCAACGGAAGCCGTATCGGGTCGGTAAGCGTAACAGCCGACGGCCAGTACGAACTTCGGCTTCGCAAGGAATATGAGTTTAACTGGTACACGGACGAGGTGGAACTGCATTACACAGGTGACGGAGGCATGGTTTATCATGCGACATACCCGAGCCTGTCCAGCCTGTTTGCCAGTCCGCACATCGTACTTGAACCGTCTGCCGGCGAATGAGATTTTCCGAACCGGTATATGCAACGGCACCGGACGTTTCCACATCCGGCGCCTTTTTAACAACATAAGATATGAAGATGCTGAATCATACTTTTTTCGCCTGTCTTTTGGGCATGAGTCTCGTTTCCTGTTCACATGCCCAACAGCAGAAAACCAAGGAATTCCGTCTGCCCGACGTGCCTGTCACGCTGACGGCGCCTGAAGACAGGGCGGCGTACTTGTCCCTGCATTACTGGGACCACTTCGATTTTGCCGATACGTCGCTCATCTCCCGTCCTGAAATCACCGAGCAGGCCTTTGTCGATTTCCTCGGCATCCTGCCCTATACCGACCGGGCACAGGCTGCCATCGATACTCTTTTCCGCCGCGCCGCAACCGGACAGGAGATGCTGTATCACTTCATCGGGCTGAGTGACAAGTACCTCTACGAGCCCAATTCGCCCATGCATGACGAGGAACTGCATATCCTCGTATTGCGGGCACTGCTGGACAACCCCTGCCTGTCCGATACGGACAAGATACGTCCCCGCTACCTGTTGGAAATAGCCATGAAGAACCGTCCGGGAGACGTGGCGGCGGATTTCACCGTCACTTGCCGGGACGGCAGGCGCAGGCAGCTCTCCGGCATAAAGGCCGACTACGTGCTGGTTTACTTCAACGACCCCGATTGCGAGGACTGCCGCCGGGTGAAGGAATTGCTCACCCTGTCCCCGGTTGTGAACGACCTGTTGGAGTCCGGCCGTCTGAAACTCCTCTCCGTGTGTGTGGAGGGCAAGACCCCCGCGTGGGAAAAGGCGGAATTTCCCGCCGGTTGGATAGATGGTTATGATGCCGATCAGCGGCTTACCCGCGAACAGGTGTACGACCTCAAGGCGATGCCCACCCTTTACCTGCTCGATGCGGAAAAACGGGTGATACTCAAGGACGCTTCGTTCGAGCAGGTGGAAGAACGGTTGTCCTGAAAGATGCCTCATGAAAGCCTATGAAGACATCCGGAAAAGACAGTAAGGAGAGCAACCGTTTCAGGGGCATCAGGCCGGAGACGGAGGAGAAATACCGCCGAGCGATCGAGATGTACGCTTCCACGGAGCTTTCCGGCTGTGAGATATGCCGTATCTGCGAAGTGACAGAATCGGGTTTCCGGTGTTACCTGACCAAGTACCACCGTGAACTCGTGCTGGCCCGTTACGCTATACTGTGCAGCAAAGAAGAGGCCGGGCAGATTAAGTTGGGACAGCTCCGGGGACAGTTGCCCGCTACCCGTGTCAAATACAAGGATACCATCGAGGCGTGCGGGAGCATGGAGCATATCGGATTGCACGTAAATTCGGGTTGGAAGGCACGAATCTGGGCAGGCAGCCGTGTACGCACTACCCCGAGATAATCGAATGGCGCGAGAAGGTGCGCGATTGGCTGGGTATCGGTGACGGGCTGCCGCGCGGCACGCGCCGCTCCTGCAAGGAATAGTATGCTGAGGCCGTCAGGCTCTTGCAGGGTAACTCGTATGTCACGGTGCCGGAGGTTGCCGACTCCTGCGGGCTTTCCTATACCGGACTGGAACAGCACCTGTTGTTCTACCATAAGGATCTGGTGAAGCGGCGCATCAGGATACGCAAGAAGGCTCTCCGACGGCAGCGGAAAGGGGAAATCACCGGTCGGGGTACCGTGCACGCCCCCTCTCCGGAGTTGGTGGAGAAGTATGCCGAAGCGGTGCATCTGTATGCCACGACACCCATGTCGGCCGCACGGATAGCCGGGAAGACGGGAGTGTCGAAGAAGGGATTCTACGAGCACCTGCAAAGGTGGCATCTGGACCTGGTATGCAGGCGGAAGAATATCCCCTACGAGGAAGGGCGGCTAGTGGACTGGTCTAAAGTCCGGAAATACAACCCCGCGACAAAGGCCAAATATGCCGAAGCCATCCGCCGGCTGAAAGAAAGCGGGCTGCCGACGGCACAGGTCGCCGCCGAGTTCGGGCTGCAACCCGAAGCGTTCCGCAGCTACCTGAAGGAACACGAGCCGGAACTGTATGCCCGGAAGGGAATGGTCAGGACGGATACGGGCGGCGCGGTGTCCCGCCGCAGCATGGAGAAATACAGCGAGGCCATGCACCTGTACGGCACGACAACCGAAAGCGTGAAGTCGTTGGCCAGGCGGTTCGGGTTCAACGACTGCTCGTTCGGGCAGTTCATCAGAAGGAATTTCCCCGAACTGGTCGAAAAGCACAACGAAATCGTCCAGAAAAAAGGAAAACAAAATAAATAACCGGCTTTCGTATGCCGCTCCGTTGCGGAAGATAAGCTGTCATAGACAGTCTGACAAAATTCAATTAGGATACCTACTATCAAAATGATTTGCAGGATTATCCGATTCTGTCATTTTTCAATACACTCTCTCTAATAATCATCAAGGTTAGATGGACATTCATCGCATTTTTTTTCTGTCTTTTAATCCTAAGTGTTGCATAATATCGGATAACGATTTAGGTTCAACGCAGCTGACAATCTTATTCAATCGACTATCAACTTTTGGGGAACCCCCAAGCATCATGGACATTTTTTAATATCCGGTTGCGATAAATACAGATAAATACTACATCTTCTCTCAAAATACTGTTATTGGGGACCCAGCATTATACCTTGATTTATAAAAACAAGGAATCTATATACCAATTTACTGTCAACCAACTTTCTTCCAACTTCGCCATACTTTCTCTATAAACAGATAGAGTTAAGTTACTTACTATCTGTTGGGGAAAACAAAAATTTTTTCTCTGTTTATAGAGGAAATAAGCAATTAAATGCGGGTAAAAGAAAACTTGCTCCTTATCTACAGAACGTAGCCCATTTGAAACCCGTTTAGACTTACTTAGCATGAAGTGACAAAAATTTGGCATGAAAACAAGTATCCTCGTCATGCGCTGTAAAGTGGTACATAATATATAGTATGAAAACGTCTAATTATTGGGAAGTGTATGACCGATAAGTTCAGACTAACAATAATGAAGCAAAAAAGGTTTTGTTACAAATAAGTCTGAGTGTAAGTTATAGAGAGATTGTTCGACAAAAATTCCGTTCTCTCCATAAGAGAAGTATTTGGGATACAAAATTATACAATTCACTGAAAATAACAATATAAAAATGATATAATTTTCAACCGAGTGCCTCATTTCAAACAGATGTTATAGGTTTTACTCAACAGTTGTTAAGTGAATCGTCTTCCAAGCAAATAAAACAAATATTGTTTACTAGCTGATTACAACCAATTTTATATTCAAATACTTCTCTTATGGAGAGAAGTAGCAGAAGATGGAGCCGGAAACGGCTTCAGAGATTTTGTGCATGTGTGAGATAACGGAATCTTTTATGGTGTAAACATGAACAGATATACTGACATGGGAAGTTATTCTCCAGCTTTTGAAAAGAATGTTTGTAACTGCTTGATATGTAGTATAATTTACAATCTTGCAGGATTAGAAGAATTGTCCTAAATCCAAAATATGGCTACTTCGGAAGGTGAAAAACAGACATGCTGGTACGTGATGCGCGACCTTAAACGGGCCAATGCCAAGTTGCCCGCATACAAGCAACTGTTGAACGAGCATTTCGAGGTGTTCACTCCCATGAAAGAGCAGTTGAGTGTTCATGGCGGCAAACGGACTCGGGAAGAAGTTCCCTTTATCCAGGATTTGCTTTTTGTTCATGATACCCAGGAAGCTATTGATCCGTTTGTGGAAAAGTATCCCACGATACAGTATCGTTTCCAGAAGGGAGGTGGTTACAAAAATCCGATGACTGTCGCTGATGCGGACATGGAGCGGTTCATACATGCTGTAAGTGTGTCGAAAAATCCGAAATATTATCTTCCTGGCGAATTGACACCCTCTATGTGCGGACGGCACATCCGTATTGTAGGCGGTCCTTTGGACGGTTATGAAGGAAAATTGCTGACTGTACGCGGGTCGAAAACGAAACGTCTGTTAGTGGAGCTGCCCGAGTTCTTTTCCGTAGGGGTGGAAGTCAATCCCGAATATATCAGGCTATTATAAAATAATGATATGTAAGCCCGACTCTATTTTGGATGATATATGGTCCAAAGTTAAAGCGGTGTGCATTGATTATGACCTGCCGGACGAGCTGCGGATATTAAAGGTTATGCTCCGGAACAAGATGAGTACTGGTTTCTGTTATCTGTTTTGACAAATGCATCTGTACAGAACAGCCCGGCGCATGTTACAATGAGGATAAAACCTGCATTTCTGGCTTTGTAAAATTGAATATACGCTAATTCCCGACAACGGATGAAACATTTTTGAAAGTAATGAATGGTTACAATTCCGGAACTGAGCCTTGCTGGATGCCATTGATGGAACTCATCGAAACATGCCTGTTCGACATCATTCACACAGAAGATACAACCGGACGATTCATTCGTCTGTATGGAGCAGGTGACTATTGGCACGCATTCGAAGAATCCGCCTACCAATTGAGTCAGCTGTTCGTGACACACGATGTAACTGTACTCAGGCATAAAGTTTACCCATTTCCCGTTTTAATGGTCAGCATCTCGGATGACGAACTCCAGGCTTACGGCAAAAATCACATCTTCAGAAAGAAAGTATCAGGGTACAGGGAACTTGTTGGGATAGGAATCTCGATGAAGCGGTACAAGGAATGGCACAAAAAAGAGGTGATGAAATTCTCTTCTCTTCCATGACTTTGCACAAGTAAAGAACAAATTCTGACATAATATGATTTTTTGGATAGTTAATTGCAGTATTGCATTCCTGATCTGTGTGTTCTGTGCGGGTATCATCATTCCCCAGATTTTGTTGATCGCTTTCCGCAAGCGGTTATTCGACCTTCCCGACGAACGGAAGATTCATCATTGTGCCGTGCCCCGGTTGGGCGGCATCGCATTCAAGCCGGTAGTGTTTTTCACCGTAGCCTTGTTGCTGGGGATCAATATGGTTATGGGGCATTCGGAGATGTTGTCCGAAATCGAGAACGATGTTCGGCCCTTGGCTTTCGCCTTCTGCTCCATCATGGTTCTGTATCTGGTTGGCATGGCCGATGACTTGATCGGCATCCGTTATCGAGCCAAGTTCGTTATCCAGATTCTGTGCGGCATGATGCTTATCGCCGGTGGTATATATATCGATAACCTGTACGGCATTCTAGGCATTCATTCGGTTCCATTATGGCTGGGGTATCCTCTGACCATTCTGTTCGTGGTCTTCATCATCAATGCCATCAACCTGATCGATGGCATTGACGGACTGGCTTCCGGGCTATGCAGTATTGCCTGTTTGCTTTATGGGTTGACTTTTCTTATGTTTCACCAGTATATATATGCCATGCTGGCGTTCGCCACATTAGGGGTGTTAGTGCCGTTCTTTTATTACAATGTTTTCGGGAATGCCGAGCACGGAAAAAAGATTTTCATGGGTGACACAGGCAGCCTGACCGTTGGCATGATGCTCTGTCTTCTCAGTCTCAAGTTGACTATGTGTGGGACAGATGATAATACGGTACATATAAATCCGATGGTGCTGGCATTCTCCCCGCTGCTGATTCCTTGCTGTGATGTGGTCCGGGTTTATCTGCATCGGGTACGCAACGGAAAGAACCCGTTCTTGCCGGATAAGAACCATATCCACCATAAACTACTTGCTGTCGGAATGCAGCAGCGAAGTGTCATGATTATCGTCATATCCGTATCGACCGTATTCATACTGTTTAATATTCTTCTCTCCCTTTATCTGAATGTAAACTGGATCGTACTAGTCGATATCCTGATATGGACTTTCACCAATATCCGACTGACGAAACGTATCGGACAGCTTCAGTCGAGACAGGCAACCAACAAATAAAAATCAATGAAATATGAAAATCAGATACATTTTACTCTTATTGACCGTGGCTTCCCTGCTAGGATCATGTGCCGCGCCGAAAGTCGCTTATTTTACGGACCTGAAACCGGGTATGGCAGAGCAGGTTCTTAATCCATTGGAAATCAGGGTACGTCCCGAAGACAAGATTTCCATATTGGTCAACAGCAAAGACCCTTTGTTGATGGACCTTTTCAACCTTCCGATTATATCCCGACAAATCGGTATAAGATCAGAAGCATCCAACAATCAAGGAATGTCAGGATACACGATAAACAAGGATGGAAATATCGATTTTCCCGTGCTGGGGCATATCCATGTGGCGGGAATGACACGCGAGGAGATTGCCTTGTGCATAAAAGAAGAGTTGATCTCGAAAAACCTCGTAAAAGATCCGGTAGTAACAGTGGAATTCATGAACCTGACCGTTTCCGTGTTGGGTGAGGTCGCCAACCCCGGACGTTTCAATATCGACAAGGACAGGCTGACGCTCCTGGACGCTTTAAGCATGGCCGGGGACCTTACCGTCTACGGGAAACGGGAGAACGTGCTGGTACAGCGGGAGGAAAACGGCAAAAAGACCCTGTACCGGGTCAATCTGAATTCGGGATATGACCTTTATGCTTCTCCCGTGTACTACCTGCAACAGAACGATATTGTTTATGTCGAACCTAACTCGGTCAGGGCAAGACAATCGACAGTCAATGGGAACAACGTGCGGTCTACCTCTTTTTGGTTATCGTTGGCCTCGCTGCTGACCACCATTACCGTGTTGATCGTGAAATAAATATAGAATCTGATATGGCCGTAAATCAAAAGAATACAAAACCGGGACAGCCGGATGATTTCCTGCGGATACAGGATCTGTTGTACCTGTGCCTCGCGAGGTGGAAGTGGTTCGTCCTGTCTTTGGCGATAACGACAGGTGTTGCTGCTGTCTATCTGCTGTGTACCCCTGCCGTATATACACGCACTGCTTCGGTGTTGATCAAGGAGGATTCCAAAGGCAAGTCGGTTTCCCCGGATCTGGAATCCTTTTCGGAGTTTGGGTTGTTCCAGTCCAGCACCAATGTAAATAACGAACTCATCACCTTTCAGTCGCCGGCTTTAATGACCGAGGTAGTTAAACGATTTCGTTTGGATATGAATTACTTCGTTCCGGGGAAATTCCACCGTCAGGTGGCCTATGGACTGACATTACCAGTGGATGTAACGATAAGTGACTTTCCTGAAAACGAATCGGCTGGGTTTACATTGGAAGTACAGCCAGACAGCACATTACTCTTATCCGACTTTACACGTAACGGGACGGAGCTCGACGGAAAGGATATAAAGGGCCGCTTGCTCGACTCCATCACTACGCCATTAGGGAAAATCATTATCCATGCAACCCCCAATTATGTGAAAGGCGAGACATACACATTGTATGTAGGTAAATCCAGTTTGTATGATGCTGTAAACTCCTGCTCGTCCAATCTGTCCGTTTCATTGAATAATGAGAAAGCGTCAGTTATCGACCTGTCATTCAGGGATAATTCTGTACAACGGGCGGAGGATGTATTGAGCATGTTGATTTCCGTTTATAATGAGAACTGGGTGAAGGACAAGAACCAGATCGCTATCAGCACCTCGATGTTCATCAACGAGCGTTTGGGCGTAATCGAACAGGAACTGGGCAACGTGGACGAGGACATTTCATCCTACAAGTCCGAACATCTGTTACCCGACGTGCAGGCGGCTTCGAGCATGTATATGGCGCAGAGCAGCCAGACGAATGCGCAGATTCTGGCTTTGAACAACCAGCTCTACATGACCCGCTACATCCGGAACTATTTGTCCAATGACGCCAACCGTACCCAACTGCTTCCGGCCAATTCCGGCATTGAAAGCGCCAATATTGAATCGCAGATTGCCGAATACAACAAACAACTGTTGCAGCGCAACAGCCTGGTTGCGAACAGTAGTACGGAAAATCCGCTGGTCGTTGATATGGATCAGGCCCTGGCATCCATGCGTGGGGCGATAATCAGGTCTATCGACAATCAGATAGTAACCTTGAATTCGCAGATAAAAAGTTTGCGGCAGACGGAGCAACAGACAACATCACGTATAGCAGCTAACCCTACACAAGCCAAATACCTGCTCTCGGTGGAACGCCAGCAGAAGGTAAAGGAGGCTCTTTATTTGTTCTTACTGCAAAAGCGTGAGGAGAACGAACTCTCACAGGCATTTACGGCCTACAATACCCGTATTGTTGCCCCGCCCCACGGTAGCATGTTGCCGATGTCACCCGTGCGCAAAAACATCTTAATGGTCGCGTGTGCTTTGGGACTGCTTATTCCGGTAGTCATTATCTTTATATGTGAGAACATGAATACCCGTGTACGGGGAAGAAAAGATCTGGAAAGCGTAACCGTACCGTTCATCGGTGAAATTCCGCTGTTCACAAGAAAGAAGAAAGGAATATTCAGAAAGAAACCACAGGAAGTCAGGGCCATTGTTGTCAAGGAGGGCAGCCGTGACATCATCAACGAGGCATTCCGTGTATTGCGTACCAACTTGGAGTTCATGACTGGCAAGGATAAGGCATCGAATGTCATCATCGTGACCTCGTTCAATCCGGGCAGCGGCAAGTCGTTCCTGACCATGAATATCGCCGTGAGCTTTGCCATTAAAGGGAAGAAAGTGTTGGTAATCGACGGTGACCTGCGTCACGGCTCTGCGTCATCCTATATCGACTCTCCTACCAAGGGGTTGAGCGACTATCTTGGCGGCAGGATTGACAATCTCAATGAAATAATTGTCACCAATCCGAAACAGAAATATCTGGACATCCTTCCTGTCGGCACCATACCTCCCAACCCCACCGAACTGTTGTTCGACGACCGGCTGAAACAGGTAATAGATACCGTAAGGGAACAATACGAATATGTGCTGATTGACTGTCCGCCCATCGAACTGGTGGCCGACACGCAGATAATCGAGAAGCTGGCTGACCGTACTATTTTCGTGGTTCGTGCAGGATTGCTTGAACTGAGTATGCTTGCTGAACTGGAGAAAATCTACGGGGAGAAAAAATACAAGAACATGTCCCTGATCCTGAATGGAACCGAGGGAAGCGGTGGTCGCTACGGATACCGTTATGGCTATCGGTATGGTTATCACTATGGTTACGGTTCGGAATATCACTATGGTTCCGATGAAAAATATATAGAGTAAATCGTTGATTATCAAGCAATTAAATACGGAGTAAGAATGTAAATTTGATTTCCCTATTGTTTCACTAAAAATCACAACTATGGCACAGAACGATTTTACAGAAGACAAAGCGACCTTATTCGGTGCGGGTATGGTTACTGTAGGTGTATTTGGTAAAACAGCATTGATTACCAAAGGAGTCGGAGTGGTTGCCGCAACAAAAGCCGGAGTATTGGCTGGTGGATTTATCTGTCCTCCTGCGGCTATCTGTATCGGTTTAGCTTGTGTTGGGGCCGGGTTGATAAATCATTTCGGCAAGCGAAACTGGTGGTGAAGTTTATCACCGGGACAATCAATTCATTCCCGGATTCCGCATATATGTCATGTGGAATCGGGAATGATTAAAAAGTTTTATGTCATTATATGTGGTTTTTTAAAAAAAGGGAAAAACAAAATATAATAAAGCTAATCGGTTTTACAGACTATCATTCGCATATTCTTCCGGGCGTGGATGACGGTGTACAAACGATGGACGAATCTTTGGAAATTCTACGTTTGTATGAGGAGCAAGGGATCAAATCCGTATGGCTCACACCGCACATCATGGAAGACATTCCCAATACGACTGCCCATCTTCGCGACCGTTTTGCAGAATTGCAGGCTGCTTACACAGGTGGCGTACAACTGCACCTTGCAGCGGAAAACATGCTTGACAATCTCTTTGAGGAACGGCTGGGAAAGAATGACCTGCTACCTTTAGGCGAGAATGGCGACCACCTGCTGGTGGAAACCTCTTATTTCAGTCCTCCGATGGGCTTGAAAAATATCCTGCTTCGCATCAAATCTAAAGGATACCACCCTGTTCTCGCCCATCCGGAGCGTTATGCTTATATGGATGAATCGGATTACCGACAGCTAAAAGACATGGGTGTGAAATTCCAGATTAATCTTCCATCAATAGCGGGTATGTATGGCAACCGGATTAAGAAAAAGGCCATGTTTCTTATGAGAGAACAGGCTATTGCTTATATAGGGACAGATATTCACAGTTACAGTATATTTCAAAAGTTCATTTGTACAAGCGTTACAAGAAACGTACAAAAACTGCTTGATTTATAGTCAAGATTATTGCGGCTATGGATAGCCAAGCTATAACAAAAATTCCTATTAATAAACAACAAGATGACAAGCGGAGAAAAGGCTCTTTATCATTCCATTATAGAGCAGTTAAAAGATAAGGAACTTTCCGATAGCCAAAAAGACAATTTTGTGAAAAAGCTGGATGAACTGTTCAAAAGTATGAATGACCAATCAAAAGAATTTCAATTAAACTCAATTTTATGAAAGCATGTTTTATGGGCTTGGGCTATATCGGATTGCCTACAGCCATTATCGCAGCAAAGCACGGAGTACAGGTAACGGGTGTTGACATCAACCCCAAAGTTGTAGAGCTGACCAATCAAGGTAAGCTCCACATCATTGAACCGGGGATGGAAGAAATGCTGCAAGAAGTTGTGAAAAACGGGACATTGCACGCAAGCACGAAGCCGGAGACAAGTGACGCTTACTTTATGATTGTTCCCACCCCGTTCAAAGGTAATCATGAGCCTGATATTTCGTATGTAGAGGCGGCAACTCGTGCTGTACTTCCTTTTCTCAAGGAAGGTGACTTATATGTAATTGAAAGCACATCACCCGTTGGTACGACTGATAAAATGCGTGACTTAATTTTCGCTGAGCGTCCTGAATTGGAAGGTAAAATTTATATCGCCTATTGCCCCGAGCGTGTACTTCCGGGCAATGTGATTTATGAGTTGGTACATAACGACCGTGTCATTGGCGGTATGAACGAAGAAAGTACAACAAAAGCAATCGAGTTCTACTCGCAGTTCGTACAGGGGACGCTGCATCGGACTAATTGCAAGACCGCTGAAATGTGCAAACTGACTGAGAACAGCAGTCGTGACGTGCAGATAGCTTTTGCCAATGAACTTTCATTGATTTGCGACAAGGCAGGGATTAATGTTTGGGAACTTATCAGGCTTGCCAACAAACATCCGCGCGTAAATATCCTGCAACCTGGCTGTGGAGTCGGAGGTCATTGTATTGCTATCGATCCATATTTCATTACAGCGGATTTTCCGGTTGAAAGTCGCATAATTTCTACAGCACGCGAAATCAACAATTATAAATCGTTCTATTGTGCTGAAAAAGTAAAGAACGCCATGTTTGAATTTGAACTGAAAAATCACTGTAAGCCTGTGGTAGCAATGATGGGGTTGGCATTCAAACCGGACATTGACGATTTGCGTGAATCTCCAGCAAAATATATCACAACTAAAGTAATGCAAGGATGTAATAATGCCAACATTTTAGTGGTAGAGCCAAATGTGAAAGAACATAACGTGTTCAAGTTGACAGACTATAAAGAGGCTTATGACAAAGCCGATATTGTTGTGTTCCTTACAGCCCATACACCTTTCAAAGAACTACCGTGGAAAGATGATAAAGTGATACTTGATTTCTGTGGAATATTTAAGCAATAGAGGTAGACAATCATTAAGTTTACCAAGACTTACCCTCCCAATAAACGTACACATATACTGATTGCAGATTTACAGAAAATCTATTGCTTTAAGAAGATGACATTAAGCCAAGTTTTCAAATCAAGATTGTTGTCAAATATTTGGAATCAGTTTCTCCTTTATGGTTTCAGTAGCATTATACCAATTCTACTAATTCCATATTTGTTGAACGTTATAGGAGTAGAAAAATACGGTCTTGTAAATTTTGCCATTATATTTAGCTTTTACTTTCAGATATTCAATGAGTTCGGTTTCGATTTATCTAATGTCAGGCATGTCGTCAATAATAGAGACAATCAAGAAAAATTGGGAAGGATAGTTTCTTCTATTCTGCAATGTAAGTTTTTTCTCATACTCTGTTCTCTATTTGTTTATATTTTAGTTGTAGGGTTGATTCCTTCACTAAGGAATGAACTCACGCTTTATATATTAGCCTTTATTCGTTTGATAGGGGTTGTCATTGCTCCCTATTGGCTTTTCCGTTCAATGGAGGACATTAAATATATAACACGTATCAGCGTGCCAATAAAGCTATTATGTATATTGCCTATTTTTTTAATCGTTAAGTCTACTGATGATTATGCATTGGTGATGTTGTGCTATGCTCTTGAAACATTTGTTTCAGGTATTGTCGCTTTATTCATTGCCCAAAAAAGATACGGGATCAAACTTCAAATAGTCTCGGCACAAGAAGTGAAATTTTATCTTAAGGATAGTATTCCGTTTTTCTCATCAACTTTTTTGATGAGAGCCTATAAAACAATGAATACCTTAGTGCTTGGCTTTATTCTTGGAGATTTTGCAGTCGGATTATATACAGCTGCGGAAAAACTTCATAATGCGTATTCATCATTTGTTTCTCCGCTTTTATCTCAGATATTTTACCCATATTTCACAAGGATAAAAAATATGGGTAGAGCGACTAAGATGGTATTGCTTTTATGTATTGCCAATACAATCGCTTTAGCTTGTATATATTTCTTATCACCGTATCTTATACCGATTTTTATTAAGACTGAAACAGCAAGTATAACCACGTATTTCAACCTATTCTTGCTTTTATTGGCGATTAGTGTGCCAGCTGACATGTTCGGTTTCCCTTATTTGGGCGTACTTGGAAAAATCAATGAGGTAAATATGACAACCATTTATTCTGCAATCATATACATCATTGTTGTCCTTGTCTTGATTCTTACTCACAGTATTAGCATAGGAAGTGTTATTTGGGCTTTGATTATAGCGAACGTGGGATGTTTGGTTTTGCGCCTATATTTAGCCAATAAAGTAAGAGTTGGTAATGTTGATAAACAATAGGATATACAATATAGATACTAATTCTCGACATTGGGCTATTTCTTTAGCCTTAATTGTAATCTTGTCTGTAATAATGACATTTATTCCTTTTGTAGGACTGTGTTTGTCATTAATGTTTTTCAGACAAAGGTTTGCCCCCATTCTATTTATTATCTTTTCTTTCTATTTTGGTTGGTTTTATGAGCCACAAATGGATTTGTTGGTTCATTATGAGCATTTTCATCGTATTGCCGACAAATCATTGGTTGAGCAATGGATGGACTCTGGAACATCAAAATATGGCAAAGAAATATATCCTGTATTATTTAAATATTTCATTGGTTTAATTGCTGATAACCGGAATTTTTTCTCTGCTTGTGCGTGTGTGGTATATACTTCTCTATTTATATTTGGAGTCGTAAAACCACTCCAGCCATTATATATGCAGAAAATGTCAATTCCTGCATGGCTACTCTTCCTGGGAGTGATTTTTACTGTAGAATACTATTGGTTTCTCGGTTTTCGCTTTTGGAGCGGAGCATTTGTTTTTACTGGCTTCTATTTGAGATACCTTAATTCAGGAGCCGTTAAGTACCTTTGGTTATCTGCGTTATGTATTTGTTTTCACTATTCACTACTCGCCTTATGTGTCGCGGCTGTATTAAACCTACTCTTGCGATATAGGTTTAAAGTGTACTATTTAATTCTTATCGTATCATTCATCGTTCGCTTTGCGAAAATCGCGTTTGTCACTAATATCGCACAATTTGGCATATTTGAAAACTACGTCAAAGAGAGCGTTAGGAATCAAAATATCATACAGTCTGTTGGAAAGTATGCAGAGGAAATACGCGAGTATGGTAATCAGTTCTATTTGCTTCGTGAAACAATTGCCGTTTTCGGTGTCTTGGCTGTGATCTATATACTATATAAAAAAATAGGGAAAGAATTTTGGGAGCAGAATGTCAAATTCTGGGGGTTCTGTATTCTCCTATTGTCTTTTGCCAATTTCGGATATGTCAGTTTGACTTTTTATGATAGATTCTTCAAACTTGCCGTGCTATTCTTATATGTTTTTACATATATGTGGGTTATGGATATTCAATCCAAATTGAGTTTTAAGTCCCAGCTACTAATAACTATGGTTACAATTATACCGGTATTGTATTTCATTGTTACACCATTAGTTGAACAGAGGCACATGTTGTTCCAACTAAACTTATGGTTTAGTAATCTATGTTCATGATGAAAAATTTTGTAATCTGAATTTCTCATCGTGCTGATGTATGGTCTATGGATAGCTACCAATACGAACAACCAAAAAGGCATAACATCAGAAAACGAAAATAGATTAACCGTTGATGTTCAATGTTCTTAATTATTTTAATCATATCAATTGAAACACTAACAATGAGGGTATTAATAACTGTTCCCACTAAATCCGGATATGGAGGAGTAACTAATTATTATTTAGGGATTAAAGAGTATTGGAAAGAAAATATTGAATATTTTTATTTCGGTCGTAAGCCTTGGCGTAATATATTTTATCCATTTTTAATTATCCGTTTTATAATCCGATTGATTTGCTTTAAACCTGATATAGTACTACTTAACCCATCGCTTGGAGATAAAGCCTTAAAACGAGATTTTATATATTTAAACATTTGCCGATTTTTCAGAAAGAAAACATCCGTATTTATTCATGGTTTCAATTTCGAGTATGCTAAAAATGCAGATTGGAAATGGATAAGTGCCAATTTGAATAAGGCCTTGTGTATTTTTGTGTTATCCCAAGATTTCAAGAATGAATTGATAAGGAGGGGGATAAAATCTGATATACATCTAACTTCGACAAAAGTACCCGATTATTTTATTTCAGGTTTTGACCTTTCGATGAGACAAGGAAAAGCCGAAAACATTATGTATAGCGGGCGAATAGAAAAGGCCAAGGGTGTATATGAAACAGTCGATACATTTTCAATACTTAAGTCACAATACAAGGATCTGACATTGACCTTTGTCGGTGATGGCTCAGAACTTCCTATGTTGAAACAATATGTTGAGAATAAGAAAATAAAGGATGTCCGTTTTACTGGAGAGTTACGTGGGGAAGATTTTAAAAAGGAATACATTAACGCCGATATGTATTTGTTTCTAAGTTATACGGAAGGTATGCCAACTGTGGTTTTGGAAGCAATGATTTTCGGACTCCCTATTTTTACCAGAAAAGTGGGTGGCCTAATAGATTTCTTTGAAAATGGAAAGATGGGATATATATCAAGTTCGTTAGATCCGGCAGTTTTTGCAGAAGCAATGAAACCATATATCGAGAATCCTGCTAAAATGAGGAGTGTATCAATATATAATTCCGAATATGCGAAAACCCATTTTGTTGCATCCGTTGTTGTCCGAAAATTTGAAAATACACTAAAGAAATATATTGAGCTATGAATATTCTGAGAATCAAGAAGCTAATATTTTTACACCTCCAACATCTACCCATGAAATCAAGGGCATGGAGACCATTAGTTTGCAAATGGGGTGGAGTGCAGATAATCAGCCCCAAAAGAACGTTTATCGGTGAGGGCGTCATATTTGACACAAATTATCCACAAGATATTTTTATCGAAGAAGGTGTTCGTTTGACATCGGGGGTGAAAATAGTAACACATTTCATGAATCCTAATACTGGAAGTTACGACAGGGGGAAGGTTCATATCTGCAAAGGCGCCTATCTCGGAATGAATACTTTGGTGGTAAAACCTGTAACAATTGGAGAGCGAGCTATAATTGGAGCAGGTTCTGTTGTGACCAAAGATATACCAGCCAATGAAGTTTGGGCAGGAAATCCCGCAAAATTTATAAGAAAACGGTAGGATTAATTCATATGGACATTATATCATTCTATAGGGTAGAACGTTGGCTATTTGAACGCCATATTCCGGTTTTGCCCAAAATCGTACAACTATTGATTTTTCTCATTTTCAATTCAAAAATAACCGCTGATTCAAAAATAGGAAAAGGGTCATACTGTGTGTGCAAAGGGATTAGCACTGTCTTAATACCGGGAACAGAAATCGGAGAAAATTGCGTATTAGGATTGCGATTTTCTACTGTACGGCAGTTTCCATATAAAGAAGTTCCTTGTCTAAAGAATAATGTTTGGGTGGGACCTAATGTTATTATTGCTGGCCCTGTTGTAATAGAAGATGATGTGGTAATCGCTGGAAATTCATTTGTCAACCGAAGTGTTCCCAAAGGTGCTATTGTAGCAGGATGTCCGGCAAAGATTATTGGCTGGAGAAAGAATCTTGATTATGCGATTGAGACAAACCCAAAGTATAAAGATGGCCGTATGCCATTCTTGACAAAATGAATAACACCAATGAATGATATTGCAGATGCTTTTTATAAGCTAAAAATTTATTGTGAGACTGAACATTTCAAGGGTTGGGATCCGTATGATGGTCTCAACTCTAAAATTTTTCAGGCAATTCCGCTGCTGAAAAAGTCTGTATTGTGCAGATTGATGGTCATACAAGGTTTCAAGCGTTGCCCTTTCAATATGAGACGGATGGCTTTCGTTCCGAAAGAGTATAACGCAAAAGGTATCGGGCTGTTCTTGTCCGGATATTGCAATCTGTATAAAGTTGTGGAAAATCATCCGCAATTATCCGAAAAAATGGGAACGTTGGAGATGATAAAGGCTCGGATTGAAGAATTGGCAGAGTTGCTTATATCCTTACAATCTAAAGGCTACAGCGGTGCTTGCTGGGGGTATAACTTCGATTGGCAGGCACGCCGTCTGTTTCTTTTTCCCAAATTCACGCCCACAGTAGTTGCTACAAATTTCTGTGCCACGGCACTGATGCAGGCATATGAAATAACTAGGAACAAACACTATTTGGAGATTGCATTAAGTGCAGCGGATTTTGTAATAAAAGATTTGCATCGCACGCCGTATAATGGTGGCTTTCTCTTTTCTTATAGTCCGTTAGAGGGTAATGACACTGTGTTCAATGCTTCGCTGCTCGGTTCTCGATTGTTGAGTTATTGTTTTTATTATACACAACAGGAGGAATACAAAAGACTAGCGGAGCTATCCATTAAAGCCTGTTGTTCCGGGCAACGGGAAGACGGGGCTTGGGTATATGGAATGCTCCCCGTACAGAATTGGGTAGACAGCTTTCATACAGGATATAATTTAGATGCGCTGATCGCTTATCAAGAGTTGACAGAGGATCATGCTTTCAATGGTTACATCGAAAAAGGTTTCGACTACTATGTCAATCATTTTTTCGAAGCGGACGGAACTCCTAAATATTATGATAACCGAATGTATCCTATTGACATCCATTGTCCAGGGCAGCTATTGATAACATTGACCCGCCTACATAAGATGAAAAAATATGAGGAACTTGCCAAAAAAGTATTGCAATGGACAATCCGAAATATGCAAGATAAAAAGGGGTATTTCTACTACCAATTAAAACCTGGCATCAGTTCTAAAATCTCGTATATGCGATGGAGTAATGCATTTATGTTTAATGCAATGTCGCATTATTTACTCGCAATATAAAATTTCCAACATAAATGAATAAAGTTTCTTTAAACGGAGTCGAAATATATCCGTTCGATTCCGAACAGTCTTTGTTGTCTTTTGTAAACGATAATAAGGGCATATTAGTAGCCATAAATGCTGAGAAAATTTTACATGCTACAGATCAGACACGAGGAATTATCAATCGGAACATAGGGTATTGCGATGGAGCCGGCGCACAAATGGCTCTCAAACAAAAAGGTTTTGAAAATGCGTGTAAAATTCCCGGTTGTGAGTTGTGGCTCAAAATTGTAGCTCAATTTTATAGAGAAAAGACTTTTTATTTGATAGGTGGTAAACCTCAAATCATAGAAGAAACTGTGTCTAAACTGCGTAAAGAATATGCAGGGATTCACATTATCGGTTATCGGGATGGATATATCAAGGCAAACGAGGAACGGGAAAGACTTATAAAAGACATAACCGAAAAAAGACCTGATGTGGTATTTGTGGCTATGGGGTCTCCTAAACAGGAATTACTGATGGAAGAAATACAGCATAGACACAAAGCCATCTTTCAAGGATTAGGCGGCAGCTTCGATGTATATACTGGCCATGTGGAAAGGGCTCCTAAATGGTGGGTGAACCACAATCTTGAATTTGCCTATCGGTTGCTCAAAGAACCGAAAAGAATAAAACGGCAAATTCACTTGATAAAGTATGCCTGGTGGCTGATAACTAAAAAATTATAGAACAATGAAGAAGGTAATGCTGGTCTTCGGGACTCGTCCGGAGGCCATTAAGATGGCTCCGTTGGTGAAGGAGTTCCAAAAAAAATCAGCAGACTTTGAAACAATCGTCTGCGTGACGGGGCAGCATCGTGAAATGCTCGATCAGGTGTTGCAGATATTCGATATCAAGCCGAATTATGACTTGAACATCATGAAGCAGGGGCAAGATCTGTATGATGTAACCGCCCGTGTGCTGACCGGGATGCGTGATGTGTTGAACAAGGCGAAACCTGATGTGGTATTGGTGCACGGTGACACAACCACTTCTACTGCCGCCGCACTCGCAGCTTTCTATCAGCAGATCCCTGTAGGTCATGTAGAAGCGGGCCTGCGTACCCACAACATATACAGCCCTTGGCCGGAGGAGATGAACAGACAAATAACAGGGCGCATTGCCACCTATCACTTTTCTCCGACCGCTTTAAGCAAGAAAAATCTGTTGACGGAAGGTGTGCAGGAGGACAAGATAACCGTAACAGGGAATACGGTCATCGATGCCCTTCATATCGTTGTTGATAAAATAAAGACTGACGGAGCTCTACAACAAGAACTTGCCGGGGTGCTGGAAAAAGCGGGTTACGATACCTCACGGCTTGCTGATGGCAAGAAACTCGTTTTGATAACCGGACACCGACGTGAAAATTTCGGAGACGGATTCATCAGCATGTGCACAGCCATTAAGGATCTGACGGCAAAATATCCATATGTGGACTTTGTCTATCCGATGCACTTGAACCCCAATGTCCGCAAACCTATCCATGAAGTATTCGGGGAGAATTTGAATAGTTTGGGAAATATGTTCTTTATCGAACCATTGGAATATCTGAGTTTCGTGTTCCTGATGGAAAAAGTGACCCTTGTCCTTACCGACAGCGGTGGTATTCAGGAAGAGGCTCCGGGGTTAGGCAAACCGGTACTGGTGATGCGTGACACCACCGAACGTCCGGAGGCGTTGGATGCAGGAACGGTAAAATTGGTAGGAACCGATTATAACAAAATTGTCTCCGAGGTATCGATTTTATTGGATGATGCATCTGCTTATGAGCAAATGAGTAAAGCCATTAATCCTTACGGTGACGGAAAAGCGTGTATGCGTATAACGCAAACACTTAATGTTCGGTTGTAACTTTTGTATTTTCTTGACACATTCACCAGAAGAAATATGTTAGTACCGAAGGTGAATGTCGTATTGCAGGCGGACAAAGACATCGGCAGCATAACAGAGGCAGACATTTGGCTCAATTGTATGGACGGCAACGGTAACTTCTTGTCTGTGGCTGCGGAAGACCATACCGGCGACGGACATTACATTGCCACCTTGCCGTTAGACTACAGCCCGGTAGAGCCTTTCATCCAAGTTCACTTGAATGAAATGGTCTATGATTACCTGTCCATTCCGAATTTCAAAGCGGGACAGGAATGTCAAATCTCGCTTATACTCGGTACGGACGGGCTTCGCACACCGGGAATAGGAGCTGAAATCGACGACTGGGAAGTTGTGGAAGGAGATGTCACATTCGTAAAATGACAAAATATAATAAATGACGCCTGCTGGTTTTGTTATCATTGGCAGGCGTTTCACTTTTTATCCCTCATTCAGGAATCCCGGCATTTACCGAGTGTTCCGCTTGTTCTGCACGTCTTTTTCCCATTTCGATGTGAAGGATTTACCACAAAGGGCTTGGAGAAGAAGAAACACATAGCAGAACTGAAAATCCGACCTAGCTAAAAAGAAAAACAGATTTCTTATTTATGCCTTCAGACTCCGGACAAATTAACTCTATAGTTTTTTGAGCATTCCTTCGTTCGTATTGGGATTTATGGTTATTTTTGTAATTCAATCAATAATATGACGATAATGGCAAAGACATACCAAAGGACTAAATTACAAGAAGTCACGATCAGAGGATATAAATCCATAGCCTATGACAGACCTGTGACCTTGAAGCTGGGTGATGTCAGCATCTTGTTGGGTGCCAACGGTGCAGGCAAGAGCAATATCATCAGTTTTTTCCGGATGCTGAGCTACATGATGAGCAAGTCATTCGGGAGATATGTGGAAATATCGGGCACGTCTCATGCCTTGCTGCATTACGGCATTAAACGGACACCGGTCATGTCCGGAGAACTGAAGTTTGCCGACAGCAATTCCATGGATGTTTATGGCTTTTCATTGGCCAATGCCACTCCCGACAGGCTGATTATCACGGAAGAGCGGATTACATGGCATCGCAAGGGGGAGAAAAAGCCCTATGAGATAGCACTGGAACCGAATTTCAAGGAGTCCGCTCTCGCAGAGTGTGAGGATCCGGTTGCCAAAACTATTTTCCAGATGCTTTCTTACTGCAAGGTATATCAGTTTCACGATTCATCGACAGAGGGGCCGCTACGTCAGGCTTGTCCCGTCGAGACGGCCAATTACCTCCAGTCGCACGGAAACAATCTGCCTTCTTTCCTGCTGTTCCTGCGGGAGAACTACAAGGATGCCTACAACCGGATTGTTGACTATGTCCGTGACGTAGTTCCCCAGTTCCAGGACTTCTATCTGGAGCCCGTGGGTGGTATCATTTCTCTCCGGTGGATAGATAATTCTGCCACGGACTATCGTTTCAATGCCTACCAGTTCTCCGACGGATCTATCCGTTTCATTGCCCTGGCCGCCTTGCTTCTGCAGCCTGCCCAGACAATGCCCAACGTCATCATTTTGGATGAACCGGAACTTGGCTTGCATCCCTATGCCATCAGCCAGCTGGCAGAAATGATTAAGGATGCGTCCATACACGCACAGGTCATTATTGCCACGCAGAGCAAGGATTTGGTCGATCATTTCGACATCGGCGATATCTCTGTGGTGGAAATGAACAAGGAAACGCAGGCAACCTCTGTCACTCACCTTGACGCCAAAGAATATCATCTTTGGCTTCAGAACTATACGGTGAGCGAACTTTGGGACAAAAACATCATAGGAGGACGTCCCGTATGAAAGCGAAGATTATTCATGTCCTTTGTGAGGGACAGACGGAACAGGGATTTGTGGAGGAAGTGTTGCGTCCCTACCTGCAAGCGCAAGGTGTGGCAGGTGTAAAAAGCATCCTGATTACCACTAACAAGAAAAAGAATGCCCGTGGTGGAATGCTGAGCTATGCTCAGGCGGTGACAGACCTAGAACTGTTGCGGAAAATGAAGATGGACGGCGAATACGAACGTCATGTTTTCACAACGATGTTCGACCTCTACGCATTGCCGGATGATTTTCCCGGTTATGAAGCAGCCAAAGCAATCGGTGAGCCTTACGCCCGTGTCGCAGCATTGGAAACGGCGTTTGCTGAAGCAATCAACGATAGTCGTTTCATTCCCTATATTCAGCTGCATGAATTTGAAGCTCTGCTCTTTTGCGGTATTGACTATCTGGCAAAGCGTTACCCCGGTTGTGAGAAACGCTGCGAACAGCTGAAAAAAGACCTGGAGAAAACCAGCAACCCCGAGCTGATAAACAATAGTCCGGAAACGGCTCCGAGCAAACGTATTATCAAGGCGATAGAAGGAGACAAAAAACAGCATTACAACTACAATAAGCCGGCTACCGGCAAAGATGTTACCAAAAGTGTCGGCATGGATGAACTTCGTGCCCGGTGCAGTCACTTCAATGAATGGATAGAAAAGTTGATAGACTGCTGATTCTGTAATCAGATAATATCAAGGTTCTGACAGACAGGTTCGAGTGTTTATCTCAAAAATGGAAGAGATGGGGATTATACAGAAAGAGGGTGTAGGAAGAAATACTCGCTATATAAAGACTGCGAGTTTCCCATCTTTTAATTGAGAAGACAATTTTTGCTCTGTCCAAAAAACAAGTTTTTGGTCAAAAAACAGCACAAATAACTGATTATCAATTATTCTTTCAATGCCCGAAAATCTGTTTTTTTGTACGAAAGAGTTCTTTCACTTTTCTATCCCTCATTCCGGAATTCCGGCATTTACCAGATATTACTAATTAAAAAATTTAGATAAGTAACGAGATGCTAGATTTGATTAGTTGCTCGTAAGGTATAAGGCATCGACATTCTTCTGTTATTTAGTCAGTTGAAAAAATGTAACAATTATTTCTCTGATACCTAATACTTTTTCTATTTACACCATCCACGGATTCTTATACGGATCATAATCCGTCTGGAAAGTAGCCAGTTGCCAGTCGGTGACAGGTTTCTTCGAGTCATCGACTTTGCGGGGAATCTGCGGATTAAGCCGTAGTTTGGCGGCATCATTGAGCCATTTCATGCTATCCTCGTAATCGCGCATGCGGACAACACTGACATTATTCGGAGCAATGAGTTTCGTGAGTTCGTAGATGGCCAGCCGGACCATGTGCTTCTTGAGATTGTAGTTGCGGGGGTCATGCAACGAGAGGTTCTGCCCGACTTGCGGTGTGTCCGCGTTCACATCCGTTTCCGGGTAAAATACCCGTCCGTCATAAACGACATATTCGTGTTCCGACAACTCATAGGCATTGTATGATGAATCGTAATCGGCTATGGCTCCCCAGCAGTCGGAAACCATCGGGTCAAGATTGTAATCGAAACCTTCAAGCGTCATCAAAGTATAGAATGCTCCTTCATACTCGACGACTGCCCACAGAGGATACTCGACAGGCTGCCATAACGAGGCTTCCGCCTCGATCCAACCGCCGACCAACGGGATACGGACATCATCGAACTTGTACCCGTTTTCATTAAGACAAGTATAAACAATGCCGTTATAATTCACTTTATCTCCCGGATAATAGGTGTTGAACTGGGAATAATTTACAACTTGTCCCGCATCGACACGGATATCAGAACTCTCTTCCCAATAGACAACCGTTGCCGGCTTGCGATAGCCGCTGACGGAGCGTATCACCTCATGGATTTGTCCCTCGAAATAGACATGCACACCCACGGGATAGGTAATCCGACGGTCGTATTCGGCGATATATTTTCCTTTTGCAAGTTCCTTTTCAATCTCGTAGTTCTCCGACAAATATTCCACGATACTCATCTCCGTCGATTCTTCCGCCTGGATGAATCGTGCATCATTGCCCCGCGTGAGTTGTGCCAGGGCTTCCGGAGTAATTATCCCAAGATAGTCGTCATTATTGAGAAACCGTCTGTACATATCCTTGTTCCGTTATTAGTATGAAAATCCTTCCTGAATTACCGATGTGGATACCACATACCCGTTCCCGTCGCCTCCGCTCTTGAACTTGTACCAGCTGTCACGCAGGTAGTAACAGAGCAGGTAGTCAAGGCAGTCGGACAAGTGCCCGTACCGTTCATATTTGACACCGGTTTTCGGGTCGGTGGTCTTCTGTTTGCTCTTGGTACCGTCCTCGTTACGAAGCTGGTAAATCAGATCCTGGGTAAGTTTGCGACATTTGATATCGATTTGTATCTCCCAGCCTTCATAGCCCCCGAATACCTCGTTGACGAACTCGCACCGTGTAGCCTGCGGAGGCTGCTTGCGTAATAGCTTTACCTTCGGTCGCAGGATTCCTCTGCCGAAAGTGTCCGTGATGATGGTATAGTTGTTGATGCCGTCCTCGTTGGTGGTGGAGCGTTGTAACCCGGAAGGGTCACCGGTCACATCCACTCCGCCGATATGCTTGTCCCGGTAAAGTTTTAAGCGTACTTTCCGTGCCAACGCAGGTGTGTTGTTCTCCTTTTCCTCCGGCTTGCCGAGTATCTCTTCCAGTATATAGACCTTCCTGTTTTCATAGTCTATTTGTGCGGAGAGCACCGACATTTGGGGGGCAACATTGAAGTCCCACACCGTGATGAGCGGCTTGGTCGGATCGTATGCTTTTTCTTTCAGTCCGGTAACGAGATGCCGGGAGCCGTCGAAACTGTTATAAATCGCCATATCGTTGGCTTCCACGAAATCCCAGTTGCCATAGAGCAGGCGTTCCTTTGTCGCCTGATCCCGGATCTTGTTCAGGGCCGCCTCGTACACCTGACGGAAAGCGATATTCGGGTTGTCAAACACGGAAAAAGGTATATACGCTTCACCCTCGCGGCAGATGACCTTGTCTCCGTTTTCGTCCTGCACGAAGCGGGAACGCACCCAGTTAATCGTCGGATTGGTGGTGAGCAGCATTCTCGGAGTCTTGAATGTCTCATGGGTTCTCCAGCGGAGACGGGAGAACAGCACTTCGACGGCCCGTTCCGAGATTTCCGACACCTCGTCCACCATGGCGATGGTGTATTCCGAAGAGCCGAAACGCTCGAAGTTGGGGTCGCTGGGGATATCCGCCATCTCCTTCATGATGATGACCGAGTCATTCCAGAATGTGAGCGTGCCTTCGAGGTTGTTTATCTTGTAGTTTGTATCCTCTTTCAGTCCCCAATCCTTCAGAATCGACTTGATGGTATTCCATGTCGATTCCTTCAACGACTTGAGTGTCTTACGGGCCACCACCGCACGGATATTCTCGAACCGGATACATGAAGACACCAGCCAAACGCTGCCGATATACGATTTTCCGCCGCCGGCCGCTCCGCCTCCCAGTATCAGCTGCGGCAGGTTCTGCGACTTGCAATGCCTGCATTGGGGCCTGTACTGAGGGTTGCCTTGCTGGTCATAGCCGATAAGGATTTGCTCGATCTCCCCGCCACAATGGGGACAATAGTTCGGTTGCAACAGTTTCCAGAGTTCATACTGCCGTGGGGACGGTTTGAACTCGATGCGCAGGTTTCTGGGTGGTTTGAGCCTGTTGACCGCCATTAGATTTATACAATCTGAATGGTTATGTCCCTTTCGGACTCGAGTATAGCATACAGTTTTTGGAATGTAGTACGGGATTCCAAAACTTTTCCCTTGACCGTATTCTTTCCCACGATGATACAGCCGGCGGAATCGACTTCGGTATTGCCGGAATGGATCAGGATGCCGAGGAAATGCGGCACATCATGCAGATATGGCATTTTCTTCTTGTACCTGGGACTGTACTGAAGAGTGACTTTATAAGTCCCGGCAGGAATGGCAGTCTTGGCATAGACCTTTTCCTTGCAGGTACAGGAACGGCCGCGAGGAGTATCCGGACAGGTTGCCGGAAGTTCCCTCACGGCATCTTCGATGGTATTACAGAAAAATTTGCCGTCGATGGACAGGTCACCTATGGTATAGGTCTGACCTTTGAATTTGCGGTTGAGTGTCAGCTTCATACTTCGATACTATTTGTATCGAAAGAGTAGAGACGGACGCCGGCTAATGTTTATTATATGTGTTTGTAAAAGGAGGATATTTCAGGAAATGATGTATCTTTGTGAACGGATTGACAGTATTTAATCAAGAGTTAATATGACAAAAGCGGATATCGTCAGGGAAATAGCAACGCAGACCGGTCTGGAGAAGCAGGTCGTGTTACAAGTTGTCGAAGGATTCATGGATAGCGTAAAGTCTTCCATGATAAACGGCGAGGAGGTTTATCTTCGCGGCTTCGGCAGTTTCATCATCAAGCACCGTGCGGAAAAGACAGCACGCAACATAAGCAGGAATACCACGGTGATAGTGCCTGCCCACAATATCCCGGCATTCAAGCCGTCAAAAGCCTTTGCAGGAAGGATGAAATCAGACAAATAAGGTGATTATATGCAACAGGAGCGTTATTCAGATGATCCTGTTACTTTATACAGGGCAACGAGGTTGGCATTGTCCGATTGGAACAGGAAACGGCCGTTGCTTAAAAGGCATTCGTGGATGGTGTTGTCATTAGGATCCGACTCCAATAAAGCCCCCGCCTTGTTTTCATCGATAAGAAGCATTTCTATGCCTTGTACGGTGGCGGCAGTTGCATCAGCAGGAATTTTCAAAAGTTCATCCATCAGATTCATGTCGTTCATAATATCTCCGTATTTGGCTTGAGTCCCGTCAAGCATTCAATGTACCAAGACCAAAAAGCGTGGGACATAACCCGTAGCACCGAGGTTCTGGTAAACCTATCCGCAAACAAGTTAAGCCCACGCAAAAGCATAGGCGAAAACTGTTTGTCCTGCGGATAAGTGAAATTTACCAGATTTCGGTGCATGACAAAAGCTAACGCTTTCCGTATTTTATTATGTCGTTCTGCCAATATGGTTTTTATGCCGCATCTGCAGAAGAACCGGCATTATGTGATAACGACCGGACGTGTAAAGGCTATTTCTTGGATTCTTCCAAGGAAACCTTACGAAACTCTTTCATCAGTTTTTCCAATTCCAACGAAGTCTTGCGGGCACGGGTACCTGCGGCCTTGTTGCCTTTTTCAATCTGAAGTGCCGCATCCGTGGAGAATGTAGCATATACTTCCTGTATCTTTGAAACCAACTCTTTCATATAAATATTATTTAAGTTATTGACTACAAAGGTAGTGAAAATAATCAAGAATAAGAGCGATTCTGTCAATATAATAAATATCACATTGGTAATCAATGACTTTTAACAGCCATTATACCGTATGATTTATCCATCAGAGAAATTGTCAAGGTGTTTACAACTTTATGGATATGTCTGGTCAGAACATTTCTTCCATCTGCCGCTTGATTTCTTCCCGCTTTGTATTCTTGTAGTAATGCTTATAGATGGTCAATGGGCTGTTACCAGCCATCTCTGCAACCACATACGGATTATTACCGGCATCTACCATCTTCGATATGAAAGAGCCACGGGCGGAATACCATGTGATGTTTTCTTTAATGCGCAACATCTTGCATGCTTTCGTCAAGGTTTGTGAAAGGCGTGTGGAAATTTGCTTGACACGTGTAGTCTTCTTGGAAGTGGTCGTGTGTTTATGAGTAAAAACAGGAAATACATAATTTCCATAACTTTGCCCACGGTATTTATTCATGATGGCTTTTGCTTTACTGAGTAATTCCGGTTTGGCTGTTTTGGGAAACTTGATACGTTCATAGACGATGCGGTCTTCCTGGACCAAATCCCATGTCAGGTTACATACATCGACATTCGCCATACCTCCGGTATAGTAGCTGAACAGGAACAAATCAAGATGCAACTGCTCTTTTTTCGTAAACAAGGTACGGTCAACATTTGCGATTTTAGCTATGACTGTTTCCGGAACTGCTCTTGAAGTGGTTTCCGGCCAATTAATATCATCACCGAGACAGAGGAAGTTATCCATATTCACCCCGTACATCTCTTTCTTTTCTGCCTGCCTGCATACGGCACGGAGCAACCTTAGTTTGTGTGTAAGTCCGGCCTTGTTGCCATTTCTGATACCTCTTTCTTTAAGCCAAAACGCAAAGTCAAGAAGAAACTCTTCTGTAATATCCGTAAAGAAATAAGAGGAAAAGGCTTTTTCATATTTTTCCTTTGTAAACGCCTGCAGTTCACGCTTGAGATAGACATACCGTTTAGCATTGGTCGTGCTGTCGACAATCTGACCGTTCTTGATGCGTTTCTTGTTTTTGAATGTCTCTTCAAGATAATCGATCATCTGCTGGACACTCTTTACTTTGACCTCGGGTTTGGCCGCCTTGATTTCATCGAAGCAATGTGATAGCTGGACGGGCGACCAGTTCCTGCCTTCCATCTCCCAGGTATCGGCGACATGCAGATATTTGGTTCGCAAATCGAAAAGCAGTTTGTTCTTGGTAGTGGCCTCCGCACTCCCTACACGGAAACTCTGAGACTTGACATCCCAGTCTTTTAATAGCCCTGTGATGTTTATAACCTTCGGCACACGGGCGTAACCGGTCTTGAAGAAAATTATCTCCAGCTTGACCATCTTGGTGTCTTTCGGGTTCTGCTTACCCCTGATGTTAATCGTGTACATAGACTGATAACGAGTTAGTTAATGACTTATTATTAATTCGCATTAGTAGGAATCAATTGGTATTAATTAACCTACATAGAAACCTACATGAAAAGAGTAGTTTCCTTAGCGAAATAATGTTTATACGGATAAATCCGTACTTGTGTCATTTACTAACTCGTTATCAATCAACTATTTTCCCTAATCACAAAAGTTGTGTCCGAAAAAAGGGTGTGCCACTCGATACTCTCTTTTTTATCCGCTTACGGATGAATCTCCGTTTTTTCCAATTTGTCGAAGAACAGTTCTACCTTCGAGTGCCGGTTGGCTTCCGTAGGAACGTAATCGGAAATGCCGCCTTCACCGGTCTTGGTGATCCTGTCGGACGGTAATCCCCGCTTGTTCAGCTCCGAGGCTATATAGTCTGCTCTCGAAACACTCAGGGCGTCGTTGATACCGACTGTTCCGGTCGCACTGTCGGCCGCTCCCGTAACCTTCACCGTCAGACCGTATTTCGTTGCAACTCGTACCAGTTCGTCGAGATTGACCAACTGGGAGGGGTCTGTCAAACGGGCCGTATTGAGGCTGAAAAAGAAATAGACGGGAGCGCCGATACATTCGCCGCCGGCCGGCCGGAAAGCGACGGAATCCGCAGTAAGGGAGTCGCGGCGGGCATTACACCCGTACCGGGAATTCGCACTACCGGCCTCCACACGCACGGAAACCGACCCGCCGCCGGGCCGAACCTCCGTCGTATCGAGGGGCGACGTTCCGTCCCACTGCCGGTTCTTCAGCCGCGCACGCAGCGAGTTCAGCCCGCTGTAATTGTTCACAGGGTAATCTTTGCCGACCTCGCCGTCCTCTTGCAGGATATGCCCGTAAGCGTCGAGCAGGCCCTCGATCTCCAGTATCTTCTTCAGCTCGGCCAGCGTCCGCCGGTCGCAGTCGTGCCGGCCCGCATAGCGTCGGTTCTCCTCCGACAGGAAATCCACATACTCCGCAAGCCGTTCGCTGCGGCGGATATAGGGTGCAGCGTCCACGGCCCGCTTCCAGCCGGTCTTGCCGATATGGAACGTGAATCCGGCGGTCAGCGACAGCATGTGGTCGCCCAAACGGTTGGCGCGGCCGTAGCCGTCGAAGTCCTGAAAGGTGGTCGTGCCGGAGAGTTCCGCGACGGCGCTTACCCTTCGGGAGATGCGGTACTGCCCCTGTACGCCGTAGGAGACCGCAAACGGGTTGTGCCCGTTCGTAGCATGATGCAGCAGGCCGATGCCCGCAAAGGGAACGAGCCCCCAGCGCACCTGCTCCTGCCGGGCATACCCGCGGCCGAGAACATTCCACAGCAGATCCGCATGGACATAGTGGTACCTCTGTGTGGACAACCGGGCGTCCTTGAAGCGCGATCCGCTGTAATTGATCCGTGCGCCGACCGAGGGCGTGAACCACTTGCCGACGGCGAGGCTGTACGATGTTTCGATGCGTCCGAACAGGTCCTCGCAGCCGAGCAGCGTACCGAGAAAGGCGGTCGAGCCTCCGGCGATACCGACAAACCAGTTGCCGCTTCCGCGCATCGGAAGAATCACGCCGTCGAGATGGGTGGGCTGCACCGGCTGGAGCAGCTCTGCGGCATCGGTGAAGGATGTGTACCGTACAGTGTCAGCCTGTGCGGGCCGGACACTCGCGCGGGCCTGCAACGAGCAGAGCGCCGCGAAGATAAAGATGATGCGTTTTGTCATTATCCAATCGTTTTACCTGTTATACTTTCATTCGTTGCGGGAGATGATGCCGTTTATCGCTTGGGCTTTTTGCCGATGGCCGGGCGCATCATGCGGCTGGCCATCCTCATGCAGCGGAGTGCCCATGCGCGGTTGTCCTCGTCTTCGTCGCGCCCCCACTTAAGGTCGCTTCCGCCACTTCCGCCGCCGTGCGTTTCGGCAAATGTAGTGGCATCGTCGACCATCCCGAGGAAGAGCATCGTCGCGCAGTGCATGACCTCCGCGCCCTGTTCCGCGATTGCCTGTACGAGCGTGTCGTCGAACAGTTGCCGCTGCGGAGCGTCCAGCCGTGCCGACAGGTTCCGGTATTCGCCGACCAGACCTTCCAGCAGGGCGTCTTTGAGCAGCGTGTCCACTTTGGAGTGGACATCTCGCGAGTACCGGTAGGCTTCCGCCCGGAGCTCCTCCGTGCGTTGCTGGACGGCATCCATGTTCTCTTTGAGGTCGGCGAGTTGCCGGTCGGCTGCCTGTAGTTTACCCTGCTTGTCGGCCAGTTGTCTGTCGATACCTTGCAGCTCCTTTTGCAACGACTCGATCAGCATCTCCAGCTCCGCCGCATCGTCGCTGTTGGCTGCCAGATCGCGTTCGGCTGCCGATAGCTGCGCCTGCTTTTCAGCCTTCGACTTTTCGAGGTTATCGACCATCGTGGTAAGTCCCTTGACCCGGCGCTCTGCCAGCCGGATGTCCGACTGGATGGAGAAAAGCACCTTTCGATGGCGATCGATATTCTCCTCAAAGGTCGTACACTCCTCCGAAAGCATACGGCGGTACTCCTCGGTCGTGAGATGCCGGGCGCCCGTTTCGGAAACGCTCCGTCCCCGCGACATCCCCCACTTCGTATTGACTTCGGTGAAAAAATCTGTATGAAGCTGTTTCATCCGCTGGCTGAACTCGTACTTGTCCTTTCCGGCGAATATCTCCTTGTATGCAAAGCGGCCGTCTTTGATCGGCAGCAGCGTACAGTGTACATGCGGGTTTATTTCATCGAGGTGTACAATGAAGGCGGCGATGTTCTGCTCGCCGTATCTGCCGCTGACAAACGCATAGACATCCTTCGCCCAGCGTTCGATGTCGCGCTTCCGCTCGACGTCGGAATTGTCCGCCCCCTTATCGAAATTTACCTTCTGCGAACCGAACGCCAGTTCGCGCATGCGGTCCCGGGAACCGCCGAAGATGATATTGACCACCGTGCGGTATTTCGGTTCGTCCAGCCCCTCGTTGGGGTCCTTGATCCCGCGCCGGTCCAATATTTCAGCCATCCGTTCAGGAATACTGCGGCTTTTGTCGACGGGACGGACCTTGCCGGACACGATCTCGAAGTTCAGATGTTCCCGGCTGGGGTCGTAATTGCCCTTTTCGAGCGCCTGTTCCCATCCCTTCTCCGTCCAACGGCGCTGATGTTCGTTGCTCTGCGATGTCGTGATGCCTTTCGATACCCGGACATCGAGTACCTGTTTTGCTTTTGCCATACTTTTTCGCGTTGATTCGGACAATCCGCCGTGTCCCAGCTTGCTGCTTGTCCGGACACCGCTCCCGCCGGCGTCAGCCGGTAGGGGTATTGAGCTACCCCACCCTTCGTTTGGTGGCAGGCGGGCAAGCCCGCGTGCCCGCTACAACCGGCAGAATGCCTGGCCGGAACAGGGGCGGATTGTCGGGGTTATACAAACTCCGTTTCCGGCCTTCGGGTCAATCCGCCTCCTCCAGTACGTGTGCCGCAAGCGCCAGAAAGGACTTGCGGAACGATTTGAGGCCCTCTTGCGTTGCGTCCGGCTCTGTGGTCGTCCCGTCCGCTTCGGCATCGAGAATGAGCCCCGCAAGCACCTTGGAGGTCTCGATGAGCGACGACCACTCCCCGCCGAGATCGAGACGGAAGAAATCCATGAACTCCAGACGATCGTCGAACCTCGACCGGCGCAGCACGCGCTGCATGGCAGCCAGGGCGATACACCCCATAGCCGTCGCATGGATTCCGACCGCCAGCGGATCGTCGTCTTTCGACGCCTTATCCGGATCGACGCGGACGCCGGATGCGGTCATCGCGCTACGGACGAGCTGTCCGCACGCCGAGCCGGTCGCGGAGGAGTCCGCATAGCCGACCACCCAATCGGACAGTACCTCCCGCAGTTGCGCGGCAAGGCCGGATACGGACTGTACATCGTCCGCCGGAGCAGGCTGTCCGGACTGCACGGCCATGGTAATGACCACGCTCTTGGGAAGACGGATGCGCGTCAGCAGACCAAACGACTCCAGCGTGTCCAGAAAGGAACGGACGGTAGCGCGGTGCCAGCGCCACTCCACAGCCAGGTCGGAAACGGTAACATGGCACTGGCAGGGCCGGAGTTCATAATCCTGGCGCCTCAAATACGAAGAGACGAATCCTGCCATCGCCTTGTCCAACAGGTCGCAGTAGGCTTCCGTTCTCGTCTTTCGTTCGCCGACTTTTTCCTTGAGGTAGTCGAAAACCTCCATTTGTGCCAGCACCGTGGCCGGCATTCTTTTCTTGTTTTCCATATTCGTCGATATTATTGATGATAATCGTGTGCGGATATGTCGGAGCTGCCGCCGTCCGCATCATGCGGCAACCCTGCGCGATGATCGTAGCGATGGGGCACGGCAGATGTTGCGGGAGGCTCCGCCCGTCCGGGCTCCACCTCCTTGCCGTCGCATTCGGACATGGCCCGAGCGGAGGGATAGAACAGAGCTGCCAAAAGGCAGTAGGCGGCAGTAACGGCCACGGGGTACAGACCGGGCACGAAGCCGATAGCCACGGCCGCGAGCGCGAGCTCGGCAAAGGCCCGCGGCCGGCCGGACAAACCGCGCAGCCACCGGTCCGTCCGCCGGGAGGAGAACAATGCGGCACACGCTCCGGTAGAGAGCAGGACGCCGAAGCCGCTGGGGTGTCCGTTCGTATAGGCATAGTGGTACAGGAGCAGCAGGACGAGCAAGAGCTGCGCGTAGAATTTACGGGCCTTGGCGTCGCGTGCCCGGGCGTCGCCCTCTCCTGCCGGAAAGCGGCGCTTCCTGCTATACAATGCCGCTGTAAGCACAAAAGGCAGTGCGGCAAAGGCGAGGTGTACGGCAATCCACATCATAGGTAGTAGGGTTTTTCACGCACGGGAACGGGCGGTATCACGAGTTCCAGGCGGACAATACCGTAGGTCGCCAAGCGGATAATGGCCTCGGCATCCGCGGGGGAAAGGTACATGGCCGCCTTCTTGATGCGCTGCCGGAACGAAGCGTCCTGCTTGCGGTGGGTGGCCAGCGCCCTGTCCAGTTCGTGTTCGGGGATCTCCCAGGTCGTACCCTCGGCGTACTGACCGTTCGCTTTGAACGCCCGGAGCACCAGCGTGCGGGAAACGACGTAATCGGTACGGTCGCTTCTTGAAATGATATGCTCCTTGTAGAGGTTATCGTCGGCAACCTTTATCCATGTTCGGTACATGTTGATCCAGTAGACCATCTGTCGGTACAACGTGTTTCGCATGGCTCGGTCGTTTACAGGAAATCCATCAGTACTTCCTCCTTGATCTTCTTGTACTTGAACGTGCCGCTGCGGGCATGGAGTTCGAGGTCGAGGCACAGATCGCCGTACATCAGCTCCAGCGAATCGTAAACGGTGGCGACGACGACATGCACCTTGCCGTCCTCTTCCGTCCGGGCGTTCATCTTGAACATCTGTCCGAAGGCGGGATTGGAATAGGCGCACGTACTATAGCCGAACTCGCCGACACGCATGGGGATATGGTGGTAGAGCGTGATGAGCTCCATGTCATCCTCGAACATATCCATGACCTCCTCCAGGTCGTAAGAGTCCCGGAGCGGGAAGGTAAGCAGCACGTAATCGCCGTAGAACTGCGGCTTTTCCATCGTCGTCACGTCGATCAACTGCGGCAGTTGCAGCGGAACGAGCGCCATGAAGTCGTTATAAAAGTGTCGTAGCATATTCATTGCGAATGAGGTTTACAGCGTGTGAATAAATGCCTCCATGAGCATTCCGGGCAATTCGTCTTGTCGGTCGCCCGTCGATTGCAGAATTGAGCCCAACGCCTCGAACGCGGCCGAGGTCTGCGCGGCGATCTCGTCGAGGCGCTCGCGCTCTTGCGGAGAGAGCAGCGCGAGGCAAAGGCCGTCCATGGAAGCATAGGGCTGGAGGAGCATCCAGATGTAGGCACACGCCTGCTGCGGCGTTTTGACCCGCCGGTTCCGGATGTCGTCGATGCAGGTATGGGCGTTCTGTATCAGCCGGCGGCCCGTGCGCATCGCCAGAAAGAGCATGGCATCCCGCCAGGCGATCTCGCCGCGCCCGGCGGCGAGGAAGACCTGCGAGCAGCAGCGTTCGGTATCGCATGCGATGTCGGCCACGTCCGAGCTTCCGAGCTCGTGCAGATGCGTGAGGAAGCCCCGAAAGACGGCATCTTCTCTTGCGATGTAGGCGGTCAGGTCATCGCGGCTGTGGATGCCGTCGCGGATGCTTTCGGCGAGCAGCGCCCGGTAGGTCGAAAGCACCTGTCGCCTGTCGTCACGACAGGCCGGATGGCCGTCCAGAGAGGCGAAAAACGGGCGAACCGTTTCGGCCGCGCGGCGCAGCTCCTCGTCCGCGGCGTAGGGCGAGAGCCGCTCCTTGAGCATGAGCAGCTCCCCGTAAGTGCGTGGCCCCGACAAGGCCAGACGGGAGAACTCGATGCGGAGCGAATCGTGTATCCCCTCGCACACCTTACAGGCATCGGAACCAGGCAGGCCGAGCGTGTCCCGTCGCAGGCGTGCAAAAACGGAATCCTTTACGGTCTGCCACCGTTTAAGGTGTCCCGCCAGTTCTTTGGCCGTCAGGTGGTCCAAGCGCCGTATTTCGGACAGGTACCCGCGGTAGGTGTCGGCAGGATCGTCCGAGCCCACGGACGACGGTTTGCCGTTTCCGCTCCCGCACGAAGAGAACAGGAACAAGACGGTCGAACAGACGGTCAATACGGCTAAAAGCGCCGGACATCTTGAATATGATTTTCTATTTTTCATATCCCAAATTCATATCATTAGCCGCAAATCTATATATTATTTTCAATAAGATAGCAAATAGGAATCATATTTTACATAAAAACAAATATCATATTCAACAATATGATTATCAATGAAAACAAGTGCAATAAAGAGTAATTTTAGAGTATGATTTCAGAGGATTTCAACTCTGAATATGATTTTATCGAATTAAAATCTTATCTTTGTGTCCGTTATCCTAAACAGTGTATAGAGATATGGCAAAGGTGGGTTACATATTCAAGGCTAATTCCTATGACGCGCTCGATGCGGACAAAGAATGGATGCGACAATACGGGTGTGTACAGGTGGTCGAGGAAGAGTGCGCCCACGAGGCGCTCCGGCCGCAGTGGAAACAACTCATGGCAAGCCTCGGCAGAGGCGACGAACTGGTAGTGGCCAAATTCAGCAACGCCGTGCGCGACTTGCGCGGGCTGGCCGCACTCGTCGAGCTGTGCCGGATCAAGGTGGTGCGCCTGGTATCCATCCACGACAAAATCGACACCCTGGGCGAACTGTTTCCCGATACAACGGCAGCCCAGGTACTGGAGATGTTCGGGGCCCTGCCCGAAGAGGTAGCCGTGTTACGCAAGTCGTCCAGCCATATCATGCAACTGCAACAAACCATCAAGCCACCGGTAACGAAGAAGGCCATGTCGAGGGCGGAACGGGAAAAAACCATCGTGGATATGTACAACAACGGCTATTCGATCGACGACATCTGGGAGGTGAGCGGCTTTAACAGCAAAAGCTCAATATGGCGCGTACTCAACAAATACGGCGTATATCTCAACCGCGGCAGAACCAGCGGCCCGCGTGTCAAAAAGCAACAGGACGAGACAAAATAACCGACCGGCGGCACACGGGGGAAAACAGAAGGGAACGCCACCCTGTATTGCTTTTTCGCCGATTTTGCATATCTTTATATGGGGTATAATCTTTAATTCGGAAGCTATGTTAGATATTATTATCGTATTGGCAGGATTCTATCTATTCTGCGGCATCGTGAGGGTTCTGCTCGGAGGATTCGGCAAAAGCGACTATCAGCGCGACCGTTAGACTGCGGAATCGCATGCCGCATCTCATGGAAAAGACAATATCGTTATCGCATAAAACTCACATAAAACAAGAACTGAAATGACAAAAGCCGAGTTAGTTGCCCTGATCACACATCAGACCGGGGTAGAAAAAACGGCAGCGGAGGCCGTTGTGGAAGCATTTATGAGAAACATAAAGGAGACGATGATCGCCGGAGAAGATGTGTTCTTGCGGGGGTTCGGCAGTTTCATCGTCAAAGAGAGGGCCGAAAAAGTGGCTCGCAACATCACGAAGAACACGACGATGGTTATTCCAGCCCATTCCATCCCCGCCTTCAAGCCATCCAAAGTATTTCTGGAGGCAGTAAAAGAGGGGAATAAAAAAGGATAAAACGCTGGTCCTGTCAGGGGTAGCATGGTATCATTCGGCCCCGTCGGACAATGAAAAACGCAACCGCCTGTCAACGGCGGTTGCGTTTTTTGGTAGACAGCCCTTACGCCGCCTCGCTCTTCGGGTTCATCGGTCCACAAGCATCCGGTTGGCATACTCCGCAATCTCCTCACGGGTCAGCCACCGGGGTTTTTCGTCTTCAGGAAAACCGTCGTAAAGTCGGGTCATCCACTCGATTTGCCGCGCTTCATCGCCGGCCCACAAGCGGCCGGTACTCCTGTTACCGAAACCGAGGTAATACTCGCAGTCCGATTGCAGCCGCGCCAGCAACATGTATCTGAATCTCTTGTCCCGGCGCATTACCTCCTCTACCGTCATTCCTTCTGTCTTGTTCATTCCGTTCATGTCTATAAAGATTTAAATTTCTCTTTTTCCCCTCCGGTAGTCCTGTACCGAAGGCCGATTGTTTTTCTGCCTGCGGGATTGACGGCCGGGCCAGGCAAGGAGGATGCGGAAAATACACTCGCCGTTTAGTCCGGGGAGGAAGATTTTCCGCCAGCCAGCCAAAAGCGGTCCTTGACAGGGCCGGCAGCCGGCAATCAATTTCGCAGAATAAACAAGCGGCTTGCGAACCGGGTACAAGGCGAAGCGGATAGAAAAGGGAAAGGCGTATGCGCAATGAATGGGTAGCCGGGCCGTCGGGACAGCGTAAGACAGACTGTTTGGTATAAGAGGATGGCCCCGATTTGAGTGCAAAATACCGCAACACATCCTTCGGACGGTTGCGGTATTTCAAGGTCACGTGTGCCACTTTCAAGCGTGCAACTTGCGGCGCCTGATCTTCCAGCCGTAAATATCGGCGACATACGGATAGAGGGAACGTGTTCTCTTGCGAAAACCAACTTCGTCGATTTCTCCGCTATAGATCTTGTCGGCGATGCGTTCCGCCTCGCTTCTATCTTTGGCGATGCGGTACAAAGCGTAATTCATGCCGTCATGATGTATCATGCGCCCCCGGATATTGTAGCTGTCTCCGTACCACTCCGCGTCGTCGCATTGGGAGTACAGGATGTCGGCAATGTTGCTGCCCAGAATTTGGTACCCTTGCCGCGGTCCTCTCCATGTGCCCACCGAGGCGAACGCGATGATAACGCCTTCGATTTTTTTATCCAGATTCAAGCGTTCATCGGTCAGGGAGCCGGACACCACGTCCGCCCACTCGGCGTCGCTGACCGTGTACGTGTCGTCTTCCTGCACCTCCCGTTGCAATTCCTGGTACTGCTCTCTTGCCTCGTCGTCCAGCATGTCCATGCTCGACCAAATCATCTGTTTTTTCATACTTCCTGAATTTTAATGTTCGTTTGGCTTGCTTTTTCATCCCTCTCTTCGGAGGTTTCCACCTCGTCCGACGGGGATTTAATTTCACGTGCAAAACTCCAAGCCGGAAAGAAGGGAACAAGGCAAGGAGGAAGCGGAAAGTCACAGACGATTGCATTTGGGTTGAACATGCCTGAGCGAGCCTGCGAGTCGATGGCCGTCAACCGCAAATGGAACGCGCCTTGCTGGTTCCCGCCCGGCTTAACTTCGCACAGGGAAATCAATGACGTCGGAGAAAGGGCAGAAATGAGTGATAGCAATACCGACACCGCAATGAGCAAAATAAAAGCGGCCCGAAGGCCGCTTTGTCGGGATAAGGCAGGATTTACTTCTTGCCCTTTTTCGTTGTCTTTGCCGGCTCCGCAGGTTCTTCCTCCTTTTCGACGGCCGGGTAGAACCTGACGGCGACCATCACGATGCGGTTGTGCAGCACGCCGTCCTTGTCGGCCCACTCTTCGGGCTTGAAGTAGCCTTCCACGGTAAGCAGCGTGCCTTTGGTCAGCACGTCGAACGAGTCGGCATTCTCGTTCTTACGCCACGCTTCCATGTTGACGAACGCCGACACGCGCTTGGTATCCTCGCCGTTCTTCTCCTGACGGGCTACCGACAGCGGGAAACGGGCTACGCTTGCGTTGGTGAACTGGCGGATTTCAGCGTCTTTTGCCACGAATCCGGTTACTGCGAAACTGTTCTCGATCTTTTTCATTGCGATTGTTTTTTAGAAGTTAATAAATCAGTTTTACGGTGCTTAAAAAGTAGGTGCAGCAGAGGGATGCACCAAGGATAGCGCATAAATACGCTTTATTTTGGGGCGCAGGCCCAAACCGCAGGCTCGATAAAGGAAGATTTGTGCCGCTACGCCATTGGTCAAGATCTGACAGGTCGTGCCCGTAGGCACCCTAACTTTGCAGCGAAAAACGATGGGGCGACTTCGACAGAAAACGGTCGCGGAAAAGGCGGGGAAAACAGGGAGCAGCGGCATTCGCGGATCTGAAAAGACCCGACCGCCCATCGGCAAGAGTGCAGCACGTTCCGGCGTGAACCCGGGAAGAACATCGAGGCGGGGTAAGCGAAGCGACCGCGGGTGGCATGGAAGCGGCAAAAGATGGTATGCCACCGGACTGACCTTGGCACTGCGTCCGCGGAAGGGCCGTCGAACGAAGGCCGGGTAAAAGGCGTGCGTGAAGCATCGGTGTCGGCCGCATCAGGTCCATCTGGGCAGAATAGCGAGGGAAAGGAGGGAAAAAAGGAGGCAAAGGAAAAACGGCGGGAGCCTACCCCTCCGGCAAAACGGGAAAGGCGCTCCCGAGCAAATGGACGGGTTCTAAAAAAGGGAACGGCGCAGCCGGAAGGAATTACAAACGGCGGTTCCGACAGAAGCGGCTGCGTGTCGCAGGCGTTATGCCTGAAGCGTGTAGCGATTCGGGATAAAAAAGTGGATCGTGCCAGCGTTTGCCGCTCGGACAAAGAAAAGCGGGCTGAAACGGGACCCATTTCAGTCCGCTTTTCTGGCAATCAGAACCGGGCAATCAGAATCCGGTGTTCGAAGATTTTGCTTTTATCGCTCGCCCGCCGCTGGCAGACCCAGAGGTGGTGCGCCCCGTAACCGTAGACGAAATACTCGTCGAGCAGCGTTTGGTTCTTCAGGTGTTCCATGCCCGCCCGAAGATCGTCTTCATGCGTGGAGAAGAGAATCGTGTTCACAATCCGAAAATAAAGCTCTATCGCTTCGTCGCAATAAGGGCAAAAACTGTGTTCTATCGTTACTTCCATAATTACGGCACTTCAACAATAACTTCAATTCTTCCGTACAGCATCGAACGCAAGGCTGTCTTGTCGATGGCGTAATACTCCGTTATGTGCCCGTACTGCTTGACAAAATACCGTTTCAGCACGTCCGAAAAATCGAAAAGGTAGCCGCCCAAGGCAATCCCCCGCCTGAAACGACAACACTCCCACACGTTTCGGGTAAGCCAGTTCTTCTCTTCACGGGTCAATTTGTCGCCGTTATTGAGGCGCTCTCGCAACCTGTAGACCTTGCTGTCTTTCAGGCCATCCAATTCGGGCACGTCCCATTGGACGAATTTCATCGCTATCTGTGTCATTGCTTCAATTATAGATAATCACTTCATCACGGAACTCGACAATCTCTTTCCCGCTGGTCAGGCGGACGACTACGGTGTTACCATAATCGCCTACGATTGTACCTTCCGTATAACCTTTGTAAGGATTCATCAGCGAACAAGGCGAGCCGATAATATCGCTCTTTTCTTCGTATTCGTACATAGCCTGTGCATTGAGATTAAAACTTAATATTCCATGTGCCCTGCGAGAATGTCCGGAAACTCACGTACTCGTCTTTGAGTGCGTATGTCAGAATGCGGATGTAAATCTCGTCTTTGGCATCCAGCGATTCCACCAGCTTGTCTATTTCTTTTTCCGGGTAAACCCAAAGGGATGAGAATTGTGCATCGAGCATGTCTTCCGAACGCTCGATGAAGCAATCGGCAAAATTGTCGTCCAAAAAAGCCTCTACTTTGTCGAGGTCTCGTTCGTTCTCCGTACTTGCGAAGAAGAGATTCGTTGCGTAGTCTGCCATAATCTTAAATTTTGAGTTTCTTTTTTCCCTTATGTAGCATCAGCTACTTTCGGGCTTGATTGAAAATTATGTCGCCTCAAAAGGTGTTATGGCTGTTTTTGCAGGGTTTCACGATCAAATACTACCTCTGCGAAGCGGAGCGTGGAGATTTTATCGTGAACCGTCAGGCTCCGACCTTGCAGAAAAAAAGACATGACAGATACCTTTGCGACACAATTCTCATCAGACAGACCGAAAGTTGATGTGCAAGATGGAAATGTAGAAAGATACAACGGTAGGATCTAAAGCGGGGAGTTCGTTAAACAGGAACGACGTACAAAAGGCAGGTTGCTGGCCAAAAGAAAAAGAGATAAGCGTTCTTGTTGCCGATGTCCGTCATTTCGACGTTGTGAAAAAGGTTTAGTTTAGAACTTGAATAGATATACAACAAACCAGACTAAACTCCTATAATCGACCTTTTGCGTGGATTACATAAATTTTTCATATCTTTGGGAAACGGAACCTCCGATATGGAATAAAAAGCGATTCTATATTTGCTCTTTTTTTCTTTTGGCCAGCAAAATTCCGTCCCCAGTTCGTCCCCCAGCATATTTTTAAGCGTTGTAATAAACTAAACATCAATAATATACCACAACATAACATTTTTTGAATCGGAATATCCTTGCCTGTTCTCCGGTTCCTCCACCGGAACGGAAAGAGAAATCGGCGGCTGTCCGGCATAAGGCAGCGTGAAGTGTTCCTGCAAGGCGTTGGCGGAAAGTTCCTTGCCCATACGCGAGCCGTTCAACACGCAGCCTGTGCGGTGGTCGATGAACGTGGTTCCATAGATGCGTCCTTCCTCCGTGTAGCGCAGCACGGTGTCGATGCCCTTTCCTTTGAGGGTGGCTACAAACTTCTCCTTGTCATACGTGCCTTCCAGCACGGAAAGGATGGTGCGTTTCGTCATGTCGGCAAGTTTCCTGTCCTTAATATCCTGCTTGGAACGGGTAAACTTCTTCAGCACGGCTTCATAGCCCACAGACTTCCCGAACTGCGAGGATTTGAAAGGATTGCCGACCTTGTTGCCCTTATCGTCCGTGGCGGAATAGACCAGCCCGTGATACTCGCGTCCGCGTACATTGCCATGCACTTCCTCCACCGTCATATTATATAAGGAAAGAAGGGCGCAGTATTCGCCCATCGTCTGGAAGCGGTACTGCCCGCTGATAGCCTTGACGATATTTCCCACCTGCTTCTTCACGTCGCCCGCAGAGGTGTCCACCTTGTGCAGCGGCGTGTCAAGACGGCGGTTCTTGCGTTCTGCGTCGTGCAGCCCGTACTTCCGTTCCAGTTCTCGTGTTATCTGCTTGCTTCGGTAAAAATTGTTCCGGGTGTCTATGCCCCTGCCGTTCTCGTCCACCCTGACCGTCACGATATGCAGGTGGTGGCGGTCGATGTCCTCATGCTTGAAAACGAGATACGGTTGGTTGCCGAAGCCCATCTTCTCCAGATACTCCCATGCGATATCCTGAAGCTCCGTGTCCGTCAAAATATCGTCGGGATGCGGATTGAGCGAGATATGCACCACCGGTTTCTCCACCTTCGACCGCACGGGCATCAGGGCAAGGAAGTCCTCCATAGCCCGGTGGATGTCCATCGTTCCCGTACCGTCATTGTAGATGCAGTTGGTTGTCAGAAGCCGCCCTTTCGCCTCGTTGATCTTCTCCCCGTTGTAGGCAAGTGCGCCATACAACGAGTTTCCTACACTGATTTTTGCGACCATTTTTCCTGCATCTCCCTTGAAAGTTCCACAATTTTACGGCTCAGTTTCACAAGTTCTACGGTCTGTTGCTCCAGCTTGTAGAGCAACGCCATCGCCTTTTTCTCGGAAAAATGCAGCCTCAGTTCCTTCACTACTTGGTTGTAATTTGTACCTATCGCGCGGAACTGCGCATGAAAATCGGACAGCTTGGTGTAGTAATCCACCAGCGTCTTGTCCACTTTCAGCACCTTGAACGGCTGTCCGAAGAAGTGCGCTTTCAGGAAAACCGACTTGGCGTAAACGCCCGACTTCTCGAACATGGAGAGGAAACGGTTGTGTTCCTCCTCGTTGAAACGGACGGTGTAGCGGAACACCGCCGGATCGAGTTTGGGATTTCTCCCGCCTTTGTTTCTTCTTTTTTCACTCATATTACTTTGGATTTAGCGGTTTGACGGCATAAGCCGCCGCTTCGAGGCACAGCACCGCAGGTTTGAGAGGCTTCCCGACTTCGGAGGGTAAGCCCGCCCCCTGCAAGGGCAAGGCGTTTTCGTGGCTGCTCAAAATGTTTTGAGCGGCTGAAAACATACCTTGCTATGTTCAGGTGAACATAAAAATCCGTCGGGGACGGATTGGGGGAATGCCTTTCAAACTCCGGGCTGCGCCACCTGCGGCGAACCCTGCCGTTCGGGTGCAAAGTTACGCCCTTAACGCGTTATCGGACAGAGGCTTGATCCGGATAATCAGTGCCAACCAGCGCAACGTGCTGCCACTTGCCGGAGAAGTAATACAAGTTCCAAAATATCCTTGTTTATTTGCAGCGTGATTCAAGAAACGAACGATTTGAAGATATGGAAAAAGGAACTTTCAGATACCCGGCAAACCGCTTCGGTGGATATTTGCCAAACCGAATATCCGAACCGTCGGATACCCGGTTTTCCAGTGACGTGGTGATTCACGGATTCAATGACTTCATGACGCAATGCCGTCATTCACCGGTTATCCGAATCCCGGCTTCGCCATTGAAGCGGATACGTGACGGACCGCCCGGATAATGATTCACGGACGCGGATATGTATGTCACCGCTTCCGTACAGGAACAGGAAAACAATTTATCAACCATTAAAAGCAATAGAACCATGAGTAATGAAATCTTCGTTGCATTCGCAACACAAAAGGGAGGTATTGGAAAATCGACCGTCACGGCTCTTGCCGCCAGCTACCTCCACAACGTGCAAGGTCACAATGTCGCCGTCATAGATTGCGACGCCCCGCAACACAGCATCCACGGACTGCGTGAACGTGAAACGAAACTTATCGACGAGAGCCTCTATTTCAAGGCACTCGCGTGTGACCACTTCCGCAAAATAAAAAAGAACGCCTATCCGGTCATTGCAAGCGACGCCCTCAACGCCCTTGACGATGCCGAAAGGATGCTTGCCGAAGAAGATGCGAAACCGAACATCGTGTTCTTCGATATGCCGGGAACGCTGAAAAGCAACGGTGTGGTAAAGACCCTCTCACAGATGGATTACATCTTCGCGCCCATGAGTGCCGACCGCTTTGTCGTGGAAAGCACCCTGCAATTCGCCGTGATGTTCCGTGACAACCTCATGACGACGGGGCAGGCGAAAACAAAAGGGCTGTACCTGTTCTGGACGATGGTGGACGGCAGGGAGAAGAACGGGCTGTACGACCTGTATGAAGATGTGATTGCCGAAATGGGGTTGTCGGTGTTGTCCACCCGCCTGCCCGACAGCAAGAAGTTCCGGCGTGACCTCTCGGAAGAGCGCAAGAGCGTATTCCGCTCTACCATCTTCCCGATGGATGTGTCCCTTCTGAAAGGGAGCGGTATCCGTGAGTTCTCGGAAGAAATCAGCCGTATCATCAAACCTCAATGAGCATGGGCAGCAGGAAAGTGAACACCGAAGGCATTGACGAGGAACTGTTGATAGCCTCCATCGGCAGACGCAAGCAGGACGGGACCCTGTACCGCGCACAGGAGCCGCCCGTGCCTGCCCCCGAAGAAGAGAGCGTCCCGGAAACGGAACCACCGCCCACGGCATCCCCGTCAAGGGAGAAGGTGCAGAAAGACATCGCCCGCCGCAAACGGCAAGAGGACGACTATTCCGGTCTGTTCCTCCGCCGCAACGAGATAAAGACACGCCAGTGCGTCTATATCAGCCGGGACGTACACAGCAAGATTCTTAAAATCGTGAATGACATCGCCGGACGGGAAATCTCGGTAGGCGGCTACGTGGACACCGTGCTGCGCCAACATCTGGAACAGCACAAGGAGAAAATAAACGAACTGTACAAGAAACAACGTGAAGACTTAATATGAATATGGATATGAATCAGGAAAAGAACCAGAAAAACAAAAGTCCGCACCATGACGGCGGAGGTATGCTTGCCCAAGTGCAGGCGAGTGTGGAAATCCTGTCGCCCGTGCCGGCAAGCGGCAAATGCGGAGAAAAGGACTATGAACGGCTTTTCATCCGTGAACCCGAAGTAAAGGCACGCGAGGGGAAGATGGCATACGTGCGCCCGGAGTACCACGACCGCATCATGCGCATAACCCGTGTGATCGGGCATGACAGGCTATCGCTGTCCGCCTACATCGATCATGTGCTTACACACCACTTCAACCAGTGCGAAGAGGCGATAAAGAGCCTTTACGCCCGGAATTATGACGCAGTATTTTAATCATCAAAAAGAAAAAGAAATGAGAAGAAAAAAGAATGACTATCGCGCCTTCCTGAAAAAATCAGGCTTCAAGGCAAGGGAAAGGAAACAAGTGTCTGTCAGTAAGGAGACCCATGACAAGGTTGCCATGATTGTCCGCTGGCTGGGTGACGGTGAAGTCACAATCGCCGACTTCACCGAGAACGTGTTAAGCGAGTTCTTCCGTACCCACCGCGACGAACTGAACCGTATGTTGAACGCACTCCCCAGAGTAGAACTATGAACATGACTGACATTCTGCTGGCCGTATCGGTCGGCTGTAACCTGTGGTTCCTGTTCCTGCTGCTTTACGACCGCATCATGGAAACAAGATTCGTCCGCTTCCTTAAAGGCATTGCCGGATTGTGGCGGTCATTGGGCGGCACGGAGTTAAAGCAGGAAACGTCACGGGAAACACCTCCCGCAGAAACATCGGACATCATCGGCAAAAGTCGTTTCAGGATGGCATCAACCCGGACAACCGCTGCCATACCGACGCAAGAAGCCGCCACTTCGGAAAAAGGCATTGAGCTGTCGGAGGAAGAGGCTACTTTTGACGACGGAAACACGGAAACCGTGTCCCGCCCGGCACAAGTCCCGGAGGAAAAACTCGATGAAACCTTCACGAGCATCCCGCCTTCGGAACTGGAGTTCGGGGAGGATGAACCGGAGGACGGAACGCCCGACACACCAAGAGCTACGGGAAGCAGTTTTGACGAGATAGACGATGCGGTCAGAGCTGCCAAGAACCCGGAAGCGACAACGGCAGAACGGGAACGTGCGGCAAAGGTCTTCTCCGATATGGAAGGAACGGAACTGTACGAGAAACTGATGTCCGGCTCGACGGAACTGAGCATCCGTATCAAGGGGCTTATCGAAGTCCGGCTGAAGAAACCGAAAAAGGAATTCACCGTACCCGACAACATTGACGAGTTCAATATCCGGGACTATGTATAACGGCTAAAAAAGAATGGAAATGAAAACGTAAGACGGCATCACACCATGCGCACGGCGGTACAAGGTACAGCCAATCCGCAACGGACACACCCAAGTCCGTAGAAACAAACGGGCAACCACTAAAAACAAAGTAAAGTAATCAAGTATCAACCGCCCGAAAAAGGACTATCCACCCTTTGGACGGCACAAAAAAAGAACAGTTTATGAATAAGAACATCAGACAAAAGTTCATCATCTCTGCGGCACTTATGATTGCCGCAACCGCCTCCGCATTTGCGCAGGGAAACGGTCTGGCAGGCATCAACGAAGCCACCTCTATGGTGAGTTCGTATTTCGACCCCGGTACGAAACTTATCTATGCCATTGGTGCGGTGGTCGGTCTTATCGGAGGCGTAAAAGTCTATGGCAAGTTTTCCTCCGGCGACCCGGACACCTCGAAGACCGCTGCTTCGTGGTTCGGGGCTTGTATCTTCTTGATTGTCGCTGCCACTATCCTGCGCTCATTCTTCCTTTAATATACAATGTATGGCTGAATACCCGATAAACAAGGGTATCGGCCGTCCGGTCGAGTTCAAGGGTCTAAAGGCTCAGTACCTCTTCATCTTCTGCGGAGGTCTGCTGGCTCTCTTCGTCCTGTTCGTCATCCTCTACATGGTCGGCATCGACCAGTGGATATGTATCGGCTTCGGCGCGGCATCGTCTTCCGTCCTCGTATGGCAGACCTTCGCGCTGAACGCCCGGTACGGCGAACATGGGCTGATGAAGTTGGGAGCGGCAAGGAGCCATCCCCGATACCTTATCAACCGGCGGCGGATCACCCGATTATTCAAACGGCAACGAAAGGAAGAAACGACATGAGAAATACATCCAAAATGACAACACTGGAAAACAAGTTCCCGCTGCTGTCGGTGGAGCATGGCTGCATCATTTCCAAAGACGCCGACATCACGGTGGCTTTCGAGGTGGAACTGCCGGAGCTTTATACCGTGACAGGCGCGGAGTACGAGGCAATACACGGCTGCTGGTGCAAGGCTATCAAGGTGCTGCCGGACTTCTGCGTCGTGCATAAGCAGGACTGGGTGCGACATGATGTCGTGTAAGTGATTGTTTAACAAATAATTTAAGTCATCGAGTATGACATAAAACAAAGATTAAACCTGCTGTTTCGTCAGCAGTAGCCTATGGGCAGATGCACCTTAATTGTATTAAGCTGCCCAGACAAGGTAGCCCGCCCGAAAGGGGCAGTTTGAACCGTGAGGGGAAAACAATCGTCGTCAGTATCAGACGGCGCGGGAGCTTGGCTTGAATGGTATGAATAACACATGTGAACTGTCGCTAAACGTCGTTAGTTTGAATGAGCCAAACGATACTGACAGGCTCAAGCCCGGAAACGGGTGCAGCGAGGATAACCCTCTCCAGTCTGGGGTTACACGAACCACACTGCTGCCGGCGGAATGACAGATTCTAACCCATTCTCTTTGTCACTTACACGGAACATGGAAAACCTGTATCTCTCCTACGAAAACAGGTAAGCCGACCGTAAGGA